>WBZN01000109.1_pt1 | contig 122290 bp, 114 predicted proteins | sample 5204281 | NCBI WGS metagenome assembly WBZN01 (sample SAMN12344347, study PRJNA552823) | activated sludge metagenome | biome: Activated sludge suspended growth; feature: Nitrification reactor; material: Wastewater; isolation source: activated sludge from nitrification reactor of wastewater... | reverse complement strand
GTACATTGAGCTCTTTTACCATCGGCAACGCCGCCATTCACGGCTGGGGAATTGCTCCCCTGCGGCATTTGCCCAACAGTGGGCCCGTCAACAGCCGGCGGCTTGAGGCTGCAATTCATGGCGTCCACTATTGACGACCGGGGTCAATATGCTGCTGATCCGGCTAGGGGAGAGGATCGAAATAGTCCGACGCGAAGGTGCGTCCGCACTTGTTGCAGTGCCACTCCGGCCTGGGGGAGGTTCTCCGTCGATCGGGGGGATCTGGTTTTAGCAGAACACGTTCCGGCACAACCGGAACATGGCAACTGGGGCAGTAGTGTGTAGGCTCTTTTGTTTTCATTCACCATCACCGGATAGTTTGATCACCTTTCCTCCCTCTATGCCACACCAGTGCTTCCCTATTTCTCTCGCCATTATACGGCAGGGTGAGAGATCTATTGTATATGCCGTCAAAGTCTTCACCGGCCCGACCACTCCGCCATCATCGCACCGCGAGCTTGCTCATATCGATTTTCACGCTGATCGCCACGCCCAGCTCGCCGTCCTTGCCTCCTCCTTGGAATAACCGGAGATGTCCCGCTCGCTTTTGGGTTCTCCGTGGCGACTTAAACAATTCTTTTCGTAGAAGAGCGGGAGCACGACCCGCACGCTGTTTCCGCCGTCTATCTTGCTGATCACGGTTTCGTTAGTTCGTTGGGAGGAGGCCTCGCTCAGCGCCTTCATGTGTTCGGTCTCGAAGGAGTCGGGTTTATTGTTGGCGTTGCGAATAAGGTGCTCAGGCGCGGTCTGCTTCATATACACCCCGGACCACTTCTGAAATCTCGTGGCTGTTTCCGTGCCGAAGGTGGCGGGAATGAGGCCTTTGTATTTCAGCCCTTTCATGTTGAGCACGGGCTGATAACTCTCCACGGTCTTTTAGCCTTCCATCATCAAACGGTCCAATAAGCGTTTCGCCAGGGTCGGGACAGTCGTGTTGGGCACATCATCCAAATTGTGTCCGGTACGTTCTTTAAAAATGGTTGTGACTTGGGCGGCGAAGAGTTCCGGCGTAAACGCCGTTTGCGCGCTTGATGGATCATTGATGAGGGCTTGATTGCGGCCGATCACCACCCGCCCGGAATCGAGCAGGATAGCCAACAACCGTCCGGTTTCCGACAAGTCGGATTCGGTGGTGTCCGCCGCCACGCTGACGTTCTGTGCCAGGCACCACAATGCGACGAAACTCAAGAGGTATACGCGCATAGTACTCCCTTCATGCAACATTAAGGCACTCTTGGTTTGTGGTCCGAACCATACGACACCACCACTTTTCAATGAATAACGGGCGACGCACACTGCAACCCTCTTCGTACTCCTCAACCATCATATTGATCTCGCTCGACCTGAACAATAGGACAACTTCCTGAAATTGCCGGTGTTATGGCGGACATTGAAATTGACGGAGTCGGCGCTTTGGCTAAGGCGAAGAGCGAGGTGATTTCTTGTGCGTTTTACGGGAAGACGAGTCTTTCTTACCGGCAAAAGCCTGTACAACATACTGGCAGGCGGTCAGGTAGGATTGCAATAAGAGCGACGGCATACAGCCAACAGCAGCAAGGGGACAGGAGAGTGGTGATCGGCCGCCGGTTCCATCGCCGGGAATGAATGGGCAGTTACACCACGACGGCCCATGTGAGCATGAGGAGTAGGGCGGGAAAATCCGTGCGGTTTCCCGCTTCGATTCGTTTCGCGCGGAGTATTTCTTCAACTGCAGCAGCCGGATTCAAACTGCCGGCGCTGATAGGCGAAGACTAAACAGCGGATGCACACCTCCCGCACCACCTTCGCCTGTTCGTCACTAAGAGGTGTTCTGCGCATCACAAGCTGCCCGCAATCGGCACAACAACCGGCTGTCGCGGCATCTCGATCAAAAGAGACAGACATCATGGCGTTGGACCCTCCTATTTTCTCGAATGGGTTGCGCGGTGGTCGTACGGGGCTTGATTCCACTCAGAAGGGTGCGTAACCGAGAACTTCCGCTCCATCCCTGAGTCATCCCTTTCGTCAGGTTTAATTCTCGCTGCAATTCCCCGATCCGTCCGTTCAAACGGACGATCATACGCTCCAGTTCATCCACCCGTTCGACCATCATGTGTTGCTGCTGGGTCATCATCGTGCCCTCCTTGAATTATGCCTTGTCGCAATGACGGATCACCCCGACGAGGACCCCTTCGATGGCGAAGTCATCCGTGGGGTTTACCAGCAAAGGTTTCATCGAGGCATTGGCGGGATGAAGTTCGATGGACCGTTCCCGCTTGAAATAGGTTTTAATGGTCGCTTGCCCGTTGACCAGGGCAACCACCGTCTGGCCGTTATGCGCAGTGGATTGTTTCCGGACCACGACCAGATCATCGGGAAGAATCCCATCCTCGATCATCGACTCGCCTTTGACCCGAAGCGCGAAGGTCTCTCCCGCCCGCACCATGCTGGGTGGCACATCGACCCACTCGGATTGGGTCACCGGTTCAATCGGCACCCCGGCGGCCACCATTCCGGCCATGAGCACCTGCGTTTTGTTCAGCAGCTGCGTCATGGCGACCTCAACCGCTCCGCTGATACGGCGCATCCCGGATTCGTACCGGGCGACCGACACGCGAGTCGTTCGCAAGGCCTCGGCGAGTTGCTCCTGCGTCAGCCCTAACTGCTCCCGGAAACTTCGAAATTGTTTCGGCGCCATCATGTAACCAATGGTTACACATCCAGGATGATCTTGTCAACCCGTTTGCCTCATCATTTTCTTGACTATTTTGTTCTCCTCTCCCAGAGCAGATTTTCGGTCCGGAGACGGCAGATTTTCTGGTGAATCGATGATCTTCTGTGCATAAGTCAAGAGCCATTTGGAAAGGGCGAAGAAATAATGTCCGTATCCACAGCGGGAAAGTTCAATCCTGGCTTGACCGTACAAATATGAATGCTAATACATACACATCAGATGCCCACCCCTATATATTGCGGTCACGTACCGTCTCTTTTCTATGCTTAATAAATAGGCAACCTGGTGCGAGGCGTGAATTAGCAGTCCTGTTCGCATGCGACGGGAGGACTATCAACAGGGATATCCACAGATTTTGGGGAGAGGATTTTTTTCACGGAATTCCCGTTTTCTTCATTGAAACCTCTGCCCCATTCACCTAGAATCGCGCCGCGACAAGGTCTCACTTCCACGCAGCGTGGCACGTTCGGGAGCAGCACCATGGCAGGAGGCTCACTTCGAGGTTTCCTGGCTGTCATCCTCCTTACCTTCGGCTGCAGCGCCAACGTTCGCGACACAGATCTCCTGGCCAGTAACAGCCTCCTGCTGGCCCCTTCGACTGCCCGCACCGTCTTCCTTCAGAATCGCAACTCGTCCGACAATCAAGATGTGTCATTGCACGATCTAGGGGCTCGACTGGGCGCGAAAGGCTACCAGGTCGTGCAAGATCCCCAAGCGGCGGCCTATGTCGTGCTCACGAACATCGTCTATTGCAACCAGACCAAGATCGAATTGCCGGTGGAGGAGATGGTCGCGGGCGGGTATGGATCGGGCATCGGCAGTTCCATCATGTCCGGCCTGCATGGATTGACGGGCATGGCCAGTATGGTAGGGCCGCAGGGAGCGCTCGTCGGGGGCGCCGCCAGTCTGGGACTCAATGCGGCGGAAGGGATCGGCAATGCCATGGGGAGTATGTTCGGCGGACCGTCCCGGCCCGATGCCAATGAGAACATCAACTACGCCTGTATCGCCGATCTACAAATTACCGATCTGCGTGCCACCGGCGGAAGTCTTCCCGTGTCCCAACCGGGTGCGCCGCCTCCGTCCGGGGTCTATCAAACCAGGCTGGCGGCCAACGTGCATCAAAAGAAACTTGATGAGCAAGAAGCCACTCCATTGGTGCAGCAACGTCTCAGCGCAGCAGTCGCAGGGCACTTTTAATCATGTCGAACAGGACAGCTGAGATGGGCACGATCCGCACCATGAGCAGGACTCTTGGCCTGTTCGTCGGTCTGCTCATGCTGACCGGCTGCAGCAATGTCCTGCGTTCGGGACTGGTGAACGATGGCTCAATCCTCCTGCCTCCTAACGCCACACGAACGATTTACGTGCAGATCCGCAATACGTCTGAAAACCAAATGGCGACTCCGACGGATATTCCATCCCGGCTCAAGGCCAAGGGCTACCAGGTTGTCGCTGATCCGATAGAGGCCGCCTATTGGCTGCAGACGCAGGTGATCTATTGTCACACAGCGGGTGAGGGCGTGAGACCCGAAGCCGTGGCTAAGGCCGGCTTCGGGACAGGTATCGGCAGTGGAGGCACACCACTCGCGAATGCCGGCGGCTTCGACATGGATGCCATGGGTGGAATGTTCGCAGGCATGCCGGGCGGTGGTTTCAACGCGCAAGCCATGCGTGCGATGGCGATGAGCGGGGGCGGCATGCCGGACATGAATGCCATGATGCGCATGGCGATGAACGGCCGCGTCGGGTATCCAGGAATGGCGCAGCCTCAACAGAGTGAGGATGTCATCTATCTGTGTGTGGCCGACGTATTGGTTACGGAGCAGGGAAAGAACGGTCCGCCGCGGACCTACAAGATGCGGTCAGTCGCGCATGTCCTGCAAAAACACCTGAACATTGAGGAAGCCACGCCGGTTGTGCGAGACAAGTTCAACGCCAGCATCACCGGCCCCTTCTAGTCCGCATCTTTAGTCACCTTGCCTCGATACCAAATGGACCGCTCCGGCCTTGATCGCAGCGGTGATCACGAGCCCTGTGGCTAGCTTGAACTCCTCGACCGTCGATCTAGTCACCATGGCGACCAGGGGAAAGCCACAATCCAGAGTCACCCGCGCCGATGCGCCCAACATGGTCACCGACTGAACCCTCCCCGTCAGGTGATTCCGGGCACTACTCCCTAAGGCACCCTCCTGTTCGAGCAGGACATCCTCCGCCCTGATGCAGGCGAACACGTCGGGTCCGATCGATTCCGCCTCGAGCGCCATCAGGGTCGTGCCGTTCACGCTCACGCGCACCATGCCGCCGGTGGCCTCGACCACCCGCCCCTTGACCACCGTTTCGACACCGACCACGCGTGCCACGTCCGCGTTCTGCGGACGGCTGAACACGTCGATCGGGGCCCCGACCTGCAGGACATCGCCTGCACTGATCACCGCCATGACATCGCCTAACGTCAGAGCCTCGGCCCAATCGTGGGTCACAATAATCGACGGCAAGGCTAGCTGCTTCAAGAGCGACCGGAGCTCATCACGTAAATGCAGTCGAGTCGGCGCATCCAAGGCGGACAGCGGCTCATCCAGCAACAACAATAGCGGTCGGGGCGCCACGGCTCGCGCCAATGCGACACGCTGCTGCTGCCCTCCGGAAAGTTCTCTGGGCTTGGCCTGCTCCAACCCGCGCAGTTGAAACAGTTCCATCACTTCATCCACCCGTTTTTTCCGTTCGGCGGAGGGAAGATGGCTCAGGCCATAGGCGATATTTCCCGCCACGGTATAGGTGGGAAACAAGGCGTAATCCTGCGACATATAGCCGATATGGCGATCTTGAGGCCGGACACGAATCCCCGACGCGGTCTCCAGCCAGACCCGCGACACAAAACGGATGGTGCCTTCCTCCGGCCATTCGAGTCCGGCCACGGATCGCAGAATGGTCGTCTTCCCCGACCCCGACGGCCCAAACAGAATCAGGACCGTCGACCCGTCGATCGGATACCGGATGTGCGCCCGAATCGGCGTCCGACCGGGAAACGTCTTGACGAGATGGATCGTTATTTCTGCGGCCATGCTGCCCACACGTTTCGATTGACGGCATACACCACCAGCAACACGGCGTAGGACACCACGAGCAGGAACAATGCCGTCTTCGCCGCACCGGCATAGTTCAATGCCTGCACCTCATCATAAATATCGATGGAGACCGTGCGCGTCGAGCCTTCGAGGTTACCGCCGATCATCAACACCACGCCGAATTCTCCCATCGTATGCGCGAAACTCAACACCGCGCCGGTCACCAACCCGGCCGTGGAGAGCGGTACGATCAGCCGAAAAAACGTCTGCAGTTTCGACACGCCCAATGTCCACGAGGCTTCGATCAATCGTCGATCCACTTGATCGAACGCCGCCGCAAACGGCTGCACCGCAAACGGCAAACTATAGAGAATTGAGGCGAGGAGCAATCCTTCGAAGGTGAAGGGCAACGGATGGCCCACCAACTCGGTATACAGACGCCCGAAGTGGCTGTGAGGGCCAATCGCAATGAGGATATAAAAACCCAGGACGGTCGGAGGGAGCACCAGAGGCAACGCGACCACGGATTCGACTAAAAATTTCCACCGCCAACGGGAAAAACTGATCCAATAGGCAATGGGAAGGCCGACAAATAGGAGGGCCAACGCCGTGAGGCCGGCTAACTTACAGGTTACCCAAATTGCGATCCAGTTCACGTGCGCGCCCCAACCACCACCAGACGTTCCCGACCGTCGCCATCGTAAGAACACCGGCCGGGAAGATCAACTGCCTCCACCGCTTATTTTCCGATCATCACCTCAGTGGCCTTCACCGCCACGGTGACTTGATCGTTGACCGTGAGTCCCATATTCTTCGCCGACCCTTCGGTAATGGCGGCCACAAACTCCAGCGTCCCCACCTTCACCACCACCTCAGCCATCGCCTGGCCTTCATTGATACGGACCACGTTGCCCTGAAATTGGTTTCTTGCACTCAGTTTCATTCCCGACTCCCTTCTATTTGTGCTGAAGTGATTCAGCTGGTTTGTCGCCCCCCTCACGTTCCTTACACTCAAACCGGATTCCCCACCGCCTGCCGCGTTCTTCGTCTTCGGTGCCTTCGACCGTGCCCATGCCCGCGCTGGTGTAGCCACGGACTTCGCCTTCTCTTAGCAAGCGTGAACCGCCCCCGCACTTGGCCTGCATCAAATCCAGCGCCTGCTTCCGATAGGGCGAACCCATCGGCCCACCCCGATCCTGCTTATAGCTGTAGGTGACCACGCCGCCCTGCGCGGACTCCTGTTCCATGAGCACCGCCTGTGAACAGCCGGCCGTCAGGAACAGAGCGCCGTACCACACCAACCGCCAGTATTTACTTCGGCAATGTGAAACCATATCGAGTCATGATCTCCTGGCCCTGAGGCCCTTGCAGAAAACCCAAAAAGCTGCGAGCGAGTTCCTGATGTTTCGACTGCTTCATCACGACCGCCCCCTGCTCCAATGGCGGATGCGCCTCCGCAGGAATTTCCCAATAGCTGCCGGCACTCTTCATGGCGGGGGCCAGCGCCAGCGACAGCGCGATAATCCCCACATCGCAGGCACCCGATTCGATGAACTGCGCCGCCTGAGAAATATTTTCTCCCAAGACCAACCGATCTTTCACGTCCGCATAGACCTGGGCATGCTCCATCGCCGCCACCGCCGCACGCCCGTAAGGCGCGTGCTTGGGATTCGCGATGGCAATCTTCTTGATCGTCGGTTCCTGCAGGACGGTCAGTCCCTTGTTCACATCCAATGGAGAGGACTTCGGGGCCCACAGCACCACGCGTCCTACCGCATACCGATATAACGAACCAGGCACGGTCAGACCCGCTTCTTCGAGTTTCTTGGGGTACCCGATATCCGCTGAAAAATAGAGGTCGAATGGCGCCCCCTGCTGGAGTTGTGCATAAAAATTACCTGACGACCCCAGAGAGACCTTCACCCGATGACCGGTTTGCTTTTCAAATTCGCCGATCACCTCCTTGATGGCAAAGTTGAGATCGGACGCCGCGGCGACCGCCATCTCCTCGGCTCGCGCTGGACTCACCGCACACAGAATGAACAGGGTAATAGCGAAGAATCTCTTCATATCCGGCACTCCCTAGAAAGTTGTGCAAAACTTGCTTATTGCGTCATCGCCCGCACGAGATCCTCGTGCCGTCTCGTGTCACAATAAAAACGCAGGATGCGCAAAAAGGCCGTCCAGCAAGGCCGCAGCTAGCGAAGAGGCGAATCGTACTCTCGCGGTACGGTGAGCCTCTGAGAGACGCGAGCACGCCGCTGGCGGACGTTTTCCGCATCCTGCTAGAAGAAGATTTGATATTGAACACGTATGGCATTTTCAATCAAGGTCCCGCCCACTGCGTCCAGCGGGACTGTTCCCGACCCGGGAGGCAGCGGTGCACTTCGGCCGATGGTGTAGCCCCCCGTACCAAACTGCGTATTGCTGTAGGTCACCATGATTTGATGGTCATAGGTTCCGTTCAAGAACCAGTTCAACGACACATCGGCCTGGCGAATCAGATCGTTGGCGGAATTGGTGTCAGGATCCCAATAGGCATACCGGGCCGCCACTTCCACCGTACGCGGAATCAGATAATACCCGCTTTGCACATACCAGCCCATGGCATTGCCGAAGTTATTCGGCGCCGTCGCGGTGCAGGCGGCGTTCATACAGGGCAATCCCTTGTCGTGACGGATCACATTCTTGAAATAGAACTCGCCCTGCAGCGAGAACCCGCGATACTTGAACACCCCGTCCGCCGCCCAGGTGGAATAGTCCACAATGCCAAGCCCGAGTTGCCGGCCATTGCCGAACGCCGCCAATTGGCGCCTGATATTGAGGTTGGCGAGATCGAGGCCGACGAAGGCGTTGTCGGAGCTGGTATTAACCCCGGGATTATAGGAGTATCCGCCTCCGACGGCGAATTGGGGTGTTTCGGAATAGGCGAGGTCACCTTCACCATACCCCGGACGTCCGAGAATATTCCAATTCAGTCGGGCCACATACATGAGCCGGTCCACATCGATACGCGTATTGGCATTCAAATTGCGCTGGTTGACGGGACAGCCGGCCGGCGAAGGAAAAGGATTCCCGCTCGTCTGACCGCCAGGACAACCCACGGTGGCTTCTTCTGAAGTGAAAGAACCTAAGCGGTTGAAGCTTGGTCCGGCGCCATTGAACACCCCGAAGTAATAGTTCACGGGGAACAATTCTTCATCGTTCATAATCGTGATGCCGATATCGCGTCGATCGAGACCGCTCGCGGTAAAGGCATCCTGCACGAGGGCCCGTTCGGCGAATTGCATCGACGCCGTGGAATTGATTTGGGACCGGTTGAAGTACACCTTGTACTGCCCGAACTGCACGTTGGCCCAGGGTAGCTTCGTATACGTAAAGTTGACATCGAAGAGCGCGAGCGACCCCGGAGACTGCGCATTCTCGGCGGTCTCTGCGCGCATCTGGATGTAATATTTGAAGTCCGGATCGAACAGGTGGCCCATGAAGTAGAAGCGCAACCGCCGGACGTTGAATGAGGAGGAACTATTCTCCGAACGATTGGCCCGGTAATCGCCGAACACGCCCAGGAGCTCGGGAAAGTTCTTCGCTTCGCCGGGATTTCTCCAGGCGTCGTTACGGAATCGTTGGGTATACCGGAGTTGGGATCGGAATCGGATCTTGAGAAAAAAGGCGTTGTCGTTCATCGAGAGATTAAATCCGCGGTCGTACCACCCGCGGAAGGTGGGCGAGAGCAATTGCGTCCGCTCCTCGGAATCTTTGACCGCCTGATCGTACTCCTCCTGCGTAATCATGCCGCTCTTCACCGATCGTTCGAGCAAGAGCTTGAGCGAGGGGTCCATACTTTCGACAAACACATACTTGCCGTCTTTTTCGACCAGCTTCCCGGTATCGGCCGCCTCGCTCGCCCCCGCAGAAAACAGCCAAGCCGCCAGTCCCAGGACAATGCCCAGAACCACACGATGACCACACCATTGATCACGAAAAATATACAGACCTTCCCTGAGTCTATTCATAGATGGCTCCATCACTGTCATTGAGTTCGTTGAACGATCGGAGGCGTACCGGTCTGCCAACCGTCAGCGAGGTGCCGTGGCACCAGCTTCACCCGACTTCAAGAATTGCCGGAATTCAACCGCCTGCACACGCTTGTCATCGATCGTCCAAAAGCGACCTGGCTCGAAATAAAGGATGTACTCTTTCGGAGTAGGCGGGGGGAGCGGATAGTTCGAATCGTAGTTATCCGATTTCCTCACCGGGATCTGCGTATGAAAATATTCGATGGTCATGTACAGATAAGGCTCCCGCACGGCCATCCACCCGGCAATCGTGTCTCGCCCGTAGGCCGGATTGAACCCGGGATTGCGCACTTCGAAATGCACCCTGTCGTTTGGGCCGACGTGCTGAAATCCCTGCGCGAGATACGGCGTCAGAGCGTGGAGATCGTCTTCACGAAACAGCGGCTTCGGTGGCTGCTCTTCTGAGAACCACCGTAACGGGAGGCGTTGCTGTTCACGGATCGAAAAGCCTCGTAACAGACTGGTGAGTTCAGCGCTCGTCAATTGCGCTGGATGCGAATACGTTTGAGGTTGCACGTCATGCTGGACCGCCACCACGACACGCTGATCCTCATGAACGGGTTTCGCGGTGTAGGGCAATCTGGCACAACCGGCGGCAGCCAAGGCCCATACGAGCATGAGGGCGAGGACAGTCGTCCCTCCGCTACTGCCCCTGAGAAATCCGTTACTCATCATGCCTCCTTCGCACGATCACATTTTATGAATACAGATACTAATTGTATGTATCCTTGCACCTTGAGCAAATTTTTTAGCGCCCAACTCCAGCCGGCACCGCATACCCCGCCTGCCGTACCAGACGCTGCGCCTCTGCACTCTGGATATAGGCCAGGAATTCTTCACACAATTGCCGATTGGGGCAGTACCGTTCCATCGCCATGGAGTGCACCGTCGGCTTGTACCCTTTGTCAATGACTCCCACGACTCGCAACCGCTGCTGCTGCGCAACCGCCTGATCCCCGAAAATGATGCCGGCGTCGGCTTGCCCGCTCAACACATGGTCGATCACACCACGCCCATCGGTCGCCATGTCCAACCGTCCCCTTAACACGTCTTCCATGCCTAACGCACGTAACATATCGGCTGTCTGCGCCCCCAGCCTCGTTCGCGCCTGCTCGGCAATTGCGAGACGTGCGCGTCCCTGAGCGAGCGCCTCGAGCGACTCGGGAGCCTCCACCAGAGACTCGGGCACCACCAGCACCAACTGGTCCACGGCATATGGGCGCTTCGTGCCGGGCAACACATAATATTTCACCTGCAAGCGCGTGATGACTTCGTCACCACCGGGCGCCACGAGATTGATCGGCCCGCTGCCGACGAAATACTGCCCGACCATGCTGTTTTCCATCCCGGCGATCGTCTGGCGCAATCCAAGTCCTGAATCGAAATACAGCTTCACCTGGACCTCGGGATGCGTTTGTTCAAAACCGCCGCCCAATCGTTCCAACAATCCTTTGAGACTCGGCGAAGCCGCGATGATGAATGACTCGGCCGCATGCCCCTGTTCGCCACCACACCACAACGGCACTGCCATACACCACGCCATACACAGGAAGGCCCGCACTCTATGATTCATGCGCCACCGCCCTTTCATCCATCGCGCCAACTGCATTGCACCACGTCCGATCCGCCTGCTGCTTGGTGCGACGCTATACTTCCCGCAAGCTTCGCACTTTTCCCGTCTCCGTCATGTCATATCCACCCAGCGCTTCCACTTCCGTACGAAATTGCCGGCTGGCAATGGCGTCGAGAAGATGCGAGAGGCCCGGATGACTGGACAGGTATCGCTTCGGCAGGACCAGATCATACCGGGCCTGTTGCAACGGCACGAAATCGAGGCCGAAGACCTGCGCCGCAGATCGCACCCCGACCCCGACATCACCATGCCCCTCGGCGATATGACGCGCGACCTCAAAATGCGAGCTAACAGTGCCTCCATAACCCTTGACGCGGGTACTGTCGGCGCCCAACGCCTCCAGCCGCTGATCTAATAACATTCGGGCGGCGGCGCCCTCTTCACGATTGACCAATACGACGTTCGGACGCAGCAGATCATCGACGTCGCGAATGCGCTTGGGATTGCCTGCGCGCACCACAAGCCCCTCCTCCCACGCCGCAAAGGTCACGACACTATAGTCGTCGCCCTGCAGGTGCCGCCGAAGGTAAGGCAGATTGGACTCCCCCGTTTTCGCATCCAGAATGTGCAAGCCTGCCATGTGCACTTCCTTGCGTTTGAGCGCTTCCAACGCGGCCGCGCTGCCCATCGACCAGCCGACAACCGTGGAGGTGTCTTTGTGCCGGTGAAGATATTCGCTCGCCAGATTGATGGCCGGATCACAACCGGCCACCGCAATTTCCCGTTCGACGATCTGCCGCTCGCGCAACAGCCGGACGAGCACCCGGCGATCGGACTTGGCCGCACGGGACCCTGATCCGGCCTTGCCGACAATGAGCCCGTCCGCGGGCACGGTGTAGTTGAGAATTTCTCCCAGGGCGGCAACCGGCCGAACGACGAAACGATCTTCGACCTTGGCCACCTTGACTCTGGTGCGCGGCTGAACCGCAGACACCGGCAACCCCGGCCAGACCCAATCCCCTTCAATCAACTCGCCCGTCGTCTTGAGACTAAAAATATCCTCGACGTGGCAACCCAGAACGCTCGCAAGTCGTAAGGCCACTGCCGTGGTCGGAAGGTACTGATCGGCTTCAATCGCGCACACCGCCTGGCGGGTGATCAACGCGCCATCCGCAAGCTGCCCTTGGGACAGGCCTTTGGCCATACGTAGTGCCCGCAGGGAATTCACCACATTGGAAGTCGGTTCCGCTTTGCTTTTGTCGCTCATGATGGCGGACATGTATCACGATAGCGACATTTGTGTCAACTATCATGGATCTCCCGTCAAATCGAAGGCATCCCGTGGAAACGCCAGCTAACGGTGAACGCCTACAGATTCGTTGCCGAAGCAGAGCCTCCTCGCCATGGGGGCATCCGGATCCAAAAGGGCGATTTTGCTGAGACCTACCGCGAAAAGCGAACTCAATACAAATATTGTTGACAAACTTATTAAAGAAATATATTTTCATACCTCATCGGATTACATAAGTTTAATAACTCATTGATCAGATGGTGTTTGCTCACGCCACATCACCATTTATTGCAACGCTATAGACATTCACACGGGAGTGAACGCGATGAAACGATCAGCATTTGCCTTCGGGGCAAGCCTGGCCATCCTCTGGGGCGGACTAACCCTGCCTGCGCAGGCGGTCGAAGAAGGCCAGTTCATCAAGAAGGACGGTAAATGGGAGTACTATTCGGGCGAAGACCCAGGTCTGAAATATCTCCTGCTCAAAGGCATCATCACGCAGGACGAATATGACCGGGGCCTCAAGGTCATCGAGAAGCGCGAGCAGGTCTCAAAACCCAACTACACCATCGACGTGAACAACGGCCTGAACTTCCGGGTCGGGGACAAATTTTTTTTGAAGCTGCGGCTCCTCACCCAGGTGCGCTACACGCACAGCGCCTACAACAGCGCCTGGGGGACGATCGGAGATTCGCGCAATCCGGAAATCCTCGGCGGCCAGGTCGAATACCGCGCGATCCGCAAACAGAGCGACTCCAACCAATTCAGCGTCCCCCGTGCCCGACTCCAATTCCTGGGGTATGCCTTCGACCCCGACTTTCGCTACAACATTTCCTGGGCGTTTGACCAAACGACCTGGAATCAGGAAGGCGGGAGTGGCAGAGCCGGCCTCCTCGATGCGTACATTTCCTCGTGGCACATTCCGTGGCTTACGGTGCAGGCCGGCCAACAGCGGGTCTGGTTCAATCGCGCGACCATCAGTTCGATGGCCACATCGACCTTCGCAGACAATCTGATCGTCCAGAATGCGTTTGCCGCGAATCAACAAAACGCACGCGACATCGGTGTGAGCATTTCCAGCGACGAGGATCAGTATAAATTCAACTATGCCTTCGGGATCTGGGGCGGAGTAGGAGCGAATCTCGCGAGGGAAGGCACCTCGGTCAGTCAGAATGTGTTACCCCAAACGGGCACGCCGGGCGCCCCCGGGGCGGCAACCACTCGGACCTATAACTACGACACGCGCTTCATGACCGGCGAGATGATGTACACCGTGCGATTGCTGTACAAAATCTCAGGGAACCCCGGCTATGGACAGGGAGACATTCTCAATTCCCGCACGCTCCAATCAGCCATCGCATTCGGCTATGCGTATAACCCGGCACAAAACTACCTGAGCTCGATCCGCTCCGACATTGTCGATCGAGCCTACCGACAAGCCATCGTGAAAGCCTACAACGGTCGGCTCCTGGGGGGAGGCATTTGGGACTTCCAAACCTATGAAGCCGACTTCATCGCCAAATATCAGGGCTGGTCGTTCCAGGCGGAGGGCTATTACCGTCACCAGCGGCTCCGCAACGCCAATAGCGGAACCAGCGCGTTTGACTTGAATACGATCCCGGCAGCGCAATTCCTGGGGCCACCGGTTACCCTCGGGCAGGCCTATGGATGGTACGCACAGGTGGGAAAATACATCATTCCCCGCAAACTTGAACTCGCGGTGCGGTATGGATTCATGGATCCTTCGACCCAGCAGGTGAACGATCTGGTCAAAGAGTTCGGCGCCGCGATTAACTATAGTTTCGACGGCACCTACAACAACCGGCTCGTGATCGATTACTCGAACATCACCATGGGCAGCGGCGGACGCGCGCCAGACCGGTTTCCTTTTGAGAGTCAACCAGGGTTCGGCAGCGACCTTGTGGAGAACCGAATCAATGTGCAGTACCAGTTCTACTTCTAAGTCGATATGACAAGCCATCACAGGTTCTTGGAGGACATCATGAGCGCATTGCGTGTCAGAGGACTCATCGCCATCGTCGGCCTCCTGGTCGGTCTGGGACTGAACGCCCAGCCGGCTCAGGCGCAGCCGGAGACCATTACCATCGCCGCCGCCAACAGTTTGAAGGATGCGCTTCGGAAAATTCTTCCGCTGTTCGAAACGGAACATCGCAATATCAATGTGCGTGTGATTTACGGTCCGTCTCAAACCCTCCGCAGTCAGATCGAACAGGGCGCGCCGGTCGACATCTTCCTGCCGTCGCTCTTCGAAGAAATCGATCAGCTCGAAGCGAAAGGACTGATCATTCAAGGGACCAAACGGGCATTTGCCGCGACTTCGCTGGTATTGATTACGGGAACCGCCCTCCCCGCCCCCATCAGCACGATTCAGGATCTACAAACGATCCCCATACGCCGCATTGCCGTGGGCGACCCGAAAACGTCATCAGTCGGCAAAGTCTCCGCGCAGTTTCTGAAGTACAGCAAACTCGAGCCCAAGCTGAAGTCACAATACGTGCTCGGTGAACATTCACGAGCCGTCCTCGACCTGGTCGCCAAAGGGGAGGCCGAAATCGGCGTGGTCTATCGCACCGATGCCATCTCCAACCCGGGCGTGCGCATTCTCGACACCGCACCGGTCGGCTCTCACACCCCGGTACGTTACGGCGTCGCGGCTGCCTGGACGGCGCAGAACATCACCGCCGCCGGCGACTTCATCGAATTTCTTCTGAGCCCCACAATCCAAACACTGCTGCAGGAATTCGGATTCGACCGCGTGTCTCCAGAAGTCGGATTCGCTCAACGAGAAGAGGTGAAACCATGAACGGCATCAACCATTCGAAACAGCGCACAGCCACTCGTCGCGCCACTCTTATCCTCGCCCTCGTTGGTGTGGTGATGGCGACCGGTTGCGCGTCACCAGCCACGACGCCACCCAAGACGGTCTATCAATCGGGATTGAACCAGGTGCGAATCGAGAGGGATCCCGCGTCCACAACGAACGCCCATCCGGCCTCGTTGAGCGCCACGGAAGTCGGGACCTTGTTACGTGGCGTCCGAATCTGGGAACGACGCAACGCACTGCATCGTCTCTTTGTCGGACAGGCCGATAGAACCAGGGCCTTCCGCGACGGGGAAATTGCGATCCTGGCGCCGGCCCTGGCGAATGCCTTGTCGCAGGCGTCGCCCACCGATCGTGTCTACTACCATCTCAGCCATGCGACCGAACATGGCGAAGAGGAGACGAGCACGGGGTGGCTATCCGTACAAGACACGACGCTGCATCTGGCATTACGCGAGGCGCACGATCGTCACGGGCCTGGCCCCGATATCAGTAAGTATGACCGGCAGATGCCGAACGTGCCGGAACGGTCTCCGGCATTTGATGCCACCTTTGAGCCCGAAGAATTCCTGGTGAAAGTCCGCTCAGGCGGGGGCCTCTTCGCACCGGACCAGCAGGAAGAACTCCTCATTCGCTATCGGGATGCGTTGTCGGCCATGCCGGCGCAGCCTGGACTGGAACGAGACAACAAACCGGTGCCGGAACGGCACTGAGCGGCGGGGAATGAAGAGAACCACCATGTCAATCCTGGTCGTCGGCGGTGATTCGGTCGATGGCATCAACGAGCGAGCACAGGCCGGCGGCCACCGAGGCGTCGAACATTGGAGCGAATGAAAGACATGTGACAACAGCGAACCGCTCTCGGATGTGACGCATTGGTTCGACAGGAGCCACACTAGCGGCGCGCATCACCGGCGCCGCGCTGACTGGCACCAGGCCGGTCACTGTGGTACCGTAGGCGCTCACACGAGGCCTGCATGCGCTGGCTCCATGACCGTTCGATCGGACAGAAATTTTTCCTCTCTTTCGGAGTCATCCTCAGCCTCCTGGCGTTGAGCCTCACGGCGCTCCTGGTCTATCTCAGCCGCATCAACAGCTACGTCGACCGCCACAAACGGATCACCGTGCCGGCCATCGTGACCGCCGCGACAATGCAGCGCTCCGCCTACGACATGAATCTCACCCTGCATCTCTTCCTCGAACAGATGACGAGGACCGGTGCCGACGACGCCCTAGCCCACTTGACCGGGCATGCCGATGCGATTCGTCAATCTCTCCAGCTCTATCGCTCCACCCATGCGGCGCGCACCCACCCGATTCTCCTGGGGATGCTGAATCAGCACCAGCGCCTGGATCTGGCCGACCAGGAAGATCAGGCCATTGCCGAAATCGATCAGGCCCTGCAGGAGCTGAACGGCTTATGGAGCGCAGCCCTCGCGCAACCGCAGGCCTCCGGTGCCACCCAGTCGGCGACGACCAAGGCCGATGCCCTCATTGCGAGACTGACGTACAACCTCGATCAGCTGGTCGCCGCGCACCGAGACATCGACGTGGAAATGAAGATCGAGGGGGACCTCCTGCTGCAACAGGCCCGCATGATCGCACTGGGGCTGGTCGCCATCCTTGGACTGGTCATCGGTGTGATCTATGTCTCGGTCAACCGCCGGATCGCGAAACCGCTCCAGCGCCTGTCGATTACCGCCGATCGGGTGGCTCATCACGATCTGACGGCGCAGTTCGAATCCTGGCCGGCTCGTGATGAAGTCGGCACCTTGGCGGCCTCGCTGTCTTCGATGGTCACGAGCCTGCGCGAACAAACCGCCGCCACCGCCAGAAAAACCAAGGAACTGGAGGCCTTTACCTATTCCGTCGCGCACGACCTCAAGGGCCCATTGCGGGAGATCGAAGGGTTCTCCTCGTTACTCGAAAAACGATTTCTTGAGGGCGGCGATGCCGAAACCCGCCATCACATCGATGTCATCCGCCGCTCGTCGCTGCGCCTCACCCATATGATCGATGCGCTGCTCAAGTATTCCCGATTGGAACAACAGGATCTGCCTCGGCAACGCTTCAATGTGCTGGAGATGATCACAACCTTGATCACCGACCGCTTCAGTGGACTCCAGGGACCGAAGCCGAAAATACACGTGGCCCTCCCCTTCGCCGACCTGTACGGCGAGCCGGTGAGTATCCGTCAAGCGATCGCCAACCTGCTCGATAACGCGGCAAAGTTTTCCCGCCGCACCGCGGCGCCGACCATCACGATTGGGGGCACCAGAACCGACCGCGAGCGGATTCTCTGGATTCAGGACAACGGCATCGGCTTTGATCCGTCACAGACCGACAAGATCTTCGGCCTCTTCGAACGGCTGCACAGTCCGCAGGACTATGAAGGCACAGGCGTCGGGCTGGCGATCGTGAAGCTCGTGATGGACAAACACGAGGGACGCGTCTGGGCCGAATCCGCACCGGGTGCAGGCAGCACATTTTCGTTGGCGTTTCCCGAACGGGCCGAGATCGTTGTGGATCGAGTATCAACCGCCTCTCACCTGCCGCCGGCCTGATCGCATGAACAGCGAACGTATCCGCACCCTCATCATCGATGACGAAGAGTTTGTCCGCCTGGTCGTCGAACAAGCGCTCCGCGAGGAAGGATGCGACACGCGAACCGCATGTGGCGGACAGGAGGGTCTCGATCTGCTTCGCACCGGCGGCTTCGACTGCGTCATCACCGATCTGCGAATGCCCGGCGTCGATGGACGCGCGGTGCTGCGATGGGTGAAAGACCAGCAACCGGATGTGGATGTCATCGTCTTGACCGGTCATGGTGACGTGAAGGACGCCGTGGCGGCCACCAAGGACGGAGCCTGGGATTTCCTGATCAAGGACACGCCCTTCGACGGCACGGCGGTCACCGCAGCCCTCGCCAAACTGCGCACCGTGCGCGAACTCCGTCGTGAAAATCTGGCGGCGCGGTATGGCGGCTATCGCCAGGAGGCGGTGGTCAAGGGAATCAGCCAGGCCTGGAAGACGCTGGAAACCCAGCTCGCGCAGGTAGCGCCCTCGCTAGCACCGGTCCTCATCCAGGGCGAAACCGGTTCAGGAAAAGAAGTGGTCGCGCGACTCCTGCATGCCCAGAGTCGCCGGGCGGCAGGCCCCTGTATCGCCGTCAATTGCGGAGCCGTGAGCCGCGAGTTGCTGGAAAGCGAACTGTTCGGCTACGAAAAAGGCGCGTTCACCGGTGCCACGGCGGCCAAACCCGGCCTCATCGCCGCGGCCGAAGGAGGGTCGTTGTTTCTGGATGAGGTGGGAGAAATGCCGGGCCCCATGCAGGTGAGCCTGCTGCGCTTTCTCGACCGGAACGAATACCGTCCCGTCGGCAGTACACGCACGCTGCGGGCCGATGTCCGCATCATCTGCGCCACCAACCGGGACCTTCAGGAATTGGTCTTCCAAGGCCGGTTTCGGGATGACCTGCTCTATCGCATCAACACCGTGACACTGCGCGTGCCATCGCTGCGGGAACGACCGGAAGACATCGCGGGATTGGTCGCTCACATCCTTCAAAATCTCCATCTCCCTGGCACGGCGGCCAGAACGCCGACCTCCGAAGGCCTGGCACAGCTGAGCGCGTACCACTGGCCAGGCAATGTCCGTGAGCTGCGCAATGTCATCGAGCGCCTCGTCCTCATGAGCCCGCATACCGGACCCATTACCGGCGCGGACATCGTACAGGTCCTTCCACGATCATCCAAGACCACGGTCACGGAAGAGCAGACGCAGCTTCCGCTCGAGGAAATCGAACGGCGGCACATTGAGGGGGTCCTTCAGGCCTGTAGCGGGAACAAGACCAAAGCGGCCCATACGCTTCAGATCGATTACAAGACCCTGCTGGCCAAGCTGAAGAAATACGAATCCGGCCACTGACTGTCAGGCAGCGTGGGCATTCGCATCGACGCTGAGAACGGACTGCCTGACGATAAGGAGCAGCGAGTATGACCGGCCCTGGGGCATCGGGCGAAGAGCAGGCACAGGCACGATTCGGGACATCCGATCGCGCATCGGCGTTCTATGAACATCAAGTCCTGGCGTCTCTCAATCAACCGATGCGGGAATTCATCGCTCGCATGGAAATGATGTATCTCGCCACCGCGGATGCACGGGGACAATGCGACTGCTCCTTCCGCGCCGGCACGCCGGGCTTTGTGCAGGTGCTGGACGACAAGACACTGGCCTATCCGGAATACAGAGGAAATGGTGTGTTAGCCAGTGTGGGGAACATGCTCGAGAACCCTCACATCGGCCTGATCTTTCTCGATTACTATCAGACGACCATTGGGCTTCACGTGAACGGTACCGCGCGTGTCATGGATCCGCAGGACATCGAGGCTCTTCCCCACATCACTCCAGGCATGAAAGAAGCGGCTCACAACAAGGGCGGACGACAACCCAAGGCGTGGATTGTCGTGGGTGTGGAGGAGGCGTACATCCATTGCTCCAAACATGTCCCGCTTCTCGCGAGACGCGACAAACAGATCGTCTGGGGCACCGATGACGAACGGCTCAAAGGCGGGAACTTCTTTAAGATTACTCCGTAACCCTACTCCCGCTTACTGACGGCCGCCACGTACACAGCCATCGTCATTTTTTCTGCTGCGCGCGCGCCATCGCCAACGCAAAGGCGCTGGTCGGTTGCGGATCACGGGAGGCAGGCCGCGGCGCATCGGCCGGACGCCGATCCCGCCCCTCGCGCGCCATTCCTGCCAGAAGGTCTGGTTGTCCGGCCGTCGCCGCTCCATCATCCATCCGCATGGTCAGTGAAATCCGCTGCCGCGGCACATCGACGGACAACACCTTCACCTTTACGATCTGGCCCGGCTTCACGACCTCATGTGGATCCTTCACAAACTTATTGGCCAGGGCCGACACATGCACGAGACCATCCTGATGCACGCCGATATCGACGAAGGCGCCGAACGCCGCGACATTGGTCACCACACCTTCGAGCACCATCCCGGCCTGCAAGTCGGCTAGCGACTCCACTCCGTCACGAAAGGTGGCCGTCTTAAATTCCGGGCGCGGGTCACGGCCGGGCTTTTCCAATTCCGACAAAATGTCCCGGACCGTGGGTAAGCCGAATGTCTCATTGGTAAAGTCGGCCGGCGACAGATCTTTCAACAGGGTCGGCTTGCCCATGACCTCTGCGATTCCCTTACTCAAACGCGCCAGCATGCGCTCGACCACCGGATAGGCCTCCGGATGGACGGCGGAACGATCCAAAGGATTGTCGCCGTTATTGATCCGCAAAAATCCTGCCGCCTGCTCGAAGGTCTTCTCCCCCAGCCGCGGAACCTTGCGAATCATCATGCGATTGTGGAACGGTCCATGTGCATCTCGATATTCGACAATGTTTTGTGCCAGCACCCGATTCAACCCGGACACTCGAGCTAACAACGGCGCCGAGGCGGTATTCACATCCACCCCGACCGCGTTGACGCAGTCTTCGACGGTCGCATCGAGTGATCGCGCGAGCGCCCGCTGATTGACGTCGTGCTGATACTGCCCCACCCCGATGGATTTGGGATCGATCTTCACCAACTCGGCAAGCGGATCCTGCAGTCTTCTGGCGATGGACACGGCACCACGTAAGCTGACATCCAGCGTGGGAAATTCCGCGGCCGCGAAGGCCGAGGCCGAATAGACGGAGGCCCCCGCTTCGCTCACCACGATTTTGGCAACCTTCTGGTCAGGCTTCCGTTCCGCCACCATCTTAATCACCTCAATAGCCAGCTTGTCCGTCTCACGACTGGCGGTACCGTTGCCGATCGACATCAACTCCACCCCATGCCGGATCACCAAGTCGACGAGGGTTGCCAATGCCCCCTGCCAGTCATTACGCGGTTGATGCGGATAGATCGTGGTGGTCTCGAGGAGTTTTCCCGTGGCATCGACCACCGCCACTTTGCAGCCGGTACGAATGCCGGGGTCGAGCCCGAGCACCGCTTTGGGACCGGCCGGTGCCGCAAGCAGGAGCTCGTGGAGATTACGCCCGAAGATCTTGATCGCCTCCGCTTCTGCCGCCTCGCGCACTTGGAGCAGCAATTCGGTACTGAGATGGAGATGCACCTTGACCCGCCAGGCCCAGTAACAGACATCGTTGAGCCATTTGTCGGCGCGCCGGCCACGGTTCTCAATGCCGAAATGGGACGCGATGAGCGCGGCGCAGGGATGCGGCACCTGGGCATCGAGCGTGTCTCCCAGGCCAAGGTCCAGTTTCAGCACCCCCAGCGTCCGGCCGCGGAACATGGCCAAGGCTCGATGCGAAGGAATCGTGCGAATGGTTTCAGAATAGGCGTAGTAATCGCGGAACTTCTCTTCTTCCGCCGTCTCTTTGCCCGGCAGGACGGTCGATGTGACAATGCCTTCATTCCACAATTTCGTGCGCAGGAGGGCGAGCAGATCGGCGGTTTCGGCGAATCGTTCGACGAGGATATCGCGAGCGCCTTCCAATGCCGTCTTCGCATCGGGCACATTGATCGCTTCGACACCTTCGGCCGCGGCCACCACCTTCACATACTTGACGGCTTCCTGTTCGGGATCGAGCGTCGGATCGGTCAGCAGCACATTGGCCAGAGGCTCCAGCCCGGCCTCGCGCGCAATCTGCGCCTTGGTTCGCCGTTTGGGCTTGAACGGCAGATAGATGTCTTCCACCACCTGTTTCGTCGCGGCCTGTTCGATGGCGCGCCGCAGTTCATCCGTCAATTTGCCCTGTTCTTCAATCGACGCGAGGATCGTCTGCCGCCGCTCTTCCAGTTCCCGCAAATACAGAAGCCGTTCTTCCAACGTCCGGAGATGCGTGTCATCCAGATTATTGGTGGCCTCTTTGCGATAGCGCGCAATGAAGGGCACCGTCGCGCCCCCGTCCAGCAGGGTGACCGCGGCCGATACTTGCGGTGAGGTGACGCCGAGTTCCTTGGCGAGCAGATCGACGATACGTTGCTGAGCTTCGACTGAAATAGTCGGCGTCGTGGAAGCAGTCATGGGCGTCTCACAGGCTTTCCGAAAGCGAGGCGTGGCCGGATCACATCCAACCGGTCTCAGAGGCTTTCTTGTCAGATGAAGTGGACGACTTCAGGCGTCGCGATGGCGATACCTTTGCGATGGACGGTCGGAATTTAGCAGAAGCTTCGAGGAACTTCCAGGATAGAACGTCCCTCTTCCCTATCGCGGGAACGCCGTCATTCGCGTGACGCGCCAAGCGCACCGGCTTTCATCGTCCGGACATGGTATAGTCCCCGTCACCACCGGTCGGCCATCTCAATGACGGATCCTCGGCACCGGTCGGCTCATGCATGCAGCAACACCGGCACACGTCATCCGCTTCGGCATCCCTCACCGTGGCCGCCATGGGCGTGGTCTACGGAGACATCGGCACCAGCCCCCTCTACGCCCTGCGCGAATGTTTTCATGAATCACACGGACTCGGGGTCACGCCGGACAATGTCCTCGGCATCCTCTCCTTGATCGTGTGGTCGCTCGTGCTCGTCGTCACGGTCAAGTATCTGCTCTTCGTGATGAAGGCGGACAACGACAGCGAAGGCGGTATGCTGGCGCTCATGGCGCTCAGCCAACGCGCCCATCCGGTCAATCTGCGCAAGGGATTGAGTCTGGTCGTGTCGCTCGGCTTAGTCGGCGTCGCCTTTTTGTACAGCGATGGTATCATCACGCCGGCGATTTCCGTCCTCAGCGCGGTGGAAGGGCTGACGTTGGCCACCGACCTGTTCACGCCCTATGTCCTTCCGATCACCGTTGGCCTCGTGGCCCTGCTCTTCACCATCCAGCGCCGCGGCTCCGGAGCCTTGGGAAGCATCTTCGGCCCCATCATGCTGGTCTGGTTCGCTACCTTGGCTCTGCTCGGTCTGCACAGTTTGATCCAAACGCCGACAGTGCTGCTGGCAGCCAATCCCCTCTATGCCGCCACGTTTCTCTTTCACCATGCCGGCATCGGCTTCCTTGTCTTGGGCAGTGTCTTTCTGGTTCTCACGGGAGCCGAGGCTCTCTACGCGGACATGGGGCATTTCGGACGTCGCCCGATACAACGGGGCTGGTTCGCCGTCGCCTTGCCGGCGCTGCTGCTCCAGTATTTCGGCCAGGGTGCGCTGTTGATGCGCGACCCGGCGGCGCTCGCCAACCCGTTTTATCACCTGGCTCCGGACTGGATGCTCTATCCCTTAATTGTGCTAGCGACCATGGCGACCATCATCGCATCGCAGGCCATGTTATCCGGGGCTTTCTCACTGACGTTGCAAGCCGTGCAACTCGGCTATCTTCCGCCGCTCCGGATTACGCACACGTCCGCAGAGCAGCACGGCCAAATCTATTTCGCCCTTTTGAACTGGCTGATGTTCGTGGGCACCGTCGGGCTGATCCTTTCCTTCGGCTCGTCTACCAATCTCGCCGCGGCCTATGGCATCGCCGTCTCCGGCTCCATGATCATCACCACGTTGCTGATGTATCGTGTCACTCGTAGCCACTTGGGATGGAGCGCGCCGCCAGCAATCATGGCCGTCGGGGCATTCCTGTTCATCGACCTCGCGTTTTTCCTCGCGAATGCGCAGAAGATTCCCCATGGTGGATGGTTTCCATTGCTTCTCGGGGCAGCGATTTTTACCGTGATGAGCACCTGGGCACGGGGCCGTGCGATCGTCGCCGAGCATCTCCGTGTTCAGTTCCCTCCGTTACATCAATTCGTCGGTGAAGTCTTGTCGAAGGTGGAATATCGAACCGCCGGGCAAGCCGTGTTCCTTTCACAACATCCCGACATCACGCCGCCGGCGCTGTTGCAGAATGTGCGGCATAATAAAACCTTGCACGAGCGCGTGTATCTGCTCACCGTCCGGACGGAACATGTGCCGCTTGTTCCCGCAGGAGCGCCACTGGAAATCACCTTGGTCCAGGAGGGACTTTATCAAGTGATCGCCCGTTGCGGCTTCATGGAGACGCCGGATATCCCTCGCGTGCTCCAGCAACTTGCTGCGCATGGTCATGTGCTGCCGCTGCAGGACACGACCTTCTTCCTGAGCAGGATTACGTTTTTAGCGACACCGAAGCCGGGAATGGCCATCTGGCGGGAAAAACTCTTCGTCGTGCTCTCGCGCAACACCCAACGCGCCAGTTCCTACTTCCATCTGCCATCAGAACAAGTGGTCGAGATCGGATTGGTATTGGAGATTTAGCCATGCAACGGAATGTGTCCTGACACGATCCTTCCGCCTGCAGCTCGGCAAGGGGCACATTCGAGGAACCTCACAGGCACTGTCCGAACTCAGCCTGCCGCCAGGCTTCATAGAGCACCACCGCCACCGAATTGGACAGGTTGAGGCTGCGGCTGCCAGGCACCATCGGCACACGGATGCGTTGTTGATCGGAGACGCTTCCAAGAATTTCCGCCGGCAGGCCGCGACTTTCGGGCCCGAATACAAACACGTCACCCTCCACATAGCGAACCAGGTCGTAGCGCTGTCTGCCCTTGGTCGAAACGGTGAACAGTCTTTGCCCAGTGAAGCGTTGGAGACAGGTTTCCCAGGTCTCATGGACCGCCAGTGAGGCGAATTCGTGGTAGTCGAGACCTGCCCGCAGGAGCTGCTTGTCCTCCAGCGTGAACCCCAGCGGTTTCACCAAATGGAGTCGGGCACCGGTATTGGCGCATAACCGGATGATATTGCCGGTGTTCGGAGGAATTTCCGGCTGATACAAGATGACATCAAACATGATGACAGGGAGATGGATCGACGGAGAACGGCGGCCGCGAGTCGAGGGGGAGAGCCGGTCGGTCGCCCGGCTCTCCCTCCTGCCGCTTAACGGTCAGGAACGAAAGGCCTGCACATCGCCCGATTTGCGCAGCATCTTATTCACTTCGTCGAGATGGAGCTCTTCACCCACGATCATTTCCCGAGCGTATTCCTCCAGCAAGACCGACTTCCCTTCGGTCAGTTTCAGCAGTTCGTAATAGGACGCCACGGCAGCCTTCTCATGCTCCAGGCTCTCGCGCAGAATGTCTCCGACATCGTGCTTTTCCGTTTCAAGCAAAGTCCCGATTTTCAGCGACGGGTGCCCACCTAACAGCGTCACCAGTTCGCCGGCTTTGTGGGCATGGGCCAGGCTCTCATCCGCATTGCCCTTCAGCCACGATACGATCGGAATCCGGTTGTACCCATAGATCATGAGCGCATAGTGCGTGTAGCGCACGACACCGGCCAGCTCAAGTTCCATGATCCGGTTCAGAATCCCCACCGCGCGCGTTGTCTCTTGTTCGTTCATCATCGATCTCCCATCAGTCCAGAATTCACTACTGCATCAATTGGTCTTGGCATCAGGCTAGACGTTGAAGCGGAAATGCATTACGTCGCCGTCGCGCACGATGTATTCCTTCCCTTCCAGCCGCATCTTGCCCTTTTCCTTCGCGCCCGCTTCTCCCTTACAGGCAATATAGTCGTCGTACCCGATGACTTCCGCCCGGATGAAGCCCTTCTCGAAGTCACCGTGAATGACCCCGGCGGCCTGCGGTGCGGTATCGCCAATATGAATGGTCCAGGCGCGCACTTCTTTGACACCCGCCGTAAAGTACGTTTGAAGCCCGAGCAGTTGATAGGCGGCGCGGATGAGGCGATTCAGCCCCGGCTCCTTCATCCCGATATCGGCCAGAAACTCCTGTTTTTCCTCGTCCGAGAGCACGGCGATTTCCGATTCCAAGGCTGCGCAAATGGCCACGACCGGCGCGCCTTCCTGGGCAGCGTACTCCTCCACACGCGCCAGCAACGGATTGTTGGTGAAGCCTTTTTCCGACACGTTGGCCACATACATGACCGGTTTCATCGTCAATAGGCACAGCGGTTTCAGCAATGCCCGTTGCGCCGGATCCAGTTTCATCGTCCGCGCCGGTTTGCCTTCGTTCAGGCATGCCGCCACCTGTACCAACAACTCGCCGAGCTTTGCAGCATCTTTATCCCCCGAACGAACGAGCTTCACGTTCCGTTCCTGTGCCTTCTCGACGGTCGTGAGGTCGGCCAACGCGAGCTCAGTCACAATGGTGGCGATATCGGAAATCGGATCGACCTTTCCCGCCACATGCACCACATTATCGTCTTCGAAACAGCGCACGACGTTCACGATCCCATCGGTTTCTCGAATGTTGGCAAGGAACTGGTTGCCCAACCCCTCACCCTTTGAGGCCCCTGCCACCAATCCCGCGATATCCACAAACTCGGTCGTCGCATACTGCATCCGCTGCGGCTTCACGATATCGGCCAGCGCCTGCATCCGCACATCCGGCACTTCGACAATCCCGATATTCGGTTCGATCGTGCAGAACGGATAGTTTTCCGCCGCGATCCCTGATTTGGTCAGCGCATTAAAGAGGGTGGACTTGCCCACATTCGGCAGTCCGACAATTCCACATTTCACACTCATGACGATCCTTTCCTGGTCATGGCCCTGTTCGTTCGGTCCGCGGCAGTACGCGCCTTCCTAACTGGACGGGAGACGTGGCACCGCGGAGGCGCATTCTACGTGGTCAAGGCTGGCGCGGTCCACTCCCTCTTCGCCGTAGATCAGAGGCAGGCAAGCTTCACCGGCACTGTTCAATTTTTGGTCGTCTTTAAAAGAACAGTAGGAGGAGAGAACTTCGAGACAGGGTGCGAATTCCAACAGAGTCGAGACCAGCTTGCGGGCCGAAAGCGTGACGGTGCCTACAGATAGGCCGGAATCATTCAGCTATTCGATTGCCTGCGGATTATCCCTTTCCTTGAGAGGAACTCGCTGGCGTCGGCATAGGCGGCACCACGGCGTCGGGATTGCGAAACAAGGCTCCGGATGCCTGAATAATCCAGTGGATCATATCGGTATCGTTCTGCTGGACGGCAGATCCGGTGGTCGCCATCAGACCATAGGCACGCCGGGATAAGGCATACCGGCTGAACTTTCGCGTGGTGGACTCCCGTTTCCATGTCGTGCCGATGACACGAAACCCTTCCCCTTGCATGATGTCCATTGATGGAAAACTTCCCTGCTCATCGCCATAGTGCCAATCGCACATCACAATATCCCGTGGAAGCTGATGGCGCAGCGCTTTGCCATATCCCGCCGCAATGCCATGGAGATGCTTCGTCTGGGCGCCAGGGAACTCCGCTGGACTCAAGACCATGTCGGTCCACATCCAGGTCTCGATCCCTTTTCGGCTGAGGTAATCGTGCACCCGAACCACATCGCGCAGAAAAAGGTCCGCCGGAATCATAACTTCACCCAGCTTCAGCCACTTGGACACCTGCCCGACCGTCCAGCCGAAGGCTTCGTCGTGGCCGATATGGATCGCCGGGGGATGCACCGCCTCACTCAGTTCGTCGAGAAACGGGAACACCACCGCATACGTCGCGTCCTTCCGCGGATCATAGGATACGGTGTTGAACATTAAGCCCGGATACTGCCGCTGAAAGAATTTCTCCTGATGCGTGAGCAGCTTCACCTCTGGAATGACTTCTAAGCCATGAGCACGCGCATAGGTCACCCAGGAGATGAACTCCGCTTTCGTCCACGCGCTCTTCACCGGTTTCCATGGGGCATGATCGAACTGCACGCCGTCGGTCAACAGCACCTGCACGGCCGTAAACCCGGCCGCCTGAGCCTCATCGACAAAGCCGCGCGCGCGCTCCAACGGCACGGTCCCCGCCAGGACGAAATGCATGATTCGAAGAGTTTCTCCCGCAGGACTCGACGCCGGTTCCACCGCCGCACTGACTTCCCATGAACCGGCGCACATGACCACCATCGCACACAACAGCACTCCCACACGGCCCATGTTCGCCCCCCATCGCAACAGTTCTGTCAGACGTAACTCCACGACGGCCGGCCTTGAATCCACAGACTCCCCTCGTATTCCACGGCTACGTACCTGCCGCTTGCACAGCAACGCAGGACTACGTAGAACAAAATCAGGCGGGCAAAATACACCGGCCCAGGCATGGCGTCAAGAAGTTCGGATCGAGAAATTAGGCAACGCAAAGATTTTTCCGCCGTGTAGATCAACGTAGGACAGCGCAATGGAATCCAACTACAGGAACGGCCGATTGGGACGGCATCGGCGAAAGCGCCTCCGCGACCTGTGAACTGCGGTGATGGCACAGGAAAGAAACACAGGATCGCGACGGCACGGTGCAGCGACTCGTGCCGCTGCACAGCGAGGGAATGTGGGGGGGGGTCTTACGTATCCTGGCGCTGAGAGACAGTCGGAATGAGCAAATCGCTTGGGATCCGTTCCGGTTCACCATACACTGACATCACGAACAGACACGTGTGAAGAGAGGAGCCTCTATGGATACATCACGAACCAGAACCGTCCGATCGACCATTCTTGCGCTGACGAGCCTCATTCTGTCGCCATTTGTGACGGGGGAGTTGCCGGCGATGGCCCTGGAAGGCAGCGCTCGTACGATCCTGCCCCAGCCGAATAGTCCCGTGGGACTTTCGATCGACCTGGCCGGCTTCACGATCGAACGCGATCAACTCAAACCCAACGGGCGCCACTACCTCATGGCCTCCCACCCGGGAACGGGCATCAACGTCGCCATCGTCCTGGAGCAGGTGGCAGGACAGGCTTCGACCGGTGGATGCATCAACTACCTGCGACAACTGAAGAAGGGTCCGACGGTCAGCCGTGGGATTAACGTCGCCCTTTTGACGTCACGCGATGTGCCAACACTCGAATATACGCTCCCAGGCTTCCAGGGTGTGCGTCTTGACCAAAAGAGCTTGTACGCTTGCATGGCCGGAGGGAATGTCTATGCCAACATACACATATCGAAGGTTCAGTACACAGAAGCCGATGCCGCCCTGTTTCAGCAACTGCTGACCACCGTGCGATTACAGCCGGAACCATCGCCCCGGATCACACCCCACCAGCCGAACACCGCCGCACCGCTGTTTTCTGTGGAACCAGTTCGCTATGAGCAGAAGAACGAGACGAGAGCCATTGCGCCGTAGGTGAGACGCCAAGACGCCCCTAGCGGGGGGCCGTGAGGGCATCCTGAGCCGTGTGACCGCTCAGGGATTTTTCCTGAATGTTGTGATGGATCTCCAGGGCAATGACATGCGCCAGTTGATCGGCTGACAGCGCTCCCATCGGGAGGCCTTGTGTCTCCCGATAAAAGGGGTCATCCGAGGCAGCGGGGCGATGGACGTTGACCAGAATCGCAGCCGGTTGTATGCGCCGCTCCCGTTTTCCCACTACCACCGCCTTCTCCTCAGACAGGACCCTCGTGCGGGTGGCCCAGTCGCGTTGATCGATTTTCACATAGGCGACATTCCAGACCGTTCCATTGAGAAGACTGCGGGCTGCCTTCGGGGTCTGCTCCAGGAAAGACGGGTCACGCGCGATCTTCTGCAGCGCTTCGCGAATACGGATGTCATAGAGCTTGATGGTTGAATCCGCGTGAGTCGGCGGGATCGGCGCGGAATTGCCGATTTCGTACCAGGCTTGTCCGTCGAGACTCTTCTGATCGTCTACGGTTCGGAGATACGTGTCGAAGAGTTGCTGCAGGAGCCGCACCCGTTCTTCCGCAGACAGACCGGCAATCTCCTCGTCCGTCAGGATGGGGGCCTTCTGTAGATTTCGTTCCACGGCCACCGCCTTGGCCTTCGGTGCGGTATCGGCCTTGCTCACCACCCATTGAAACTCTCTGGCCAGCACAGGCAGCAGGGTGTCCGGATGATTGAGATACCCTTTGTCTTTCAGGGAGGAGGCGCTGATCAGGAGTGTGACGCGGCCCGGTTCTTTCGTCCGGGCCACCAAAAACGGAAAGGCTTTCCCCTCATCATTGATCACCACCGGTTCGATCACGACCTGCTTGAGCGCCTGCTTCGCGAGGCTCTCGTCGAAACGCGGATAGTCCGCACGATGCTGAAGCATGATGGTGAACGTGTCGATCACCGTTTGCACAGCCGCATCGAGATCGGCAGCGTGCAGTCCGCTGTCATCGGCTGCCGTGCCCGTGCTCAGAAAGACGTGAAAGGGCGCATCGGGGATTTCTCGACCCTTGCCGAGAACGCGAGGCTCCTCGGCATCTGCATGCGGTTGGTGATCCCGGTGATTCGCCTGCGTGTCCGCCACAAAAAGGAGCGCGCAGAGGAACGCACTTGTGCACAACGTCCAGACCATAGGCCGGCAGCCGGCGATGACCGAGCCAATCCGCACGCAACATCTTGTGAGCCGGTTCACCATCTGCGATCGCCCTCAGCCCGCATACCCGGTCGGATTCTTCTGTTGCCAGCGCCAAGCATCGCCACACATTTCCTCCAACCCGCGAGCGGCCCGCCAGCCCAGCGCTGTCTGCGCATACCCTGGATCGGCATAACAGGAGGCGACATCACCGGGACGCCGCGGCGCAATCTTGTAAGGAACTGCCTTCCCGCTGGCTTTCTCAAAGGCCCGGACAATTTCCAGCACGCTATAGCCGTTTCCGGTGCCGAGATTGACGGTCAGGCATTCCTTCGGGCGATCCAATCGTTCGAGTGCCTCCAACGCTTTGAGATGACCGAGCGCCAGATCCACCACATGAATGTAGTCGCGCACGCCCGTTCCGTCCGGGGTGGAATAATCGTTACCCCATACATTCAGATGTTCTCGCCGGCCGACGGCCACCTGTGCCACAAACGGGAGAAGATTGTTCGGCATGCCCTGAGGATCCTCTCCGATCAGGCCGCTCGCATGCGCCCCGACCGGATTAAAATATCGCAGGATGCCGATCCGCCAGGAGTGATTGCTCCGCTGCAGATCGCGCAAGATCTCCTCGACCATCAGTTTCGTACGCCCATAGGGGTTGGTCGCGGATAGAGGGTGATCTTCGGTCAACGGCAAGCGCTGCGGATCTCCATAGACGGTGGCAGACGAACTGAAGACCAGGGTACTGACGCCACACTCCCCCAACGCCTCGAGTAGACGCACAGATCCCACCACGTTGTTGTCGTAATAGGACAGCGGCTTTTCGACCGATTCACCCACCGCTTTCAACCCGGCAAAGTGGATGACCGACGTGGCACCGCTCTCCCGAAGCGCCGCGACCAGAGCGGCCCGATCCCGAATGTCACCCCGAATCAGACGAAGGGATTTTCCCGTGATGCGTTGCACACGCGCCAGGGCTTCAGGATGGCTATTGGAAAAGTTGTCGAACACGGTCACTGCCGAGCCGGCACTGAGCAGTTCCACACAGGTATGCGAACCGATATACCCGGCGCCCCCCGTCACCAAGATCATGCGCATCGCCTCCGCTGGAATGAGATGAGAATACGTGCCTCTCCCCGCCTACGATACACCGCCTCGAGAGCGCGCACAATGGCACGGCCGGAACCACATGGCTTCCTTATTTCGACCTAGCCGTTTCCCGTCGCACTCCGTTACACTTCGATCACGCAGGGACACCGATGCACCACGAGCGCAACACCAACTATTACGCCATCCTGGAACTGTCGGTTGACGCGACGGAAGTCGATATTAAACGTGCCTGGCATGAACAGATGCAGGTGTGGCATCCTGATCGCTTCGTGCATTCCCCCCCGCTACACAAAAAAGCGGAAGCTCGCACGCAACTCATCAATCAGGCCTATCAAACCCTCAGCGATCCGGCTGCACGCGCCCGCTATGATAGTGGAAGGCAACATCCCTCCGCCTCGCCGCCTCCCCCACCGCGCCCTGGTCCAGCGCCTCGCCCGCAATCGGCCGCACGTCCGCGCCAGGAGTTACGCGGGCCGCAAACCATGTTGAACGTCACCCGGTTCGGTCATGCGAAAATCATGGTGCCTGCCATCCATCTCCTGGTCGATATACACGAAACACAGCCCTATACATTCAAAGGACTCATTCGGATCGCCGGAACACGTATACAAGCCCTGTCGGCCGGCGACTACGCCATTGAAGAGGCGCCGGATATTTTTCGTGTCGAACGTCGACGCGCGGAAGACATCAATACTATTTTCTCGAATCCATCCGACAATCGGCCGCGCTTTCTCCGGGAGCTCGAGCCGCTGCTCACAATTCCCCATCGGTTTCTGGTCATCGAAGGCTCCGTGCATTCCCATCGCGGTGCAGGCCGGCTTGGCCAGTATCATCGCAATGGCCTGATAGACTTTCTCGATTCCCTGACGGCGCGATTCGGGATTGAGATCGTCCAGGCAGAGAGCCGTGAAGAAGCCGAGGAACGAGTCGCAAATCTGGCCGCTATCCATTACGCCTACCATCTCGCCGAACAGCAGGGCCTCGGCCGATGCCTGACAGAAAACGATGTCTGACAGAATGCCGATTCCCTCCGTCTGCAGAGCCCCTTCGCCTTAGCCCGCAATCCCCCCTTTACTTGGTGAGAGCGTGTACCCGTGTTAGCATGTCACTCCTATGCCTCTCTCAACCACCGTGCACGATCTCCGCACCCTGATCCGCTCCTGCCACCCGCTCATTGTGATCGAGACCGTTGAAGAAGACCGGGTAATGACCCTGCTGCAATCCGTCGCCGCCCAGGAGCGGATGCCGCTGTTCGAATGGTCGATTACGAGAGGCCTTACCAGAGCCGAGGAAGGACCAGGTCTCAGCAAGCTCACCGCCACGCCCCTGGCGGTGCTTCAACATCTCCATGGATTGACGGTCGAAGGCATGTTCTGGTTGAAGGATCTTGCACCGCACTTGCAGGATGCCGCGGTCGCGCGCCAGCTGCGCGAAGTGAGCCATCGCTTCGGCCGATCACGCGCGACCTGTCTCATGACGGGGCATCCCATCGCCCTGCCGCTCGACCTCGATCAGATTGCGGTGCGGCTCGACCTGCAGCTCCCGGATCGAGATGAATTACACACGATGCTTCAGAGCGTTCTCCAATCGTTGCGGACGCGAACGTCACCCCGTCGACCAACATCGACCACCATCGTGCAAAGTCTGCTCAACTCCATGAGTGTTCACAAGTCGGCGATCGCAAGCCCGTCCGACCACGACTGTGAGGCCATCCTCCGCGCCCTACGAGGACTGACCTTGCATCAGGCACGGCAGGTCATCACGCAATGCGTCGTCGAAGATGGAGTCCTCTCCGCCGATGATGTACAAACCATTCTCACGCGCAAGGTCCAGGCGATACGAGACGGCGGCTTGCTGGAATATTATCCGTTGGAAGACAACCGGTTCGAACTGGGCGGCTTCGTGAATTTGAAGTCCTGGCTGGAGCGGGCGAAGGTGGGGTTCACGGCCGAGGCCAAGGCGCTCAACCTGACTCCGCCGCGCGGCATCATGCTGGTCGGTGTGCCGGGATGCGGCAAATCGCTCGCGGCCAAAGCTATCGCGCGCGAGTGGCAACTGCCGCTGCTCAAACTGGACGCAGGCCGGTTGTTCGACAAATTTATCGGCGAGTCCGAAAAGAACTTTCGCAAGGCCATCGAGATGGCCGAATCCCTGTCTCCGATCGTGCTTTGGATCGATGAAATCGAAAAGGCGATGTCCGCGGGTAGCGGCAGCGGGGATGCGGATGGGGGCTTGAGCCGCCGGCTTTTCGGCGCCTTCCTCACCTGGCTACAGGAAAAGAAGCAGGAGGTCTTCGTCGTGGCGACAGCCAACACACTGTCCGCTCTGCCGCCGGAGTTGCTGCGCAAAGGTCGCTTTGACGAGATCTTCTTTGTGGACCTGCCCGACACAGACGAACGCACCGCCATCTGGGCGATCCATCTGGGCCTGCGCAAACAAGACCGCTCACAATTCAATCTCCCGAAGCTCGTCGACGCCAGCACAGGTTTCAGTGGGTCGGAAATCGAGCAGGCCGTGGTCGCCGGCCTGTACCGCGCGCTGTATCACAAGCAGTCGTTGACGACCGATCTTCTCATCGAGGAACTCTCCCATACCGTACCGCTGTCGGTGACGCGGAGCGAAGAGATCAATCAGCTGCGAGCCACGGCTCAAGGCCGCTTCGTCAACGTGCGATAAGCGGGTTCCACCCTCTTCGTTCTCATGACGTGCGGTTTCAGGCACCCATACTTCATCACGATCACGCGCAGAACGTCGCCTCCTGATACCCTCGCAGGGCTGGCCGTTCATACAGTAAGATAACTCCCTGCGTCTCATGCTCAGGCGGCAGTGAATCCTTCAGACTCGTCATGCCTCTAACGATCGAAAGGCATGAGACGGCTTTGCCATAACACGAGAAACCTCCACCATGATCATACATAAATTCCTCGTCGCGGTTCGTGGTGACCGACCGGTTCACCGCCATGTCCAGCGGCTTGTCCTATCGGTCATGCTCCTTCTCATGCTCATTGCGGAAACCGATTCCGTCGCGTCGCCCAACGACATCCCGCTCAACCCGGAAAGCCAGATCGCACAACATGCCAAGGCCGCCTGGGAACAGGGCACGCTCGCTCTCGCGCTCGGTATCGTCGAGCAGGGGATTTATGAGCATCCTCACGCCCTCGCGCTCCATCAACTTCGCGGTGACATGTTGGCCACCTCGCGCCAGACCGAAGCCGCGCTTGAATCGTACGACACGGTTCTCGCGCGTGTCCCCGCCGCGCTCGATGTGCGATGGGCCAAGTGGAGCGTGTTGGTGAGATCAGGGCACGTCGAAGAAGCGGTCGCCGAACTTCAACGCATCGCGGCCATCGATCCGCACAATCCGCTGATCCATTTGCGTCTGGCACGCGAACTCCGGAAACTCGACCGCCTGGAGGAATCCTTCGAAGCCTACAAGAAAGCGGTAGCGCTCGGCCCGGACATGCTCAACTGGCGATTGGCCCTGGCCCGGGCACGGTTTGACATTCTCGATTACGAAGGCGCCGAGGGCGACGTGCAGTTCGTTCTGGATCGAGTCTCACCCGGTTCGCCGCTTCACCTGTCGGCCAGAAATCTGCTCACGGTGTTCTTCGGTTCGACGGAGCGGGGCCGCCGCTTCGCACCGGTCATGACGCCGGATGTCAGTCCGACACAACTCCGCGACTGGTCGATGATACGCGCAGAGGGGTATCGGCTGTTCGAGGCAGGACGATTCCGGGAGGCCGAACCGGTCTACCGGGAACTCCTGCGTCTCAACCCGATGGATCCGCTGGCCGGCCAGCACCTCAGCCTCATCCTCATGGGATTGGGCCGATGCAAAGACGCGCTCGCGGTATCTCAGGTGGGATCTGAATTCGACCCGACGGATGAGGAACATACGACGACGGCGTTTCGGCTGGGCCAATGCATGGTGGAACTGGGACGCTGGGAGGACGCCTACATGCAGTTCAAGACACTCTACGATGCGACCCTGGAGTTTGAAAAATCGACGAAGGACCTCGAACTCCCGTCCGGAACGCGGGTACTCAATAAGGCGACCCTCATGCAGTGGTTGGACAAGGTGCGTGTACACGTGCCGGAGTTTGCGCAACAGGTCGAAGAGGAGGCTGCAGCCAATGCAGCTCAGGCCAAAGCGGCAACGCGGACCATTCCCTCGGAGGCGGAGCTCGCGGCCAAGGCCATCGACGCCTTGAAGCCGCAAAACACGCTGGATGCTGCCGCCTCCCTCGTCGGCCGCGACGCCGACTTCGCCTGGTTCCGCTTCGTCATTCCAGCAACAAAGGTGATGCGCGACGATTCGCCGACCGGCGCGCACGACTTCATTCCGTTGGATCCGGGCATTAGCTTCCCAGGCAGTCAGCAGGATATCTATCTGGTCTTCAGCCTGGTCACCGCTTCGTACGATGAGGTGCCCCTGGCCGCCCGTTGTTTCAAAGAGACCGCCGAATTGGCCGGCGCACACGCAGCCGTCGCGCAAGACCGGCTCATCATGTCCACGAACGATCAGTCCGGTTATTTTGTTCTGCCCCGCCCGGCCACAGGATGGACGGCCGGTCTCTACCGGTGCGGGCTGTTTGCAGGGGAAGAAACATCGGCCTATACGCAGGTTGATGAGGTGCGCTTCCGCATCATCGAACCGGCAAGGCCTTCGTAATAATAGTCCGCGGCATGGCGACGGGTGGCGGACAACGGAGGAAGAGAATCACTGGCTGGACTGCATCAACCGAGATGTGCCCGGACGGTGTAGGATCCCGTGAGGGTCTCCCCAGGAAGCAACCGCTTTAGTCCCCAGTCGGGATGATTGAAGGCATCAGTGGCGCAGGTCATCGGTTCCATGGCTAAGGCGCGGCGCGGGGCACCAGCGATGGCATCTCCCGTGTAGACCACCACGGCAGAGAAAGCGCCATCCATCACCACATCAATCGTGCGTCCACTGTCCGGATCACGCAGTGAGGCCGTAGCCATACCCGCCGCATCCCGCTCTAATCCCAGATAGCAATGGTTGAAGCGGCGTGGGCCGATTCGTTGAAACTCGCGATAATCCCACTCGGTGCCTGTTGCCGCGATGACCCTGCCGGTCGGCGCCAACTGCTCATTAAACTCGAGATATCCGGCCGCGGGAATTTTCGCTTCGGCCCCATCGACCGGCTCGATGCCGACCGTGAAGTAGGGATGGAATCCCACGCCGACTGGGGCCGCCGTCCCGCCCACGTTCCGCACAGCAAACAGACAGGACAATCCTTGAGCGTCCAGGCTGTAGGTGAGACGCACCACGAGGGAAAACGGATAGCCGCGCGGGGCGTAGTCGGCGGCATCCAAACTGATTTCAAAGGTCACAGCCTCAGTGCCGGCGTGAGGCATCGTCCAGGGAAGGTTTCGCACAAATCCATGGATGGCATTCGGGCCTTCTTTATCATTCCGTTCAAGCTGCAGTGCCTGCCCCTCGAAGGAATACCGTCCGTCCGCCACCCGACCCGGAAACGGAATCAGCACGTCACCCTGCCCGCCCTTCTTCTGGGCGCCGCCTGAATACCCCCAGACGATGTCGGTGTCGCGGCCATGGTCGTTTACGACAAAGTAACGCCGCAAGGAGGCGCCCCAGGGCGACAGCACCGCACGCTGGTTTGCAAACGCGATCGCGATTTCCGTGTCAGACGTGGGCGCAGGGGTCATGATCGGGCAATCCTTTACACATCCTTTCCGGTGAGGTATTCGAACCGTCTGCGGAAATCATCGGAGGCAAACCCGGCGACAGTCGCCAATCGAACCAAGTCATTCGGTTGGTTCAGATCCTCGGAGGAAAGGCGGATCATGTACCGGCGCGCAATGGCATAGGACTCCGACTCGATGTCCACCATCCGCACACGCGTGCGGCCGGTGGCGGGGTCGAGAATGTCTCCAAACGGAATGGGAATAAACCGTCCGTTTTGAATCGACACCATGGCCGCATTGCCGCCTTCCAGAAGAAATTGCGCGGCGCAATACCCCAGATCGCGCGTATATTCCATATCGAACGAAATCGGGTCCGCGCAACGCAGTTCATACCCGATGTTTTTATCGACGATGGTAGTCTTGATCCCGAACGTACGCAGTTCCTTCTCCACCGCTCGCTTGAGCACGAAGCCGAAATTGATCTCCGCCAACCGCACATGTCCGTGCTGGTCGCGTTCCACATCCTCCAGCCCGTTCAGATCCTGCTGATCGAGAATTTCGACCAGGCCTTCGGCCAGAACCGCGACCCCATCCGAGCGGCCCGCAGCGAGCCGCTTGATGAACGCCGCCACGAGGATATCAACCAAGGTCTTCAGTCGAATCGGCTTGTGGCGAAATTCTTCCGGAATGATGGTCAGGGTGGCCCCGGCGGCCTTGCCGATCCCGAGCGCCAGGTGCCCGGCCTTGCGGCCCATGGTCACGACGAAATACCAGCGCGAGGTGGTCTCCGCATCAACCATCAGACTTTTGACCAGCTCGACCCCGATGTGACGGGCCGTTTGAAATCCGAAGGTGGGAATGCCGTGCGGCAGATCGAGGTCGTTGTCGATGGTCTTGGGCACATGCACCACTTGAAGCCGGCCGCCGGCCCGCTGCTCCAGCTTCAACGCGGAAAAGGCCGTGTCGTCTCCGCCGATCGTAATCAGCCTCGTGACACCCAGCTGGTGCAGACTGCTCAGGCAGGCATCGAGATGTTCGGTTTTCTGCGTGGGATTGGCCCGCGCCGTACCGAGGCAGGAACCGCCGCTGAAGTGGATCCGGCTGATGTTTTCAATCGACAAGCGCCTGACCTTGCCGGTGTTCCCGTCCATAATCCATTTGAATCCATCCTGAATGCCGATGACGTCGCATCCGCCGAGAATGCTTCGGATCGTCGCCGCCCCGATCACACTGTTGATGCCGGGTGCCGGCCCTCCACCGACGAGAATGCCTACGATGGGTCGCTGCTCACCTATTGCCATGATTCCCTGCTCCTATCGGACGGACATGATTCGACCCGCTCCATGAACCCTCGATCGCACCCTGATCAGCTGCTTCCAGCGATGTGCGAGCCATTCCTGCCTGCGACCCTACACGGTGCCGGAAAGTGCGTCAAGAACGAGCGGACCGGTTCTTCAATATCATTCTCGAATTCTCGAACTTGTGTTAGCCTAAGACCAACAGCCTTCTGCTTCACTCGAAGGAGGTGAGCCATGGTCGAGATCCTGGTCGTGGATGACAATCTGCAACTGAGAGACACCTTACGAACGATCTTAAACAAACGCCCGGGATTTTGCGTGACCGGTGAAGCCGCCGACGGTATCGCCGCGTCGCAATTGGTTCAAACGCTTCGGCCGACAGTCGTCCTCATGGACGTGGGCATGGCGCGTATGGACGGCGTTGAAGCCACGCGCCGGATACGGGCCCTCCTGCCGAACACGGTCGTGATTGGAATGTCGTGCCATAACAGCCGGGAAGTCGAGGTGGCCATGCGTGCCGTCGGCGCACATGCCTTTCTTCCCAAAGAACTGGTCCCCGAAAAAATCTTTGACGTCATCGCCCAACAACTGCCACAGGAACAAGCACCACAGTAACGGAGTGGCAGCACCCGATGCGCGCGTTCATGTCATGAAGCATCACAGCTCACATCCGCCCCTTCTCCTTTCGAACCTGACGGCCCGCTGAGAGCCGCCTCGACAATCGCCCGACACAGCTGGCCCCCGGCGCTTTCTTTGGTGAGATACCCATGGGCTCCCGCTTGTTTCATGCGCGCCACGATATCGGGTGAGTTGTGCATAGAGAGCGCGACGACTTTGATGTCGGGATGTTCTTCCGTGATCCGTCTGGTCGCCACCACACCATCGCATCGCGGCATATTGACATCCATTACCACGACGGCCGGAGTGAGGGCGCGGGTGATCTCAATGGCCTCCAGGCCATCGCGGGCTTCACCGACGACCTCCAAGCCTGGATGTCCGTTCACAATGGTCCGAAGCCCCTGGCGCAACATTCGATGATCGTCCACCAATAACACCCGGATCTTGGGCGAGACAGTGGCCGAGACGTCCGGCCCCTCCGGTGATGCCGGTTCGGACACCACGGCGTGCAGCGTTGTTCCATCGCCACCCTCGTCCACCGCCTCGACAGCCGCGGAGCCCGGCTGAACAACGGGCAACTGCAGGATAGCCGTCGTGCCCTCGCCGGGAATCGATTGCAAGTCGAACGCTCCCCCGAGAGCCTTCATGCGCTCGCGAATACTGAAGAGGCCGAACCTTGGCTCCAGCTGGGTCTCAGCGCCGTCCATTTCACAGCCGACGCCCCGATCCGATACGCAAATGCGTAGCACCCCGCCGGCCTGTGTGACGGCAATCTTCGCCTCGGTGGTCCCCGCATGCTTCACGATATTCATCAGGAGTTCGCGGACCGATTGAAACAGCAAGACGGATTGCTCCTCGGAAAGGGCGAGCACTTCGCTCTCCAGATCCAAGGTCACGGTGAGCTCACGTTGCATCTGGTCAGCCAGCCATCTGAGCGCCATGAGCAGTCCGAACTCATTCAGAATCGGCGGGCTGAGTTGTGCCACCAAGGTCCTGGTGTACGCCAAGGCCCGGTCCATTACCTCTTGCACTTCCGTCATCGCCTGCATGGCCGCCGGCGTCACCTCTTCCAGTTTGGCCTGCCCTAACTTAATCCGGCTCAGGACCAGAAGTTGCGCCAGATAATCGTGCAGGTCCGTGGCGAGCTGTTTCCGGATCCGATGTTCGGTCAAATTGAGTTCCGTCGTCAGCGCGCGCAGCTTGTCCTGCGTATCGGCCAATTCTCTGGTCCGCGCCTCCACACGTTGCTCCAGATCATCGGCGAGTTGCCGCAATTGTGCTTGCGCCTCTTTCCGGCTCTGAATGTCTTGAACGATGGAAATGAAATGCTGCGCGGCGCCCTGGGCATCCCGCAGCAGCGAGACGGTCAGATGCCCCCAGATGAGCGAGCCATCCTTCCGGATGTAGCGCTTCTCCAGAGAAAATGTTTCGAGTTCTCCGGCCAGTAGCCGGCGGACGACAGCCCAACCCTGTTCGATGTCGTCCGGATGGGTAACCTCGCTAAACGTCTTGCCCTGTAATTCTTCTCGGGAGTATCCCATCAACGCGCACAAGGCGTCATTGCAGCGCAGCCAGCGCCCATCCAGCCCCACATGGGCAATCCCGACCGCTGCATTGTCGAACGTGGCCCGATGCTGCGCCTCGCTTTCACGCAGCGCATCCTCAGCAACTTTGCCGACAGTGATATCTTCGGCAAAAATGATGATCCCACCGATGCCTTCGGCCTTGTCGCGCCAAGGACGGATCTCCCACCGAAGCCACTGTACGGTGCCGTCCGAACGCTCGAAGCGATCCTCCTCGGCGCGAGTCACTTCACCGGATAAGCTCTGCTGATGCGCCGCTCGCCAACGTTCTGGAACATCAGGAAAAACCTCGTAATAGCTATGCCCTAACAAATCCCCGTCCAGCCCATAGTCCGCCAGCCACCGTCGGCTCACCGCCACGTAGCGCATCTGTCGGTCGAACATGGCTATGGCCGCCGGCGCATGTTCGATGAACAGACGTAGTCGTTCTTCACTTTCACGCAACGCGGCTTCGGCCCGTTTACGCTCGGTAATGTCATGAGCGACTTTGGAGACACCGACGATCCGTCCCTCGTTATTTCGTATGGCCGACACCGTGAGCGAAATATCGATCAGCGTGCCGTCCTTCCTCCGCCGCACCGTTTCATACTGCTGAATCGCCTCCCCCCGCCTGATCTTCTCCAGGATCGGACCTTCTTCTTCGAGCCGCTCTTCGGGGATGAGCAGCATGACGGATTTGCCGACCGCTTCCTGCCGGCTATACCCAAACAGCCGTTCCGCGCCCCGATTCCAACTGGTGATGACCCCGGTAAGGTCTTTGCTGACGATGGCATCCTCAGAAGATTCGACGATGGCCGCGAGTGTCGCGCGCGCCTGTTCCGCCTGCTTGCGGTCGGTGATATCGATGATGGCCGCAATGAATCCTGTCACGGTCCCGCGCTCATCACGCTCCGGCGCATAGGTGACTTGAAGCAGGCGTCCGATGGAAGCCGGGCCAAGGAATTGTTGATCAAACTTCACCCGCCGCCCGGAGAGAGCTTCCTTCATGAAGGGAGCCGTCTGCCTGTACGTTTCTGCTCCCAGCACGTCCCGCGGATGCCGGCCGATGAGATCTTCGGGAGTCCGTCCTAACAGCGCCGCATATTGTTGATTCACGAACCGGTACCGGCCATCTGTTCCACATTGAGCGATAAGAACCGGGGCATGATCCGTCACAAACTGCATTTGCCGCTGGCTGGCCCGAACCCTCTCCTCTGCCTTAGCCCGCGCCTCAATCTCCTGCCGTAACTGATATTCCTCGGCCCGCACCAGCGACGTCTCCGCCTGTGCGCGGAGACGCGCCCGCGTCACGGCTTCGGACAATGAGACGATGATGAGGTTGGCCGCAATGAACACCGCCAGGGCCATCTCCTGCTCACCCGGCGAGGTTTGCACGTCAAGAAACAGGCCGACGGACAAGGCCGACGAAACCAGGGTCGCCCCGATTCCATGGCGCCAGCCATTGGCCACCGCAATGAACATAATGGCGGGATAGTACGTGATAAAGGTGTAGCCCGAACCCCATACCGGTGTGAGCGCCATACGCACACCGGTCGCCAAGGCGAGCGCGGCCGCTGTCAGCAGTGTGGGGTTTGATTCGGCCAGACGAGACCACCAGGAAAACGACCCCTGCGGGGTCACGTTCGGCGGTATCGGATCTGACGGGAGCGGGTCGGAAGCCATAGGCTCCATCGGCGAGCGATGAATTCGCTCTAGCAGGCTGCGGAAAAACTCGATTATTGCGTCATACGTCGCATTTCGCACACGGGCCGTCTCGCGTCAGAACAGCCCACAGGATGCGCAAAAAGGCCGTCCAGCAAGGCCGCAGCGAACGAAGCGGCGAATCGTACTCTGCCGTACGGTGAGCCGCTGAGTGATGCGAGAACGCCGCTGGCGGACTTTTTCCGCATCCTGCAAGGTGGATGTAGGACTCTCGATGAGCATGCGCACGAAGCCCAGTATGTTCTGCTAAGGCCGGTAGTGTACAGGAATGCAGCGCGAGACACCACAGCCAGCTCCATGACAACTCCCCTAATGGGATGCTTGGACGGCTGACCGACGATGTATGCACGACCAGGGAGAAGTAGGCAGCCTAATGATCCTGACGGGGCGACCCTGACGAGGCACTCTTGCGGTGACGCTGCCCCAGCCATTCGATCAATTCAATCCGTAACCGGCGATTGAGTCGTTGTTGGGCCTCAACGGGGACACGGACAAACTCGACGCCGAACTGATTGCCCTTCACCCATTTAATGATGCCTAGTTCGACCGGTAAGGCCGGGAGCTCGTGATTCAGGAACATACTCACTCGCACGTCACTCCCGCAGAGCACCTCTCGATTACAGGTGACCGAACAGCCCTTCAATGAGAGATTGGTCAGAACGCCTTCGCCAACGAAAGGCGCCCCGCCGAAAATGACGGGATAGTTGAGCGGAAACCGGTAGTAGGTTCGGACATACCGACGAGACACCATGCCAACCTCCTTGTGAGCGAACCCTACCGAACCGGCAGGTTGAGCGGTATCCTACCTTGGGTGGGGAAGCAATCGCGGCGGCCTTGTTTTGTGATGGCTATCTGAGTAGGCTTCGGTCCTGACTCATACAAGAAAGGTCTGTATGCAGCGAACTATACTCATGGTGCTGTGTTTAGCCGCGGCCTTCACGCTTCAGGGTTGTGTCGGGCTGGGAGCCTGGACGCTCGGGAGCCGCACCACATCCAGCGACCACCCCAAAATCGACCAGCCGAGGGGCGCGGTTGACATCCGCACAGCGGACACCGCAACGGATCTCAAGACAGCCAAGGAACTGAGAACAGAATGGGGTGAACCGGATCGTATCGACTCACGCGAGGACGGACGAGAAGAATGGATCTATAAAACGGCTGGCTTACGATGGTCCGGGATGGTGTTGTACATCGTCATCGTCCCCCTGCCCGCGATGATCCCGGTCGGCTCGCAATACATGTCGTTTCTCATTCATGACGGACAGGTCGAACGCGCCACGCGCGGGGACTGGGCCTTTAAAGCCGGAGCCTACTGCGGATTCTTCGGGATGGTATACGGAGGGCTTGGATGCGGAACGGGAACGTTTGAAGAGAAGGAGAGCTTAACGCATGCCCAGGGCGTTTCGTAAGGTCTTCATCGGCTCTTTCCATCCGGCTCGTCAAGCCGACAACGGCGAACGTGAAGATCCCATGTGAAAAAAGCACCCTCCCTACTTCAGCAATTTTCGCCCCTCCTCAATGGCCTTCAGCCATGGTTCTGGAATATCTATGAGATAGGGCGGAGCGGCGCCATCGGGCCAAGCGCTGACCCGACCAATTCCGAGAACGAACGGAGATCGAACGGCACGACTCGCATCTTATGAATATGGTCGTAGACTTGATTCAAGGCGTTCAGCCCGGCCAAATCGCTTCCGCTCATGAGTTCATAGTTTCCGCTCGAGCAGGCTTTCAGCCATTTCTCCTCGAACGCCAGGGCCCGTTCCATGGACCGCTCCTGAAAGACCTCCAGCGCATGCGCTTTCGCGTGGTGCAGTTGCCTGGTGAACATGAACAGCGGCAACGTAAAGAGCAGCGGCGCGCCGATGACGAAACTTGCCGCATACCCCCACACCGAAAGAACCGAGATCGTTGCGCCTTCGAACGTCAACTTGTAGAAAATGGTTGGTGCCACGTAGCTGATGCCGTACGCCAGAATAACCAGACCGAATTTGCTTTGAGCGTCGCTGAGAAACCCAAGACCGCCCGTCCTATCCGGATGCGACGGCACCAGGTTCAATCGAAGGCAGGAAATCTGACGCAAATACCAGGTCCAGAGGCCGACCTTCACCGCCCAGCGCAGCCACCAGTAGGTCGTTAACGGTCCGACAAACACCAACTCCCAGGCACCGGGCCACGTCAAAAGTTGGCGAGCACCGCTCGGCTCCATGGCATGCCAGGTGAGCCGATTGTTGTACATCTCGGGAATCATCCAGGCCGCGGTCAGCGCGTATGCGACGACGACGCACGCCAGATCCGGCCAACTCTGGCGCCGCAACGTCTTCAGTTGCCAATTAATTCGCATCAGCCGAACGGCATCACCCGGCTGGACGACACCGGTCGTCAAGAAGCATCTGGCAGCCTCCCGCGTCTGCCAATCAATCGCCCGTTCTGCAATGAGGAACAACGGCAAGCCGACAAGCAGCTGCCCATAGGCGGCAAAGTCCAAAAAGAAATTTTGACCGGGAGGTTTCGTCCAGCCGACCTCCGACAAGACGGCGAGGACTGCGAGCAGACCCCAGGTGAGGGAGATCAGATACAGACTTCGCTTGACGAGATCCTTCGCCCGGTAGCTGCCCATTCCGAGGCGCTGAAAGATCCGGGAGACGAGATCGCCTTCAAACAGAGAACAAGGAACGGTGTCGGGGTATTCAAAGTGGACCGATTGGAGATGGGCCATAGACCACACCGCCCACGGAACAACAGCCAGTGAACGAGGCCGACTATATCACCCCCACCGGAGGCTTGCACCTGGCTGATGCAGGGATCACAGATCCCCCTCCGCGAGTGGGTCCTCGGGAGCCCCGTCAGCGGCGGGTAGCCATGAATGACGCCTCGTTTCGCAGGGGACGTCTACGGAGCCGGTCCCGGTCCAATGCAGCCGGAGCCGCCGGCATCGCGGCAGGCTTTGTACTCACGATTCTTCGACTCCCATCTCAGCGCGGCTTCCTCCCTGTCGGCCTGGCCGGCTGCTTGGCGGAGATAGGCCATCCGCTCGGCGGAATTGCGAAACGTATGCCCGACAGGTTCGATGTTCAGCAAGACCCCTCGCAGTTTCGTGCCCACCACGACAGCATGCTCCTCGTCGCTCCGAAATCCCACATAACTGTTCCGATGCTTCAGATGATTCGCAAAATAGTTGGCTTGATCGTGGCCTTGATCGCCGGCTTGATCGAACCAGCGAATCGCCTCTTGCCGGCTCTGAGGGACCGCCAGACCGAATTGATACGCGCGGCCGAGACTAAATTGGCCTTCCGCATACCCTTGTTCGGCCCCCTTGCGATACCAACGAACCGCTTCCGCCCAATCCTCCTTCACCCCCAGGCCGTCCTCGTACAACTTGCCCAAATTCGTCTGGGCGACGGCATTGCCCTGCTCTGCCGCCTTGCGGTACCACCGCACTGCCTCATCGTAGTTCCGGCGAAGACCTTCTCCATTGGCGTACTGATACCCGACTTGGAGCTGCGCCCTGGGATCACCCTGTTCAGCCAATTGCTGAAACAGCTTGGCGGCGCCGGAGAAATCCTTGGCCTTATACAAACGGGCACCTTCCTCAAATTGAGCTTGTCCCGGCTTCGCTGGTTCCGGTCCCTTCCCCAGAGCAGCGAGAGCCTGCCGGGCGTCTCGTGAACCGGCTGCTGCCGCCTTCCCATAGTACGTTCTCGCCTGCCCCGAGTCCTTCGAGAGGCCGATCCCATGTTCATAGGCCCGTCCGAGATTGAAGAGCCCGTCCTCCTGATTCTGGTCCGCCGCCCTTCGATACCATTTTGCCGCCTCTGCCGGATCGGCCTTCACGCCGTCCCCGCGCTCGTATAGGTACCCGAGCAGGGCCTGTGCCGCCGCATGGTTCCGTTCCGCGGCTTTTCGGAACCACATGGCAGCCTTTGCCCGGTCCTTTGGATGGTTAAGCGCGAAGGCATGAGAGAGCCCGAGGCAGTATTGATCATCAGGGGAGGTCGGATCCGAACCGATCTGGAGAATGTGGCGGCGGCAGGCGGCGAAGTCGGCATTCAAATCGGCGTGGGCAACAGGGGCAAGGAGTGCCCACCAGACGACGAGCAGCGCGACCAGGTGCATGGCGACCTCTTGGCGAAGCCGTAAACCCGACGGGTGAGAGGTGCCGATCTTAGCGAAGGATCCAGGGCCTGGTCAACAGGACCCGGGCTCTTGATTGCGCAGAGAACTCACTTGTAAGCTTGGGGGCCATTCGGCCTGACTCATCAGATCGCCGCTGTAACACAGCCTCTCGAAGGAGGTGCATGATGGCAACGTTCTTGCGCTTCCGATTTACGTTCTTCCTGACCACCATCTGTCTGCTCAGCACCACAGTCGCCGGGGCCGCGCTGTCGTCCAAGGCCCTGACTCCCTATGTGGAAGGATTGGACGCACTCAATGAGGGCCGCTGGCCTGATGCGGTGTCAGCCTTGTCTCGCGCACTGGAGCAGTCGGGCGATGATCCCGACATCGTGCTCGCTCGCGGCGTGGCACACACATTGGCCGAAGATTTCCCTCGCGCACAGAAAGACCTCGACCGGGCTCAACGGCTGGGCCTAAAAGGCCGCGAAGCTCAATTATGGATCTATGCAACCGAGGCGATGAGCGGGATCATCGTCGTCCCGGACCACGCGCTCGGAGGCGGGCCCAGAAGCCTCAACTCCGGACGTCCGGCGGTCGTCAGTATCCCCGGACACATCGCTCAGGGTCATGACGATTACACCACCGACTACGGTTCCTTCATCGTGTACCGGCTGGCGATGGAATATCAGAAACATCGCCTGCCGCAGGATTCCGGCGGATCCGGCAATCCCGACGGCGTAAAAAGTCCGCCGATGCGGCAGGCGATGCTGAAAGCCGGTCAATTGTTCGCGGAGAAAAATTATCGACGGCCGGAGCTGGCCTCGCTCAACGTTTCGCGAGCCAAACAAACGGCCGGCGGCAAGGCCGGCGCGGGGTCGATGGCCCATGTGGAGCGCGCACTTGCATCAAACCCCGGCGACCCAGACGCGCATTATCAGGCAGGCAAAGCCTGGCTCGACGCAGGACGTCCCGCCGGCGCTAGAAAAGAATTCACGATCGCATTGACGCTCAAGCCCGATTCTCCGGAGGCCTACCTGGGCCGAGCCACGGCTGCCGCTCGCCTGGGCGACGAAAAACGAATGGACGCGGATCTTGCCGTCTATAAAAAAGAGGGTTGGCTGTCGACCAGATCAGCCCGCTCGGCGGTGGAAGATGAATTGAGCAGCAATAGGATGAAAGGTTCGCCCGAGTCATTCTTGAAAGCGCTACAGGAAGCAGCGCATGCAGACAAACCGACGGAGCAACTGATCGCCATCGCGTCGAAACTCCACCGCGTGATGGGAGCGCAGCGGCTGCGCTATGACGAGATCTATCAGGAGCGCCTGCGGGTTTTGGACGAAGCGGTCCGCGAGAATCCCAAGAATCCCGACAAACTCGTCGACCGCGCGATGTATATGGTCGAAGAGGCCGACAACCGCGGTGAAAAGGTCGAACCGCGCCGGGAACTCCAGCCCTATCGCTTTCAGGAATCCCGGGAAAAAGAATTGCAGCTGGCTATTCAGATCGCCGACCGCGCGCTGGCGCTGAACACCAAACACGTCGGCGCCATGATGCAGAAGGCCTTGGCCCTGACGGCGTTGAAGCAATACAACCAGGCCGACAAGCTGGCGGACCAGGCCTTGAATCTGGCCGGAAACAATCCGGACGCCTTGCGGCTCTATGCGAAGTTCCGCGCGCTGCGGGCGAATCAGTTGTCAAACGAAGCGGCCGGCCTGCGGCAGGAACGTTGCTCGAGTTCCTCCCACGACGAGAACAGAAGCGACGGCGTCTACCGGGTGACCACGACGACCTGTTACCCGCCGTCACAGGCCGATTTGAACCGGGCCGCGCAACTTGACGCCATGGCAGCCGAACTCCGACGCAGAGCGAGGGCTGCATTGGAAGCCGCTGCGAAGGTGACGAAAGGCACCGTCGACGGCTATCTCATTCTTGCGGACCTCGCCCTGTGGGACGGAAAGATCGGCGAGGCCCAGGGCTATCTTGAGCAGGCCGTGAAGCTCGATCCAAAGTCGTTGGAAGCTCAGGATCGCCTGGTGCAGCATTACGCGCAAACGGGACAGCAGGACAAGGCGGAAGAACAGCGGCTGGTTGCAGCCAATCTGGTTCAGACCACCGTTGCGCCGCTGCTACGGCAGGCGTGGAAAAGCGTTGAGAAAACGGCCTGGCAGGGGGCGAAGGGTTATCTGACGCGAGCCTATCCGATTGATCCGTCAGATGCCCGTATCCCCGCCTACCTCGGCGTAGTCAACGAAGGAGACGACAAACTCGATGAGGCAGCTGCCCACTATCGCGTCGTCGTAGCCTTGGAGGAGGCACGATTGCAGTTGGATGAACTCAAGCCTGAACCAGGCGCGCCATTGGGACGTGATGCGCTGGAGTTCGGCTTGGCCATTCAAGGACGCTTTCACCTCGCCAGGCTGGCCGAACAGAATCGCAAACAGGCGGAAGCGCTGGCCCACTATCACGCGGTGTTGGGATATGAAAAGCGAATGAACCGTGGCTTCGAATCCCGGCAGATGTTCACCGCGATGTGGCCGGATCAGAAGCCGGAGAAGGGCGCGGTCGTCATGGCGCCGAAGAATGCCTCCTCACTCGTCGCCGAGGCTCACCTACGCACGGGCAAGCTCCTCGCCGCGATGGGGAAACATGACGAGTCGATCGAGCACCTCAGGGCTGCAGCCATGTATGGCCCCTTGCGGATGGCCGGCATGCCCCAGATCGGCAACGGAAAAGGCGACAGCAACTTCGGAAGCCTCGCCGGCGCGCCGGCCGCCGAGGCGCAATTCTATCTGGCCAAAGAATTGATGACCAAGGGCGACCTCGAAGGGGCGCAGCAAGTGCTGTACGAAGCAGGCCGTAATCTGCCGGATGATCTACGAGGCCAGCTCAACGAACTCAACATGGCCATGGCACGCCTGCATTCACGCAGGCCGCGTGATCCCTATGCCGGCATGAGCGAAGAAAAACGTCCCTCTATCGACATGCAGACGCAGCAGGATCAGGAACGCTCCCGCATGGCCGTGCGTCAAATGGCGCCGCGTGCCCGGATCGTACCGGAGGTGGTGGGCCGCTGGGACATGACGCCGAACAATCAGTTCCTTCCAAAGAAGACACTCACGATCGAAGCCGACGCGAAGTTCACGCTCATCTCGACGGACGGTTCAACTTCTCAAGGGAAAATGGACGTTCAGGTCGGCCGCGATCCCGTGCGGGGACGGCCCGAACCCTCCCGAGGTCAGATGATGCTGTATGACGAGACTTCCGGACAGATCGGGACCATGTGGTATGAATTCACCGACGAAGGCCAGATGGAGATTACCGAGATGGACAGCACGAAGTACGCCACGAAGCGGCAGCGGTAGACAAATGACCGTTCGCGCTCTGAATCACCTGTGCGTCTCCGCGCTTCTGACAGGGGCCTTGGCGATTTCCTCCCCGTCACACGCTCAGCCGACATCCGACATGTTCAGTTCATCCGGTGAATACGATCGCTTTGCCGTCGGCGGTGCGCACCGCTGGTTCGACAACCATACAGCCGACTTTCGACAGAAAGGGAACCACTGCCTCACGATACTCGATCAGGCCAAAATCGATCAAGACGAGGCGTTGGTGCTCTATGAGCAGGCGAGACAGCCGGGCATTGGCAATGCCACCGAACTCGTCCGGCAGGCCAATCAAAAAATTCAGATGCGGGGAGACAAGCTGCGCGCCTTCACCGATTGTGTGAACCAGGCAAACCGCCGGCCGATGCTGCAAGGGCGGATCGAACAACATGAGCCGGCGCCGGATCAGCAACCGGACAGTGACAAAAAGCCCCCTCCCAAGCAGCGCAAGTCCACGACCCCGCCTCCACGAAAAGTGCCTCCCCCTCGAGATCCGGGTCCCGACGAACCGATCTCGCTGCCGGTGCCGCTTCCACCCGAACCACCGAACCAGAAGCCACCTGGTGGAACTTCAGACCGTGGCCCTGGCCGCTATAAATTCGGCGCTCCGGATCCGCCATTCATGTTTGCCGACGGCGTCTCCAAGGGAATAAGCGACTGTTTTGCCGAAAATCTCCCGAGTGATCTGGCCACCGCTCCGCTGGCGGTCATCAAGCGGCTGGAACGGATCAAGAAGGCCGTCGAGATCATCGGGAAGGCCGGATCAATCTATGCGATCTACGAAGACCTCAGGAGTTATGACCCCACGGCTGATCCCTACGAAACGGGCAAGTGGCTGGGCAAACTGATCTGCGACGGCAAAGATCTTCGTGAAGCCGTGAAGCAGCGGAAGAAACCGACTACGGAAAACAAGCCCTCTGAACCTGAACCGAAGCAATCTCCTCCGGAAGACAGCAGTCCGAAGCAACCATCGAAGGCAAAACCGTCCCCGGATGATGGCGGACCCTTCACCCCGAAGACGCATTTCCCGCCAGCGCCCGATCCTTTGAAACGTGGCATGCCGCTTGAGGACCATAAGCAACTCGTCAAACTGGCAGTTGATAAACACAACATCATTGTCGTGAGGGATTCCAATCCTTGGGCCATGCGTTGGGTCGGCCGACCGAGGCACCTCCCGAAACCTCAAGAGCTCAAGGCCAAAACTATTCCTTATGACCCTGCCAAGTCTGCGAAAAACAATCAGTTCGCCGGACTGGCTTCCGCGCAAGGGCTATCTGATGCCGATCGCAGGGCGATCCTTGCCAAGGGCTATACGATTCGAGGCGAGCAACAGCTCATCGTGGATCCGAAAGGAAACCGACTCTATAGCGATACAGATCTGCATGGCGTGTACGACGCCAACGGAAAGGACGTCTGGTCGGAAGGGCTGAAGCAGACGATGAACGATTCCTTCCTAGAGAATATGGTCCAGCACCCTCCCCACGACAATTGGCCGGATCGCAATAACATGGACGTCGCAGGACCGAATGCGGGACCAAAACCTCCTATCACCGCCTATCTACCGAATGGAACGACCCAGCACATGAACACGATGGACGAGATGAAACAGTTCTATACGGCGCACGGCATGGATTGGAGCGCACTCTATCCATCGTATTAATCCGAAGGGAACCAGATCGTCTTCGGTTTCGTATGGTATGAATGCCTCGACGGCAGCGACTCCGGTTCTAATCCCGTGCTGGAACGAAGAAGTCTAATTCCAAAACGGACAGGAGGACGTGCTAATTTCCGCGAGGCTGCATCTGGTGCCGTACAACTCTCGCATCCATTGGCGAGCGGCCAATTCGCGCGCGAGCCGCTCTTCCTTGGCCTGTACCTTGGCGAAGGCTTGTTTCGCCACGGCGCGTTCCGATGGATCAAGGGCGAAGCATTTTTGCAGCCACTTCTCCGTCTCGTTCTTCCTTCCAAGCTCCTGAAGCGCAAACGCGATATTGCAGTAGGCCTGCGCAAAATCAGGCTTCAACTTGATGACGCGCTGGTTATCGGCGATGGCCAAGGGAAGCTTCTTGAACCAATAGCCGTATTCCTGACCGCGCAGGTAATAGGCCCACCAGTTTTGAGGTTCCAACTCGATGACTGTGGTCAGGTCTGGAGCAGGGTCATTTCCCTTCTGAAAATTCATCGTCGTAAAGGCGCGTTCCAAGTAGGCGCGCGTATACCTGAGATCCTCTTTGAGCGCATGGCCATAGTCTGCGATCTCTTCGCGAAAACGGCACAGCTGGCGATAGGCCAGCCCACGCCCGACAAGATTGGCGGCGCTGGAGCGCCGTTGAAGCACGGCGGTCAAGTCATCGACTGCCTGGGAAGGTTGCCCGATCGAAAGGTGGAGTCGTGCCCGATAGGCGAGCAGCGCATCATTCGATGGATTCTTCGAGAGCGCGCTGTCGAGAATGGCGAGACCGACACGAGTGCGTCCCGCTTCGGCTGCATCGAAGGCAGCCTGGAGCGGGTCTTTGGTGTCTTGTGCCCCTCCGGGCGTAAGCCGCACGGATTTGGCTCGCCACGATTTCAACACATGGTCCAAGACCGGACGTTTCCTCGACTTGAGTGTCTCAATTTGCTTATCGGCGATGTCCCGATCGAGTTGCGCCTCCCGCGAGCGGCCTGCCGCCTCAAATAATCCGGCCCTCGCCCCCCACGAGGCTGGATTCATCGGATCGAGTTGGATGGATCGATCCAGATCCGCCAATGCGCCATCGCCGTCGCCCGCATCGGCCCGCAGACCGGCTCGATTGAAATAGGGGCTCAAGTCATTCGGCGCCAACTGGACGGCCTTATCGAGATCCTGAAGCCCACGATCTCGCTGGCCCAGGCTTGCCAGGCATCGCCCCCGATCCGAATAGGCCTTCGAGTAACGAGGATTGGCAGCAATCGCCTGATCGAAATACGAGACGGCATCCCGACATTTACCGGAAGCCGCCAGGTCGCGGCCTTTTGTAAACAGCTCAAAATCTGAAGATGATGATGACGTGACTGGCACGACGGAAGAAGTCTTTTCCTGATTCGCTGTCTTGCTTCCCACCCGCTTCGCAGGCGCGAACGGCTGCGCAGGATCGACGCTCGAGAGTTTTTGTCCGTCTTCCGACAGGGCCACCTTGTTGGTGAATTCACCCTTTGCCCATTTCAACGTGATCGAGCCTTTAGACGCATCCGTACAAGCCCACGTGCCGGAATTGCCGGACTGTTGAGTGAAGGTTCCATCGGAATTGATCGCGACTTCCCCGCCGATAAACCAGGCCCACTTCCCGACGACCGCATCGCAGCCGGCGGCACAAGTAAAGAACCCCGCCCTTCCGGGCGGGGCTTTTTAGAAGAGGCCCAATTGGTCACCCCCTCGCTTCTTCGCCTCATGAAATCGAATGTACTTCTTGATCACATCGGCGGTCACTTTGTCACCCACCGTCCGAACAAAATACCCATCTTCCCAAAACTCTCCACCCCACAACTGCTGGCGCACTTCGGGAAATCCCGCTCGAATCTCCCGCGCACTGACCGCCCTCAACAGCCCCACCACCTGCCCAATCGAGTACTTCGGCGGAAAGCTCAAAAATACATGCACATGATCTTTATCCACTTCCAACTCTTCGATCTCAAACCCATGATGCTCCGCGATCTCCCCAAACAATTCTCGTACGCGCTCCCGCACGGCTCCTTGCAGCACCCACTTGCGGTACTTGGGCGCCCACACCAGATGATAGCGGGTGTCGTAGACACAGTGGCTGGCACGCCGGATTGCCATGCCCCCACTCTACAAGATCGGTGCTGCCTCCGGCAGCAGGCCTTTTTCCTCCCCGCCCTGCCGGGCGGGGCATCCAAAGGCGATTTTTCGTGAAAGGTGTCGGCGTAGGGACGAAACGAGGGACGAGCTGACGGGATACTCGACGCGGCGGTCGGCCTATTCCATCAATGTTGCGTAACGGAGTGGTGCCGGCGCCACCCCTGCATCGCAGTCACAAAAAAGTATCCCGCAACAAGACCAGCAATCCCGCCGAGCAACCAACCTTCCCAAGGATGAAATTGCCAGCGAGGCCCATCCGCCCAATTGAACGCGGCGCCGGCCCCCAGGGCGCTCATCCCCAGGCCGAACAACAGCGCCAGCCAGGGCCGTCTCAGCATCCGACGGTGAAACACCCCCCGATTGTGTTGCTGCGCTTCCAAATCATACCGACTGGCCTTGATATAGTGATCAGCAGATTTCACGGTGACGCCTCCCATCGCAATCGATGAACTCAGACAAGTGTAGCAGAAGCTGCGCGGACAGGTGGAAAAGCGAACAATACCGTCGATCGTGAGGCGGATCTCGAGGGCTTCAACTGAGGGACGAACGACGAGAAATGATTTCAGGCTTGCATGCGCCAAACTATAAAGACTCCCGACCCCTTTGTTTCGACCCCTTTGTTTTGCACTCCCATCTCAACACCGGCGAACTCTCTTGCCAATAGCCCAGTTTTAGGGGGACGAGCAACTGCGGTTGTTCCTTAGCCCATACAGTAGCAAACCGGTTCACCACTTCCACTGTGGTTTAATTATGGCGCTGCTCGCCGACGCCATGCACCACGATGATGTAGTGGCGAGGACGCGGCGTTTCACTCTCGTTGGACATGACAGACACCCCTTCCCAGCTTGATGAAATCCCGAGTGCAGGCCCCTCGCTCACCGCTCCGCACATCAATGCTTACTTTAGGGCAATTCCGATTCCAATGAGGCCTGCAACTTTATAGATTTCCATGACGGCCTGCCAAAAGTTCTTGGCCATCTCAACCTGAAGATGGTAATGGGCTCGCTCCACCTTCCGCTGAGACTCCGCTAACGTCCTCACCCACCGCTCAAACACCATGGTTTCGACCCATGCCCAAGTCGGGTATCCCAGTGCGGCAACACAAGCCCACAAGAGGATCAGCCAGAGGCGATCTTTCGGCCACGACGAGATCTGCAGCCCACCAATCAGGACAAACAGTAAGGGAGCTAAACAGATTGCCACGTAAACGATTGAAGCCGTCACATGCAGATACATGCTGCCAAAGCGCCAGCCTGTCCACCTGTACCACTGGGGAGTCGGCTCTAGAAGCGACTCCGGCGTTGCATCGTCATTCATAGTGTCTGGTCAGAGTCTGCTATCGTTCACTCGTTGACTCGAACGTCACTGGGTCCAGGAGAAATCGTCGGACTTCCTCGCGGGCATCATTCGTCGCCTTGCCGAACTCGCCGACGCGCCATTCCCCGATCAAGGTGCTATGGGCATGTTCAACCGGCTGCTTCTCGTACGGAATCACCCACTTGTGCACGCGATCAGGAAACTTTCCCCGCTCCGTAAAGAGATCCCACACCTTCCACCGCTTTTCAGGTTTCGAGACGCAATCTTGTTCAAACCGCAGGTAGAAGATCCTCGCGGAACTCTGTTTCGCCTGTGCAATCTCATCTTGCGAAATGCCCAGTGAGCTTCTGGCCTCGCTGCTGTTGTCGAATATCGTCAACGGCAGCGTGGGCTGGGCCAGGACGACGGCACGGATGTTCTGATTACCGAGCAAGGCCAACGGCAGCGACCCCGTCAAACAGTTACCGATGACCCCGATCTGCTGCCCTGGATGCGCTTCCTCGATTTTCATCACGACCGCCCGCAGCCACGGCACAACGTCGCTCGTTCCGCTCTCCACCCCCCGCCACTCACCGTTGAGTCCAACGGTGATCAAGAAACCATGCCAGTTCGACTGGCTATTCGGTTTGCCAAACAAGAGCGGCACATAGACCGTAAAGTCCTGGGACAGCTTGCGCGTATACTCCAACGTCTTCCCCGACAAACCAGGCAGTTCATGGAGCAACAGCACCGGCGGTTTACGATCCGACGACTGGCTCGGATCGCCGGGAAAGCAGTAGATCGGATGCGCAATCGAATCAGCCTTGAATCCATCATCATCATTGTTGAAGCACGTTTCCCATTTTCCAACGAACTTACTATCCTCGCCATGAGGCAGGCAGCGGATGGACTCCACCATCGCACAGGACGACAACAACAGAGCGAGACCGAGTGCGAGAATGTCCTTTGCGAACGAGCGTATCGGACACATCGACACCATCTTCATCGTTACGGTCTTTCTGCCGGCCAGTCAGGATTCGGGCGGCGACTCAAAAACTCGAACACAAACTGTTCGCTCTCGGCCTTGGTGTGATGCTGTGGTGCCGCCGGTGGAGGGTACGGCGGCAAGTAGTCACTGTGACCGATACCTCGATCAGGATTTGCCATGTGTGATTCGATCTTGGCTGACACCTCGGGAGAACCACCTTCCGGGCCATATCGGCCCAGTGCCCGCACCGAACGCTCTCCTGAGAACGGCCACCAGGATTGAACTGAATCGCCTGCCCGATACGCCACCTGCAGAATCCTGTCCTCTTGTGAGGCCAGAACCGCAATCCGGTCGGCCTGCTTTGCGGCGTCGCGATAAGAGATCGGCTCGACTTTACCCAACGAATCGCTGTCGATTGCCGCCGCCATCAAACAGATGCGATCCAAGATCGGCTTCTTGACCCTCACGTCTCGCACCATGCGTTGCGCCGCGCGCATGACGACGCGGCAACCGAGACTGTGGCCGACGAACGCCACACGAGCACTCTCATGCACATGGAGCACAAGCCACGTGAGCAGGTTATCGGCACTGTCATCGGCATCGCGACTTTCCGAGGGATAGCTCAACGCGCCGGCCCAGTTGCCAAGCGCATTGGCCCAAGAGTCGCCAGGCCAAAGAACCGCGAGCATCAAATCCGTCGAGCCCTGCTGTTCCAGGCACCTGCTGAACCGCACCAACTTGTCACGCCCCTCATCCAGGCCGTTGTTATAGCCGTGCAGCAGCACCGTGAGACGTTGTCCACGAGTCAGCAGGGTAAAGTCAGGCAACCGATCATTCCACCACACATCCCAATACGGAAATGCCTTGTAGAGCACGCCTGCGGTGACAGCCCCGCCAAATGGTTGGTCGCGCAAGCTGAGGATAAAGGCGTTCATCGCGCTTTCAACGCCTTCGTGGCTTCTTGCAACGCCGTGGACAGATCTTTCGCAACCGGGGCAAGGGGCACAGCGGCAAGGCCAACGATCCAACACCACACCAAATTGTCCTTCATTCCAATGCCCCAGCCAACCAGGAATGAGATGACCAACGAAACGAATGTAGCCAAGAACTTTGTCTGGCTGACATATTGTGTGTCGGCCAAGGCCAAGGCGGCATCGATGCGGACGTCGATCATGGTCTCCAGCCGGGCCAGCGCGGATCGCTGTTCATCGCTCATGGCCGGCTCTTGAGGAGACTTGGGCACTTCTTGAGACGGAGACGGCTCCGCTTGGGAACGCTGCCGGCGCGCGCTATCAATCGCCTGCGCCGCCAGAGTTGCCACGTCCGCCGAGACGCCTAATTCGGTCGCCACCAACGCGATGGTCGGCACCTCCATCATCCCGAACCCGATCCGCACCCCCTGCCGCAATGTTCGAGGCAGATCGCCGCTTGCACGGCCTACTCGATATTGAGCACGGAGTAACTCCATAACGTCACTCCCATAGGCAATTCTCAATGCAGGCAACAGTGGATCGAGGGTGGCCTTGTGTGTCGGAAAGAACCGCCGTCCCCCCTCCTTGCCTCCCACCGCAAACACTCGCTCAAACCCGGCAGAATCAAACCACGTAAACGACTTAAAAATTCCGTCGACAATACCATACGAAGCCGTACCCAGGGCGCCGATCGCTAGCGCCGCCGTGCCGAGATTCTCTGATGAAAAAACAAACGTCGTACTATCACTCATCGTTCGTTCAGGCTATTCGCCTCTCCTCTGCCTCTCGCTCCCAGTTCACTTTCCCTGCTCCTGCTTCGGATCTTTCGGATTGGCCGCGTCGCCGATAAACAGGACCGCCTGCTCGTACCGATCCAACGCCTGCTTGTGGTCTTTCAACAGACCGAGCAGTGCGGGACCCACAACCTTGTGGACTGCATCCGCAGCCTTTGCAGCCTTGGCCTTCGACGGCTCATCTTTGTGGCTTTGCCGAATCCGCGCCGACAACTGTTTCTCCAGCTTGGCAAGCGCCTGCAGGTCCTTGGTGATTGCATGACCTCGCTCTTGATCCGATGCCTTCTTCAACGGATCGAGGGTCTTGTCCCACTGCGCAACTTCTTCGGCCAACGCGGCTGTGAGCGCCTTCATGAGATCTGTATCCGTCGTGAGTTCACCGTCTCGCTTCCAGGCGGCAACAACTTGCGCATACACCGTTTTCGTCCCATCCTGACTGTGCAACTCCGCCAATTTCGTTGCCATGTCAACCGTATGCGTCTGGTACGCCGTTCGGTGTTTGCCGAACACCTGCTGCAACGGCGGCAGGTCCGCCTCCTTTTCGGCATCAGTCTTCTTGGACGCCTCCTTCGTGGCAGACGCCTTCCCAAGCTCATGGGAAAGATCGATGGGCAACTTGGTCCCCAAACTGAACAGGGCCAAATGCTTGGCCGATTTGACGATATCCTTCGTATCGCCGAAATACTGCTTCACGTACCAATTGCCAACGTCGTCCTTGACGAGCGCCTGGTTGGTAAATCCCGCCCCTGAGACCCGCACGCGGTTGATGTTTTGCCAATATTGTTTGTCCAGCTCAGCCGTCAGCGCACGATCTCGCTCCGCCGACGGGTCCAGGATATCCCGTAGCTGCGAGGAGAACGGCAGGTTCCTGATCCCTTGCGAGAGCAACATGTTGTCCCATGCCAGGTTCGGATCATCCTGCAACGACGTTGATGGAAAACTCGTCCGTAAATAGGCCGACGACGGGCGAAGATAGATCATTCCCGCGCGATGCTGGTAGGCATTCTCCAACGCCTCGGTCGCTTTCTTATCCTGCTCGGAGCCACTTCCGAATCGCTCCACCTCCCTCATCTGCCGATGGCGCAGCAGCGCGATCACCTCATCCATGACTTCGACCGGACTCCTGTCGTCTTTGGGGTTCAATGGAGGCAGGCCGGGTGGAGGCGTACGCGTCGACAAGACCGCCTGCGTGTCTTGATATGGTTGTTTCTTGCTCGCATCGGATTCGGCGTCCTCTTTTCGTTTCACATGGGTAGCCAGCAGGCTGTACATCGCATCGGGCGAAACAGACCGACCCTGTTGCGCGGCGTCTTTCAGCACCTCAGCCTTCAGGGATTCGATCACCATCGCCGCCGTGGCCAATCGAGCCTTGGTGTTTGGAAGCGCCGCGATGACGGTCGCCAATCGAGTTGCTTCCGCTGTCAACTGCACAATTTTGGCTCGAACATCATCTTGTGCTTGCTCCTTGTTTTTTCGCACCTGCCCATACTGCGCCACGCGCACCACGCGCGCAGCCTCCAATTCCTGGAGATGCGCGGCCAACGCGTCCAATAATTCGGCTCGCTTGAGCGACGTGTGCCCATTGATTGCGCGATAAGCGTCAAACGCCGCCTTGGCCTCCGGAGACTTCACATACGTGATCCCCTCATCAAACAGACGACGTTCATCTGTAGTGGGAATACCATCTAGCGCCTGCCGAATGGTGGTCAGCTCTTGCTCGATGCCAGCCTGGCTGGTCATAAAATCGCTAAGATTGGCAGTCACGTCATTTCCCGACTGTTTCCATCGAGCCTTGATCTGCGCGATGACCTCCTGCGTCAGTACATCATGAATGGCTTTCAGCGGACCCTGCTTGGTCACATAATTCGTAAGATCTTGCTCGGCCTTGTTCCGTTCATTGAGAGCCGTGTCCTCAACCAGCCGCAAACCGGTCTTTGGAGGCAGCGGGCTCCCTATTTGTCCGTCGATGGCCGCTTTCTGAGCCGTTGCCTCATCACGCTGTTTCTGCGCGATGTCCTGTTCATGCCGGAGTTCATCCAGAAGCTCGTTCAGGATCTTTTGCGGATCCGGCAAATACACCGCCTGCACGGCGGCGATCTCCGCTCGCCCCTTATCTTTGCTCAGATCCCGATACCGCTCACGTTCCCGCAGCTCATTCGCCGAAAACAGAATGGAGTTGCCGACGGCCTGGAGAACACGAACGTACCGATTCGTCAGGGTTTGAGGCGCACGAGATTGGCCAATGAAGGAGTTTTTCTCATACCAGGCTATGGCATCATCTCCGAACAGCCCGCGAAGGATATTTTTCCCCCCTCCCAGAATAAGCCCATCGGTGCCGGGCGGTGAGGCCAAGCTGTCGTGATTGGCCAAGAAGAGGAGTTTCTGAGCAAATTCCACCAACCCCTCCAAAAGCTTCCTATGATCATCGGATTCTTTACAATGCTGCTGACTGTCGAACGCCGCACAAGAGCTTGCACGGTTGTGCGAAGCCAGGTAGTTCTCCGTTAACCTATGCAACCCATCGACCAATCGCCCCCGTCCGAATCCATGGGCCCGATCCACGGCCTCGACGACTTGACCGACCTTGTCCATCTCAGTCCCATTCGCCTCAACGAAATTGCGGTTGAGTCCTAGCCGCACAGGTCGTTGGTCATTGACGCGATTGGCCTTTTCGACCAGCGGTTGGGCGACACTGTTCCTCGGATAGGTATCCCGCTCCGCGCTGTCAAGGGCCAAGAGAAAGAGCACCGTTTCTGCCGAGGCATTGGACAACGCTCGCTCCAAGATTGACTCATAGCGCTCCGGATTGTTTGCTACGTCTTTTTCTGTCCAGGAAGATCCTGTCGATTCCCCGGCCAAGTTTGTCCCGGAACCCTCCGGTTCTCGTGTGATTTTCTTTTCTGTCTCTCCCGATTCCCTCTCACAGGTTCGTTTCCATGCTCGCGTCAATGCATTCTCCAGCACCTGACAGGTGCCGGCGGCGCGGAGACGGGACAGAGCCGACGCAACATGGGACACGCTGGTCACCTTGACTGCCAACCGAATCACATTTTTCTTGAGCCCGTCGTATCGGTCTGACTCTCCCCACTCCCCCTGCTTCACTTGTTCGGTCCGCAGCAGCAAGTTCAAGCTTTCTTCCCACAGGTCGCGAGCTGCTTGCCTCGCCCCCCAGTAGGCATCAGCCAGTTCCTTGGTCCGTTCCCTTAGTCGACGACAAGCCTCGTCGCCTTGGGGGCCGTCCAGACACAAACGTCTGGTTGCCTCGTCAAGCCGCGTATGCTGTTCGCCGAGCAGCTTCCAGACGGCTCGAAACGGCAGCCGTTTGTCATAGAGTGGTTTCTCATCACCTTCGTAGGACTTCGATTCTTTCCATTCCCTAATGAGGGCGAGTTCCATACTCTTCTCGGGTTGTTGTGTGGCCGTCTCCTCCGGTTGGCTTTGTGGTGCAGGGACCTGTCCCGGCACAGGAACCGTCCCAGCAAATGGAGGTACCGTCTCCTTTTCTAGGTTCTTGGAATCGGAAAAGACAAACGTTCGCAGAGCGTCCATCAGTTCCCCGACCGGCCTCTTTGATTTGCTCTTGTTTCCTTCAGCGGGAACAAGGAGGTCTCGATATGCTCGCCGTAACGAAACAAGCGCGGGGAATGTCTTCAGGTCCTCGGTCTTTTTCAGGCCTGCTTCAATAGGATCAAACGTCGCTCGGTCGCGAGCATTATTGGGTTCGAACACATCCGCGGCTCTGCGCAACCGCCCCAATGCCTCTCGCAATCTCTTGCCATAGGGAGCGAGCTCCGGCGAGTTCAAATCCTCGTACAGGCTCAGGACGTCATTCACGCGACGCGCATAGGGGCTCTTGAAATGTGGTTGGCATGATGGTGGTGGACCTGTGATGAACACTTCGTTAAACCACTCTCTTATCGACTGCCAAACCGTTTTCGATTCCAATTCAGGAATGTACCCTCCCACATCATCTGTGATCTTTGTCGGTGACGGCACATACTTGGCCTGGTACCACTCCTTGACGTTGTCTCCGTTCGAGCAGCCTTCAGGTTTTTTAGGCCTGTCCTTCACGATAATCTTGCCGTCCGTATCGGGCCACTCCAGATTGTCGCGCAACTGGATCAACATCGGTTTGGCCGCCGTCGCAAGCGCCACCAGCTGATGCAATTGCACATGTTCCTCGTTGACCAAGGCACCCTTATAAACATCCACATCAACGGTTAAGACAGCACATCCGCTGAGGAGGGTGCACAGAACCAGAGTCGCCGCTACGGCACACCGCCGGACGGTGGCTGACGGCTTCATAGGCCACTCCTTTCGGTCTCGGCGAATTGATCCTTCGCCGCCTCCAACTGTGCCTCGACCACCTGTTTCTCCGCCTTCACGGTGGTCATAGCTTCAAACAGCAACCAGCTCAGCGCATTGTTGTCTTGATCGACCTTGGCTTGACTCACCGCCCCCAAGGCCTCGTCCATAGCGGCAAAGAACTTCTCGGGGTCAGACCCCATGACGATGACCAGGCGATGGTCCTTGGGCACCTCGCGAAACCCCTCCGGCCCGAATTGCATGAGCCGCCGGCCGATCTTCAATTTCGAAAGCTGATCGTTGCCGGCCTTGGTCATGACAATTTTTCCGTCAGCCTTATTGATCTCCACCGAACTTCCCAGAGAATCGATCAGCTCGGCCGGCACCCAACCGGATCCGAATCGCATCCAACTGATGATGCTGGCCTGCCCGCGCACCCGCACACGGTACAGCGCGGGCGGCACCTGTTCTTGTGGATCGAACGACCCGAGATAATACACCTGCTCAATGTCATGTCCGGGGATCACAGCTCCAACTGCCGTCGTGATCGCGGCGCCCAAGGCGATGTTTTGAGGAAGAGAGTTACAGCCAGTGGTGCTCATCACTAGGAGCGCCATCAAGCAGACAGTGCGTACAGTGCGGTTGCGCATCGTGCCCTCTCCAAGATTGTGGCGAACGATGGTGAATGGATGCCACATCGTTTCGAATAGGAGCACGTTGTAATCTTATTCACTACGTATGTGCAATACGTACAAATGGCCCTATTGAAGACAAAAATACAACCATTTCTCATATGCATAGACTACATACACATGCCTTGCGATAGATCTCAAAATGCTGCTGATTGCATTAGGAGCTAACCAAGAAGGGGACTGACGAAAGCACCCGACAATCGAGCCTGCAAGGCGCGCGGGATGGGAGAGCGCTAGAGAATTACATAGAACGCGATGACAGTGTGAGGCGAACGGCCCGAAATTAGCCGAGTTACTCTTTTCGATCTGGCGATTTGTTGCTCCGCTAATGCGGCATAATTTGCGACCGCATCACAACAACATGGTGCCTCGCCACCCGCCTCCTGAACCACGCCGTCCCGCCCGCCAGGATAAACATCACGCCGCCGATTCCAATGATGCTGACGCCCGATCCGAACGATTCCGTCATCCAGCCGAACGCGCTCATGCCCGCCATGGAAGTCGCGGTGGCCATGGCGGTGTACACGGCCATGACCCGCCCGACCATCCCGGGCGGAGCCACTTCTTGAATGATCCCCCAGGCGATCGGCGTCCACGTCCCCAAGCCGATTCCGATGCAGACCACATAGGCCGACGCCACGCCGACACTCTCGGTCCACGTCAGGCCGACGACCGCCAGGCCTGCCAGCGCACAGGACACTGCAATCGCCACGAGTCGCTGGTGAAGCTCCCAGGCACTCAGCCGGATGAGTCCGATCGATGAGAGGAGCAACCCCACTCCCAGCCAGGACCAGAGATAGCCGACCTCGACCGGGCCGAGACCAAGTAGTTGGCGCCCAAACACGGGAAACAGTGTCGTGAATGCGCCGCTGCCGAAGGTGTAGACGGAGGCGAGGACAATCAGGATCAGCAACGTGCGATGAGTCAGAAAGGTATGTCGCAGGCCTTCCAGGAGATGCCGGTGGAATGGTTTCCATCCGGCACTGTCGTCGGACGCCTGCTCCGTTGCTCGCAGCCGGATCGGCACGAGGCAGGCGGCTGACGCGAAATAGGTCAGTGCATTCAAACAGAGCACATCCTGCGATCCCGAAAAGGCGATACCGATTCCGCTGACCGCCGGCCCGATGATGATGCCGAGACTCGTGGTGCTCTGCAGCAGCGCATTTGCGGCCGTGAATTGCGGACGAGCCACCATGAACGGCACGGCGGATGACAACGTCGGCACGAATACGGCTGTGGCCACGCCAAACAGGAACGTGAGGACATAGAGCGATTCGACCGTGAAGTTTTCGATCGATACCAGGCAGGGAATCACGCCGATCAACAGTCCCCTGGCCACATCACTCACGATCAGAATCGTTTTTTTGGGAAACCGATCGACGATGACGTCGATGAATGGTCCGAACAGGATCGGCGGGAGTGTTTGCAGCAGCCCGATGACAGTCGTTTTGAGCGGCGACCCGGTCACCGCATACACGAACCACAACAACGCCAACTTGCTGATGCCTTCAGCAACCTGGGACAACACCTGGCTCCACCACATGAAACTGAAGTCACGCGTCAGCAGCCACCGATGGGTGTCGGACATATCACCAGTATAACGGTTTGCGGCCGAAGGGGAATCAGCAAGACTGAGAGGAGAGAGGTGTCCCACGCATTATCATCCTTCCGCCGGCGACGGTGTGGTCGCCCTGTCTCAGTGCAGGTGTTCCAAGCAGAGAGACCGAGGATGCCGATATTTCCACTGGATCATGCCTGCGCGACCGGCAACGCGCATGTTCTCTGTACGCATGCGACCGTCACCGCTGCCGTCAGCAACAACACGAAGCCGAGCCCCACCAGGCTGGCGGCAGGCCCTACCGCATCGGCCACCCACCCGAAACCCGTCATCCCCGCCATCGCGGAGGCCATTGAGCCCACGCTGAAGGTGGTGACCACGCGACCGATCAAATGTTCCGGCGTCACCTCCTGCAGGAGCGCCCAGATGATCGGATTCAAGACCGCTGTGCTGCCTCCCACGATGATGACGATGCCCGCTGCCATGACGGGCGTGTCGAGCAGGCTCAAACTACACACCGCCAGGCAGCCGATCGTCATGCGCTCACGACGATGCGTAACCGCCCTTGGATATCACTCTGCTTTTTCCAGGCCAGCCACGTTGAGGTGGCCAACATGCCGCCCCCCAAAGCCGACCACAACCAGCCCAATTGCACCGAACCCACCTGGAGAAACTCCTTGGCATACACCGGCAAAATGAAGACGAAGGCGCTCACCCCTAAGTTGTAGAGCGCCGAAATGATCACCAGTGTGAGGACCATCGATTGCTGGCCGAAGATAAACCGAAATCCCACCTGGAGTTCCTCCCACACGGACGCAGTCTGTTCTTTCACCCCGACAAACGAGGAAGCAAAACGAATCGGCATGAGGCACAGGGCTGAAACGAGAAAGGTGGCGGAATTGACGAACAGCACATTTTCCGCGTTGATGAGGGCGATCATCACGCCGCTGATCGCCGGCCCGAGCAGCATCCGGATATTATTGGTGCCTTGAATGAGCGCGTTTGCCGACATGAGTTCGGAGGGGCGAACCAACAGCGGCACCGCGGACACGAGGGCAGGACCGAATATCGTCGAGACAACCGACGTCAGGAAAATGAGGGTGTACAGTCCGGTAATCGACAGCATGTCCAGCGCGTAGAACGTAGGAATGAGGAGGGTAAGAAGGGCGCGAAGTATGTCGACCCACACCATGACAGGTTTCTTGGGCATCCGGTCCAGATACACCCCGACGAGCGGACCCAGTAGCAGCGGGGGGATGGTCTGCAGGAGACCCACCATGGTCATCTGCATGGCCGATCCGGTCAGTTCGTAGACGAACCACAACAACGCGACCTTGTTAAGCCCCTCCCCGATTTGGGACGTCGTCTGCCCCCACCACAGTAGCCCGAAATCTCTGGTGCTGATAAGACGCCACCCGCGGCTGGCGTCCGAACCCGAATGATCTTCTGACACGATGGGGAATCCTCCTGGAGGAATCGAAGGCGGGGTGAGGCCTGTTGTACCGGGTGCCCTCTTTAATCGTCTGACACCATGCTAGCGATTCCAACGCGACGACCGGCCTAGGAAAGGCCCTGGAGGCAGATCGACAAATACCCGTCAGACCTCAAACATTTATCTAAACCAGCTGCTGCTCGGCCTCGGGAATTTTTCCCTCCCCCTCGGGAATTTCTACCTATCTCTTCCGACATACGCCGGCTGCGAACGCCATCTTCGGCAAGGTTGTCGCGGCTGCTTTGCCGCTCTTTCATAGAGTTATGGCTCCGCCACACAGATGAACCATTCCGGCACAATTCATGCGTTAGGAATTGGCCATGCCTGGCTCCTCCTCTATCCTCCTGGTCGACGACAGCGCTGGCGAATGCGAATTGTTTCGCCAGGCCCTCACGCAAACCGGCTACAAAGGCCGGCTGGATATTGTGGAAGGGGGCCACGCGGCCATGGCCTATCTCAATGAACATATGCCGCACGAAGAGCCGGCCTTAATTCTGCTCGACCTCAAGTTAAGAGGAGAACGAGGCGTAGATGTGTTGACGCGAATCAAGCAGGAGGCGCGCATGGCGCACATCCCAGTCGTCATTTTGACCAGCTCAGACGACGCCACCGATGTGCGTACCTGCTACAGCGCGGGCGCCAATGGGTATGTCGTCAAACCGGGACGGTTCGACGATCTCGTCACCCTTAGTCTGCACCTGTGGAAGTTTTGGCTGGAACATAACTGTACTCGACGGATGGCCGCCCCATGCTGACCCGTGCTGCGCTGAAAAATCCGTACGCCGTCTTCGCGTTGTGCATGATCGCCCTGATCCTCGGCGGTGTGTCGTACCAGAAGATGCGCGTGGACATTTTCCCTGAGATCAAGCTGCCCTCAATCCTCGTCACGACGTTCTATCGGGGCTTGAGTCCGAGTGAGATGGAAGGCGCGATCACACTCAAGATGGAGCAGCGCTTCGTCGAGGCGAGCTACGTCGAACATATCGAATCCCAATCGCTCGCCGGGATGAGCTACATCAAAGTCTTCTTTCAACCGGACTATGGAATCGACGCAGCGCAATCCGAACTCACCAGCCTGGCCTATAGCATCATCCGCCTGCTTCCTCCCGGCGTGTATCCACCCTCTGTCTATAAGTTCGGCGTCTCCAGTTTGCCGGTCGGGTACCTGTCCATCTCCAGCGACTCGCTCGGTCCGAAGGAAATTCGCGATCTCGCCTACTTCACCGTGCGCCAGCAGATTGCCAGCATTCCCGGTATTTCCTTCGGCCCTCCGCTCGGCGGCAAGGTCAGGCAGATCACCGTCTTTCTGGACCAACAGCGGCTGCTGGCCCGCGGCATCTCGCCCTCCGACGTCGTAAACGCGCTCAACCAGCAGAGCGCCATCATTCCCGCAGGCGACATCAAAATCGGGGACCTCGATTATTACGTCTACTCCAACAGCCTTGTGGACCTCGTGGAGAAGATCAACGACCTGCCGATTAAGATCGTCAACGGCACGCCCGTCCTGATCCGCGATATCGGCACGGCCGCGGACAGCGCCGCCGTGCAGACCTCGATCGTGCGCGTGAACGGCCGCGAAGCGACCTACATTCCCATCACCAGGCAGGAAGGCGCGAATACCCTCGAGGTGACCGACGGCATCCGCGCAAAACTGTCCAAGCTCACGGAAATTCCCGCCGGCACGACCGTGAAGTTTCTCTACGATCAATCGCTGTACATCCGACAGTCCATCGCCAATTTGCAAAAGGAAGGATTACTCGGCGCGGGTCTGGCCGGTTTGATGATTTTCATTTTTCTCGCCAGCGTGAAGGCGGCGCTGGTCGTCGGATTGGCCATCCCGCTCTCCCTCACGGTGGCGCTGGTCGCTCTGTATCTCACGGGCCAAAGCGTGAACATCATGACCCTGGGCGGGTTGGCACTCGTCATCGGCACCTTGCTCGATAACAACATCGTCGTGCAGGAAAACCTGCACCGGCACCTCGAAATGGGCAAAGACGGACGCTCGGCGGCGGAAGACAGTGCGATGGAGCTGACCCTGCCGATTCTTGTCGCCACGATCTGCATCTTGATCGTGTATCTGCCGATCATGTTTTTTACCGGCATCATTAAGTACCTCTTCGTGCCGCTGGCGATGACGGTCGCCTTTGCCATGCTCGCCGACTATGTCGTCTCCATGTCGGTCACGCCGGTCGTGCTCGCCTGGCTCTACCAGGCCGGGCATGCCAAATCTGCCGACCATGAGGCCTCGGCCGACGAGGGATGGTTCCGCTATGTACTTGCAATCTATGAACCACTCTTGAAGGGCGGCCTTCGCTTCAAGCCGGTGGTGATCGGGATGGCGACCCTCGCATTGATCGCCACCGGCGCCTTGTTGATTCCCCGCTTGCACACCGAGTTCTTTCCCAAAGTCGACGCAGGCAACTTCACGATGCTCGTCATGGCGCCGGAAGGCTCGCGGATTGAGAAAACCACAGCCATCGTCGGGCAGATCGAACAATTGGTGCACGAGACGATCCCCAAAGCGGATCTGGAAGAGGTGATCTCCAACACCGGTCTCTATTTCGGCGATGCGGCGCGCTTCGCGCCGAACACCGGCAACCACACCGCGTTCGTGCTCGTGAATCTCATCACGGGACACGAAGGCCGTACCGAGGACTATATCGCCCAGCTCCGCAGCAGGCTCAAGACCTCGCTGCCGGGGGTGGAGATCGCCTTCCAGACCGGCGGCATCATCAGCGACGTGTTGAATTTCGGGCTGAAGGCGCCGATCGATATTCAAGTGAAGGGACCGAGCCTCGACGTGATCCGGCCGGTGGCGGAGCGGATTCAGCAACAAATCGCCCAGGTGCCGAACACCGTCGATGTGCGGATCAAGCAAGGCAAGAGTTACCCCGAATTACATATCGATGTGGATCGGACCAAGGCCGCCTATTACGGCATCAATCAGAACCGGGTGGTCGTAGACGTCATCACCGGCATCAGTTCCAATCTGGCCCTTTCGCCCAATTACTGGCTCGACCCCAAAACCGCCAACGGATATTTCCTGCTGGCGCAGTATCCGGAGCAATCGCTGACCACGACGGAAGATCTCCTGAATATCCCCATCATCGGCGCGCGGACGCCCCTCCTCCCCACCTCCAGCCTCACGGGAGGCGGCATTCAAGGATCCACGCTCGCGCTGCAAAATACCCCGTTCGCCGGCAGGCAGATGGAACTCACGAGCGGTTATTACGCGTCCAGCGACGACCGGCGCGGACCGCCCGTCCTCCTTCGCGATGTGGCCCAGCTGAAGTTCAAGACCGGGCCCGATTCAGTGGATCACTACGATCTCTCGCGTTTGATCAACGTGCTCGTCACCCCTGTCGGGAACGATCTCGGCCATGTCGCGAAAGATATCGAGCAAGTATTGGCAGGCATTCAGCTCCCGAAGGACGTGACCGTGCAGTTGCGTGGCGAAGTGGCCAACATGCGCGGCGCGATTCAGAACTTTGCCTTGGCCCTGCCATTGGCCGTAGTGTTGATTTATCTGGTGATGGTCGCGCTGTTTCGCTCCTTTATCGATCCGCTGATCATTCTGGTGGCGGTCCCGCTTGGCTGGATCGGCACGGTGTTGACCCTGCACTTGACCAACACGTCGGTCAACGTGGAATCCATGATCGGCACGCTCATGATGATGGGCATCGTGGTGTCGAACAGTATTCTGCTCGTGGATTTCGCCAACCGCATGGTGCGCAACGGATCGACTGCGGCGCATGCCGTGCTGGAAGCCGGGCGGCGGCGGATCCGGCCAATTCTCATGACGGCGCTCGCCACGATCCTCGGCCTGTTGCCGCTGGCGCTTGGATTCGGCGAGGGCAACGAAACCATGGTGCCATTGGCTCGCGCAGTAGTCGGCGGCTTGGCGGTCAGCACGATCATGACGCTGCTGGTCGTTCCCGTAATGCACAGCCTAGTCTTGATTCGTCGGGAACGTGCGCCGGTCTCCACCACCGCTCCCGCGACTTCGGAGGACATTTAATGGAAGCCCCGTCAACGACTCCCCGCCCCGTCAGGGCCACGCGCCGGAAGATCCGCTGGATCGCTATCGCCATCGTGCTGACGCTCGTCACCGGCGGACTGCTGTATTGGCGAGAGATTCATGACGTGGGGCACCCGGTTCCCCCTCCATCCCCCACGGTTTCCACCCCGCCACAACCACCAGAGGAGTCCGTGGCGGTACCGGACAGTGCTCCCGTGGATGTGCAGGTGACGAAGCCGACCCGGCGCGATCTGGTCTATGCGGTCAAACTGCCCGCCAATGTGTCTCCGCTCTATCAAACCACGCTGTACGCCAAGGTGTCCGGTTATCTCAAATGGATCGGACCGGACAAGGGCGATGCGGTGAAGAAGAATGACGTCGTGGCCGTCATCGATGCCCCGGAAGTCGAAGAGCAGTACCAGCAGGCGGTGTCCGATTACAAAATCAAAAAATTGACCTACGAACGCCTGGCCAAAGTATGGAACGAGTCTCCGGACGTCATCGCCAAACAGGACGTGGACGTGGCCGAAGCTGCCTATCAGGGAGCCAGGCACCTGATGGAACAGCGCGTCGTCATGCGGGATTACACCAAGGTCCGCGCCCCGTATGACGGCATCGTGACGGCCCGATTCGCGGACCCCGGAGCCTTGATTCAAATCGCTACCTCTTCGGCCACCAACGCGATTCCGCTGTTCACTATCATGGATCTGAACACGGTGCGCATCTATGCCAACGTGCCGCAGGACGACAGCCCCTGGATCGTGCCGGGAAAAACCCGGGCGACCGTGAAGGTCACCGAACTGCCATCTCGCTCATTCACCGGCCTCGTCACGCGATCCACCATGGCGCTCGATCCGGCCACGCGCAGCCTGCTGGTCGAAATCGATTTACCCAATCAGGACCATGCGCTTCGGCCCGGCACCTTCGCCGAGGTCACGCTGGGTTTGCGTGAAATTCCACAGGCCCTCGTCGTTCCCCCCCAGGCCGTGACCAGCACACCGAAGGGCAAGTCTCTCTTCATCGTCGAGGACGGCAAAGCCAAACCAGTGGCGGTACAAACCGGCATCAGCGACGGCCGCTGGATCGAGATCACCTCCGGCTTGCGGGGCGACGAAGATGTGGTGGCCGTGGGCAAGCGGCGTCTGCTCGAAGGGATGCCGGTCGTGGCCTCGCCATTCAATTTGCCGGACGCCAAACTGTCCCAACAGAAATTTGAACGGCGTGCGCCGGGCGGCACCCCTCCACCCCCGACCGCCGCGCCTACCACAAACAGTGCGACACCGACACAGGGAGATCGCCCATGATGTATCTCTTGCCACTCAGGACAGGCCTCATGCTGGCCGTCTTATCTCTAGCCGCAGCTTCAGCCTCCTTCACCCATGCCGCCGAAGCGGACCAGCCGGTGCCGTTGTCGCGCGGCAGTTTTCTCGGCGTGCAGCAGGCCGTAGAAATTGCTGTGAAGAATCACCCGATGCTGATCGAGGGCCAGGCCAACTTAAAAGCCTCGGAGGCGCGTACGGAACAGGCACGCTCCCTGTATTACCCCCAGGTCTACGCCAACGCGAACACCGTAGCCGGCGCCGGCGTGAGCAATCCCCGGTTTCTGGTCGGAGGAGGCTTGCTGCGCGAAAATCAAACCACCTTCACCGGCGGCGTGATCGCCAACCAACGCTTGTACGATTTCGGCTACACCAGCAATCTGGTCGAGTCGAACAAGCTCGCCGAACGCGCCCAAGGGCAGGATGTGAATGCGAGGCGCGCACTGGTGCTACTGTATGTGCAGCGCGCGTATCTGAACAGTTTGAAGCGGCATCGTCTGGTGCAGATCGCAGAGGAGACGGTGCGTGAACGCGGGATCATCGCCGGCCAGATTGAAACGCTCTATCGCCAGCAACTGAAATCGAAGCTCGACTTCGACCTGGCCCGCGTTGAGCTGGTGAACGCCCAATCCCTGCTGGTGCGAAGCCGCAATGATCTCAAGGCCAGTTTCGCCGACTTGAACCGAACCATGGGCATTGCCGGAGCGGACGACTATGTCCTGGAAGATATTTCCGTCGCCGTTCGCCCGCAGAAAACGCTGGAGACACTGATCAACGAAAGCCTCTCCCATCCGGAGGTCAAACGGGCAAAGGAGCAGACGGCCTCCGCCGACGCACGACTGACGGCCACGAAACGCCAATACCTGCCGACGTTTTCCGCGATCGCCAGCGGCGGCACCTTCGATCCCTTCGATCCACGCCAGAACCAGCAGACCGGCGGATGGTGGATGGCTGGCGCCATGGTCTCCATGCCGCTGTTCACCGGGTTCCTGATTGAAAATCAGGTCGTGGAAGCCAATGCCAATCGGCAGGCCGCCTCCGCTGCCACGAGCAACATCGAGCAGGCGTTGACGCAGCAGGTCACCAATGCCTACCTCGACACCCTGACCTTCGCGCAACAAATCACGCTGGCGGAAGAACAAGTCAAGACGGCGCAGGAAGCGTTACAGCTCTCCAAGCAGCGCTACAAACTCGGGTTGGGTACGGTAGTAGAAGTCACCCAATCAGAAGTCGCAGTAACGGCGGCGCAAACACGACTGGCGGACACACAATACGACTATAAGATCGCAGAAGTCACGCTGGCCTACACGTCGCAAGGCGACGACACAGGCCGCATTCTGTTGCTGAGCCGCGCATCGACGGCTTCCCGCCCGACTGACGCGGCGAGCCAGACGGAAGGACCGCCCGTTGCGGCATACTAGCCCATCCATGGAGCGAGGACGCGCACGATGTCGATTGTTAACGCTCGCTAACCACCAGTCTCCGACAGGTCACAGGATAGGTTTTACAAAGGACGGGAGAATCAGATGCTCTGGCCGGGAAAAACAATGGCGAGATCGATGACCAACTCGTCTTTTGTATTGGCGAGCAACCCATCCCAGATGCTCGTGGTTTGATGGACCAAGGCCTGGTCAAGGTCGAAGAAGAGATCGAACCCTTTCGAGATGATCGGGTTCATCGGGTACCGGCGATCATAAATCATCCCGTAGGCTGGAATACCGTACAGCGTCTGCCAATTCCCTAAGATAAAATGCAGCTCGGTGCCCCGGATGTACAGGCCCCCCGAGGTGATCGTTCGCTTCACGGACGTTTGTGGTTGGCTCAGATAATACGTGACGCGCTCATTTTCCCGCGCTAACCGTAACGCCTCGACCAGCTGCGGCACGAGGATCACGATCTCCGCATCGCGGAACATGGGTAACCGTCGAGAGTCGCCGCCGATCCAGCGCTGGACCATGGTGCGATGCTCCTGAACCGTCAGGCCCATGAGCACCCGCCTGACCTGCTCATGGGAAAACCGGGCCGGATGCGTGAAATGCCCTGGCGGCCACTCCGGCAACACATTGGCATCCAACTCCAACCGCACGAAATTGACGGGATCTTCGTAGACGGTCCGCGACGGGACCTGAGGAATGGCGCAGCCCGCAGCGGTAAATACCGCTGCGGCCAACACCACGAACCGTGAACGGTGAAACGCAAAACGGCGGAGCCGCCCTTCTCGCTTTAAGTTTTCCCTCTTCACCTTTCACGTCTTACTGTTCACGTGTGACGTCTATCACTCGGTAATCGTCACGGTCATTTCCACGCGCTCCAGCGGGTTGTCCCGTCCGTCACGCTTGGCCCCGACGACCTTGTCGACCACGTCGAGCCCGCTCTGTACTTCCCCGAACACCGTATACTGCCAATCCAGGAAATTGGCGTCGTTCACGCAAATGAAGAATTGCGACCCGGCGCTGTCCGGATCGTTCGCGCGCGCCATGGAAAGGGTTCCCCGCTTGTGCGGCTTGCTATTGAACTCCGCCTTCACGTTGTGGCCGGGGCCACCCATCCCGTGCGACGCACGATCCGGATTCTTGCTGTTGGGATCTCCCCCCTGGATCATGAACCCGGGAATCACTCGATGAAACGTGGTGCCGTTGTAAAAGCCCTTCTTCGCCAGGTCCGTAAAATTCTTCACATGATTCGGCGCCACATCCGGGAAAAAGCGCAGCACGATTTGGCCCCAGGGCTCGTTCTTGGATGTCACGGTAATCGTCGCGGTTTGTGCGGTCATCTCATATCCTTTCCTACTCAGTTAAACTTGAAGGGCGCGACGCTCTCACCTTCTAATCCCTGGCTGACTGCCGTCCAGGTGAGACCGTCGTCATCGCTCCTGAACACGCCGGAACTGGTGCCGGCATAGAAGCCGCCCTTATCGCCCTCGATCAACACCTGCACGGAGAGATTGCTGAGGCCCTTGTTGAGCGGCATCCATTGCCGTCCCTTGTCGACGGTCTTGAAAACCCCCCGCCCCGTCGCCACATACACGCCACGCTCGTTGCTGATCAAGCCGCGGATGGAATCGTTCGGTAAGGCGCGACTGATCGGCAGCCAGGTTTTACCGCCGTCGCCGCTACGGAACACTCCGCCGTCGAACGTGCCCGCGTAGACGCCCTGCTCTTTATCCACGGCTAGCACGCGGATAAAATTCTCCACCAATCCTTCGTGGTCTTTCAGGCCCTGCCGCAGGCGCGTCCATCCAGACGTGCGCTCCTTATAACTATGCACACCCTTGCCGGAGGTGCCTGCGTACAACGTGCCATCGTCCGTTCTGGCCAGCGCGTGGACGAGAATTTCATCCAGCCCCGTGGTCACGACTTTCCAGTGATCCTGCGCTGCATTCAACAAGTAGACGCCATCGCCGGTCCCTGCATAGAGACCCTTGGCATCCATCATCAGAACTTTGATCTCCAGACGTTTGAGTCCCTTGTTGATCGGCTGCCAGGTTTTGCCGGCGTCGCGGGAGCGGAATACCCCGCCACGAAACGTGCCGGCATAGATGGCTCCATCTTTGCCGGTCGTAAGACAGAGCACGAAGGGATCGGTGAGCCCCTCGTTGGCCGACATCCAGGTGCCGCCCCGGTCGCTGCTTCGAAAAATGCCCATACCGAATGACCCGGCGTAGATGACGCCGCCGGCACCTGACGTCAAGGCTTGAATACTCGTGTTCCCGATATCGGCAGGCGAGGACGGATCTTGCCCGGGATGTCCCTGTTCAAGTTTCAGCGGGCCGCCGCTCTCATTCCCGATTGGCAATGATGCGGCATGCACCATTCCTTGGAGACTGCCGACCGTCAACGCCGTCAACACCAATACGTGACGCAGCATAAATGATCACCCTTTAAAAATTGTGAACCCGGGGTCATCGAACGCGATGACCAGCGGTACCGATGGGTATATCCGGGTTGAGGGGCAAATTCATGTCGGGCGCCGGTCCTGACGAGCGCCCGAAGATCTTCGCGCCGATGATCCCGATCTCATAGAGTACCATGAGCGGGACCGCCATCAGCAACATGGTGAACAGTGTGGCATCCGGCGTCACGATGGCCGAGATGATCAAAGCCGCCATAATGGCGTGCTTTCGATAATGGGCCAGCACGGCCGCTGAAACCACGCCTACGCGGGACAAAATCGTCAATACCAGGGGCAATTCAAAGGCGCACCCGAAGATCAGCAGGAATTTGACGTTGAAATCAATATAGGTGCCCACCCCCAGCGCAGGCGTAATGTCGCGATCCATACCGAAGCTGACGAAAAAGTCGATGACCAGCGGCAGGATGACGAGATTACAAAAGATCAGGCCAAGCGCAAACAGAAGCGCCGCCAGCAGAAAAATCGGGATTGCCCAGCGCTGCTCCTTGGGGAGCAGCGCTGGTTCGATGAATTTCCAGAATTGATAAAACACGATCGGCAGGCTGAGAATAATGCCCGCCAGAAACGACACCTTGATGGAGGCAAACAACGCTTCGGTCGGTCCGTAGAACACCAGCTGATTGGGGAACGGACGATTGAGCCAGGCGACCATCTCGGTCGAATAGGCAAACGCCGAGGCAAACGCGACCCCCAGAGTGACCGCGATGATCAGCAGCCGCTTTTTGAGCGACTGTATATGGGCGGCCAGTGGTGCGAGCATGTCCGGTCCGAACCAATGCCTCCGCGCTCCGTCTCCCCGCTTCTGCCCGTCCGTCCGCGAGAAGAGACCGGCGCGGAACCCCTACCGACCCTCGTTACCGTGAGGATCGAATAAGTTCGGCAATCTTATCCTTGGTGGCCAGTTTTTCTTTCTGCAGTTGTTTCTTCAGCACTTCTTCCGCCGGCGTCAGTACATGCCGTCGTTGCAAATCGGCCAGTTTCTCGTCGAGGCGATGGTGAGATTCTTCCAGTTCGCGGAATTCTGTGTTGGATCGCCGTAACCGCTCAGTGATCGCCGTCTCCGTCTGCATGTCGCACCTCCTGGTTGACTACACACGTTCGTGGATGACCATCGCGTTACCCGGCTCCCGGAGATGACGCTCCGGGCTGCCTACACACTTCACTCACCTGCAGCGGCGCCAGTTCCATCAGCACCGCATCTTCCTCAGGATTGACGTAATACCGTGACCGTTTGGCGGTTTGACGAAACCCCAGCCGGCGATAGAGCGTCTGCGCCTCGCAATTCGATTCCCGCACTTCCAGCATCGCCCTGGTGGCTCCGCGTTCCACCCCCGCCTGGAGAGCCGTGCAGACCAACCTGGTCGCCACGCCGCGCCGCCGGAAGGGTGCCAGCACTGCCAGGTTCATCAACCGGACTTCTTCAAACACAACCCAAAAACAAAAATACCCAGCTACCGCCAAGGATCCCGACAGGGGGTCGGGACACTTCGCGATCACAAAGTTCGCAAATTGGTTGCCGGAGAGTTCGGCTGCCAACATTTTGCGCGTCCAGGGGGCTGAGAAGCAAGCCTGTTCAATGGCAAGAACCTCATCGAGGACGTCCGCCGTGGCGGGCTCAATTAAAACCGAAATGGAGGTCATGTCAGAGTGAACGCTCCATGTGGCACGTTACGTCCTACGCCGGGCATCGGCGCCCTTCGGCACGGCTCGCTGTCGTCGCTGCGTCAACTTCTCGGCCACCCGCTGGCGACGCCGCTCAAGGGCGGATACTCCCTGCTGCTCGTCGAATTTTACTTCCGCCTCCGTGCGTTGAACATAACGGGGAACCAATTCCTGTTCCACAATCTGTCCCCCAGCCAGACGCTGCTGACCTGCAAGCGCCACGCTCACAGCCGAAGGGCGTTGCTGCTCCTGACCGGCTTCCTGCACCTGCCCGCCGACGGCCTCAATGGCGTCCCTGATATCATTCTCATACGCCTGCCATCCATCGCCGAAGACTGTGCAGGCTTTCTCCACCTGTAACACTCGCACCACCGAACTCGGCAGCCCAACCTGCTCGGCAATGAGGGTGCGTAAGCCCGATTCCGGCAGCCACTCATAGGCAGCCCAATACACTTCGTTGTGCCGACTTTTCAGAATCGGCACCAACAATCCCTTCACGTCACGCAGGTTCCAGGCCATGGCTTCCAAGGTGGGAACCGGTGCAATCGGAAGGCCCAGCACTGCGCGGAACCCCAACATGGTCGCGAGCCCGACCCGCAGGCCGGTGAATGAACCGGGACCGATCGACACCGCCAGGCCCTGAAGGTCCTTCAGCGTGAGGCCCCCCTCGCGCAACACACGGTCGATGGCGCCCAGTAACGAACGGGCATGCGACCCCTCGGCATCCTGCTCGACGAGGGCCAGCACCTTCTCGCCTCGTAGCAAAGCCACGCTCTGCCAGGCTGTCGCGGTATCGATTGCTAACAGATGGCGATCCGGCCGCGCCTTCATACGCGCCCTAGTTCGCCCGGCTTAATCGGCTCATTCGGAACCAATTCATGAAATGTCACCTGCAAGCTTCCCGATCCCTGACCATCGGTCATGCGAATGGTAAAGGGACGCATGATGCGAGCGGCGGCCTCAGACGACTGCCCATTTGAGGCCAAGGTCGCCGGCGGTACAGGACCGACCGCACGATAATCGTCGAATTGCATCGTGGCTTCGATCTCGCCGGCTGGTGTCAGCCGTTCTTCTTGCACCACCAGTAAATTCCGCCGGTCAAACCAGATTCGCCGGCTAATATAAGGAACCGGCCCGGACGGTCCCGGTGCCGTCCACACATCCAACCGATATCGAGAGCCGTCCTCCGACAACCGCACCTGCTCCTGGGGACCGACGGCTTGCGTCCCCGTCACCCCGCTCATGGCCCAGACACTTAACTGAAACGGGCGCGTGAGTTGGCCTAGCTGATCGGCCTCGGAAGATCGCCCGGTCACTTCACGCCCCATCGTCGGGAGCCGCAGCTTGAATTGATCATCCAGTTGGACGAACTCGAATATTTCGCTGCCCACAGCCGAGAAACCCCGCAACCTGATGGCATTGGGCCGCTGAAAAAATACTGTACCCTGAACTCGTTGGCCAATGGGCAAGATGCCGCCCGTAATCTTGGCACTGAAGAGGCCTTTGATGGTCCGCACTTCTCCCGCCTGCTCCTGTAGGAGCGCCGTCAATTGTTCCGCCGTCGCCTCTTTCAGTGGAGTAGTGTCCGTCGGGCCGAACAAGGTACAGCCGGAGAGCGCGAAGACACACAGCAAGAAGGCCCACATCAAATGACGCGTTGGTTTCACACCCGCCTCTCTACTCTGAGACTTCACGCCAACACCGCATCCAGCGCGTCCCCAACCTCTCGGATGGCGATCAATTCAATCCCATCGATCGGATCGAGTTTCGCCACGTTACGCTCAGGCAACAGGCAACGCTTAAACCCCATCTTCGCTGCCTCCCGAATCCGCATCTCGGCCTGACTGATGGCCCGGACCTCACCCCCTAAGCCCACTTCGCCCATCACCAAGGTCGTGAAATCAATCGGACTTTCGCGCAAACTCGACGTCACGGCGGCAACAATGCCCAGATCGATCGCCGGCTCATCGATATGGATTCCGCCGACCACATTCACATATACATCCTGCCCTGAGAGATGCATCCCCAAACGCTTTTCCATCACCGCCAGCAGCAAGGACAGGCGATTCGGTTCGACCCCGTTCGCCATCCGCTTGGGCATCGGATAATTCGTTCCGGACACCAGCGCCTGAAGTTCCACAAGAATCGGACGCGTTCCCTCCAGGCTGGACACCACGACCGAACCGGTGCTGCGTTGCGGACGCTCGGCCAGGAATAGCTCGGACGGGTTGCTGACCTCCTCAAGTCCGCCGTCTTTCATCTCGAACACGCCGATTTCATTCGTCGACCCGAACCTATTCTTCACCGCGCGCAAGATCCGGAAACTATGGCTCTTGTCGCCTTCGAAGTACAGCACCGTATCGACGATATGTTCCAGCAAACGCGGCCCGGCGATCGCACCTTCCTTCGTGACGTGCCCGATGATGAACACGGGGACGTTGTTGCGCTTCGCGAACCACATCAACTGCCCAGCCACTTCCTGCACCTGGCTGATACTGCCCGGCGCCGATGTCAGTTGCTCGGTATAGACCGTCTGTATCGAATCGACGACCACCGCTGCCGGCTTGATCTCTTGAATGGCTTTGAGGATTTGTTCGAGGGACGTCTCTCCGAGAATGAGGAGATGCTTGCCGCCGATACCAAGCCGTTCACCCCGCATCTTGATCTGCCGGGGTGATTCCTCGCCGGAGACATAGAGGACCTGCTCGCCCGCTTCCGCCAGCAGAGGCAAGGCCTGCAATAATAACGTCGTCTTGCCGATACCCGGGTCACCACCGATCAGCATCACGGAACCGGGCACCACGCCGCCGCCCAGGACCCGGTCGAATTCTCCCATTCCGGTGCTATGCCGCGGCTCGCCGACGATTTCAATGTCGGAGATAGGCGTAGCCACCGCCATGGCCGTGAGGGGCATTCCCTGGCGACCCTTGGGAGCAGCCGGGAGGCGCTCTTCTTTGAGCGTGTTCCAGCCGCCGCAGTCGGGGCAGCGTCCGAGCCAGCGTGGGGCTTGATGGCCGCATGCCTGGCAATGAAACGTGGTCTTCACCTTCATGTATGTTCGCCTCAACCCAGCACGTGTGTACGGGCATCGTAAAGGAAACAGACGAGAAAAAGGAAGGAGATCCGCGAAAGGCATCTGAGCCATCTGCGGGGAATGCCTAGGGTCTGTTCACAATTGAGTTCTGGCGATCATGCCAGCCAGATACAGGCACAAGCCAGACTGAGCATAGACATGAAGGTCTGCGCAAGCTTCTCGTAGCGTGTGGCGATGCGCCTGAACTGCTTGAGTCGGCAGAAGAAGCGCTCGATGAGGTTGCGGTCTTTCTAGAGGTGACGATCATAGGCACGCTGAGTCAGACGATTACTGCGCGGCGGAATCACTGCCTGTGCGCCTCGAGTTTCAATGGTGTCGACGAACGTATCGGCATCGTAGCCCTTGCCAGCGATGACGCTTTGCGCCTCAATCCCCTTGATGAGGGCCGCCGCTTCGGTCATGTCGGCCATTTGCCCGGCGGTCAGACGCAAGCGCAAGGGATTGCCCAAGGCTTCGACCGCCGCATGAATTTTGGTGCTCAGCCCACCCCGGCTCCGTCCGATGGCTTGAGCGCCTGCTTTTTTGGGGCGCCGGTCGCGTGTTGGTGGGCTCGCACGATGGTCGAGTCGACGAACAACTGCTCCAGATCGGCATCGCTCTTGAGTGCGTCGGCCATCCGTGCCCACACCCCGTTCTTGCTCCAGCGGGAAAAACGCATGTACGCCGTGTGCCACGCGCCGAAGTGTTGGGGCAGGTCGCGCCACGGCGAGCCCGTGCGGGCGATCCACAACACCGCTTCGACAAAGAGGCGGTTGTCGCGCCCGGTTACCCCGCGCTCGCCGGCCTTGCCTGAGCACAACGGCTCGATTCGCTTCCATTGGTCGTCGCGCAACATCTTCCGGTCCATCCTCGCAAGCTCCAAAACGCGAGAATGTACCTAATTTTGCCATTTGTGAACAGACCCTAGGCCCCATCATCTTCTGTGAATCACATACTGGATGGAGATTCCAGGAACAAAGGAGGCTGTCGATGACCGATTTGATTCCACCCACGACGTCACGAGTGGCCGACGAGACCGATTCAGCAAGCAGTGCGCGTATTCGCCGTCAAACAGAAGCCAATGTCGCCTATTTCGGAAAGGGCGGACCACAGGTCATTGGTGAGCGCCTGCGAGAGTTGGATCGTGAATGGGATGTGGAACGGCTGCTGGAAGCCAATGCCGCGACCATCGCCTTGACCGGCCTCTGCCTCGACACGCTGGTGAACCGACGCTGGTTTCTCCTCCCCGCAATCGTCGCAGGATTCTTGCTGCAGCATGCCATTCAAGGATGGTGCCCTCCGATTCCGGTTTTTCGTCGGTTGGGCACGCGGGCTCGGACGGAAATTGAGGAGGAACGATATGCCTTGAAAGCAATACGGGGGGATTTCACCGGCATCACAGGCAATGGAGACGAGAGAACCCCAACGGTCTTGCAAGCGGTGCGTGCCTAATGAGCAGTAGGCTGCTCGACCGGCAATCCAGACAAATGAAACAGGGCAATGGCGGCCGCGGTCGCAACGTTCAAGGATTCGATCCCCGGTTTTAACGGGATCGTGAAGCGCACCGTGGCGGCATGAAGGACGGCTTCCGACAAGCCCCGACTTTCACTGCCGATCGCCACGATGGTACGAGCGGGAATGGACTGAATCGAACGGATCGGGATGCTGTGCGGATGGGCCCCGACATCGGCTGCCAGAATCGTACACCCTAAAGATAGAAGGTTCTCAATGCTGGTGTGAGAAAAAATCGGCAGTTGAAACAATGTACCAGCCGTAGCCCGTACCACCTTTGGATTGAACACATCAACGGAATGAGGCGCCATCCATATGGCGCTGACGCCGAGTCCCGCTGCGGTCCGAATAATCGTCCCGATGTTGGCCGGGTCTTGCAACACGTCGCCATACAGACCGAAGACTCTGGGCCTGGCCAGAATGGCGGCCTGATCCCAAATCGGTTGATGCACAATGGCAAGGGCGCCGCTTGAGGTTTCGACGTCGGACAATTGAGCCAACTGGTGTTCAGGGCACGTGTGCACGGTGCAACCACTGCTGACGATCGCTTGCACCACGTCCGGTGATTGGCGTTCGAGAAACGTCGAAGCAACAACGAGACAGACGATTTGGCGAGGGGCCGATCGCACCAGTTCAAGGATCGGCTTTGTGCCTTCGAGCACAAAGACCCGTTCGCGGTCGCGCGTACGCTTCGTCTTAGCGACATCCCTGAGATGGGAGAGAAAGTTACGAGAGACGGTGCGAGATGAGAGGCTCAACAGGTACCTGGAGGTCAGCGGCACTGCGGGGAGGGGTGCGGAATGGCACCACCTCCCCGCTATCTATCTATTTTCGTTTTTTACCCGAAGCGGCTTCCGCAGCACGGATACGTTGGGCACGCACCTTCGCCCGCTTGAGAGCCGACAGTTTGCCGCGTGTGCGATCACGTTCGGCCTTCAATCGTTCCAACTGAGCCCGGAGGTGCACACGTTCCTCTTTGTAAATACTGGCACATTCGGCAGGAGACAGATTGGTCCAGTCTCCCGTTCCACGTGCCCGCTTGATCCGCGCTTCCAAGGATTCACGTAGCAGCCTCTCGCGCATCGACATCAACGACTGCAAGGCTTCCTGCCGCCGCTGGACTTCTTCCTCTTCGGCCATAATGCCGCGAATGTCGGTTCCTAACATCGGCTGATCCTCCTCGCTGGGGATATCAATAAGAACGGCTCATTCTACCCGATTTGGATGCCTTTGTTCTACCTAGGAGAATGGAACGTAACGTATTGATGTTGCAGACAAGTATCGAGCAAGATCAGAAAAAGTGACGTTGCAGTGCCGAAAAGGGATGCAGTATGATCGGCGCCATGCCACACATCGGAACCCTGGTCCGCGCCTGGCGACTGTCTCAAAAATGTTCGGAACAGGCCTTCGCGCAACGAGCCGGGATCGCCCCACATCTCTTAGAGTCGTTGGAGTCTGACCAGCTCGATCCTAATGCCTCGATCCTGGAAGCCTTGGCCGATGCGCTGAAAATTCCCCTCCCCTGGCTGTTCATTCACCCGACAGAATTCGACCTCCTCTGCAAGGACGACGATGAAGAACCGGCTCCTTTGTCCACCTTAACAGGAGCAGACCCCGTCCTGGAACGGCTGCTCCTGGCAGCCGGGCATGATCGAACGCTGTTCGTGCTGCTCACTGCGCTCATGCAAAGCGGGGACCCGAAACTCCTTCGTGCCGCCGAAGTCAGCCTGCGAAGCCTGGTGAAGCAATCCAAACAGGCCACGGTTCCCTGGCAGTCCCGCCCGCCGGGGCATTTTGAGCCACCCAGCGACTAGCTTCCGTCCTCCTCATTCACATCATATCCCGCTCTGGGTCGAGTGACCATGCTCGGCATGTCCCTTAGCTTGAGCCGCTCGAACCAACAACAGGCCGACGAACGACAGCGCGACCAGCCCCGGCCAGCCTCCTAACGGCGGATCGGCGAACAGCTGGAACGGATCTCCCGCCAACGACGGCCACACGGAGCTCAACGCAATCGGAAGCGCCAGCAGGATACCGACCATTGCTTCCCCAGTGACGAGCCCGGCAGCGCAAAGAAGCCCTTGATCATCTGTCGAGACATCGGAATCGGATCTCCCTCTCTGCACATACTCGGCCAATAGCCCGCCGCATAAGATCGTCGCCGACAATTTGAGCGGCAGGTACATCCCCAGCGCCACGGCTAGCACTGGGAAACGAAGCTGAGCCTGACGTCGCGCCTGCCGCTGGTCCACCGCGATAATCACCACACCAAGCACCATCCCGATGCCGACCAAATGCCAGGGCAATGAGCCGCCGAACACTCCCTTGGCAAGATTGGCCATCAGCGTCGCCTGCGGCGCACTCAGCGGATGAGGCTGTGCGGCGGTCGCCACGCCGATTCCGTATTTCGCCTGCAGCAAGGACAGCACCGGCACGATCACCACCGCACCCGTCACCACCCCGATAATCTGCATCACCTGCTGCTTCCAGGGCGTCGCGCCGACCAGATGTCCGGTTTTTAAATCCTGCAGATTGTCACCGCCCATAGCTGCGGCGCAGCAGACGACGGCCCCCACCAGCAGGGCAGCCGCCGGACCGGCCGGATGTTCCCGCCCCAGAATACCCAGCAGCAGCAATGCCGCGAGCATGATCGTGGCGATCGTCACACCCGACACCGGGTTACTCGAACTGCCGACCAGCCCAGCCATGTAGCCGGCCACGGCAGAAAAGAGAAACGCCGTCACCACCATCAACAGGGTTAATCCTGCACCAGCAATGATGTTCTGATCCAACAGGTGGCGGTAGAGGAACAACATCGGAATCAGCGAAGCCGCCGTCAGACCGATCAACCAGACCGCGCCCGCATCACGCTCAGTTCGCAGGAGGGCTGGCCCGGCCTCCTTATCACGACGGGCAGCGTACAGCGAAACCAATTGCCGGAGACTGTGCAGAATCGGCCCCCGAACCTGAATCAGCGTCCAAACTCCGCCGACCAGCATGGCGCCGATCCCGATATAACGAATCTGCCCGCTCCAAATGAGCTTTGCGGCTGCCACACCGGTCACGCCGGTCGGAATGTCCACGAGTGCCTGGTACAAGGGCAGGAGCACCAGCCAACCGATCGCCCCGCCGAGAAAGACCACCAGTGCGGTATTGAGCCCGATGATGTACCCGACCGCGACGAGCGCCGGCGAAAGATTGAGTCCTCCATAGAAGGTCACACGACCCAGCTCGAGCACCCCTTCCAGCGATTCGCTCCACAATTTCAAACCTCCTTCGGCAAACTTCACCCCCCCGCCCAGCGCCGATGCACTCAGCAACAGGCGAACCCGGCGACCGGCATGTCCACCCGATGTGGCACCGATCTTCAGCACCTCGGCCGTAGCAACCCCCTCGGGAAAACGCAGCCGCGCGTGAATGATCAAGGCGCGGCGCAAGGGAATCGTGAACAACACCCCCAGTACACCGCCAACCAGCGACACGGTGAAGGTTTGCCAATAGTCGAAACTCGTCCAATAGCCGATCAGGACTAATCCCGGAATCGTAAAAATCACGCCGGCCGCTAGCGCTTCACCCGAGGAGGCGGCGGTTTGCACGATATTGTTTTCCAGAATATTGGACTGGCGGAAGAGGCGGAGCACGGCCATCGACACAACGGCGGCGGGAATTGAAGCGGAAACGGTCATCCCCGCAAACAAACCCAGGTAGGCATTGGCCCCGGCCAGAACGGCGGCCAGCAGGATCGAGAGCAAGACGGCTTTCAGGGTGATTTCCGGCAGCGAGACAGAGGCAGGCACAAGCGGCGCATCTATAGGTCCTGACGGCTCATCAGGCTCGCGCATCATCGCCTCAGAAGACCTGCACGATGAAACATTTCAGGTATCGTGTCTCCGGCATCCCGGCAAGCACCGGATGGTCCGGCCCCTGCCCGCGCTGTTCGAGCAAACGGATCTGGCGACCGGCATCCCGCGCCGCCGATTGGAGCATCATCCAGAAATCGTCATCGCTTACCGGCTGCGAACAGGAACAACTCACCAGCACGCCTCCCGGTTGAAGAAGACGGAGGCCTCGCAAATTGACATCTTTATATCCAGCCAGTGCATGGGGCAGCGCCTTCTTACTGCGGGCGAAGGCGGGTGGATCGAGAATGACCACATCATACCGTTGCGGATTGCGTTCCAGTACTCGCAATTCATCAAAGGCATCGGCCTGCCGATAGTTGCAGAGGGCGGCAACATGGTTCTGCTCCGCATGCGCTTGGGCCAGTGCCACCGCCGCCGCACTGACATCCAGGCCTTCGACCGATTGCGCCCCTGCCAAGGCCGCCTGCACGCCGAAAGCACCCGTGTGACAAAATGCTTCCAAGACACGCTTCCCTTTCGCATAGGCCGCCGCCGCCAGCCGGTTCTCCCGTTGATCGCAGAACCACCCCGTTTTTTGGCCCTCCGCAATGTCGACCGTAAACTGAGCCTTGCCTTCGTAGATGTGCACCGTCGTCGATCCCTCGCCGAGCAGGAATCCTTTCGACAACGGCAGCCCTTCGAGCGTCCGGCTTTTTGCATCATTGCGCAGATAGACGCTCTTCACCCCCGCTTCCTGCACCAGCAGGTCACCCAATAATTCCTTCCTCAGATCCATGCCATACCCCAAGGCCTGCATGACCGCCACATCCGCAAACCGGTCCACCACGAGGCCCGGCAACAGATCACTTTCGCCATGAACCAGACGACACGCATTCGCATGAGGTGTGACAGTACGCCGGAGCGCAGCGGCAGCACGAATGCGCCCGGCAAAAAATGCCTCGTCGATCGGCTCCTCGTGCAAGGTCAGGAGCCGTATGCGGATTTTTGAGTGGGGATTGAACAGCCCGCGTCCGAAAAATCGCTTCTGATGGGTATACACATCGACGAGATCCCCCGCTACCGGCGTGCCGAGCACCTCGGCCACATTGTTGTCGAACACCCAAAGATGGCCGTAGTACCGCGGCCCTGCTCGCTCAGGGGTCAGACGGACTCTTGCAGTGGAATCGGTCACAGGCTGTGTCATGGTTGAGATGTATCCAGGGTCCAGGTGTTCAGTGGCATGTTAGTCATGCGGTGCAAAGGCTCACGAGGGTGCCTGAAATCATTCCATGAAGCAACCCGGCGTCGCGATTGTTCGCGCGCTTGACCTTCCCAGGCACCTATGGTTTGCTGCGAGAAGCACGTGCAACGCCTCGCCACCTGCTAACGGAGCGGCCACATTTATGACGACACACACAATCGGCACGGTAGTTCTGGATCGGCTTCATCGCCTGGGCGTCCGCCATATGTTCGGCATTCCCGGCGACTATGTGCTGGGCCTCTATAAATTGATGGAGTCCTCGCCGATTCAACACGTGGCCACCACGCGGGAAGACTGCGCCGGTTTTGCTGCCGACGCCTATGCGCGGATCAACGGCATCGGGGCCCTCTGCGTGACCTATTGTGTCGGCGGACTCAACACGGTCAATGCCATTGCCTGCGCCTACGCAGAACGATCACCCGTGGTGTTACTGACCGGATCGCCCGGCCTGTCGGAGCGCGCACGCAATCCCTACCTGCACCACATGGTCCGAGAATTCTCGACCCAACGCGAGGTGTTCGAAAAAATGACGGTGGCAGCGGTCAGCCTGGACGATCCGCTGACGGCGGAGCGTGAAATGGATCGTGCATTTGCCGCCCTGCTGCGCTATCGACGTCCGATCTACCTCGAAATCCCGCGCGACATGGTGCATATGCCGCTGGCCTACACGTCTCATACGACCAGCATGATGGACGAATCGACCGACAAGGCCGCCTTGAACGAAGCCCTGGCCGAGGTGCGTGCGATGTTGGAGTCGGCCAAACGTCCGGTGATATTAGCCGGCGCTGAAGTGGGCCGCTTCGGACTGCATGACGAGTTGACGAAACTGGTCGAACGGTTGAACGTGCCGATCGCTTCCACCCTCCTCGGGAAATCCATTATCCGTGAAGACCATCCGCTGTACGTGGGTGTCTATAGCGGCTTGGTTGCTCGTGACGAGGTCAAGGAGTTCGTGAATCAAACGGATTGCCTGCTCATCCTCGGTTCGATCTTGTCGGACGTGGAGGATCTGGACGCCCGTAGCGCCCTGTTTTCCGACGGCCATACCATCCATGCCACTGCGGATCGCGTCGCCATCAAGCACCATCGATACGATTCCATCCGGTTCGAAGACTTCGTCAGAGGGCTCGCCAACGCGCCGCTACCTGCGTTCCCCAAGCCGCAGCTGCCCGCCCCGCCCGTCCCCGAAGAGCCGATGCCTCCGGCGGAAGCCTCGGTCAGTCTGCACGGCGTCTTCCGCCACCTGGATACGGTGCTGGAGGAGAAAACGCTGGTCATCGCCGATGTGGGCGAATCGTTGTTTGCCTCGGTTGACCTGCACGTCCACCGGCGCTTCGAGTTTCTGTCGCCGGCTTACTATACGTCGATGGGCTTCGCCGTCCCGGCAGCCGTCGGGGCCTCGTTCGCCGATCCGTCCTTGCGACCGATCGTCCTGGTGGGAGACGGGGCGTTTCAAATGACCGGTTCGGAACTCTCCACCGCCGTGCGATACCGGCAGGCGCCGGTCGTGATCGTCTTGAATAATCACGGCTATTCCACCGAACGCGAGATCCTCGAAGGGCCGTTTAACGACATTCACGAATGGCGGTACGAACGCATCTGCGACCTCATTGGCGGGGGGCAGGGCTCGCGCGTCGCCACCCACGGCGAATTCGTCGACACGTTAGCAAAAGCATTGGCCGATCCCAGCCAGCCCTATGTCATCAATGTCCTGCTCGATCCCTCGGACCGTTCTCCGGCCATGATTCGGCTGGCCAGACGGCTCGCCAAGCGCCTCTCCACCGACCGTCCGTAGGGGGCAGCCTGCAAAGAGATGCCCTCCTTTCCTTGGTGGAACGCCATCGATTTCCAACTACCTCCAGGCCTATTTCAGCCTGATACAGTGCGGGGATCGCCGCGGTCCCCCATTGACCGTTCATGGACAAATGTGGTCTTCTAGGAGCGGACTTGTCGAATTGTCATTTGCTGGGGAATTCGCCACTATGTCTCCTAAGATGCCGGACGGAAGGACGATGCGGGACGGCCAACCTTTTTCTGCACGACTCAACAATGTCGTGACCACCGAACGGGAGTTCGATGAGCTGGTCACGAAGTCGCTGCCGGAATTATTGGACCGTGCCACCGGTCAGACCAAGCGCTTCCTGCGTGAAACGAATCAATGGGGTGACGATATCACCCACGAAAAACTCGCGCTTCGCTGGGGTTATGAATTGGTGGAGCGTTTTGTGGTTTTCGGCCGCACGGAAGTGCCCTGCAGGCCGTTTTTCCTGTTAGACAGCCTGATCGCAAAATCCTTCAGCCAACCCGACCCCCTGTGTTACCACAAGGAGTTGCTGACGCCGGTGGGACGCTTTCTCGATGGGCTGGCCTCCCGCGCCGTCGTCAGCCGCGATGCGCTGATTGCGCTGTTTTATCACTTTTACGGGTTCAGTCAGGCCCACGTGGTGAAACTGCTGGGCTTCGGACAGGCGGAAAGCCAGCGCGTCTACAAGAACTTCGAGCGGTGGCGCCAATCGGGATGGCAACGCACGATGGATGAAACCGGCCTGAGCGGCTCGGAAATTGAAATCCTGGAGCAGGAATTGCGCACCAGACCCGACCACCTCAATAACGAAGTGGATCGACTGATGCCCGTCTTGCAGTCCCATTATCGAAAGAGCGAACCGGAACATTACCCCTGTTTGTCCGAACAGAAGTGGGGGCAACTTTTTCACGATGACTACGGCCACGACTACCGCGTCTGGCATCTGGCGTTTTGCCGCGATTGTTTTCTGGAAGTCGCGGATCGCCGGCAAGCCGATGTCAGCAGCGGAGTGAAGCCGCAAGTCAATCTCCATATACATCCGCTGAAAAAGGGAGGCGTCTTGGCTCTCTTTGGAGGCGATCGGGGAGGACGGCACCATGGAAACACCAGAGCTCAACGACTATCGCGCACATCTGCTTGACGCGCTGGATGACCAGCCGCGCCGCGCGGCGGAAGAACGCCCTGGGTTTCTCCAGGTCCTGGTCAATCACGAGTGTATCGGCACGCTGAACTGTATGCAGGCCGATCCCGCCTTCGCCTATACGGCCCGCGAACGCAGCATTCAACATCTAGAGCTCCGAAGCGAATCCGGTGTGCTGATGGGCGGCTGCGTGGCACCGGAAGCAGGCCAGAAAAGCGTGCGTATCCCCGTCGGCAAAGGCAGCCTCACCCTCCATGTTCAAAACCACTTCGACGGCGGATCGTTGCGGGTGCAGTACGAAGTCGCTCCCGGCTGGTGGTCTCACCTGGCAACAGCCATCGGCTTGCCGGCCGGCGCCGCCGTCGCCTCGACACAAGCGAGCCCCGTGTGGTCCATGACGACGGCCTTCGCGCAAATCGTCCTAGCCGTGGGAGTCGTCGCGCTGCTGGCTGAACGCATTCCGGCGTGGGTGGGGTCAGAAGATCGGGCGCACCAGTTGGAAGAAGAATTGGCCGCGCGACAATCGACTCAGGACCAGATTGATAAGGTCCACCAGCAGCTCGCGCAGCTCGTCGAATCGCAATCAGCCGCGGTGACCGTCTCGCGCGCCGAGCAAGATCGCATTGCCCAATTGAATACCCTCATCGATACCGTTGCCCATACGCAGCAACGCCTCAACGCCCAAGTCGTCGCTGTGCAGGAAGATCTCAAGACGGTGAAAACCGATGTCGCGCAGGAAATCCAAACCGGCATGCGTGTCGCCGCGAGTGCGGTGGAGGCCGACCGTGAGCTGGTGCGACAGGATCTCCAGGCGGTGAAGTCGGTCAATGAAACGCTGGTGAAACAGGTCGCGTTGCTCGAAAGCCGCAATCGGGAATTGCATGCGCGTCTGGCACTGACCTCGCTTGAAGTCGCCAAAGCCAATGCCTCATCAAAACCGGTCGTCGTCGCAAAAAGCGAGCCACCGAAGGAAACCCCGGCGCCGACGGCGGTCCCCGTGTCGGATAACCTTCGTGACGCCGATCGCCAGGCCTTCATGTTCTGGGTGGCCTTCCAGGACGGCACCACGGAGAAGAGCATTGAAGATCTCGTGCAGGAACTCAACGGAATCAAGAAGGGGCCGATGAAATCGGGATGGTATTCCGTCGAAGTGAATCTGCCCAATCCTGAGCCTCCGGACCGCTTTCTGGAATCTGTGAAACGAGCCAAGATTGTGAAGTCGGTCGTGACGAGCAAGGCCATGCCTCCGGCGCAGTAGCAGCGATCTCCTCTCAGCACATTCATCCGCTTGGCACGGTTGGTGTCTGCCTCCAGTGATGGAATCGTTCCCTACCGCACCGGGTGTTAACAATAACAGCCACCCTCTCCCCACCCCGCACAGGAGGGATCATGTCGGATTTTCATCAGAACGGTCTCGTGACCGTCTTGCACCGCCTCGGCGGCTCCAACCTCGAGCAACTGGAAAAGGAGTTGGAGCGTCACGCGGCTTCGAACCCGATCGCCCTCGTCCTCCCCTCGCTCTATTCCGAGCTGGAGAACCCCGCGCTGAAACATATCGTCGAGGTCCTGAAGGACATCCGGTACGTCAACGAGATTGTCATCTCGCTTGATCGCGCGTCGGCGCTGGAGTTCCGGCTGGCCAAACAATTTTTTTCCGTGCTGCCGCAACGAGTCCGCATCGTCTGGAACGATGGCGCCGGCATTCAAGACATCCTGAAATTGCTGGCCCAGGCTGAACTCGACACAGGATTACAAGGCAAAGGCCGGGGGTGCTGGATGGCCTTCGGCTATGTCCTGGCTCGCGGAGAAAGCAACGTCATTGCACTGCACGACTGCGACATCCTCAGCTATAACCGCGAATACCTCGCCAGACTTTGCTACCCGATCGTCAACACCAATCTGGGTTACGAGTTCTGCAAGGGCTACTACAGCCGGGTGACGAATCGTCTTCACGGGCGGGTGACGCGCCTGTATTTCACCCCGCTGATTCGCAGTCTCCAGCAAGTGGCCGGGGCTCACCCATTGCTCACCTTCCTCGATAGTTTCCGTTACCCGCTCGCGGGCGAATTTGCCATGGTCCGCGATCTGGCCTGGATCAACCGGGTGCCCGGCGATTGGGGGCTGGAAGTCGGCGTGTTGTCGGAAATTTATCGCAACTGTGCGCTCAGGCGGATTTGCCAAGCCGATATCGCCGATGCCTATGAACACAAACACCAGGGATTGTCGGCGGACAATGCCGAGCAGGGACTGCAGAAAATGTGCGTGGACATCACCAAGTCCCTCTTCCGAAATCTTGCCAGCGAAGGGGTGGTGCTATCGGAGGGTGTGCTCAAAACCTTGCGCGCGACCTACCTCCAGTCGGCGCAGGAAGCCATCACGCGATATCAAAATGACGCGGCCATTAACAGCTTGCAGTTCGACCGGCACGCTGAACGGATGGCCGTCGAGGTCTTCCTGAAAGGCATGAAGATCGCCACCGAAGCATTCCTAGAAGATCCGCTCGGGGTGCCGATGATCTCCAACTGGAGCCGCGTCACCGGTGCCATTCCGGATGTGTTTGAACGCCTCATCGGCGCCGTCGAGCGAGACCACGACTGGGATCCTATCGGAGACCGGGTATAAGGAAGCTCAGCAATCTTTGGATCGGCTGGTGGAAAACGACCGGCCGGTTGATTATCAGCCTTCCACTCCGATGTCTAGACAGGAATGACATCCACCGTCCGCTTCGCTCCCAACACCAGTAATACCAGCGAGCGATCCGTCAGAAGGTATTGCACTCCCCTCTTAAAAGTTTGAGCCTGAGGGCGGTCCGGCAGATTGGTATCAAGCAGCAGTGTCCACTCTGACGCACCGACACAAGGGGGCAATGTAAACTGGACCGGCTCATGATGGCCATTGATCAGGACCAGTACCGTGACGCCCTTCCCCGGTTGTCGACGTCCGGTTGTCGGCGCCCGGCCGTCCAGGAGCATGCCGAAACAGTGGATCGTCGTATCGTTCCAGTGCTGCTCTTCCATCGACCCGCCATTGGCATTGATCCAGGTCACATCCCGAACATCGGAGTCCTCGACGGGCTGTCCTGTCAAAAAGAGGTTGCGCCGTAAGATGGGATAATGGTGACGAAACGCGATCAGCTCTTTGACGAATTGAAAGAGGGAGGCTCGTGTGTCGAGCAGCGTCCAATCCACCCAACTAATCTCGTTGTCCTGACAATAGGCGTTGTTGTTGCCCCGTTGGGTGCGTCCGAATTCATCGCCGGCTAGCACCATTGGCGTCCCTTGCGAGATCAATAACGTCGCCATGAGATTCCGCATTTGGCGGTCACGCAGCGCGTTGACTGAAGCCTCGTCCGTCGGTCCCTCGGCGCCACAATTCCACGAGCGATTGTTAGAGGAACCGTCCTGGTTATCCTCCCCGTTCGCCTCGTTATGCTTTTCGTTGAAGGCCACCACATCATGTAGCGTGAAGCCATCGTGCGCCGTGACAAAGTTGACGCAGGACCACGGCCGCCTGCCTTGATGATTGAAGACTGAGGCAGATGCGCAGAGACGATCCGCGAGATTGGTGGCAGCCAGTTCGCCGCGCCAAAAATCGCGCACATCATCACGAAATTTATCGTTCCACTCGGCCCAACCCGGAGGAAATCCGCCGACCTGATATCCACCAGGCCCACAATCCCAGGGTTCGGCTATCAGCTTGACCGTGGCCAGCAGTGGGTCCTGACTACACACCTTCAGGAAGCCGCTCCGATTATCAAATCCATTCGGCTCCCGGGCGAGAATCGTTCCAAGGTCGAATCGGAACCCGTCCACGTGCATCTGCTGAACGGCGTACCGCAGGCTGTCCGTCACCAATTGAATGACACGCGGATGACTGAGATTCAGGGTGTTCCCCGTCCCCGTGTCATTAATGTAATAGCGTGGTTGTTCGGGCTGAAGACGATAATAGCTGGCATTGTCGATGCCCTTGAAGGATAGCGTGGGACCGAGTTCATTGCCTTCGGCGGTATGGTTGTAGACGACGTCCAGAATCACTTCGAAGCCTGCATCGTGCAGGCGGGCAATCATTTCTTTGCATTCACGAACACTTTCAGGCCGGTTCGCGGCATACCACGGGTCAGGCGCAAAAAAGCCAATGCTGTTATAGCCCCAATAATTCGTCAGCCCTTTGTCCAGCAGGTGACTATCATTAACAAAGGTGTGGATGGGTAGCAGCTCAATGGAGGTGACCCCCAGTGATTGCAGATATTCCAGCACCTCTTTCGTCGCCAGCCCTTCATAGGTCCCCTGGAGCGCGGGGGGCACTGCCGGATGGAGCTTTGTGAAACCTCGCACGTGCATTTCGTAGATGACCGTGTCGTCCCACGGGATGGCCTTTCGATCTCGCGGCCCCGACCAATCGAAGTTTTGATCGACCACCGTACACTTCGGCATGAATGGCGCACTGTCGCGTTCATCAAACGTTCGATCATCACCGGACTCCATGTGATAACCGAACAACGCGGGGTTCCATTGCAGCTCGCCCATATGGGCATAGGCGTAGGGATCAAGCAGTAGCTTATTCGGATTAAAACGATGCCCGGCTTCAAGCTCATACGGACCGTGGACACGATACCCATAGGGCGTCCCCGGATGGACGCCGAACAAATACCCATGCCAAATCTGATCGGTATATTCGGGCAAGGATAGGCGTTCGATTTCTTCTTCCCCGGTCGGATCGAACAGGCACACCTCCACCTTCGTCGCGTGGGCGGAGAACAGGCTGAAGTTGGTCCCCTCGCCGTCCCATGTCGCACCCCGTGGCGTAGGTCGCCCTTCAAGCACGTCTGTCATAATGATCGACTCCTCACCTCGCACTCCAGATATCTTTTTCTGGTCCGCGAACGCCTCTATTCGGCCCCGCCTCAGGCGGACATTTCTCTATGTCATGCGCACATCGTTGGATCGTTGGATCGTCGGAACCGTATGACTGACAGCGCAATCATGGCTTCATATGCGATCCCCTGCTGCAACTAGCTTTCCAACGCGCCTCGTCGTCCACTCAACACGAGGGCCAGCACGATCAGCAAGAGAATTCCCAGCCCACCCGACGGGTCATAACCCCAGCCGCTGCTGTAAGGCCACGTGGGCAGCACGCTCAGCAGTAATAGGGAAAGCACGACCAGGAGAATGTTTGGCATGGTAGGCCTCCGTCCTTAAAGCCCTGACACAACCTACAAGGAAAGCAGACGGCCGGAGACTAGGGATGTCCCTTGGATAGGCTTCAATGAACCCAAGAAAATCGCGGGAATCGGGAAGAGAACACAATTGGAAGGGGATCGTGCGTAACCCGGCCTCAAGAGGACACATGATGTGGATGGCCGTGCGAAGTGAAATATGACTTCGCCAGATATACCCGTCCGAGACAAGGGTCCGACTTTGGGTTGTCGGCTAGAATCGCGGCGAACGGTCTGGGCCATGCCGTTGTGGCACTGACGCAACGCGAGAGACCTCTACGTCGAAGATCAATGATCCCGCGCGCCTTATGCGAACCCTGTACGGACCCTACCCCTTCGCCTTCTGCGCGAATACAGTAGCATCACAAGCGATGTACTTAATTTGCTTCATCGGTACGATGATGACCTCCTTGGCCGAGTCCACTTCCAGCACTTCCATGTCTTCGCTGATGGTATGACGAATGGCATCCTTCACCAGCAGTTCCTGATTATCGGCAAACACGACTTTCACCCAATATTGCACGAGGCGCGCTCCTTGTTAGAGATGATGGTTCTCGGTCTTTCCCAATTCCTGCGAGCGTTGCGTGGCGGCTTCGACGGCCGACATTAACGTGGCCCGCAGCCTGCCCTGTTCCAGTTCATTTAATCCGGCAATCGTGGTCCCGCCGGGAGAGGCCACCCGGTCTTTTAATACGGCCGGATGCTCGCCTTGTTCCAACACCATGCCGGCCGCGCCGGCCACCGTTTTCGCAGCCAACAGCTGTGCGGTGGATCGCGGCAGACCGGCCAAGACCCCGCCGTCCGCCAGCGCTTCGATCATGCCAAACACATACGCCGGGCCGCTTCCGCTCAAGCCGGTCACAGCGTCCAACAACCGTTCTTCCACCATCACGGCTACGCCCACCGATTCAAACAATTGCCGGGCGGTCTCACGATCTTCAGAGGACACGTCCGGCGCGAGGCTCATCGCCATCACACCCTCGCCGATCGCGGATGGCGTGTTCGGCATGGCGCGGATGAGCCTGTTCACGGCGGGTAGATGATGTCGCATACGAGACAAGGGATAGCCGGCAGCCACCGAAATCATGAGTGGATGCGAATCAAGTGAAGGTGCGAGCTCTCTCAGCACCTCGTCGAGCACCTGCGGTTCGACGCACAGCACCACGATGTCCGCCCCTCGCACCGCCGCCCGATTGTCGGCCGTTACGACTACACCGAATGTGCGGCCCAAGAATTCGCGTCGGGAACCAAGCGGGTCGCTGACAGCGAGACGATCCGGCGTGGTTAGGCCGTTCCGCAACAGGCCGGCCACCAACGCCTCGGCCATGTTGCCACCGCCGACAAAGCCGATCTGCCGTCCAGTTAACATGGCGCGATTATACGGAGGCCCTTCAAGCCGGCGCAACTTGCAACCGCCGGGAGGGGTTGTTATAGAGTGATTGTCCATACGCCATCCTCCTCCTTTTAAGCAGAACGGAGCCGACATGAGATGCATCCTCTCGCTTGTCATCCTGGGAGTTCTCCTGCTGTTCGGCGATCCGAGCTGGGCCCGCCGGGAGGCCTTGACCGCCGAGCAAAAGAGCCAGATGGAACACATCGACCGGGTGTTGATCACGGTCCTGGCCCTTTCGGACAAGGGCGCCATCGAGGCCGGCCCGCTCGTCGAGGTGGTGGCCAATCGCATGAAGGAATTCGGTTATACCCCGGTGACGGACCCGACGCAGCCGCACGACGTCGAGTTGAAGATCAAATGCGAGCAGAAAAAGACCTGGGAAGGCACGACCACGATGGGGAGCGACGCCGATCTCCCCGATGCTCCATCGCGCATTTGGAAGGGACCGGCCTGCCAGCTCGGCTATCTGCTCAACGGCAAAAAGATGGCCTGGCGCAAGGAAGTCCGCACGGACTTCGATGATGCCCAGGCTGCGGCGACGCTCGCGAAGGCGACCGACCCCACGGCCTTTGCCATGGCCAAGTTACAAGCCCGCCTGGAAGAATACGATTTCCCCGCCCTCATCACCGCTGAATGGGGACAGGAATCACGCTTGTTTGGTCTCTACGACGATCCCAAAACGCCGGTGGCCCGCAAGGTAAAACTCGTCGCCTTGTTCGGCGACCTCTTCTCCGTGAAGGCCATACCACGCTTGCTGGACGGGCTCAACGGGCCCGATCGGAGCATCGCCAAAGCCGCCGCGCTGGCCCTCGGGAATATCGGCCAGAAAGACACGATTCCCGTCCTGATCAAAACGATGAAAAGCGGCGCGCCGGACCTCCGAGCGCCCGCGGCAAAGGCGTTGGGAATTGTCGGCGCCTTGCATGGGGACTTCACCATCGTCGATCCCTTGCTCGAGACGCTGAACACTGAAGATGTGGCCGTGAAAACCGAGGTCGCCTGGGCGCTGGGGAAATTGCCGGATATGAAGGCGTATGAACCGCTCTTCGCGCTCCAGAAATCGCTGTACCATGTTCATGAAAACGATGCCGACCCGAGCCTTGTCAAATTGAAGGAAGCCGTCAATTGGAGCATCAAGCAAATCGATACCTGGGAACACGTACAATGAGTAATGGGCTGTGCATCGGCCAGTGTGGACGTGTGGTCGGCGCATCGGTTCTCGCGTTATCCTTGCTGATGGCAGTCGCTGGGATAGGACTGGCTCAAGTGGTCGGCGAAGAGGCGGAGCTCGATCGGCTTAGGGCCAAGGCAGAAGACGCGATGGGGAATGATGATGCGGAAGGCGCGGCCATGAACATGGGCCGCGCAGCGTTGATGGCGGCGCAGCTCGGCAAACGTCAGACCGAACCGGCGTTGCGGCAGGTGTTCAAGGCCACCGAACACCTGTATCGATCACAGGAACATGGCTATCGAGGGGTTGCCCTTTTCCGGCGGGCCGGCGGGGAACTTCCCGCCTCAGCCGGCGTGTGCGGCAGCCTCCAGCTGGCCCAGCTGGAACTGCAACATGCGCAGGACACCCTCGCGGCATCGGAGCCGACAGACACACCAACTACCGCTTCTTCCAAACTCCCCGCCATCCGGCAAACAGCCGACGATTGGGCCATCGTGCTATCGTCAATGCAGGGTGAGTTTCGCTGCCCCAGCTAGCAGGCCGTTGAAAAACGCCGCCAGCTTCGTTCTCGCATCGCTCCAAGACCCAGCCGCACAAATATCCAACGGCAACACCCATTATTCCACCGACGGGCTAGTTTCACTCGCAAGGCCTATCGATGGGCCGGATGTCTGTAGGATGCGCAAACGGGCCGTCCAGCAAGGCCGCAGCGAGTGAAGGCCCGAGGCGTACCCCTGCGGTACGTTGAGGGCCAGAATGAAGCGAGAACGCCGCTGGCGGCTCCTTTCCGCATCCTGCACCGGCTAGTCGTCTTCGGGATTAATGATGTGCAACCCGGCTGGACGGCAGGCAGCCAACAATTGTTTATCCGCGCTCACGACCGTCAGTCGGAGCGGCTTCAACTCCAGGGCTAAGGCCAGATGCAGGAGTTGCGGCGAGCGCAGGGCCGGATAGTCCAGAATCAATTCCTTCGCGGCCAGATAGGTCTCCATCGTCGGCGAGATAAACTGAAAGAGCCCTTGCGAGGCCTCCATCTCGAACTTGTATAAGACCGAATAACAATCGTCGCGGGTGATTTCTCCTTGCTGCGAGCGCACAGACAAGGCCGAATAAAAATCCGTAACACTCCACATGGGCAGAATGGCGACCTTCCCGCGCTTCACCATGAGTTTGTTGACGATCCGCGTCCCTCGCTCCATGCTGTAGCGTTTGACCAGCGCCGTGGAATCAAAATAGTAATAGGGCATCCTAGACCCTCCCCTTCAAGAGACTGTCGGCCAACGGCGACTGGAGCTTGGAGAGGCGGTCCTGCAGCTCATCCAGCGGCAATTCTTCATAGTAGCCCTGCTTGCGGAAGATGCTCACGATGTCGCTCTTCAGCACCTGCTGCGTATCGGCGGTCAGCCGTTCACGCAGATGTTTCTTCATCGCCTGGCTGGACATCCGGCGCCCGCCGCCGGCCTCTCCCGCGTTCCGGGTCCCTATCTTTCCCATTCCCGCTCCTCTCTCCGATGGTGAATTGCAGCCGTTAACGACTGAGCGGCAGTGGAGCCGCCACTTTCGGACAACCAGACGGCGCAGGGGACGACACCGATAAGTCCCTCTCTCCGTAGATATGTGCGGCTACCGCGCGGGCCAAGTCTGACGAAAACTCCTGCTGCATGACACGAACGGCCTTGGCCGCAGCCTCGCGTTCCGTCACATGCCCTTCTTTCCCGCCTTTCGATACCGCACCGATCACACGGTGAGTCGAAGCTTCTTCAATCACGGCATCCGTACACCAGCGCACATAGCGAAACTGCGGATCAGGCACTTCGATCGGCCACATCCGCACAGTTCCAGTGATCAGTAATTCCGCCGACGCCACTCCGGAGCCATGGCCGACGACGATGAACCCCTCTTGCGTAAGACCTTCGATGAGGGCCCGCTCGAGCGGCTCCGCCTGCTCACCTGAGACCTTCACAACCATGCCCAAATTCGCCGCAAGATACTGCTCCAATTCAGCGGTCAATTCAGCCACGCGATAGGCGGCAGGATGCCCCTGCCCGTTCGACCGGATCGTACGCAAGTCGGCGTTGTAGGCTTCGCGGAGGACCAGATTCTTGGCGGCTCGCTTCAGATTTCGCACGTGTGTCAGTTTGTCCTGGGCCTGATGCGCTTCCGTCACTTCCGTCTGAATCGACCGATCGAGGTCGGCCAGACGTTCCAACATCGCCGATTCGGCTTGCGCCCGGTTCATGCCTGCCAGAGCATAGTACTGTCGCGCCCTTTGGTCAAACCAGGCATCGAGGATCTGGACGTTTTCCAGCACCTTATCCGTCGTCACTCGCGTGACATTGTCCAGAATCAGCTTGCGCTGCGTGTTCGTCTGCCCGCGCGATTCGACGACCAGGTACGATTCCCAATCCTTCGCCTGGGCGGTAATTTCAGCTTTAAAAATTCGTGACACCGCCGCATAGGCCTGTTCAGTGGCCTGCGGGCGAGAATCGGCCTGGCCCACGCCAACGAGATACTGCGTGGAAGGAAATTGGGGACTGTTTCCCTCGATCCAGGCCGGGCGGGATGCCCCGCCGAGCCACCCGCACCCGGCACACAGCAGCAGGATCAGAGCCACGAAGCTGATTCGCGTCCCTCGATCCAAGGCCATGGCTTTAACTGCCCTCATAACATCACCCGTTCGATCAGAAACAACGTCTGCCCGGCCCGCAGAACGAGAGGACGCGGCGCCTCGACCTGCGGCGTTCCATTGCCGCGAACCAAGGCTTGAATCCGGCTTTCATATTCGCCTGGCGGCACCCACAGGCGGGAAATCTGAATCTCATCCGGCAAAGTGCGCCAACTTCTGGTATCGGCAGATTCCGACGCCACGGCCAGCCCATGCGCGAGGACGCCCACCAGTAATCCGACCCACGGCGCGTCGCCTTTGTTCACCGCATGCTGCGAGCCGCGGGTGGCGGCCTCGGCCGCGGCAAATTTCACGGCCGCCCGGGCGAGCGCTTTCGTCGTAATTCCAGGCATGCGATCGGAGAGGGATCGCTCGGCCAGCGCGGTGCCATTGTAGACTAACTCGGATGTCGCAGAAACCGGCTCTCCTCCTCGAGGGATCAAGGTCACCGTCTCATGCACCACCTGCGTTTTCTGCAGGATCAGTTTGGGCAGGGCCACCCGCACGACTCGTCCGTTCAGGCCGTACAACACACTGTCCGCCACGCGGCGTTCCTGACGATTGGACGCATGGATGACGCCGCGATTCAGCAGGACCAACTGCAGCGCGCTCAGACTAATGGGAATGTCGAGAAACGCGTCTTCCTTGCGCGGCGCGCGGCCATTATAGCCGATCACGACCACCTGGGCGAGATTCTGGTGCTCCGCACGAGGCATCCACGGCGTGCCGGGAAACAGGCGCTTATATTCTTCGAACTCGGTGGTCATATGCAGCGCATCGGTCGTCCTCAGTAAATCTGCGCGGAGCATCGGCGGCATGGGCGTCCGGGCCCACGTCTTCGTCGCGTCGTAAATGTCATAGGCCTTCCGATAGGCGATGAAGGCGTTATTTAGATCCCCGGTCGCCTCGTACAACACACCGGTCAGATACCGGGCAAAGGCATCTTCCCGGTAGCCGTCCTTTTCCTTCGCAGTATCGGACAAGACGTTGAGCCGATGATCGATCTGGCGTGCCTCGACAACAGCTTCCATCAGTTGCCCCATCGCGGCGTAATTCAGCGCCTTGATGATATTGATCATCACGTGTTCATAGGGATCGCCCTCATACGGTAGGACGTTGTCGTTGGTCAGGAAGGCCGCGGTCTCCGTCCTGATCGTCCTCGTATAGAGCCGTTCGACTTCCTGCGCCGCCGATTCAAGCTGGGCATTGCTCTGCACATACTCCCCGGCGAGGTGGAGCGTCATTCCCCGATCCATACTGTAGAGCAGACGATTGCGCGGGCCATATTCGGACTCTGCCTCCGCCATGATCGCATCAGCCCGTCGCACGTCGTGCGCCGCCAGGCTTTGATCGATGAGAAGATAGTGGTTGGAGGACAGCCCGCAACCGGACAGCACACACACCAGAGTCCAACAGATGACCGACAACGAGGGCCAAGAAATGAAACGGCCTCCCCGAGGGGAGGCCGTGGTCGATGGGAGGTGGGGTCTCAACTGAATACGTCTGGTTAAAAAATCGTGCGTTTCTTTTCGATGACTTTCTTGATCTTCTTCTGGCCGAACCAGGACTTCACATTGTTCTCCAGGTCCACCATCTCCAGATCGATCTGGTAGAAGACCGCCTTGGCCCCGTCCTGCTCATCGAGAATGGTGGCGATACTGCCGCGCATCATATAGTCCGCGCCGATTTCCTTGCCCGGCGCTTTTTGCGTATCCTCGCGAGCATGAACCGCCTGCTCGCGGCGTTCCTCCCGCACCTCATCGCGCTCGCCTTTGGCGGCGACAAAGGTGACCCTCTGAGAATTAGTCAATTCGCGCTCCAGATCGTTCACGAACGTCTGCACGTTAATATGCTCGTGGCTCTTATTGAGCACCGTCCCGACGATCACCACCGGCTGACGATTCTTGCCCTTCGTAAAGTTGCCCAGCCAGGGATTCGCGAGGGCTTCCTTCACCATGGCCTCAGCCACCATCTGGGAGTCCGTATCATTCCACCGCCCGCTGAGGTCAGTCACCGTACCGGTATCGACACGCGTCACCTTCGTCTCGTGTCCGCACCCGCTGACCGCGGCGGCACATCCCACCAATAGTCCCATTGCACAGGCTCGGAACACTGAATGCTCTCGCCACTCGATCATGCTCGCTCCTCCCGGCCGCAGACTTAGATCACGCCACGATTATTTGGTCGCCCGCTTATCTTCTTCTTTCTCCAGACGATCGAACAACCGGTCGGCATTCTTGCGCACGAAGTCACGGACCTGGCTATTGAGCTCTTTGGCCTGTTCCAAATTACTCTTCATGTCTTCGAGGCTAAGCTTGGTGAGGACGTAATAGGTGCCGGACTTCTCATCCTTATACCGGTCCATGGGCTTGACGCCGTTGAGCGTGACGGCGGAGAACGTTTTCACAGCCCGCTCGATGTTCTGCTCTTCACTGTTGCGGGAAAAATCACCCGCCGTTGTGGAGGCTGCATAGTCGCGCATGAGGTACGCGGTATACGTTTCAAAGGTCTTGGCGATTTCCGCCCGGCTGCGGTTCTCCGCCGTATCCCAGGCTAATGGTTCGTTGCGTACGCCCACCACCGAGCCGACACCATAGAAGGATTTATCGCTTTTTTCATTGAAGGCGCCGGATCCTTTTTTGACCCAGTTCGGAGGACCACCGCAGGCCGTCAGCCCGATGAGGAGTACCAGCATCAACGCGCTTCCGGTGAACTTCGAGAAAGCCCCCTCTACTCTGCTCATACGATTCCTCCTTGGTGTGGCACCTGTGAGATCCGATGGCTCGGTTATATGCGGCAAGATGATGGAAGATCGACGTGTGTGGTTCACTGGGTGACGCAACACAATAGCGCGAAAAAACGAGTTTTTATGCTAACATGCACCCCTAGGGCTGTCAACGCGCAACCGGTTTTGCGGTTGACGTCTTGCACCTGAAGAGGAAATATTTTTACGTAGCATACGCGAAGGAGATGAAACAGATGGCTGACGTGCAGATTGAAGACGGCATCATTCGGGTCGTTCAACTCGATATTCAGGATCCGAAGGCAGCCGCAGTGCTGGCGGAATACCCCCAAGTGCGTTGGCCCGAAATCACCCGTCGGGCGTTGAAGATCGGACTGGGGTATCTGAAAGGCGGCGGCAAGGACTAGGCGTTGCGTGAGACGCACGGCCTCGCAGCCGGATTTCTCTCGGCGTAGAAGGCTCAACCCGGTCTGACGATGTTTCAAGTGGGTCAGGAATGCTGCTAGGGAACAGGTTTCTCGCCAGGAGCACGATCACCCTGAACGGCGCGGGTGGCGCGCTCGCTCTGGCCGCCTAATTCCAAATACCGTCGAAAGGCGTCGATCGACTTCTGCGGTTCATTCAGGTGGTCGGCATACAGGGTTCCGAGAGAAAAATAGACATCGGTATAGGCAGGATTGACGGCCAGTGATTGCAGCATCGCCCGCTCCGCCTCCTGGTGCTGGCCTTTCTTTTCGAGGACCAGCGCCAATGAGTAGTGGGAGTCCGGATTCTGGGGGGCATGCTGCACCGCAGCCTGCGCCGCCGCCAACGATTCCTCGAGGTTGGGCAACACCTCCAGACGGATAAAACTTTTCAGAACATACGCGTCACCAAAAGACGGATCGTAGGTGATCGCGCGATTGAGCCGTTCCAGCGCTTCTTCCGCTGACTTCTGCTGCTGCAACAGGGCGAACGCCTGTTCATATTGAACCCGGGCTTCCTTCATCCGGTCCGCTTCGGTGCTCGGTTCCTTGCCGACGGAAAACATCTCCTTCCGCCCTTCGACCAGGATGACATCGCCGTCTCCCTCGAGTTGAAGCAGCTGCGGATGTTGCGCGCCCTTGGTCTCCCGCTCCACATCCTGCTTCACCTGGGCCGCGAGTTCACTGGCCATGATCCAGCCGTTCTTATTCAGATCCGCCGCACCCTTCAGCCCGGCCACCAGCGCCGTCACGAAGGCACTCTGCCCCGACACGTGAGCGACGGCTTCCTCCTTCTCGGCCGCCATGAGCACTTGCACGGACCGTTTCTCGGTGTCATCTTCCGGCGACAAGCGCCCTTCCAGCGAGAGCGGCTGCGGCGCCGTCACGTCCCAGCCGCGCAGGTTAGCATCGAATATCAGGAGGATATGCTTGGAAGCCGATCGCCGGCTGAACTCTTTGAGCTGATCCAGAGTAATGGCTTTGCCGGGATTGTTGAGTTGCGCATCCCACGGCACCACAAAGCCCAAATCCTTGGATTGAGAATCCTGCGTCACCCCGGCGTGGCCGGTAAAAAAGAACACGATGCGATCCTGCCGCCCTACCTTACGCGGCAGGTAATCGTTGAGGATGTGCAGCAACCGTTTGGAGGCCGCCTCCTTGTCCTGGATTTCGAGGACCTCATCAAACCCGAGCCCTCGTAACGCCTCAGCGACCGCATGCGAGCTTTCGAGTGCTCCGGGCACCTTTGGCGCGACAAGATAATTTTCCACGCCGACCACGACAGCCCACGATTTGTAGTACAGCCCCTCCGGCTTCCCGACCTGGGCAGCCGCGTGATCAGGAGACATTCCGGCGACGCACAAGGCGGCCAGGCAGGTGATCATCCGGGGAAAACTGAGAGAGCTCGGCGAACGCATCAGCAGGATGATCCAGTGAAAGGCAACGGACTCAGCCTACCCTCGCTCCGTCCCGACTGTCAAGAAAGCACCCCGCGCCAACGCTTGTCCCATGCGGCCATTCTCTGCTGGCGAGCGACGACGCATCACGGCGCAAGGGTTGCAGTTCCTCCGCCCCATCCGCATAATGCCGCACAGATTGAACCGCGCACCGGATAGGCCCGCGCTTTGTGGAGGTATGGCGACTCATGAGCGAGAAAATCGATACGCTGTTGAAAGAAGGCCGTGTCATTCAGCCGTCCGCCCGGACGAAAGCGGCGGCGCATATCCCGGATTACGAGCAGGCGTACAAGGCGTCCATTGCCGATCCTGAAGCCTTCTGGGGCGGCGTGGCCAAGGAGTTGGAATGGTTCTCTCCATGGAGCCGGGTGCTCGAATGGAACTACCCCTGGGCAAAATGGTTCGTCGGCGCGACCTGTAATATCGCGTACAACTGCCTCGATCGCCATGCGAACGGCTGGCGCCGCAATAAAGTGGCCATCATCTGGGTGGGCGAAAACGGTGAGGAACGCATCTTCACCTATGGGGAACTGCTGCGCCAGGTCAATCGCTGCGCCAATGCCCTCAAGGCGCTTGGCTTGAATAAGGGCGATCGCGTCACGATTTACCTGCCGAAAATTCCTGAACAAGTCGTGGCCATGCTGGCCTGCGCCCGCCTCGGTCTCATCCACAGCGTCGTGTATTCCGGGTTCAGCGCGCCAGCCCTTGCCAGCCGCATTCAGGATGCCGAAGCGCGTCTCGTCATCACCGCCGACGTCGGCTACGACCGCGGCAAAACCATTCCGCTCAAGCCCGTGGTAGACGCGGCCGTGCAATCCTGCCCCTCTGTAGAAAAAGTCGTCGTCGTGCGGCGGGACGCCCTCAGCGTCGCGCTCACCGCGCCGAAAGAAATCGATTGGGCCGATTGGCTGAACGAGCAGAGCGCCATCTGTGCCGCAGAGCCGCTCGACGCCGAAACGCCGCTCTACATCCTGTATACCTCCGGGACGACCGGCAAACCCAAGGGTGTCGTGCACGTCCATGGCGGCTACATGGTCGGCACCTACATCACCACCAAATATGTGTTCGACCTCAAAGAGGAGGACGTGTATTTCTGCGTGGCCGACCCGGGCTGGGTGACGGGACACAGCTACATCGTGTATGGCCCGCTGTTGAACGGCGCGACGATCCTCATGGCCGAGGGGAAACCCGATTACCCCAACCCCGGCCGGTGGTGGGATCTCATCGCGCGGTATGGCGTCTCTATTTTCTACACGACGCCCACGGCCGTCCGGCTGTTGATGAAGTATGGCGAAGACTGGCCCAAGAAATACGACCTCTCCACATTGCGCATCCTCGGCAGCGTCGGCGAACCCATCAACCCCGAAGCCTGGGAATGGTTCTATCGCGTGACCGGCAGCGACAAACCCATCATGGACACATGGTGGCAAACGGAAACCGGCGCGATCCTGGTCACGCCTCTCCCCTCTGTCCCGCTCAAGCCCGGTTCCGCGACGAGACCCTTTCTCGGCATTGAAGCCGACGTGGTGGATAAGGAAGGGAACAGCCTGCCAGGGAATGCCGGCGGCTTTGCCGTGATCAAGAAGCCCTGGCCCGCCATGATGCGTACCATTTATAAAGACCCGGATCGCTACAAGGTCTATTGGAACACCATCCCCAATTGTTACACGGCTGGCGACGTCTGCCGCAAAGACCAGGACGGCTACATGTGGTTCATGGGCCGGGCGGACGACGTCATCAAAGTCGCCGGCAACCGCATCGGCACGGCGGAAGTTGAAAGCGCATTGGTGAGTCATGAAGCCGTGGCCGAAGCCGCCGTGATCGGCAAGCCGCACCGGACCGCCGGAGAAGCGATCAAAGCCTTTGTCATTCTGAAGCAAGGCTACCAGGATTCGAAGGAGTTGGTGCAGTCACTCAAGGACCATGTGCTGAAGGAACTGGGAAAAATTGCCGTGCCGCAGGAGATCGATATCGTGCCCTCTTTGCCGAAAACGCGCTCGGGCAAAATCATGCGACGCGTCCTCAAAGCGAAGGAGTTGGGACAGGACGTGGGCGACATTTCCACAATCGAAGACTGAGCTCGCTCAGTGCGAACTGAGTCTCATCTTTCACGCTAAGCATGGAGGCCGGTCATGCAAAGGCAACGTGCGACACAGGGCATCCTGTGGTCGATGGTTACGGGACTGGTTTTATTGGGAGGAGTGGCTCCCGTGGGTGCCGCGGACGCTCAGAAACCCGCAGGCCAGGCTCCTTCGACGGAGAAAAAAGCGTCTGAGAAGAAGTCAGTGAAGAAGGGAGAGAGTCGGAACACCACACCCGCCGCCAAATCTCCGGCCCCGAAGTATGCCTCGGCGGAAACGGCCGCCAAAGCCCAAGCCTGTTTTGGGGAAGCACCGGGCATCGAATCCATACAACCGGATGAAGGACAAGCCGGCGACAAGGTCACCATCACCGGAAGAAATTTCGGCCCGGCCGAATGTCTGCGGTCCCTCTCCTTCGGGCCGGGTAATTCCGCCACCTTCAAGCTCGACAGTCCGACTCACATCACCGCCACGGTGCCGGCCGGCAAGCGCAAGGGCATGGCAATCATGACCGTCACGACGGCGTCCGGCGAAGACTCCAAGGGCTTTCTATTGAAGTAGCCGCACCTGCTGACATGAGTGGAGGTTGCCGCGTTTCAGCACGCACCCATGCTGAACACCGGAGACGGATTTATTTCAGCGTCCTGTCAGATCAGGCCGCGGCGTTGCAAATAGTCCTTGTCGATGACCGGCGTAGGTCTTGGCGGGAGCAGTCCCCGTTCCTGCAGAAGCCGTTCGACGTACTTCCCGATCAGGTCAGATTCGAGATTGACCTTGTCGCCCACCTGTTTCAGGCCGAGCGTCGTCACCTTCGCTGTATGGGGAATGATCGACACGAGGAACGAGCGTTCGGTCACCTCGTTGATGGTCAGGCTGATACCGTCCACCGTGATCGAGCCCTTCTGGACGCAGAGCCGCAGAATGTCTTTGGGCGCCTCAATTTCCAGCACCAACGCATTGCCGTCCTGATGCCGGCTCCGAATGGCGCCGATGCCGTCGACGTGACCGGAGACCATGTGTCCGCCGATCCGCTCGTTCAATTTCATGGCCCGTTCCAAATTGACGGGTGAGCCGGTGGCGAGATTGCCAAGGGTGGTGACGGCGAGGGTTTCCGGCGACACGTCCACCGAGAAATCATCGTCGGTTCGAACGACGGCCGTGAGACAGACGCCGTTCACACTCACGCTGGCGCCAATGGTCAGGTCAGCCATGACTGTCGAAGCCATGATGGTGAGCCTGGTGCTGGCCAACCCCTTGTTCAGGACGGACACCGCGCCCATCTCTTCCACAATGCCGCTGAACATGGTTTACGCCCCCTTGTGCGTCTTCAAGAGATAGAGACAAAACCCGAGCAATCCGATTCCGCCCACGATGGCAATCCCGCGCTGAAGCGTTTCGATAAAATCCGTATCCATCCTTTGCTGCGTCCTTGTGAAAGAATTGTACAGTGCCGCGCCGACGAATGCGGCGGCATTATACACTACCGCGAAATGGTTCTCATCGTGGCCCAGAACGCCACGGCAGCAAGGATCTGGATCCCGGCGATCACCGCAAAGGCCCCCTGATAGCTGGCGTGGGCGATCAAGAATCCGGCCAGGAGCGGGCCGCTCGCATGGCCGATATCCATTACCGTGCCTTGCATCCCCATTCCCGCACCCAACCGCTTGAACTCCGAACTGTCGGCCACCAGCGCCGCAGAGGATGACGACACCACGGCTTCTCCGAACCCGAATCCGGAGGACAAGGCCAGCAGCAGGGCGAATGATCCGACCTGGGGGATGCTGATGAATGTCGTTGCGCAAATGACCAGGCCGAGCACGATCAATGGCTGCCGTCCGACCCGATCCGATATCCGCCCCATCACCGGCTTGGCCAAAAACGACGTCACCGCCTGCACGCTGAACATCAGACCGACTTCACGGGCGTTCAGTCCGACCGAGAGGCCGTAGAGCGGCAGAAACGCCATCAATGCGCCGTTGGCGATCATCTTGGCCGCGTCGGTGGAACTGGTGATTAACACCTTCCGGTTCCGGGCGACGGCGAGAAAGCCTTTCCCCATCTCCGTCATCACCGGAGCCAGGCCCCTCTCACGCACGCGCGGAGGCGGCTCGTCCAGATGGAGGCTGAAGAAGATCAGGATGGCGATGCACCCGAAAACCCCGGCCGTGACAAAGGCGGTGGGAAACCCGGCTGCATGGGCCAACCATCCCCCGAGAAACGGCCCAAGGAGGGAGCCGGACTGCGTGCAGGCCGTATAGGTTCCCATCGCCGCCCCGCGCCGCGCTTTGTACAGGTCGGCCACGGTGGCGAGGGCGCTCGGCGCAAAGATGGCCGTCGCCAGGCCGTGGACAAACCGCAATGCGGTGAGCGCGTTGAGGTCTGAAATGAACGGATAGACGAACGGCGGCAACCCGAACGCCACCACCCCGATGCGGAGCAGCATCTTCCGCCCATAAATGTCGGACAGGGCTCCAGAGGGCAGTTTCAACAGCACCCCGGTCATCGTCGAGACGGAGACGATCAACCCGATCCGCTCCGGCCCGGCGCCAAGCGATTCGGCGAAGAGGGCCAGGACCGGCATGCGGACGAGGTTATAGCTGATGAAACACAACACGCCGAGGGTACAGAGGTAGAAAAAACTGCGGGACGTCGTCATCGCGCTCTCATGGAAGGGCCGGACTCGGCTTCTGCGTCGGATTGTGGAGGGACGCGAGGGCGGCTTTCAGGAACGCGACCTGCTCATCCGGCAGACCGGGGGGATCTGTCGCCTCGAAGAGCACTTGCTCGGGATGATCGCGCATGGCGCCGGCCAAACGACGGGCGGCATCAAAGGCCTTCACGACCTGGCGATTGACCACATTGCCGATGAGCGGACGCAGCATCGAGAGCAACCCGGAATACAAACGGTTATCGAGCCGCAGGTAGGCCACCATCGTATTGTCCATCGATTCGCCGCCCTGCCCGTCTTTCACCGGCTGCAATTTGAACAACACCAAGGCCTTGCCGCTGACGCGGGGCAGGAATCGTCCATCGTGCGTCCCTTCGAGGTAGTAAATCCGCGTGCTCCGATCCTGATACAGTGGGTGGACGATGCCTTCCGTGCCTTCACCGTCCGTCGCCCAAAATGCCTCGGAGCCGCGCAACTCGGCTTTGTACAACGCGAGGTCGAGGCGATTGACGAGGGCTGCAGCCATGACCGGATGCTCCAACAGATAGAGATAGATCTCTTCAGGCAGCATGGTCCGAATCGGTCCCACCTTATTCGCGGTGGTGTAATGCGCAATGACTGGTTCAACTCGGCAGGTCCAGGCAGCATCGACCTGATCGAGAGGGAACACCATGCCCACATGGTGCGACGGCAGGGAGCAGCGATCGGATTCAGCCTGACCAGATGAATCAGAAAGGGCCAAGGCGGCGGTGAGCACAGCGGCCATCGGGCCGATTCGCCGGACGATCTGCCCGCACCCGGTCATGAAGCCCGCTGAGGCACGGTCAGAGTCACTTGAGCGGGAAAGAGCTGCGCTGGGTCGTGCCTGAGGCGAGCCTGCCGTAACAACGTATCGACGTGTGGTTGGAGAAGGCCTTCGAATGACGGCTGCCCGTCCGTGGTGATGACAACCGGTTTGGACAAATCGACGAGATCGCTATTGAGATACAGCGTATACTGCCGCACCCGGTCCGTCCGCACGTCGATCCGATTTGGACCGGTCACCTGTGCGGTGAGCCGGGCATAGGTCCGCTGGCGGATGCTGTCGTCGCGCTTGTCGATCAGATCTTCCGAAAAGGAGGCGATCTGGTCCGTCGCATCGATCCGCACCCACCCGAACGGCAGCAGATGGCTCGCATCGCGCACCACAGTCACAGTCTTCGGGGCGGCCGTCCGGCGCTGGTGATCGAACCACGTCACCAGATCGGGGAGCTCTTCGCGCGGGAAAAAATGGCCTCCGGCCATGGCATGCGTACGGTCATGTTCACGATAGATGAAGGGGTAGTCGAGATTCTTCAGCTCGCCGACGAGTTTTCGGCTCAGCTCCACGGGCATCACTTGGTCTTGCGAGCCGTGAATGATGTAGACCGGCGTGGTCCGCAGGTTTTCCAGAAACGGAAACAGGACATCGTCGATCCCACTCGCCATCGGCGCCAGCCCCGCAAACAGCGGCGCGTGATGCATGCCGATCAGCCAGGCGCCGATGCCGCCGTTGGACATCCCGCTGAGAAAAATCCGGTTGGGGTCGATGCGATACCGCTCCCGCACCAGCTGCACCGTCGCGAGCACGAGATCCTCGGCCCGTCTGGTAAACCAGGCCCCGGCTGGATAGGTAGGACAGGCCAGGACGTACTGCTCGCCCAACCGGGACTTCCAGCGGTCTAAATAAGCTTCGCCGGTAAACCCCGCGCCATGGAGGCACACCACCAACGCATAGTCTTTGGTCGGCTCGTAACTCTGTGGAATAGACAGGCTCACCCGATACGGCCGATCACGCACCACGACCTGTTCATCCGGCAACACCCCGACCGGCTGAAGGCCGTGGGGCTGGCCCTTGCGGAGAATATCCTGCACGGCCTGAACCGTTGCATCGGGGCGATGCATGATAGACGCCAACGTCGAATCGGCCTGCTCGCTATCCGGAGTCGTGAGGTACTGCCAGATCTGCGAAGCCAGCTCGGGCCAGGATGCGTCTTCGGCTGCATGAATAGCGGGGCCCCACAACGCAACCAACCATATACAGGCGAGAGAGAGGAAGAGAAACACACAACGTCGTAGAGAAACCCTGTGAGCAGGCCGGAGAGAAGATCGCACGATGCTCCTATCGAGTGGGGAAATCAGCCTGGATCAGCATATCACGCCCGACTGGCTCCATGCGCAGATTCTTGAGCGGCACGGCCTCCCGCAGGCGGCGCGGTGACGGGCCTCCCAACAGCCCCTTCGCATCTTGCCCGCCCAGCAACAGCGGGGCGACAAAACACATCAGCCGCTGGGGCAGGCCGGCTCGAAGCACGGCGGCATTGAGCTCGCTTCCGCCTTCGACTAACAGGCTCGTGACGCCGAGCTGTCCAAGCCTCGTCCATAAGGCCGTCAGGTTCACGTGCCCGCTGGCATGGGGCAGTACTAGGACATCGATGCCGCGAGCTTGTAAACGTTCGATCGTTTCTACCGGGGCTGCACGGGTTGTGGCGATGACAGTATGGGCATGCTCTTGCCGCTGCAGCACGGCTGCACGGAGCGGAATACGTAGTCGGCTGTCGACCACCACCCGGAGCGGCTGCCGCGGGGCCAGTTGATCGGAATCATCACCTATCCTGGCGGTGAGCTGCGGATCGTCGCGCAGAACCGTGCCGATCCCGACCAGCACCGCATCGACGTCAGCGCGCAACCGATGAGTCTGCATGCGCGCCTCGCTGCCGGTAATCCATTGAGATTCGCCGCCGGCGGTTGCGATCTGACCGTCCAACGTCATGCCGGATTTCAGGATCGTAAAGGGGCGGCCGATCTGCACCCAATGGATATAGGCTTCGTTGAGTTGTTGCGCCTCTCCCTCGAGACACCCGACCTCAACCTGTATCCCTGCCCGCTTGAGTTGCGCGATACCCCTGCCACTCACCTGCGGATTCGGATCGACCATACCCACGACGACGCGGCGGACACCGGACGCGATGACCAGCGGGACACAAGGAGGCGTGCGTTTTTTGAGATGGCTGCAGGGCTCGAGGGTGACGTAGAGGGTGCCGCCTTTGGCGCGCGAACCGGCCTGACTTAATGCGAGCACTTCGGCATGCGGGCCACCGACCTTGCGGTGAGAGCCCTGTCCAACCATGTCTCCGCGGTTCACGACCACCGCGCCGACCATGGGATTGGGACTGGTATGACCCCGGCCCTTCGCGGCAAGGCGAAGGGCCAGAGCCATCAATTCACGATCGCGGGAGGATGATTTCACCGGCTCCTACGCTTGGAGGGGCTCACCACGCGTTTCGCCGCCGGTCGCGTGTTCGCCTTCGTAGGCTTCGCAGACTTCTTGGCAGACTTGGCGGCGCTGGGCTTCGAGGCCTTCGCCTTGCTCTTCGCCTGCTTTGGCTTCGGCTTGGGCTTTTCCTTCTCGGCTTCCGCCAACGCCGCCTGTGCCGCAGCCAATCGTGCAATTCCCACTCGATACGGGGAACAGCTCACATAGTCCAACCCCAATTGGTGGCAGAACTCCACCGAACTGGGATCGCCGCCATGTTCACCGCAAATTCCCAACTTGATAGTCGGACGGGTCTTGCGCCCACCGGTAATCGCCGTCCGCATGAGCGAACCGACCCCTTCACGGTCCAACACCGCAAACGGATCGCTTTCCAGAATATTGGCGGTCTTGTAAAAATCGATGAACTTCGCCGCGTCGTCGCGGGAGAACCCGAAGGTGGTCTGGGTTAGATCGTTGGTACCGAACGAGAAGAACTCGGCTTCTTCTGCGATGCCGTCGGCCGTCACGGCCGCGCGCGGCAACTCGATCATGGTGCCGACCAGGTACGACAACTTGACGCCGTACCGCTTCATCGTCTCCCCGGCCACTTCCCGGACAAGGTCTTTCTGCGCTTTCATTTCCGAGACCATGCCGACCAGCGGAATCATGATCTCCGGGACGATCTTCGTGCCTTCCTTCGCCAGTTCACAGGCCGCTTCGATGATCGCGCGCGCCTGCATCTTAGTAATTTCCGGCATCGTAATGCCGAGGCGGCAACCGCGCAGACCCAGCATGGGGTTGAATTCATGCAGTTCTTCCACGCGGGTCAGGAGCCGCTTCTTCTCCTCCAGCACCGTCTGCGAGCCGCTGGTCAATTCGAGCTGGGCGATTTCGACCATGAGATCTTCACGCTTCGGCAGAAACTCATGCAGCGGCGGATCGAGCAAACGAATCGTGACGGGGAACCCTTTCATCTCACGATACAGACCGATGAAGTCCTGCTTCTGCAAGGGCAAGAGCTGATCCAGGTACATCTCCCGCTCTTCGCGCTTCCGGGCGAGAATCATTTTCTGCATGATCTGAATGCGATCCTCGGCGAAGAACATATGTTCCGTGCGGCAGAGGCCGATGCCTTCCGCGCCGAAGCTCCGCGCGATACGGGCTTGATCCGGCACATCGGCATTCGCCCGGACCTTGAGCTTGCGCACCCCGTCGGCCCACTTCAGCACGGATTCGAACAACTGATATTTTTCCGAGGCCGACGCCTCCATCTTTCCTTGCAACACCTGAATGACTTCGGATTCCACCACGGGAATATCGCCGCCGTAGACATTACCGGTCGACCCGTTGACGGAGAGGTAATCCCCTTCGCGGAAAATCTGGCTGCCGATGCGCACCGTCTGACTGTCGACCACCTCGATGGCCTCACAACCGGCGACGCAGACCTTTCCCATCTGCCTGGCGACCACGGCCGCATGCGACGTCATCCCGCCGCGCGCGGTCAGAAAACCCAGGGCGGCATTCATGCCATGAATATCATCCGGGCTGGTTTCCTGTCGGACCAACACGACGCGGTTGCCTGCGGCTTGCATCTCCACGGCCCGGTCGGCGGTCAGGGCGATTTTTCCGGCGGCGGCACCGGGACCGGCCGGCAACCCCTTGCCGAGCGGCGTGCAGTGTGATTCTTCCTTCGCATCGAAAATCGGATAGAGGTACTGGGCCAGTTGGTCCGGGCCGATCCGCTGCAGGGCTTCCTTTTTCGAAATCAGCCCTTCCTTCACCATGTCGACCGCGATCCGCACCGCGGCTACGCCGGTCCGTTTCCCCACGCGAGTCTGCAACATGTACAACTTGCCTTCCTGGATGGTGAACTCCAGGTCGAGCATGTCGCGATAGTGCCGCTCCAGTTTTTTATAGGTGACTTCCAAATCCTTGTAGGCCTGCGGCATGAACTTTTCGAGCTGATTGACCGGCAGCGGAGTCCGGATGCCGGCGACGACATCCTCTCCCTGCGCGTTCGTCAAACATTCACCGAAGAACTGCCGCTGACCGGTGGCGGGATCGCGCGTAAAGGCCACGCCGGTGCCGCTGGTCTCACCCATGTTGCCGAACACCATGGCGACCACGTTCACCGCCGTGCCCCAGGTCTCGGGAATGTTGTAGAGGCGACGATAGGTCACGGCCCTGGCGCCGTACCAGGACGAGAAGACGGCGTTGATCGCCATGCGTAGTTGCTCGAGCGGATCGTCCGGAAAATCGCGCTTGGTTTCCTCTTTGACAAGTTCTTTGAAACTGACGACGAGTTCCTTGAGCGCCTTCGCATCGAGATGCGTATCCTGCGTAACCCCGAGATCGCGCTTTTTATGTTTGAGAATGTCCTCGAAATGCTCGCGATTGATACCCATGACGATGCTGCCGAACATGCCGATGAAACGGCGATAACTGTCCTGCGCGAACCGTTCGTTCTTGGTCTTGAGCGCCAAGCCGTGCACGGTTTTGGTGGTCAATCCCACGTTCAGCACGGTATCCATCATGCCGGGCATGGAGGCACGGGCCCCGGAACGGACGGAGACCAATAAGGGGCTATCGGGATCGCCGAACCCCGCCTTCATCGACCGTTCGATCTTCTTGAGCGCCACCAGCGCCTCTTCCATCATGCCGGGAGGATAGGCTTTGCCGCGCTTGTAATATTCGACGCAGGCCTCGGTGGAGATCGTAAATCCGGGAGGCACGGACACTTTGAGATTGGTCATCTCGGCCAGACCTGCGCCTTTACCGCCGAGCAGTTCCTTCATGTTGCCGGTGCCTTCGGCTTTTCCATCCCCAAAGTAATAGACGTATTTCTTGGCCACGCGACACTCTCCTTCTGCTATGAGGTCAATGAGTCGGAACCGAATGGCGGGCGGCGGCTTCCAGTCGCATACGATAGCGGTTGACGACGTGCCTGGTCACGCGAATGCCGCACACGATGATCCCCACCACGAACGCGCCGACCGCAAACAGCCGGTAGTCCACGAACGGTCCATAGTCGAAATAGAACGTTCCGTCTGCGCCCTGCTTGAGTTGTGCGTCTTTCTGAAACGTATGGATTTTTCCGGTTGGATCGGCGAGGTTGAGCCATTCCGAACAGAACTGCACGGGGTTCTCCGAACCCGGAGCATGTTGGTAGGCCAGGCGCAAGCAAATATCTTGTCTGGAATCATAGATATCCGGTGTCCGCACCAGCCGTTCGAAATTGAGGCCGGTCACCCAGATGCCGAACAGAAAGACCGCGTTGCACACCACCATCATGACGACGCTGATGCCGGACGCAAATCGCCGGATCTTGGTCGCTCTTATATGGGCCGCGGCATGTGCCTCGGGTGACTCAGGGAAGCTCTCTGAAGTGGCGTCCAAACGTTCACCATCCGCTATGTCCCTTGTACCATAATCTGGGAGAAATCAGCGAATGACATGAACAAATCATCGACCGCTTTCAAGAGCGACAACCGGTTTCCACGCACGGCCGGATCATCGGCATTGACCATCACCGCACTGAAAAAGTCGTCGATCGGACCCTTCATCCCAACCAGCACGTCCAAGGCCTGCCCGTATTCTCCGCTGCGCATGGCCGCCGCATAGGCCGCATGACTACTCTGAACAGTCTCATGTAAGGCCAATTCGGCCGGCTCCCGGAACAACCCGGATTCCACCGGCTTACGATCCCACTGCTCCTTGTCGGTCAGACGGTGCGCGCGTTTAAATCCGACGATGAGCGGATCGAACTCTGCCCGCAGGGTGATCTGCTGCAGCGACTGCATTTTTTCGAAGAGGTCGGTGAGATCGATGGACTGGCGGTCAGCCGATTTCAGGACGGCCTCCATCGCATCGTCCCGTAACTGGTGGGTACTCTTTCCGTAGTAGCGGACCCGCTCAAACACAAACCCGATCACGTCCGGCGCGCCGCCTTTACCCGGCGGAGGCGCAGCCACCACATTTTGTTGGGCTAACCCTTCCTGGGCCGCCCGCACGGCTTGCGCAAGATTGAGTCGCAACCGGCTTTCGATGAGGATACGCACAATCGCCGTGGCATGGCGTCTGAGGGCAAAGGGATCTTCTGAACCGCTCGGGACCAGGCCCACCAGGAAGAATCCGGCAATGCTGTCCAGTCGATCGGCCAGGGAGAGCACCTTCCCGGCCAGCGACTCCGGCAACTCGCCTTCCATCGCCCGCGGCAGATATTGTTCCCGAATTGCCGCGCTGACCGTCGCCGACTCCCCGTCGTGTTTCGCGTACTCCCCGCCCATCATGCCCTGCAGGGTCGGAAACTCACCGACGATGCCCGTCAACAGATCGGCCTTGCTGAGTTCCGCCGCGCGCCGGCAGTCGCGTATTAATTGGTCGTCACCAAGCTGCCCGGCGAGATGCGCCGCCATCGCCACGACGCGCTGGGTCTTTTGATGCAGACTGCCGAGTTTCTGGTGGAACGTGACCGCGAGCTGTTTCGCCACACGATCCGCCAAGGAGGTCTTGCGATCTTCGTCGAAGAAAAATTTCGCGTCGGCCAGGCGCGCAGCCAGGACCCGTTCGTTGCCCTCACGGATCAACTGCATGTTCGCCAACTTCATATTCGTGACGGCGAGAAGGTTCGGCAGCAACGCCCCCTTCGAGTCCACGAGGGAAAAATATCCCTGGTGCTCCTTCATGGAGGTCATCAGAATTTCTTTCGGGAGCGCGAGATAATGCGGCTTGAAGGCACCGAGAATCGTCAGCGGGCATTCCACCATATAGACGGCCTGCTCCAGCAACTCATCGTCCTGATGTAAATGTCCACGCGCGGATTTGGCCAATGCGGCCAGCTGCTCAAGAATCATGGCCCGCCGGCGATCCTGATCGACGATCACGCTATGACGTTCGATTTCTTTCAAATAGTGCGCGATGGACTTCACCGCAAAGCCCTTCGGACTCGACACCTTCGCGCCCAGGACGCGATGCCCCTGGCTGAGATTGCCGGCCTTAATCGTCGCAAATTCAATCGGCAAGACCTTCCCACCGCAGAGGGCCACCAGCCAACGCACCGGCCGGGCAAAACGCACGCCGGTCTGATTCCACTGCATCGCCTTGGGAAACGACAACTTGGCCAGCAACTGCGGCAGCGTTTGCGTCAGCACCGCGGCCACAGCCTGCCCCTTCTCCTGCTTCACGGCGAACAGATACTCGCCCTTGGGCGTCTGTCGCACCTGCAGCGACTCAACCGGCACGCCCTGGCCGGCAGCAAATCCAATGGCCGCTCTCGTGGGCTGCCCCGACTGATCGAAGGCCACAGCCTTTGACGGCCCCATGGCTTCTTTCACGGCAGAGGCCTGTTGTCGCGCCAGCCCCTCAACCAGCACCACGAGCCGTCGCGGGGTACCCATCGTCCGGACAGTGCCATAGGTGAGACGCGAATCTTTCAGCAACGTCTCCGCCCCTTGCTGCAAGGCGCGCAAGGTCGGAGCCACAAACTGATAGGGCAACTCTTCCGTTCCGATTTCGAGCAGTAATTCCGTCGTGGCCGGCGTCTTGGCGGAGGGAGCAGGTGCAGATTTCTTCGCACGTGAAACAGTTTTGGTCTTGGTTTTTTTGGATGGCATTGTGAAGTTGGGTCCGCAGGCTACTTGGTAGTGACCGGTGAGTGGGTGGTGGCTCCCTTACTTGCCCGAGCCGGTTGCTTGATCAAAGGATGGCCCATGGCTTCCCGGTCAGCCACATACGATTCCGCGCAACGCCGCGCGAGCGCTCGCACCCTGGCGATGTAGGACGTCCGCTCGGTGACGCTGATCGCCCCACGCGCATCTAACAGATTAAACATGTGCGAGGTCTTGATGCAGTAATCGTAGGCCGGCAAGGTCAACTTCTTGTCCAACAGACGCTGACATTCCCCTTCGAAGGCTTGGAAGCTGGCCATCAGCATGGGCACTTCGCCCTCCTCGAAGTTGTAGCGTGAAAACTCGACCTCGCTACGGTGATGCACGTCGCCGTAGGTCACGCCGTCGCTCCATTGCAGGTCGTAGACGTTATCGACCTGCTGCAGATACATGGCGATGCGCTCGGTCCCATACGTGATTTCGCCGGTGATCGGATTGAGTGGGATCCCGCCGATTTCCTGAAAATACGTAAACTGGGTGATCTCCATCCCGTCGAGACGCACTTCCCATCCCAATCCCCAGGCGCCCAGCGTCGGCGATTCCCAATCGTCCTGCACAAACCGGATGTCGTGTTTCTTGGGATCGATGCCCAGTTCCTTGAGGCTCTCTAAATAAAGGCCCTGAATATTGTCCGGAGCGGGTTTCAGCACAACCTGATACTGATAGTAGTGCTGCATGCGGTTGGGATTTTCGCCGTAGCGTCCGTCGGTCGGCCGCCGACAGGCTTGCGGATAGGCAGCGGCCCAAGGTTCCGGCCCGAGGGAACGGAGGAACGTGGCGGGATGGAACGTGCCCGCGCCCACTTCCAAATCATAGGGTTGATGAATGACGCACCCACGGTCGGCCCAGAAGCGATGCAGAGTCAAAATGAGGTCTTGGAAATTCACCGGATATCCAGATCTAGCCGCAGGCTGCTCGTGATGACGGATGAAAAGCAGGCCTGAAGCTAGCAAGAACGGTTACAGGGTGTCAAGAAACTGAAGCTCCATTTTCAATGGGTTGCGGTGTCGATGTTGCTGAAAAGGCCGCGCGGTTCGATTCTGTTGCCTCCGCCACAAGGTACGTGAATCTAGAGGGCAGACTGTTGTCAGAAATCCTCTGGGGCTGGTGTTTCAGGCGCTCGGATGAGCGCACTGTTGCCTATTCACCCATTCCTCTGTCCGTCAGGCATCTCTTTCAGCACGCATCGAGGGATCCTCCTCTATAAACCAACATTTGAATTGTGGGAGAGCCGGCACGCAGTACCCGCGTACCATGCTCTTCAATATATTCAAGTGTCAGGGCTCAACCCGTGGCTAGTCCGATATCTGAAAACATGGTCAAAGGCACAATCGGAGAGCTGATTGTGCAGACCCGCCTGCTTCAATATGGAGTACAAGCCGCTGCTCCAATAAAAGACAGCGGCAACGATCTAATCGCACTCAAGGGTTACGCGGTCAAAACGATCCAGGTCAAGACCTGCACATACTCCGCTCGATCTTCCAGAAAAGTATCATTTAGTGGCACTCGTCAAGCTGCACGGACACGACAATGAGCTATTGCTAGACCAAACCAAAGTGTACTTGGTAGCAAAAGACCAACTTGTCGGACTCCGCGTCAACTGTGAGACTGACATGGCACCGTTCGTCATCTCACAGAAGCTTGTTGATGGGCTGTTTGTTGAGCCCTAACAATTCACTCAAGCCGACGCTGCTTCGCCGCGCGACTAAGTTCAAGCATCAGGTCTTTATGAACTTAGTCGAGTTCATCCTCGATCCGACCGACACGTATCTGATGCGGCAGATTCAAAGTTGTATCGTCGAGGATCCCGCAATTACCTGCGCGAAGTGTCGAGAGACGACCTTAGGCATTAACGTAATCCGCTCACGGTTATTTCCCGAATTAGCGGCGCTGCGGAAATACGCAAACGCGCTTATCCATCACTTGGATCACCCGAAGAACCGGGGCATCGCCCAGCTAAACATTCAGGGTGTTTTTGATTACTGCTACCATCTGTTTCAAGAGAACGCTGAACTGTTGTTCGGTCGCGTTCCAGAAAGTTCATTTCCGCATACGAAATGCAAAGAATGCGGAGCGAAAGACGCGGGCTGTCAATGAAAGTATTTGTTCCAGCCTACCTCATAGTCAATCGAATCGTTGGCTCGCTCGCCGAGACCGATCACCGGGGACGATAGGTAACGGGATTTGAATCTGTTTGGTGCTGAGGTATACTGAACTTATGTCGTTCAACCTCCCGCTGAAAACCATGAGCCTTCAAGAGAAGCTTGCTGCGATGGAGTCTCTATGGGAAGACCTCGCCCGTACCCCAGAGGCTATTGAGTCTCCTGCCTGGCACAAGGACATCCTCGATGAACGCCGCCAGCGGCTCGCCGAGGGGCAATCTCGATTCATTGATTGGGAGACCGCCAAAGCGGACATCCGAAACAAGCTTTCGTGAGAATCGAGCTTCTGGACGAAGCCCAGGATGATTTAATCCAGGGTTTCCACTTTTATGAAAGCCGGGAAGCCGGTCTTGGGACCTACTTCCTAGACTGCTTATTCTCAGACATTGATTCCCTTCTCGTTTACGCCGGAATTCATCAAGTCATCTACGGTCATCGCCGTTGCCTCTCCAAGCGGTTCCCCTTTGCAATCTATTACAGTGTGGAGGGAAATACTGTGATTCGTGTGCATGCCGTATTGGATTGCCGCAGGAATCCGTTATGGATCAGGAAACGGTTGAAGGGAGATGGTTAACTCAGTCGTTCCAGCCGACCCCCTGAAGCTGATCTTCCCCTGATTTCGTGGACACCTGGTTACGCGACAGCCGCCCTCGCCTCAAACTCTGCCGGGGACCGATAGCCGAGGGTCGAGTGGCGGCGCCGCCGATTATAAACCACTTCGAGGTATTCAAAGATCTCCTGCCGGACCTCCTCCCGCGTTCGGTCGAGGCGATGCTGAATCAGTTCCCGTTTCACGGTACCGAAGAAGCTCTCGACGCAGGCGTGGTCCCCGCAATTCCCCTTCCGAGACATGCTGACCGTGATGCCCGCCGCTGTGCGTGCCTGTTGGGAGGCGAGGGCTGCATACTGACTGCCGCGATCCGAATGGTGGAGGAGACCGAGTTTGGGGTGTCGTCGCTGCAGGGCCATCTGCAAGGCCTGCTGGGTCAACTCTCCCGTGAGCCGGCCCCCCATGGCCCAGCCCACGACGGCCCGGGAATAGAGATCCAGCAGAACGGCCAGATAGAGTCAGCCTTCCATGGTCCAGATATAGGTGAGGGCACCCGCCCACACCTGATTCGGAGCCGCGACGGCAAATTGCCGGTTCAGCTGATTGGCGGCCACCGGGAACGGATGGCGGGTCTGGGTGGTGGCGCGCCACTTCGTGACGGTCGTGGAGCGCAGCCCATCGTCCCGCATAAGCCGCGCCACGCGATGACGCCCCACGGTTCGGCCTCGCTCGACCAGCTCCCGCCACATCCGGGGGCTCCCAGAGGTCTGACGACTGTCGTGGTGCAGTTGGCGCAGTTCGCTGAGCAGCGCCTGATTGGCCGCCGCTCGGGCGCTGGCCGGCCGCGTGCGCCACGCATAATACCCCGCCGCCGACACGGCGAGCGCCCGGTGTCAAGGGTCACCCAATTCTCCCCAGGTATGGTCATCGAAAATTCCCCACCCCGTTAGGTTGTTGTTGAGGCTTCTTCGACTCGCACCAATCCCGCTTTGAGCTTCTCCTTCAGTCGGT
>WBZN01000108.1_pt1 | contig 122676 bp, 129 predicted proteins | sample 5204281 | NCBI WGS metagenome assembly WBZN01 (sample SAMN12344347, study PRJNA552823) | activated sludge metagenome | biome: Activated sludge suspended growth; feature: Nitrification reactor; material: Wastewater; isolation source: activated sludge from nitrification reactor of wastewater... | reverse complement strand
GGCCACACACCCGATGGAGTGTACTTTGACCACCTACCGACACAGCACACCGCTGCATAGGTAGAACACCGCCAGGCTCCACCTAAGAAAGAAAACATTCTGTCTAACCAACCGGGGCCACCTCTCACTTCTCAGCATATAGGACCAGATAGAGTGTGCAATTGGAATCTTCATTCCAACTGGCAGCACGTAGGAAGGTTACTCTCAATTTATTCCTGACTGGCCAGATTTCACCCAGATCTCCTTGTTGACCCGCTATCAGTCGGCTCGTTAAGATGCGGCCCCTATGACTACTTATCGTGATGCCGGAGTTGATATCGATGCCGGCGATGAATTCGTCGAACGAATCAAGCCGCATGTGCGGGCCACGTTTCGCCCTGAGGTGATGACCGATCTGGGCGGCTTCGGCGGCCTCTTCCGCTTCCAGGCTAATCGTTATCAGGATCCGGTGCTCGTGTCGGGGACGGATGGCGTCGGGACGAAGCTGAAGATCGCCTTCCTGATGGATAAACATGACACGGTCGGCATCGATCTGGTGGCCATGTGCGTCAATGATATCGCGGTGAGCGGCGCGGAGCCATTGTTCTTCCTCGATTATTTTGCCACCGGCAAACTGTCCATCGCGACGGCGGCGGCGGTGGTGAAGGGGATTTCCGATGGCTGCCGTCAAGCCGGATGCGCGTTGATCGGCGGCGAAACGGCCGAGATGCCTTCCTTTTACGGTGAAGGTGAATACGATCTGGCCGGATTTGCCGTGGGCGTGGTCGATCGGCCGAAGATCATCGACGGCAAACAGATTGTTCCGGGTGATGTCGTCATCGGGTTGGCATCCAGCGGCGTGCACAGCAACGGCTTTTCGCTCGTGCGGAAGGTGTTGCTGGAGCGAAGCCGGTTGACCGTTGAAACGGTCGTGCCGGAATTGGGCGGGGTGCTTGGCGAGACCTTGCTAACTCCCACGCGGATTTACGCCAAGCAGGTGCTGTCGCTGATGGAATGCTGTCCCATCAAGGGTATTGCCCATATCACCGGCGGAGGGATCACCGATAATCTACCGCGGGTTTTTCCGGCGCGATGCGGCGCGCGGATTCGCCGCGGGTCCTGGCCGGTGCTACCGATTTTCGAGGCAATTCAGGCGCGCGGATCGGTGCCTCTGGATGAAATGTACCGCGTCTTCAATATGGGCATCGGCCTCATCCTGGTGGTGGCTCCCGACCATGCCGACCGGGTGATGGCGAAGGCTCGCGAGTTAGGGGAGCAGGCCTACCACATCGGGGAGATGGCCGCCCAGCAGACCGAAGAAGGGGTGGTCGAGTATGGCGGCTAAAGCCCCTCGGCTGGTGCGGCTCGGTGTATTGGCCTCTGGACGGGGATCCAATCTGCAGGCAATCATCGAGGCGATCGAGAAACAGGCGCTCTCGGCCGAGATCGCGGTGGTGCTCAGCAACAAGCAGGATGCCGCTGCGCTTGAACGGGCTCGCACACATGGCGCGCCTGCGGTCTGGCTCGATCCCAAGCCCTTCGCGGGACGACCGGATAGTCGCGAGGCCTATGATCGGGCCGTTTTTGAAGTCCTGCAGAAGCATGAAGTGGATCTGGTGCTGTTGGCGGGATACATGAAGATCGTCACAGCGGTGCTGGTCTCGGCCTATGAGAACCGGATGATGAACATCCATCCTTCACTGCTTCCGTCGTTTCCAGGGCTGGATGTGCAGAAAAAGGCCATCGAGCACGGCTGCAAAATTGCCGGGTGCACGGTGCATTTCGTCACGGAGGGTGTAGACGAGGGGCCGATCATCATTCAGGCGGCCGTGCCGATTGCCGAAGGGGATACGGCGGAGACCTTAGCCGCTCGTATCTTGGAGTATGAACACCGTATCTATCCGCGAGCCATCCAATTGTATGCGGAAGGCCGGTTGCGAGTGGAGGGGCGGCGGGTGGTGGTGGCGGAGCCTCCTGCGTCAGCGGCCGGTTTCTACTATCCGTGATGGAATACCGCGCGGATTCTTCACGGCAACTTCATCTAGAGACTGACGCGCCGGTTGTGTATAATGCCGCCTAAGTTGTGGGGGGCTAGCTCAGTTGGGAGAGCACTACGTTCGCAACGTAGGGGTCGGGGGTTCAACTCCCCTGCCCTCCACCACTTCTTCCTCGTTCACAGAAGCCATTCTGGCTCGTGAGTTCAATATCGTACATCCGCTAAGAGCGCCTTCTTCCTAGCCTTCTCATGATAACGTGATGCGTTGATGGCATCAGTGCCTTCCCGCTCGTTATGCGTATCAGCAAGTGATCGACCTGTGGCTTCGCCCACGTTCCTCACGAGCCTCACGGGGTGGGCCGGTATCCCGTACACAGTCCCCCCCTGGCGAGTATTCTGTCACGGCAAGCCGGAGACCGCTACCGCGTGCGTGCCATGGTGCCGTTCGATGGCTCACGAGAGAAAACTCTTCAGGTCGAGACGACCGCCTTTTAGGACTCATCCCTTCGAATCGAAAGAGTCGCCTCGCTCCTCTCTCGGCTCAATCCTCGCAGCGTATGCGGCCGTTGAGATCGTTATGATTTCAAATATTTACGTCGTGGTTCCGAGGCGGGGTTGCACGTCGGTATTCTCCGACAGACCCCCTCTCCATGCATTGGGGTGGTACACAACCAGGGATCTTCCTAATCCACCTTGCGGATAGATTCGGATATCCTTGCCACATGTTGAACGGAAAATTTATCGCAACCTACCCCTTTCCAGCAGGGGCGAGACTCTCGAAAAAAGCACCACACGCGCATCATTGGGTGTCCGACAATAGTCCGGGCCAGATTGAATTTGAACGGTGGACCTGTGCGTTATGCGGCCAAAAGCGGATACGGCTCACCGCAGCAGGTGAGCCTGTACTCGTGCGGGACTGGCTCAAGTCAGAAGTGGTGGAGATCGGGTTTGCCTAGCCTGCCTTATTCATGACGGTTTGTCATGAATAAGGCAGGCTAGATGGTGTGACGGAGCGGCCGTTGATTCTTGCGGTGGCTTTCGTGCGAGATTAACTGAGCGAGAGACTGCTCTTGCCCCTACAGTGATGACCTCTTTTTACGGACCCCTGCGGATCGGTGTCTCCTGTACGCGCAGATGAGACCGAGCCTTGGTCAATCCCAGCACATCCACATCGCCCGCTCAGGAATTACGTGATCAACAAATGCTCGAGGGCATAACGCACGAGGCCAGCATTGCTGGCCAATGCCAGTTTGGTCAGCACACGGGTTCTGTAGGTGCTCACCGTGGCGGCGCTAATAAACTGTATGCTGGCGATTTCCTTGACCGATTTTCCAGTCGCCAGCATTTGGGAAATTTGGAGTTCCCTGTTCGAGAGGATCTGATGAAGCTCTGCGGATGGATGGGATCCGGCACACACAGTCTCGGCCAGGCAGTCCGCCACGGCGGGCGTCATAAATTTGTGTCCCGCGAGCAACGAGCGGATGGCCTCGATCAATAAGAAAGAGTCAGTGGTGGATTTATTCAAATACCCTCGCGCTCCCGATCGGATCATCCGCACGGCATAATGTTCCTCCGAGTGCATCGACAAGGCCAGAATGGGCATAGAAGGACGGATCCGCACGATCTCTTCCAACAACTCCGGCCAGAACTACGACCACCAGACGTACGAAGACCTCTATGGCAACCGCGGGACGTTCGCGCATAACCCGCGCATGTGCTTGAAAGGCTTCACCTTCCACGTCCGGCAACTACAAGGTCGGTATTTGGCAAGCAGTGCCCTGGTCCTGCGCGGGCGTGCACAACGCCATCGAGAAGTACCTCGTGCCCAGTCGCGAACTGTTGGCAGTGCTCCAGCTCTGGCGGGCCAGTCAGCAGATCGTGTTTCAGTACGATGTCATTCCGGGTCCAAAAGTGTTTGAAACCCAAATCCACGGGAAGCGGTTCGACATGTACAACGATACCGTGTTGGGCCTCAACAAGTCGGGCAAGGAAGTGGCGCGGATTCAGGTCGAAGAGCCGATCTACATTCGGCCGGCCGAACGCGTGAACTGGCTGTAAGACTCATACCACTGAGAGGGGGCAACCGCTCTCAGTGGTGAAAGCCCGCAGCACCACGAAGGAACCCATGCAGGAGCTTCGTGGCTTGTGTATGTTGCCCTTGCCGGGTCACTGTTGCGACGGGCCTTCGGCCGGCGGCCTCGCCCCTCGGCTCCTCACCGTCCTGCACGAGAACGCCAGGGGTCCTCTCGGCTCCGCGCGCGAGTCTCGCCACGTGACGCGACGATTTCATGACGAACCATCATGAATAAGGCGGGCGAACCATTTCCAGTGAGCTTCAGGGAGGGCAGTGGCCATTGATGTGGCCGTTGCTCCTGAAGCCGTGCAAAGCACGTGGGCTCTTCGCAGGTGGCACTGGCGTTGTTGCTAGGCCAAGTTCAGATAATCGGGAGTGATGGGGCTGCACAAAGAAGTGACGGGAAGAAACCGATGGTGAACTACTCGCGGGTGTATAGGACTTCGACGCGGCTCAAAAAATCTTTCAGCAGGGCTATGTGCCGTTCGATCAATGGCCCGTCTTGTCGCATCACGGCCTGTTCCAGGTTGTCGCCAATAGCGCTGATCTGATCGAAGCCGTATCCGCCGCCGTCGCCTTTCATCCGGTGGCCCAACATGCGGATCGTGTTCAAGTCGCCCTGCTTCAGGCAGGCCTCGATCGTCACGAGATCCCTCCGGCGATTGGCGAGGAATCCGGGGACGATGGCTTCAAGATCCGGATCGATATGGACGATGATCCTGCCTGGTCCGGTGTCAGGTTGTGGCGGCATCACTGGGCGCGTGTCTTTTCGTAGGCCGCGAGCAACTCAAGCAACGTCGTTTTCTTGAGCGGCTTGGTCATGTGGGCGTTACAACCGGCGGCGAAAATCCTCGCCGATTCTTCTTTCAGGGCCAATGCGGTCAAGGCGACAATTTGCACCGCGGGCAGGCCCTGTTCCTGCTCCCACCGTCGAATGGTGTGGGTGGCGGTCAGTCCATCCATGACCGGCATCTGCATATCCATCAGAATCAGGTCGTAGTGGCCGTTTTGAAATTTGGCAACGCCGATCTGCCCGTTGTCGGCCAGATCCAACCGATGGCTGGTGTTCTTGAGATACGATTGGATCAAGACCTGATTGTCCGGCGAATCCTCGACCAGCAGGATCCGCAGAGACCGCCCCTGGAGCGCGGCCGGGACTGGCGTAACGGGTAGGGACGGGGCCAACCCGCGCTGGCTGCGTCCCAGAGCGATGCTGATGGTTTGCTGAAGGTCGGAGCGGCGGATCGGCTTGACCAAATAGCCGCCCAGACCAAGGTCGTAGGTTTTGGCGATGTCGTCGGCCCAGCGGTCTGAGGCCAGCATGATAATCGTGAGATCGCGAAGCCGGGGATCGGCATGGATGCGTTCGATGACCTCGAATCCATCCATTCCCGGCATGCGGCAGTCCAGCAAGAGCAGGTCGAAGGGGGTGTGGGAGGTGAGCGAGGCAGCGAGGATCTCCATGGCCTGTTCTCCGCTGTCGGCTTCGACCACGGCGGCGCCCCACGCAAAGAGCGTTTCCCTCAGGATCAGCCGGTTCGTCGGGTAATCATCGACAACCAGACAGCGAACCCCGTTGAGGTTCAGCGCGCCCGCCGCCTTGGATGGCGCCGGCGCGGTTTGTATGCCCAGACGAACAGCGCAATGGAACGTACTTCCCTTGCCAAGAACGCTCTCGACCCAGATACGCCCGCCCATGAGCGCGGCGAGTTGTTGGGAAATCGATAACCCCAGCCCCGTCCCTCCATAGCGGCGAGCGATCGTGCTGTGCGCCTGCGTGAAGGTGTCGAAAATGGCCGTCATCTTGTCGTGCGGAACCCCGATGCCCGTATCGGTCACCGAAAACCGGATAGCGCCCGGCGTGGGGCAGTCCGGATCGTTGATGATGGTCATGACTACCGAGCCCTTTTCGGTGAATTTGATCGCGTTCCCAAGCAAATTCAGCAGGATTTGGTAGAGGCGGTTGGGATCACCGATAAGGCGGCACGGCACATCGTTCGCAAGGTGACAGACGAGTTCGAGGCCTTTTTCGTTGGCTCGGAGCGCCAGCATTTCGCTCGCCTTGTCGATGAGCTCCGAGAGATCAAAGTCGATGCTGTCCAGATCGAGCCGGCCGGATTCAACTTTCGAGAGGTCTAGAATATCGTTGATCAGACTGAGCAGGCTCGCTCCGGCTCGCCGGAAGATGCGGAGATACTTCCGTTGCTCCGGAGTCAGAGTCGTATCCCATAACAGATCAGCCATGCCGATGATGGCGTTCATGGGAGTCCGAATTTCGTGGCTCATGCTGGCCAGGAAATCGCTCTTGGCGCGGTTGGCCACATCGGCGGCATCTTTTGCGCGTTGCAGCTCTTCGACGCGGCGTTGCAGTTCCTTGGAGGCGCGTTCGAGCCCGCGTTCGGCTCGACGGCGCGCAGCTTGCTCGCGTTGGAGTGCCGTCTGCGGGCGGGGAGTGGCGCGAAGGGTGCGTTTGGGAGTGGTGCTTGTGGTGCGTCTGGTTTGCGGGCTGCGTTTGGCCATGTCGTCGTCCGGTCGTCTTCAGGTCATCAGGACAGCCTCGTGTCGCGAGTATGTGAAGCCGGCTCGATCGTCGCGACGGCGGGAGGCCATCAATCCTTGGGGTGATGGTGCACGAGGGACAGTACGCCGGCTTGTTTGGCGCGGTTTCGCCCTTCCTGTTTCGCTTGATAGAGGGCCTGGTCGGCCGCGCGGATCAGGTCGGTCGGGGCCGCGACGCGGCTGGGGACCGTGCTGGCAAAGCCCAAGCTGATCGTCACCGGATCTCCATTGGGATGTTTCATCTCCGCCTCGCAGACTTTCCGCCTGAGGGTATCGGCGACCTGCGCGGCGCCATCCACGGTCGTGCCGGGCAGCACGATGACGAATTCGTCGCCGCCGTACCGGGCGACCAAGTCGCCGGGACGATTGACGTGGCTGGAAATCAGCTGGGCGACCTGGCGGAGGCACTCGTCTCCGGCCTGGTGGCCATGGCTGTCATTGTAGGTTTTGAAAAAATCGATATCCAGCATGATCAGCGACAACGGGGTGGATTCGCGCGCGGCGCGGCGCCATTCTTGGTCAAGGAAGTCATCGAACTGCCGGCGGTTGGTGATGCCGGTGAGTCCGTCAAGGCAGGATAAGCGCAGGAGCATCTGGTTGGCTTCCTGCAGTTGGCGCATGACTTCGAGGAGTTCCTGTTCGCGCGCCCGGCGTCGTTCGATTTCATGGACGAGGCGGAGCACGCAACGGACACGCGTCAACAGTTCAATCTTGCTGATGGGTTTGGCGACATAATCGATGGCGCCGGCGGCAAAGGCTAATTGGAGATCGACGGGGTCGGTTTTGACCGTGACCATGATGATCGGGATGTCCCGGTAGCGTTCGACCGCCTTGATTTGCCGGCAGGCTTCGATCCCGTTGGTGGACGGCATGACGATATCCATCAGGATCAAATCCACCCGGCCGGCCATCTGTCGCATCCCGTCGAGGCCCAGCAGGCGAAATGCGGCGGCGGCGGATTCTGCCACACACGTCTCTTCGTACCCGGCGTTGGCAAGGATGGATTGGATCAACAGACGATCGTCTGTCGAGTCATCGACGATCAGGATACCCATGATCAGTGTCTCCCTGAAAGTGTGTCGTAGGCCGATGCTAACAGCTAGTCTGGGTAAACACCAGGGTAATGCTTTTTGATGCAGGGAGTGCAGAGGCCGTGGCTGAATTCCGCCTCGGAGTGCTGTTGGATATATTCTTCCAATTGTTGCCAGAAGCCTTGGTCGTTGCGGATCTTCTTGCAGGAGGCGCAGATCGGCACGAGTCCCTTCAGGACTTTCACTTCGCGCAACGCCCGTTGTAGGTCTTCATTGCTGCGGCGAAGTTCCAATTCGCGGTTTTTTCGGCAATCCATTTCCTGTTTCAGCATGAGTGCGGAATTGACCCGGGCGAGCAATTCCACGCTGTTCACGGGTTTGGTAATAAAGTCCATGGCCCCTGCGGCAAACGCTGCCTGCAGGTCGCCGAGAGCGGTCTTGGCCGTGACCACGATGATGGGAATATCCCGCACGGCGTCCAGGCTCTTGATGTGCCGTGTCGCCGCAACTCCGTCGATCCCCGGCATGAGAAAATCCATGAGAATCAAATCGACGGCATGAAGACCGTCGTGCGGCCGTGGTTGTTGAATGCCGAGCTGGTCGTAGGCCGAGGCGGCAGAGTCCGCAATGAGGAGGTCCTGGTGGCCTGCCTTGTTTAGAATGGTTTTCAGCAGCAGTTGCTGGTCCGAGGAATCGTCAACGATCAGAATGCTCATATGGCAACCTCGTCCGGCAGAGGTGGAGGAGCCGGCTCCTCGCTCGCGGAAGCATCGCTAACAGAGGAGGGGGCGGGGTCGTATCCCGTCGCCGCCGTACGTCGGATTCAGTATCGGCGGAAAGACCGAAGAGGTTAAGCCCGGTGGAAGGGCAGGTCAGCGTTGAAGGGCGGTTTTGACCAGGTCACTGACGACTTTGCCGTCTACGGATTGGCCGGCGAGACGTGCCATGACGGCTTTCATGACCTGACCCATGTCCTTCAGCGACGAGGCGCCGGATTCTTTAATCACCTGCCCAACAATGTTCGCCAGCTCGTCGGAAGAGACCGCAGCGGGAAGATAGCCCTCGATGATACTGATTTCCTGTCGCTCCTTCGCGGCCAAGTCCTGCCGATTGCCCTTCTCGAACTGCTCGGCAGCCTCCTTGCGCTGCTTGATGAGGGTGGTCATGATCCGGCTCATGCCGGCATCGTCCAGATCCTGCTTGAGTTCGACTTCCTTATATTGCACCGCGGCTTTGATCATGCGAATGACGTCCATGCGCAGCTGATCCCTGGACTTCATGGCCAATTTCAGGTCTTCGGATAAACGGTCGTGTAGCGACATCGGATTCCTTTCATCGGAGACGCGCGTCGTCGCGGAGAATAACGCCTTTACCTGGGCTAGTCAACGTGGCCGAAGCCTGTACGTTTTCATGTTGAGCGCGACGAGGCACTGTCCCATAATGCAGCGTCGGCGAGTTCTGCGACGGTTGGCATCTTAACAGGGGGAGGCGTGGAATGGGGCAGGCACGGAGCAGCGTCAATGTCGGAGGACGGGTCATCGGTCTGGTCGGCGGCATTGTTACGGCGATGGTATTAGTGGTGGGTTGCGCCAGTGAAAAGCCGAAACCGATGGCCCAACCGTCATCCGAGCAGGTCAAAGGGAGTGCGGATCGTGCGTTCGACCGCCTGAAACAGGAGGAGGGGGAGCGCAAACCGTCGGGGATGTAGGTGGCTGTGTCGGGGGCTCGACCGATCACGGAGCGACGCGCGGGTTTCTCCACGGCAGCAGTGCTATGAGAGGCTTCAGGAGGGGCATCTCCCAGACCAGATGTCCCTCTGGCGGGGAGGCGATGCATCGAGGTTCGGCGAACGTCCGTAGTAAGCTCAGGGCGATCACCAATCGCAGTCCTCCTGAGAGGCAGAAGAGAAACGGCAGGTTCGACGCCGGTGTCAGGTGCCACGAACCCAGCGAGACTGTCGCCGGCATAAGGGTGGCCACCCAGCTGCCGGTCAACGCGCCGAGCCCCCATCCGACCGCATTCATGGCATTGGCCAGCGCCACACCTCTGGTGCGCTCCTCCGGCTGCAATGAGTCGAACACGTAGTTCTGCAAACCCAGCGACAATCCCGCCCAGATGACTCCGCCGAAAAAGTTGACGATCAGCAGGAACGCATAGTGCTCGCTCAGGAGGTAGCCCATGGGTAGGAAGGGAACTGCCGAGGCGGTCAGGGCCAGCAGGGCTTTGTTGCCGTAGCGATCGCCGATCCGTCCCCAAGGTCCTAATGTCAGAAATTGGGCGGAGATACTACTCGCCATCCAACCGGCGTATTGCAGGTACGACCAGTGGAGATCCCTCAAGAGATAGATCACAAAGAACGGCCCCGATAGCATCACAGCGAAATGCATCAGTCCGGAGAAGGTTAAAAACCGGCGGAAATTGCCGCTTCCGGCATGGGCGAGAACATGCCGGAAGCCGTGCGGCGCGTCGAGTCGATGCGCCGGCATCAGCCTGGACACGTGAGTCTGGCAGGTCGTTGCCCCCATGCGCGCCGCAGCGGCGCCGAGGAAGATGACGAGGAAGCCGATCCAACTCATGTTCCATCGTTGCCCAAGTGTCAGGATTGCTCCCGCCAGCCCTAAGGCTAGAAAACTGGTGAGTGCCGTCGTACGGGCACGCCGGGCAAAATAGGCGCCGCGGCTGTCGGCTTCTGCCACGTCGACCAATAAGCTGTGCCAAACCGGGGCGGTCACATGACCGAAGCCGAAATAGAGCATGGCGCAGCCGATCAACAGCCATGGGCCATGTTCCGGAGCGATCAGCGGCAGCAACAGGATCGGGAGCCAGCAAGAGGCCTGGGCCCAACCTCCGGCAATGAGGAGGCGGCCGGGCAGGCGGAGATATTGAAGCACCTTCACTGATGCGAGTTGTGCCAGCACTCCGACCAATTGAGGCAGGGCGGACAAAATGGCGATGTGAAATGGAGAGGCCTGCAGGAGCAGGGCGAACGCCGAGAAATAGGTCTCCCCGCCGCCCTGTGCCGCAGCCTGGCAGGCCGCATCGCGGACGCCGTATTGCTGACTCCTCGCTTTGGCCTCGTGCTCCGATGTCTCAGTCTTATCCGGCAGGGGAACCTGCTGAGAGGATACTGGCGCGCGGGCGGGAGTCATTGAGTGATTCATGAGGCCTTACGCAAGAACGAGGGCCCGGTGCAGTGATGTCTGTCGTGAATGAGTGGCATTATATCAGAGCCGACTGAATTGCCTCGGTTTTGATCAAATCCTGCAGGCCCGTTGACCCTTCTTGCTCGCAGTGAGTACGATATCCATATGGATGCTTGGGTTTCACGACGAGCGGTTGGCTTCATCGGCCGGCGCGGGACGCCATGCTCCCTACCACTGGCGATCGCTCTCTGTGTCACGTCGATCGTGGGATGGTGGCAAACGGATGCCGAAGCACGCGACCTGATGGTTCCAAAGGAGCAGGTCACGACGGAGTTCGAACCGACCGAAACCCCGTCATTGGATGTGCAGCAGAAGGGAGTTCCTCAATCGCTGTTCACCTGGATCAAGATGGCGCGGGGGTATGAAGTTGAATGGGATACCTTCGGACGAAAGGGGTGGTTTACTCAAGATCCTCGTCTCAAGCCGATTGCTCCGGGTACGACCGTCTTTGCTCCTGACACTCCGGCTGTGTACATCGTGTTTGAAGTCGCGCCGCTTGAAGATCCGGCCCAGTTTGCCGCTCAGGTGTTTGCCGTCGGGGCAGACGGGAAAACCGGCGACGCAGTGATCGTGCAGGATAGCCTGGAGGTACCGGGCCATGAACGGTATGGTTTTCTGGAGTTGAAGAAACCGTCGTTGCTGTGGCCGCAAGGAAAGTATCTGGTCAAAATCTACATCACGTCGCTCGGGCAGCAACCGTTCCATGCGGTGAACCAAGTGGGAACGATGCGGTTTGCGGTGACCGATCAGCCTTCCAGGGATGTTGCGCCGACAGTGCCCGATTCTCCCTCCCGTTGAATATGTTCCCCTGCTTAGTCTAACGTTCGTCTGCCGTGCCCGCTCATGCGGGAGTGTGAATGATGATCATCGCGAGGACAGGGGCATGAAGGAAACCGATCCGGAGAAATTAACGCTGTTGTATGAACGGTTTTGTGATGTGTGTTTGGTCGAGAAGGAAGTGTGGACCGAAATTTATATGCCGCGCACGTTCAAGGACGGCGCCGCGGTCCGCACGAATATTCAGGACCGGTATGACGTGGTCATCGACGACCGGGGCGTGGAGGATGCCTTGGAGGCGAATATTCCTCTTGGGAAGGCCGCATTGGGTGCGGCCATCCAAGAGTATCGATCACATATTACCTTCGAGAAAAAGACCTGAACGGGCTCACGGTTTGGCCAGGAAACGCTCGACGTCTTTCACGACCTGGTCAGCCACCGGTTTCGTGCCGTGATGATAGCGAGCAACGACATTTCCTGAACGATCGACCAGATACTTCTGAAAGTTCCATTCCACCTCGCCGGGGAACGGGCTTTGTTCGGTAAGATAGCGATAGAGGGGATGTTTGTCACCGCCCTTGACGCTGATTTTGCTGAAGAGCGGGAAGCCGACACTATACTTGGTCAGGCAGAATCCCTTGATCTCTTCATTGCTGCCCGGCTCCTGCTGGCCGAAATTATTAGCCGGGAAAGCCAGAATCTCGAACCCCTTGTCCTTATAGGTCTCGTATATCGTTTCAAGGTCGGCGTATTGCGGGGTGTTGCCGCACAAGCTGGCGGTATTAACCAGCATGACGACCTTTCCTTTGTATTGCTTCAATGAGACCGGTTTCCCATCGATATCATTCAACGTGAAATCGTACACGGTTGATGCGTTTGCAGCCATGCGTGTCGCTCCCTGTTCCGCCGCATCCACCGGACCAAGCCCTATTGCGATGGCGCCAAGCCCGAGACCCGCGATGAGCCCGAGAGCCAGTACCTTCCATGAACAAGTCGGTCGATGGATCGGCATAGAAAGACTCCTTGTTATAAACGTTCCAACGCCGCAACCCGTTCCTCGATCGGAGGGTGGGTCGCCAGCAGGTGCATGAAGCCGGAGCTGTTGCCTGAAATCTTCATGGTAGCCAAGGCATCTTGAGTTGAATACTCGAATTGGGCCCGGTTCACCCAACGGTCAATGGCCTGCAGCGCCTTGATCATTGACTCTTTGCCGTACACCTTCGCTGAGAATGCATCCGCGGCATATTCCCGGCGGCGGGAGTGCCAGCTGACTACCACCATGGCCAGGATCGAGAGCACGATCTGCAAGAACAGATAGACCACGAAGCCCAAAATCGGACTGCCGCTCTGACCTTCCTCGCGGTCGCCCTGCGGTTGCGCCACCATCTGGTACACAAAATTGCTGATGTAGTGCACGAAGGTGTTCATCAAGCCGGCGAGCACTGTGGTGGAAAACATGTCGCCGTTGAAGACATGACCCATCTCGTGGGCGAGCACAGCCTTCACCTCGTCTTCGCGCAGATTGGCCAACAAGCCGGTCGAGACCGCCACCATCGCATTGTTCTTGCTCGGCCCCGTGGCAAAGGCATTCGGGTCCGGCGAGTCATAGACCCACACTTCCGGCATGGTGATATGGAGGCGTTCCGCAATCTCGCGAACGGAGCCATAGATGACGTGTTCCGCTTGTGTGCGGGGCTGCGTGATCTGCGTGCAATCCAGCATGGCGCGAGCCATTTGTTTGGAAAACAGCAGGCTGATGAACGCGCCGCCGAAGCCGATGACCAACGACCAGACCAGTAATTCCTGACTAAAGGCGCCGCGAACATCGATGCCGAACGCGGGCAGGACCATGTTCACCAGCACTCTGACGGTAATCGACAGCGTGAGGTAAATGAGAATGTTCGAAATAATCAGCAGCCCGATACCCTTCAACGACTTCATATCTGTCCTCCTTGGAGGTTCGTCCTTCTACCACGGAGAGGACCAAACCTTGGATGTCATTATACCGGATGCCCGGGCCGTTTGGTGGTCCCTTGGGCAGGGGAGCCAGGATGCGTCCCGGTGTTCAGAGATAATACCAGGTTTGATGTCAGTCAAGTCGGTTGAATATAGGGCGACGGTGTGACAGGGCGTGGTCCGGCACCCGGACAGGTATCTATCGGCGGACCTGCAGCCGGTTGACCGATTCTCCACCCTTCTGCTACAAACTGCGCCATGCGTAGAGGTCTCTTGTTACTCCGTCTGGGTATTCTGGGTACGGCCGGATTATGCAGCATCGCAGGTCCGACCGCTGGTATTGGAGCTGAGCAGGCGCCGCAGGTTCCTCCGCTCCGAGTGCCGGTTGACCAAGCGGACGGAATTCAACGGGCGACGGTGATTCTGGACAGCTACTCCTACACTCCGCGGCACTTGATCGTGCAGTCCGGGAAACCCGTTGAACTGCTCTTGACCAGTATCACCACGATCACGCCACACAATTTTGTGTTACGGGATGAGGCAGCCGGGATCTCGATCGAACGGGATGTGAGCGCCGGTAAAACCGTGACCGTGCAATTTACGCCATCCAAGCCGGGCACCTATTCCTTCTATTGCGACAAGAAACTCCTCTTTTTCCCAAGTCACCGGGAGAAAGGCATGGAGGGGACACTCGAAGTCCGATAAGCAGGGTGCGCCACGAGTAATCAGCCCTCCCAGCACGAACTCCTTCACGTCATTCTCAAGCAGGTATCCCGTTCCTTTTACCTGACGCTGAATGTCCTGCCGCCGGATGTGCGCGACGAGATGGGGTTGGCCTATCTGTTCGCGCGTGCGGCCGATACGATTGCCGACACCGACCTGATCGGTCGGGAGCAGCGACTTCACCACCTCAACATGTTCCGCGCCCAGTTCAGCGGCGACGACGTTCAACCGCAAGCCGTGCAGGCGATTCAGGCGGGCCTCCTGCCGCACCAGACTGATTCTGCTGAGCGCGTGCTCTTGGAGCGATTGCCGGATTGTTTCGCGCTGTACCGGCAGTTTGATCATGGGGATCGCGAGCGTATCAGCTGGCTGATGGAGGTGCTGCCGAAGGGAATGGAAATGGACCTGACCAGGTTTCCCGGTTCATCGGCCCAAGACCTCTCAGCGCTGGAGCGTCCGCAAGAATTGGATCAGTATACCTACTACGTGGCAGGGTGCGTGGGGGAATTCTGGACCCGCATGGTCTGCGCGCATCGGCCTGCCATGGCGCATTGGGATGTCGACCGGATGTCTGCGATCGGCGTCCGCTTCGGCAAGGGGTTACAGCTCACGAACATTGTGAAGGATCTCGCTCGCGATCTCCAGAACGGCCGGTGCTATGTGCCGACGCAGTGGCTAGATGAGCTTGGGCTCAAACCGAGGGATTTGCTCAAACCGGAAAGCCTGCCGGCCTTTCGGCCGATTCTGCTGCGCATGATCCGTCAGGCCGTGGAACATTTAGACCAGGGCTGGCTCTATACCCTGGCGTTGCCCCGGTTAGAGATCCGGCAGCGACTCGCTTGCATGTGGCCGATTCTGCTGGCCGGCGAAACGCTCACACGCGTGGCCACAGCGCCGGATCTTCTCGATCCAACCGTCAACGTCAAAGCCCCGCGTTCGGTGGTCTATCGAGTGATGGCCCTCACCACACTCACCGGCGCCTGTGGCTATGTCGGCACCGCCTACTGGGGGCGTCTGCGGAAGCAGATCATGTAGACATGCAAGGATGCGTAGTTTGATGCGTATGCCTGTTGGTTGCAGCCGGGGAAGGTGACGATTCTGCGCGCGTCCAACGAGGGCATCTAGAGGCTCGCGCGTTGCACGAGCACAAGAGATCTGCCAGGGGACCCCGCCTACTTCTTCTGCGGCTCTAACAACTTCTCGCCCTTTTTGAATACGGCATAGATCGCTTGGGAAGGGCAGGCATCCAGACAGAGCCGGCAGCTTTCCAGGCAGCGGGAGGGGTCGAATTTGTAGGGTGGGGTCGACAGCCAGGCACTGGTCGGGCAAATGGGGACACAAATGGCCTGGTGAGTGCAGCGATCGGGATGACGGACAAGGTGGTCGCGGATAACCAGCATCGGTTTCACTCCTTCGAAGAGACCTTGCGAAAAGATCTCGAACATGTTTTTTTGCGGGAGGCTGCTCACTTCCACTCCTTGACCAGCTGTGCCAGCCGGTCTTTCAATTCCGGGATCTGTTCCACATTATTTTGAATCGCGCCAAGAATATTTTCGAGGCGCGCGGTGCGTTGCGCGTCCTGGTCTTTCTTGCGCAGGCGGTCATATCCGGCATAGGCCTCAGGGTGTTTCGGCTCAAGATATTCTCGGCCCGCCTGCAGGGCTTCTCCCAACTCGTAGGGTTCTGCGCTCAGGAGTGGAACCACCACAAAAGATCCGTCGGTGCAAATGAGCGCTGCGGAACCTGTCTTGCTCTTGAGCGGCAAGACGACGTCCACGGTTTTTCCAACTAGCTGATCCCAGCTGCGGAGCAAACCGGGAAACGCCTTCATGTAGGCCACCTTTTCCATGTTGGCCTTCCATTTGTCATCGGCGGGCATACAGATCTCGCGATACGGTGGATGGACCGACTCAAGGTTTCAGCGGAGAGAGGTGGAGAGGTCTTGCCTGATCGGGCATGAGGAGTCGTTCGACCGGCTCTCCTTTCACGATATGACGCTCCATGATTTCCTTCACGTCGGCCTCGGACTTGACCCGGTACCAGATGCCTTCGGGATAGACCACCACGCTGGGCCCTTGGGCGCAATAATCGAGGCAGCCGGCCTTATTCGCCCGTACGACTCCCTTCAAGTTGAGCCGCTTGGCTTCTTGCTTAAAGCAGGCATGCAGCGCTTCGGAGCCGAGTTTGGAGCAGCTGCCGCGAGGATCATCAGGCTCGCGTTTGTTGGTGCATACAAAAATATGTCGTTGATAGCCGGTCATCGTGAAAATGTCCGTATTGGTCCATTCAATTGGTGCCTGCGAGCTCAGGTGCCTGCGTGGAACTGGTCGATCAATTGTTTCACCTCCGCCGCGTTCAGGAGCGACGACCCGTTAGCCTGAGTGTCGGCAATGGCGCCGATTTCCCGGAGGCGTAACTGCGCGTGTTGTTTCGCTTCAGGTTCCGAAAGCGCGGAGGCCTGGCCCTTGCTCAATTTATCGAATTCCATCCGGATATCGCGAAAATCGCGCTGCAGGTTTTTCATCATGGAGCAGGGTTCACAATACCATTTTGGGCTTTGGTCCGAAGAAGGCGACAACCGATCATAGGTGCGTCCGAAAAAATCTTTGCCCAGCGACAATTTCATCAACGGGGTACCTGTGGTATTGCAGGCATTACAGGATCCGGCATCCATGCGCGAAGTGCTCCTGGTTAAGGGAAAAGAACCAAAGAGATGGAATCTTACCGCACTGATCTTTCACGTAGCAAGGTGGCGGAGCGGATCGCGCCTATCCAGGCCCGGTCCGATGTATACTGCAAAGAGGAGCGGGCACGAGGCGGAGGGGCGAGGAGGCGCGCATGCTGATCGGAGTTCCAAAAGAGGTGAAGGATTTCGAATATCGTGTGAGTGTGACGCCGGACGGCGTGCGCCTGTTGCGACAGCACGGCCATCAGGTGCTGGTGGAACCTTCGGCCGGGCAGGGAAGCGGATGTCCCGACGAGGCCTATCGGCATGCCGGCGCTGAGGTTGTCGCCTCGAAGGAAGAGGTGTTTAAACGGGCCGAACTGATCGTGAAAGTGAAGGAGCCCCAGCTATCCGAGTGTGCGTTGTTCCGGCCCGGTCAGGTGTTGTTTACCTATCTGCACCTCGCGTCCTTGCCGGATTTGACCAAGGCGTTGATGGCGGCAGGGATCACGGCTATTGCCTATGAAACCGTCGAAGCGAAAGATCATAGCTTGCCGATGCTGCGGCCGATGAGCGAGATCGCCGGGCGGTTGTCCGTACAAGTGGGGGCGCACTACCTCGGGACAGTGCAAGGGGGGCGCGGGGTCTTGTTGGCCGGAGTGCCCGGAGTCTTGCCGGGCCATGTCGTGGTGATCGGCGCGGGCGTCGTGGGAACGTCGGCCGTTCGAATCGCCGTCGGGATGGGCGCCCGGGTCACAGTGATCAATCTGGATTTGGATCGATTGCGCGTACTCGATGATTTGTATGGCGGCCGCATTGCCACCTGTGCGGCGACTGAATCGGCCATCGAACGAGCCGTCATGCAGGCCGACCTGGTCATTGGGGCCGTGTTGGTGCCGGGGGCCCGCGCGCCAAGAGTGATCTCGCGCAGTCTTGTGGCAAAGATGCAGGCCGGATCCGTCATCGTGGACGTAGCTGTCGATCAGGGCGGGTGCTGCGAAACCACCAGGCCCACGACACATTCGGATCCTGTCTACAGGGTGGACGGGGTCGTGCATTACTGCGTCACCAACATGCCGGGCATTGTCCCGCACACCTCCACGCGAGCGTTGACCAACGTGACCCTCCCCTATATTGTGCGGCTCGCGTCGGACGGGGTTGGACACGCCATTCAGTCCGACCCCGGCATTGCGAAGGGTGTGAATGTGATGAATGGGAAGATTACGTGCCAAGCGGTGGCTGAATCTCACGGCTTGCGTTTTACCCCTCTGTTGTAAGACAATCCGGCTTCCGTTTTTCGGATCTGCCCGGTCGGGGCGTAGCGCAGCCCGGTAGCGCACTGCGTTCGGGACGCAGGGGTCGGAGGTTCAAATCCTCTCGCCCCGACCAAACACCACTTCGAGGCCCCCCGGGCCTTCCATTCATTCAGGCAGCGGGATCACACCTCCAATAGTCGTTTCCCTACAATGGATGGCCACAGGTCCTGTGCCTGTCGTCGCTCTTTCTTTCCATGCAGCCGCTTTGAGCACAACGGCGGACGCCGACAACTTGGCGACTTGCGTCGTGCGACGGGCTTCATCATCAACGCGTGTCCGCTCGTCGAAGTTCGGGGTCGACATAAGCGCTCATGGTTTGCTACGTACCTGCCGATAAGGTAGGTGTATGAGCCTGCGAGCGCCGCGTAAAGTTGCAAATCGCGTGACGACCTGTAGCCCCTATGAGAGTATTCGGTGCTAGGCGGAGCTATCGCGCTGCGCCAACATGCTGGCAGTGAGGACGTGCTGACACGATGACGGATATCGGCGAATCCGTGCGCGCGCGAATTCTGGTGAGTGGTCGGGTGCAGGGAGTCGGCTACCGGGCCTTCACCTGCCGCATGGCGGCTGCCCGCGGACTGACCGGGGGAGTGGAAAATCTCGACAGCGGTCAAGTGGCGGTGGATGTGGAAGGTGGACGGGCGGTTCTGGAGGAGTTCCTGGCAGATCTTAAAAAAGGGCCGGTCGGGGCGCGTGTGACCCAGATACAGGTGGAGTGGGGCAATGCCACGGGCCGGTATCACGATTTTACGATCCGGTAGTAGGTGACGACGTTATGGCTCGACGTGCAACTGTGCGACAGGATACCGAGGTAACTGCGCCGGTCTCGACCCGCCGCCCGCGTGCTGCGCGCGCGGAAGAGGATGAGGATGCGGAGTCGCACGGCCTCGCCGAGTCGGAGGACTCCGGTGGAGAAATCCGCCAGGCAGAATCCGGGCGTGCGGAAGGCCTCGACACCATCAAGAGTTATCTGCGCGAAGTCCGCAAGTCGACCCTGTTGAACTTCAAACAGGAACAATCTCTGGGCAAACGCGTGATGGCCGGTGACGAAGCGGCTCGACAGGAGATGATCGAGGCGAATCTCCGGCTGGTCATCAGTATCGGAAAGCGATACATGAATCGCGGCTTCCCGTTTGCCGATATCGTTGAAGAAGGCAATCTGGGCCTGATCAAGGCCGTGGAAAAATTTAACTACAAACGCGGATTCCGCTTCAGCACCTATGCGTCCTGGTGGATTCGCCAGTATATCGAGCGAGCCATCATCAACCAGGGCAAACTTGTCCGGTTGCCGGTTCATGTGGTTGAACGGCTGAACCGGTATCTCGGTAAGGTCGAGCAGTTGGTCCATGAGCTCGGCCGGGAACCACGGGCCGAGGAAGTCGCGGCCAAGTTGAAAACCAGCGTGGCGGAGGTGGACGATCTGAAACAGCTGGTTCGCACCACCTGTTCGCTCGACAGCCCGATCAGCGACCGGCAGGACACTTTCTTGCGGGACGTGATTGAGGATCCGCTCTGTCTCACGCCTGCGGACACCACCGAAGGGGTGATGCGACGGGCCGAACTCATGGCCTGGGTCAATGAGTTGCCCGAAAAGGAGCGCACGGTGATTTTGGCGCGGTTTGGACTTGACGGCGCCGAGTCGCGAACGTTAGAAGAGATCGGCCAGGAGATGGGGCTGACTCGCGAACGAGTCCGCCAAATCGAAACCGCCGCCCTTGCAAGGCTCCGCGGGATTATTGAACGGAAAACCATGAAGCGGGCGGATCTTTTATGAGAACGTCCCGGTGTGATCGTGCCTATGAACTACAAGTCCCTCATCCGAGAAGTTCCCGACTTTCCTAAGCCCGGCATCCTCTTCTACGACATCACCACTCTCCTGAAAGATCCGCAGGCCTTTCGCGCCATCGCCGATGAGCTGGCCGCTCGTTACGAGGGACAGGGCATTGCGAAGGTCATCGGGATCGAGTCGCGCGGGTTTATCCTCGGCGGTACGCTGGCGGCCCGACTTGGCGCCGGGTTCGTTCCGGTGAGAAAGCCCGGCAAATTGCCCGCCGACATTTATGAGGTGCAATACAATCTGGAATATGGCTCCAGCGTGCTGGCGATTCATCGAGATGCCGTATCGCCTGGAGAGCGCGTCCTGATCGTGGACGATCTGCTGGCCACGGGCGGCACGGCCGCGGCGACTGTCGACTTGGTCGGTCAACTCGGCGGGGAGATTGCAGGATTGGACTTTCTCATCGAGCTGAAAGGCCTGAATGGGCGAGCCCGGCTGACAGGGCATAATGTGCACTCCATGATCGTCTATCCGTAGTCCCCAAGATCTTGGGGACGCGGGTACTTGTCAAACGATCTATAGCGTGATATACCTGCCGAACTTTTTCGCCCTGCACTCATCACGAAAGGGTATGAGCCTCTATGGCGACGAAAGTCGGCGCGAAGAAAAAAACACCAACGACGAAAGCCAAAGCCATCGCTCCTGAAAAGCCCGTGAAGAAAGAGCGGCCGGCTCCTGTCACAACTATGACTGAAAAAGACGAAGATAGCGTAGCCGCACGCGTTGTAGCCGCGCTCACGCTTAAGGAAACGCCGAAGGAAAAAGAAGAACGCCAGCGCCGGCGGGAAGTCCTGCAGCGGATGCTGCTCGGCAAGCGCCAGGAGATCATGCGCGAGATCGAAGGTAACCTCGGCCAGTCGCTGACGGAAGATCAGCAGCGCCGTTTGGAATCGGCCCGCGACGTGGGTGATCAAGCTCTCATGGACCTGGATCGCGAGCTCGGCATTTCCCTGATGGAGATGCGGAACCGGAAGCGCCAGGCGATCGATGAGGCGCTGACGCGGCTCAGCGAAGGGACCTACGGTATTTGTGCGGAATGCGGCATCGAAGTTAGTGAGAAGCGCTTAGAGGCGGTGCCGTTCGCCAAATTGTGCGTTCAATGTCAATCTCGCCAGGAACTCCTCGAGAAGATTGAGAAGGAAGAGGATCGGGACTAGCCGACAGGTTGGTCTCGTTCCGTTCCCTTCGCATGCGTGCATAGTGCATCAAAATGAGCAGCTGGCCGCTCGTTTTCCCGGGACCGGCATCGCGACTCTGCTTCATTCTTTCCTGTGTCTATGATTTCTTCCCGTCCGAACGCAGTAGTTTTGTTGAGCGGAGGATTGGATTCCACCGTGACGGCAGCGATCGCCCAACATGACGGGTATCGCATTCACTGCATGACGGTCTCCTACGGACAGCGTCACCACGTGGAGGTCGAGCGCGCCCGCGCCGTCGCTGAGAGGTTGGAGGCTGCCGGCCATGTCGTCGTCACGGTTGATCTGCGGGCAATCGGCGGGTCGGCCATCACGGCGGATGTGGAGGTGCCTAAAGACCGCACGCAAGATGAACGCGCAGGGAACATTCCAGTCACCTATGTTCCGGCCCGCAATACTATCTTCCTCTCGCTAGCCCTGGCGTATGCGGAAACGGTGAGTGCCTCGGCCATCTACTTCGGTGCAAACGTCCTGGACTATTCGGGATACCCGGATTGCCGGCCCGATTTTATTCGTGCGTTTGAGACAGTGGCCAGGCTTGGAACCAAGACGGGAGTGGAGGGGCAAGGAGTGGAAGTCCGCGCGCCTTTGCTGATGCTGTCCAAGGCAGCCATCGTGCGGCGTGGGCAGGAGCTGAATGTCCCATTCGAACTGACGCACAGTTGTTACGATCCCGGTGCCGAGGGTGTTGCCTGCGGCCGGTGCGACAGTTGCCGGATTCGGCGTGAAGGTTTTCGACTGGCGGGTGTTGTGGATCCGGTCCCCTATGCGATACTCTAACGAACGGTTGGCGCGGTTGCACACGCGTCAGGAGAGATGTGTTCATGACCCCTGAAGAATTTTTCATGTATTTGATCATCGCGCTGGTGATCATGGCGCCCATCGGGGCCCGGCTCTACCGGCGGTTGACCTTGAATCGCACGACGCAGATGTTGCGTGAGCAACTGAATCAATCACAGTCCAAGTCGACGACCCCGCCGGAGCTGCCGCGATGAATCGAAATATAGTCAAGCCTCTGCAGATGAAAGCGTGGATGGCGGGAATCGGACTGGTCGCCCTTGTTGCGGCCTTCCCTGCCTGCGAATCGAACGCCACCAATCAAGATGGGGCCAAGCCGGCCGCAGGGGCCACACCAGCCGATGTGCAAGCGGGCGAGGCGAAGTTTAGCGCCAATTGCGCCGCCTGTCATGGTGTCCGCGCGGTCGGAACCAAACAGGGCCCTCCGCTGGTCCACAAGATTTATGAACCGAACCATCATGCCGATATGGCGTTCCAGCGCGCGGCGGAAAATGGCGTCAGGGCCCACCATTGGGAGTTCGGGAATATGCCGAAAATCGAAGGGGTGACGTCGGCCGATGTGGAGCAGATTATTCGGTACGTACGATGGCTGCAACGCGAGGCGGGAATTTACTAGCCGGCCCTCTGTCCGTTCGCTTGAGCTTCCTCTCTCTTCCCCGTCACTGCGTCAGTCCCATGCCTCGTTTGACAACCTTCGCGTGCGGTTCGTAAGGTATTCGCATAGCAAAATATGGTCGTAGAGATACTCGGGAAGGGAATTCGGCTCGTTAGTCAGACCTTTCACAGGAGGAACCTATGAGACAGGGAGCCTGGTCCGTGCTGGGGATCATGGGAGCGATGCTGGTGACCTCAGGCTGTGTGGCGATCGAGGCCGGCCACGAGGGGGTCATGGTGGAACAGCCGTTTTTCTTCGGCCACGGCGGGGTTGATCCGGCGCCGACCAAAACCGGCCGGGTGTGGGTGGCGCCCACGACCAAGGTGATCGAGGTGGACGTCCGGCCCTTACAGTATTCGGAGCATTTCGACATCATTTCCGCAGAAAACGCCCCGGTGTCGTTCGATGCATTCCTGATTGCCAACGTCGTCGAAGGGCGGACTCCGGAACTCATCGGCCGATACGGCACCACCTGGTATCAGAATAATGTGAAGGAAGCGTTTCGCACCTTTGTCCGGGAAGAAGTACAACGATACCCGCTCTTTCAGTTGACGACCGATCCGACAACCAGGACGAAACTGCAGGATGCCATTGCGCGCGAGGTTCAGAATAAACTCATCGATAAACAGAATATGCCGATTCGACTCAATCGTGTGGTCGTCGGCAGTATCCTTCCCCCGAAGGGCGTGGTCGAACAAACGACGCAAACCATCGTTCAGGAACAGCGAAAGATCACGATGGTCGAATTTCAAAAAGCCGAAGAGGCGCGTGAAAAAGCCGAAAAACAACGCGGTATCGCCGACCGCGCCTACCGGGAATCGTTGGGGTTGACCGCACCGGAGTTTGTCGATCTTCGCCGCATCGAAGTGCAGAAGGAAATCGTCCAACATGCGCCGTCGGCACTGACCGTCATTATGGGATTGGAGCGAGTCGGCATCAATATGCCGTCGTCCGGCGCGGATCGATAACGATTGGCGGCTGCTGATGTAGGTCCGTCAAAAACGGGGAGCAAAACCGGAGAGTCCCGGTTTGCTCCCTGAACGTGCGGGAGGTTACTTCACGACCCACACGCGGAAGGTTTTCGCATTTAGCGGCTTCGCGATTTTGAGCGTGCCCACCTCGCCGGGATTCATCACGTCATCCCCCGTCGCCGTCTTTCTGGCCGGGTGCCGGCTGCTTCGAACCAGAATGCCTTGCTCATCGTAGAAATCCACCATCACATCGGCTGATTCACGCAGCCCGCCTTGATAGGCGGTGCCAAGCCAATCGAGACGCTTGAGCGCCTGATAAGTGATCACAAGCGTCCCGTCCGCTTCCTCATGCGCGGCGAGAATCTTCAGCGCCCGATTCTGATCCAGCGCCTGCTCGGATCCGCTCGAGGTCTGAGCCATGAGAACTCGCTCTACGGCGTCCGCCTGGAAGACCGCCCTGACCTTGCAGTACACCGTGCGCCCCTGTTCACTCTGCTGGAGAATCTGCTGATCAGTGACATGTTGGGTGGCAAGGGTATGGACCAGCGAGTGGAACAGTTTCGAGTCGACAATCGAGGCGGTGTGCTCACGCACTGCCGCCGAGGTGCTGACGGCCTGATGCAGCGCTTCCATGCAGGCGTGCTGCTTGGCCTCTGACACTGTTTCCGGCTGGTGATAGGCGTATCGATAATCTCCGGTGATATCGACGCGGGAATGGTCAAATGCGGCCTGGGCCGGAATGGAGACGGCGAGGCACTGCACGGCAACCGCGAAGAGGACGCCGCTTCGGGATATTGGCAGCAGCGGGGTCATACGAGATACCTCCTCTTTCCTGCAGTTCAGGTGTGTGCGCCTGACGTGGCGCGCATGTCAGATTATGCTACCACGCGTGGACGGCGGCGGCAACGCGGCTGAGTCGGGAAGCGCTGTCAATGATTCCACGATGGCTTGAATGGTCAGCGGGGCGTTGCCTTCCAAGCGATTGTTGACAAGCACATAGGGCGTGATGCCGTGGGAGGATGCTGCCTGAATCAGCGAGGCGGCCTCCCGGCGCATCTGCGGCTGAGCGGTGACGATGCGATTGTAGGGAGCATATCGCTCCACGGCTTCACCGTAAGGGAGGCCGAGCGGAGTCAGGAGAGGCATCACGACAAAGGGAGCGGTGAAGCGCTCGTTGAGGAGACGATGCCGAGCGAGAAGCGGCGGCATTCCGGTCCAGTGGTTATACGTGTGAGCGACCTGGTGCGCGAGAAGAATCTCCCGGTAGCGCGGGCTCAATACCGCAGGGTTCCGGATCTCCACGGCATAGGGAAACCCGGTGGGCAGGTCGGCAAGAAAACGGTCCAGGGCGTTGAGGAAGATGCTAGGTTCCATTCCCGTTCGCTGAAATTCAAAGATGAAGGGACCAATTTGCCCGGGGAGGGCCTCACGAAACGGCTGCAGGACCAATTCGCGGAAGAGGGCGCGGTCGAGAAACCGGGGGTTGGGTTGTCCCGCCTTGGCGCCATACCGGGGGAGATGGGCATAGGCGGGAACCGTCAGCTCTTCCCATACCTTCGAGCAAAAGTGAAAATCAGCCGGAACCTGCCTCGCATAATGCGCAAGTTGAGCCGTGCTGGCCGGCCTGTAAAAGGAATGGTCGATGCCGACCGTGCGAAACAGCGGCACGCCGCCTGTCTGATACGCCGCATATTCGGCAAGGCTATCTTTGGAGAAACGACTGGCCGGGTAGGGCCGGTGATAGATCTGATTGCGCCAACCCTCGTAGGCCCAGGAACTGGTGCCGAAACGAACCAGCGACCGGTTGCTCATCGACCGCATCGCCGGGAGGGAAGGTGTGCTGCAGTGAGCGTCAGTGACATGGTACGGCCACGATGCCAGTCCAGCAAAATGTTGTTGATGCGGGGATTGTATCGCAACCGCATGGAAAAACGTAGGACGCCTTGACTTGATGGAGGTCTTCACTCACACTCGGGCACGACACTTATGTACGACGGCACTGAGCAAGACCTGCTTCGCCTCCTCGCCTCACGGGCCGGCATTTCCCCCGAGTATTACGACATTGCCGGTACCCTTCATGTGACCAGCGATGACACGCGTCGCGCCATACTCTCCGCCATGGGATTTGATACGGCGTCGCGTGAGTCGTTAGCCCAAGCCCTGATTGCGTGGGACGAGGCGCCGTGGAGCCAATCCTGTGATCCGATTTTGATTCTCGAGCAGGGGTATGGCCCAACAAACTGGGTATTTCGTCTCCCGTTGGAGGAGAAGGACGAGGAGCACCTGGCCCTGGCATGGCATCTGACCGATGAAAAGGGGACGGTAGTGCATCGCGAGGATGCCGGTCCGCGCCTTGTTCCGCATGAGGTTCAGGTGGTGGCGGGGCGGCGTATGGTCCGCTTCGAATTACCGCTGGTGCCGAATTTGGATCTGGGCTATTACGACCTGTCGGTGGTGGGGACTGTCGGAATAGTGCCCACGAAAGGGGTTCTCCGTATCGTGGTGGCTCCGGCGCATTGTTATGTGCCGCCGGGGATGGCGCAGGGGCAACGGGTGTGGGGATTGGCAGTGCAACTCTATGCGTTGCGATCCCGGACCAATTGGGGCGTCGGCGACTTTACCGATTTGGCCCGCCTGGTTGAATGGGCCGGCAAGGCATTGGGCGCGGGTATCATCGGGCTGAATCCACTCCACGCGCTCAAGAATTCGCGTCCGCACCACCTCAGTCCGTATTCTCCGACGAGCCGCCTGTTCTTGAACGAGCTCTATGTCGATCTTGATCGCCTGCCTGAATATCATGCCTCGCCGGAGGCGCAGCGGCTGAGACACAGTCCTGAATTTCAGAAAAGCGTCGAGGAGGCGCGCGCGGCGGACCTGGTGGATTCCGAGTCCGTGGTCAAGGCGAAGCGCACGATGCTGGATCTGGCCTATCGACAATTCCTGACGGAGAACTATTCAGGGACGGAGCCTTCGCTGCAGCCCACCAGTGCCCGAGGATGGTTGTTGGAGCGTTTCATCCGGGATGAAGGGGAGTCGCTGGAACGGTTTGCTTTGTTTCAGGTGCTGGAAGAAGACCGGCGTTTGATTGAACAGGCTCCAAAGCTCTGGCCCGAATGGCCGGCCCAGTATCGGAATCCGGGCTCACCTGCACTGCGGGAATTTGCGCGGCGCCATCGCAAACGGGTGAGGTTTTTTCAGTATGTGCAATGGGTGGCGGCTGATCAACTCCGGGCCGCCAATACCCGCGCGTCTCAGGTGCATATGACCGTCGGCTTGTATCCGGACCTGGCGCTGGGCAGCGATCGCAACGGGGCGGAAGCCTGGATGTTGCAAGATGTCCTGGCATTGGGCACGGATTGCGGAGCGCCGCCGGATGCATTCGCTCCTCAGGGTCAAAACTGGGGGTTTGCGCCGTTCAATCCGCTGCGCTTGAAGGCGACAGCGTACCGATCGTTCATCGAGTTGCTGCGGAAAACGTTCCGGCAGGGCGGGGCCATTCGGATCGATCATGTGATGACGTTGTTTCGCCTGTTCTGGGTGCCGCGTGGGATGACCGCCGCGGCCGGTGCATACGTGCAATATCCGGCTGAGGATTTGTTGCGGATTCTTGCGCTGGAGAGCACCCGGGCGCAGACCCTGGTCATTGGAGAAGATCTGGGCACGGTGCCGGATTATGTTCGCGAACAGCTCGGCCGGTACAAGATCCTTTCCTACCGCGTATTGTATTTCGAACGGAACTGGGACGGCTCCTGCAAGCCCCCGTCGGCGTATCCCGATCAATCGCTTGCGGTCGTCACCACACATGACCTTCCTACATTGACCGGCTACTGGATCGGGGAGGATATCCGGCTGCGCGCAAGGCTCGGCATGTATGGCAATGAGCAGGCGGTGCAGCAAGCCTTCGAGGAACGGGCGAGGGATAAACATCACTTTCTCGCCGCGCTTCAGGGGGCGGGGTTATTGCCTCCCGGTGTGGGCGCTCAGCAGGAATCGGTGCCGGCTATGACGCCGGACTTGTGTCGGGCGATTCATCTGTATCTCGCTGGCTCGCCGGCCTGGGTGGTCTTGGCCAATCTCGACGATGTGATCGGCGAAGTGACACAAATGAATTTGCCTGGTACTGTAGACGCCTATCCAAACTGGTCCCGAAAACTGTCGCTGTCGCTGGAGGATCTCCAACAGGATGAGCGTGTACAATCTCTCGCCGCCGCCATTCGTACGCTCCGCCCTGCTGCCGCACATCCTTAGTCTGATGCGGGACACCGCTCCGGCCTTGCGCTCCTCTCGTCAACGGTTTCGACCGGCTGTCCCACCTGTGCGGCGTTTGCGATGCCTCGGGATGCTCGGATTCCGGATCTCCCGAATGATTGCCCTCCCGTCGGTGAGGTCCGTTGTTCAGCGAGGCTCCGGATCATCATGAAGAGCCGCAATCAGCTTGTGCTGGGTACGGCCGCACTTCTGTTCCTCATCGTCACGGTGATGGAATGGATGTTTCCGCTCAATGTGGTCGGCGCATTCGGATTTGTCCTGCCGATTCTACTGGTGGCCACCGTCCGGAACCGGCGGCTCATGGTCTTAACCCTGGCCCTGTGTATGCTGGTGACATTCATCGGCCTTTTTCAGCCGGCAAAAAAAAGAGAACGGTTCACGACGGTCGTGTTCAATCGCATTATGGTGGCATGCGTCCTGGCGGGGGTCGCCTATATCGGGGTCACGTGGGAGGAGCGGAAGGCCAGGGAGGAAGCGGCGCGGGCGGCATTGGCCACTCAAACGGAACATCTCCTGCTGGCCAACACTCAGTTGGTTGAGCTCAAGGATAGACTCGCGCGATCGGAGCGGCTGGCGGCGGTGGGGCAACTGGTGGCATCGGTGGCGCATGAAGTGGGGACACCGCTGCACTCCATCGCGTGGCATGTGGAAGCGTTGGCGGAAGAACCGGGGCTTACCTCCGAAATGCAAAAACGGATCGGGATCATCGATGAGCAGTTGAATCGTGTGGTGCGGATCATTCAAGATCTGCTTTCATCCACGAGGCAACGCAAGCCCGAGCCGACCTGGTATCCTGCCGAGCGCCTTATTGAGCCGGTAGTTGCATTGATGGAGCCAGGGTACCATGCGAAAGGCGTGGCGCTTCAGGCCGAGGTGTCGCCGTCGTTGTTGGTCTGGGCGGATGCCGAAAAAATTCACCAGGTCTTGGTGAATCTCCTCAGCAACGCATTGGCAGCGACCGGAGCGGGAGGGCAGGTGAGGGTGTCGGTCGCATCGCGCCCGGCATCGGCGGAAGAGCGGGAACGCGGATCCTGCACCGGCCGGACTGACCTTGACACGACGGTCACGCTCGTCGTGTCTGATTCAGGCTGCGGGATGCCGCGGCAGGATGTGGAGCGGGCCTTCCAGCCGTTTTTTACGACCAAGGCGATCGGGAAGGGCACGGGGTTAGGATTGTTTCTCAGCCGGGAGGCCGTTCTGGCGCACGGCGGCCAGCTGACGCTGGAGAGCGAAGTGGGAAGAGGGACAACGGCGACCGTGGTGCTTCCCGGATTGCCGGCGAATCCCGCGGCATCGTAGGAGCATAACGCGAATGAGTCAGGCAAAACTGTTTGTGGTCGACGATGATGAGGCTGCCCGGACCTTGCTGGCTGAAGCGCTCGCGAAGGAAGGGTATGAGGTCGAAGCCTTTGCCAGCGGCCAGGCTGCGGTGGAGCGCGGGAAGCAGGCCCCCCCGGACGTGGTCCTCACCGATATCCGTATGGAGCAAGGCGACGGATTTTTAGTGTTGAAAGAGTTTAAGCGATTCAGCCCGGATACGTCGATTGTCTTGCTGACGGCGTTCGGATCCCTGGAGGGCGCGATTGAAGCCATCAAGCAGGGCGCCTATGACTATCTGGCGAAACCGTTCAAGCGGGACGAGATTCGGCTCGTCGTCCAGCGCAGCTTGGAGCATTGCCGTCTGGTTCGGGAAAATGCCCGCTTTCGTGAAGATGCCCGCGTGCGTGAACCCTGGTCGCATTTGGTCGGCAGCAGTCCCGCCATGCTGGAAGTGTACAAGCTGGTAGCCCGGGTATCCGACGGGCGAAGCACGGTCCTCATCGAAGGGGAAAGTGGAACCGGCAAAGAGCTGATCGCGCGCGCGGTCCATTTAAATAGTCCGCGCCGCGAGAAACCGTTCATTCCCGTCAACTGCGGCGCCCTTCCCGATCATCTGCTCGAATCGGAAATGTTCGGCTATGAAAAGGGGGCGTTCACCGGAGCCGTCGGCGCGAAGGCCGGGCTCTTTGAGGCAGCCAATGGCGGCACGTTGTTTTTGGACGAGATCGGGGATCTCGGCCAGGCGCTCCAGGTCAAGTTGTTGCGCGTGATGCAGGAGCAGGAAGTGCGGCGGGTCGGCAGTACGTCCTCCGTGAAAGTCGATGTGCGCATAATCGCCGCCACGAATCGGGATCTGGCCGCCCGTGTCAAAGAGGGGAAATTTCGCGATGACTTGTACTATCGGTTGAACGTGGTGAGGATCGCACTTCCGTCGTTAGCCGATCGACAGGAAGACATTCCGATGCTCGCCCATCATTTTTTACAGAAATATGCCAAGCAATCCTCGCATGTGAGAGGGTTTTCGCCCGAAACAATGACATTGTTGAAGCGCTATCACTGGCCGGGTAATGTGCGCGAGTTGGAAAATGCCGTCGAGCGAGCGGTCTCCCTGAGTCATGGTCCGCTGCTGTTGCCCGAAGATCTTCCCGAATCGATCAGGACGGAGCCTGGTTCGCCAGACAAGCCTGCGGGAGAACTGTCCGAGGGAGATCCTGATGCTTTGCTGACCTTGGATGAGGTGGAGAAACGGCATCTGTCGCGTGTGTTGAAAGAGACGAGAGGCAATAAGGTGAAGGCGGCGAAGATCCTCGGAATCGATCGGCGGACCCTGTACCGGATGGCGGAGCGGTTTGGGTTGGATTTCGGCGATGAGAGCGAGGATAAATAGACCGGTGTTACAACAATCGAAGGGCGTTCTTGATCAAGCGGATTTCGTTGGCGGCGCTCTGCGGCAAGGGTGTCTCCGCATCTTCCCACCTGTCGAATAGCCCGTCTTTTCCGCGGTAAAATACCTGCAAACGTAAACGGGTGGTGCTGTCGTCTTGCGGAACGATGCGTGCTTCCACCCGGCTCTTTCCGACTCCGAATCTCCAGCGCAACAATCCGTTCCAGGGACCTCTGACTTCTTGCCTCATACCCGTTGTCACGTTGCCGGCTTCATCCTGATCGACGCTGTAGCCTCCTTGTGTCAGCACATCACTCACCGCAGTGTGGACCCTGTCGGCCGGAGCCTCGAGCGTCACCTCCATTACATCCGCCTCCGGAGCGGGCGGACCTCCTGCGCATCCGACACATGCGGCCAGGAGCAAGAGGCTGGCGATAGCGGGCTTCATTTGGGTTTGGCCTCCTGAAGCCGGTAGACGTTATGGGTATCTGTTTGCTCCACGCCGGGGATGGCGTGAATTTTTGCCAGCACAAGCTGGGTTAAGGCGTCTTGATGGGGAATTTCAACGATTGTGAAGATGTCCGGTTTGCCCCAGCAAGGGTCGATTTGTTTGATTTCTTTAATGTCCGCTAAGGCCTTCACGACGTCGGCGGTTTGACCGGGATGCACGTTGATCAGCACGTAGGCTCGGTCGGGCATGCAGGGAATCTCCCTTGAAATGGCGCGGCGGCGCTAAGGCCTCGCGCGAATCGAAACCTATCGGATTATTCCGGCTGAAGTCAACACGATGCGTATCGGTCTGAGTCTGGCGGGTGACGCCATCTCATTTGGGTGCCACGATGACCTCGATGCTGTACGTTCCCCCGGCGGAGGACAGGTCGGCCTCCAACCCGCGGGGGTTTCCCACACGGCCATCCGGGTCATAGACAAAGCAGACTAAGGCCGCTCCATTCGGGCGTGCGGAATAATGGGCTGTGTCTGCCGCGATCTGTTCGGCGAGATCCTTGGTTGTCAGCCCGGAGCGGGTCTGTTTGACGACCACAACAGTCTTCTCCCAGTCGAGGAGATAGCCGGTTCGGCGCGCGCCGTTCGTATACGCCGGCGTCCATTCCTCCGTGCCGACCTCATCGAACTGTAATCGGAGGAGTGCATAGAACAGATCCTGCAAATCATACTCGTCGTTGATTTCGATCGTCGGTCGGTATTCCTTTCTGAGCCGCAGTTGGCGCGCGACGAGGTGAAATCGGGCGCACACTCTCCTCAATATGTCCAGCGTGCCCTGTTCGGACGGGACCTTGGCTTCTGGAGTCTCCTCGGGTATGGGGCTTTGAGTCGATGCGGGCGTCGAGGATCGGAGCGGCGCGGTGGCCTGCGCTACGATTGGGTGAGCGGGTGGCTCCTGCTGCAGCTGGGGCATCGCGCTGGCAGGTGTCGGCGGCATGGTCTGAACGATCGGAGGCACGGTTCGAATTTCTGAGGCGGAAACAGGGGCAGAATCGGCCGTGGGTGCGGCCAACGATAGGACTGATGGCTGGGGTGGCTGAGGAGCGATTATGGATGCGGGGTCCGGGGGAGTCGTGACGTTGGCTGTCGCCTGAGCCGGAGATTCGATGGTGACGGGTGGCGCAGGTCGCGGGCGCAACGTTGTGTGAGGAACCGGTGGAATGGTTCCCTGAGGAATGGCACTCATTGTCGGCGCGATAGGCGAAATTGTGGTCGCGGGAATGGGGAGATCTGCGGCGAGCCTCGGAGTGAAACTGCTCACCGGTAGCGAGGTTGTCGTGACAGCACTTGCGGTCATCGGCGCTGGCGTGACCGGAGGCGGTGTGATGCTGACCTGTGGCGCCACTGTGGCCTCGGCTGGTCCTGAACAGTCTGAAGGCGGTGACTGGATCGGGCGAGGCGCTGGCGTCTCCCGTGGTAAGAGAGGCATGGTATCCGTGGCCGGCATTGGGACGGAAGGAATGGCAACAGGTGCGCTTGTGGGAGGTGGCGACGGGGACGAGGGGAGTGGGCTGATAGTGGCAGTCGCAATAATGGCCGGCGCAGGGGAACTAGAGATAGAGACGGCTGTCAATGGAGCAGGGCTCACCGGAGATCGGGCTGCAAGGGAGTCAGGGGGGGGGACGGGCGGCGCCACGGGTAACGACGGACGATCCGGTTCTGCCGTGACCACGGCGATGACCTCATCAGGCGTGAGGCCGAGTAACTCCGCTTTTTGAATCTCCAGCGCGGCGATGAATTCCTTCAAGAGCGCGGTGCTCTGCACGGATTCTGCGCGACTGCCGACCTTGAGTTTGTGATGTTTGTGCGTCTGATATTCCGGAGATTTTTCACCGAACAATCGTCTGATCGTTTCACGAAAGGAGAGTTCGGTTCTGGCGCGGACGGCTTCTCGATAGGGAAATCCGTCCCGGCTCAGATCGTCGATCTGAATGCTCAATTCGCGGAGTGTGGCGATGCCGCGTGTGAGTTCATCAACGACGTTCGGTTTGGTTTTGCTGCGTAGTGCCTCGTTTGCTTTTGCTCGTGCCATGCGAAGTATCCCTCTCGTGAGAAAAGTCTATCCGAGGGGATGTGGCCTGACAAGCAATCCCTGCTTTTACTCGTCGCAGACAGCGTACCGTGGGGGTGTGATGGTGGTCAGTCGACCCACTCTACCTCGCCCTTGCCGGATGCGGAGGGTTTTGCAGGGGCTTGGGTGGCTGGAGGTCCGGCCAATGTCTGGTGGGCGAGCGTCAGCAGGACGTCGCTGGTAAAGGGCTTTTTTAGGAAGGGCAATCCCTCCCTGATGAGGCCGCGACGTTGCAGGTCGGGTCCTGGAGTGCTGGACATGAGAATGATGCGGATATTTCGCGTTCCCTCCAGGAGACGGTCGACCATCTCGGGCCCATTGATCCGGGGGTAGGGATTCTTCTCGACGGAGAGTTGGAAACCGGGGGGTGGGAGGAAGATGTCGGTGACGACAAGATGAATGGGGGTGGGGTGTTCCGCGTAGAGCCTGAGTGCTTCGGCGCTTCCCGGCGCCGTGAGGACGGTGTACCCGTAATCCTGCAATGGTTTTGACGCCAACAGAAGCGTCGTGGGATCGTCGTCAACGACAAGGATGGTCGTCGCGCGCTGTGTTCCGTCGGTAGTCATGCGGGACCTCCTTCATGACGGTGGTTCATCTCCGCGGATTAGAATCGGGGATGGTGCTCCTTTAGCCGTTGGTATTCCCGTTGCTCGCAGGTGCCTTGGGTGGGACGCACTGTTTCGGGCACCTCCGCGAAACGCAACGAGCAATAGCGCTGCGCCTGTTGACGGCGTTCAAGATCCTGTTGTGCTTCGAGTTGCTGGAGACGGACGGTGAGGTCGATGGCAGGAAGATCCTTACCGGTGAGGAGTTCTGGCTGCGGCACCGGCATGGCATCTTCGCTGGACCTGGGGTTCGGGCCGGTCAACCGCCAACGGGTCAAGACGTCCTCCTGGTTGAAGACGATGGTGAGGCCGAATTGCGCGTAGTCCCAGATCAACTCGCCCTTTTCAGGCCGCGCCCAGATTGATCGAGGCAGGCCGTATCGATTCCACACCTCGTCCCGCAGCATCCCTACACGGGGAGTGAGATTCCTGACCGCTGCGACCTGCGCGAGAATTGGTGAAATGTCGGCTGACTTTCCGGGGTTCGTCCGTCTTGCGAGTCCATCCAAGGCGGTACGAGGAGCGCGCAATAAGCGCCACACCGTGACCAATCCCTGGGCGCAGTCGGCAGGATGACTGTCCTCAAAAATCATCTGTGTGTCCAGCGGAAATCCGCCTATTTCCTGGGCGCGCGTGAAATTCTTGACCTCCTGGACTGCGGCGAGGTAGGCGCGTTGACGTCCCTCTTCCATATTTGGCGCGCAGGAGGCTCGCCCTGTGAAGAAGACGTCTTCACCGAAATGAAACAGGGCTTGTTCTGTCCAAAATGGGTGATTCTCGCCAGCTTCGGTGGTTGAGGCCGCAAAAGCGCTCCAGCACAGGAAGAGAATGAGGGCGTATTGCACCATAGGCAAAAAACCGGTGAGGGAACTATCAGCAGCGGTATTCGCTCAGTATAACGCACTGAACAAGAAAATCGACAAAAGAGAGAGTTTGCGCGTCAGGTGGTCTGCAGAGCGAACGTGCGGGGGGTGTAGCCGCCGGCCAAATGATTCGCAGGCTAGTTGTTCATCGATGGGGTGAGGTTCTCTCTTGTGGACGCAGCAGGGGTAGCAGGGTGTCTGGTGCCCTCGGTGGTCATGAGGCCGGATCCCGGGGGACAGATGTTCTCGGGAGCAACGGAGCCCGGGTTACGCATGCCCCAGGCTGTGGCTAGGGCATGACAGGTCAGGAGGCTGATCCCTTCCTCGATATTGCTGAATCGTTCGGTGGACTGGGCTTTTCCGCTCCATTCGATCTCGCCGGTGTTCACATCGACCGCTCGCAACGCAATGGTGGCTGAGTAGACCCGTTGACTACGGGGTAGTCCCCCACTCCAATCCAGCGCTTCCCAAGACCCCACCTCGGCATTACTGAACACGACTAGCCGGGCACCGACCAGTTTAGCCATTCGGAGCACGTCCGTTTCGAGATACTGATACGCCGAAAGGCTCACTTTTTGATCGGCTGCGGCTTGCAGGACTTTTGTTTGATCTACAACCAGAAGGCCCTTTTTGAGGAGCCAGGTGCTGGCGCTTTGGATTGTGTCGGAGCGTCCGCCCCAGACGACGGCCCTTGTATAGGGTGCAGGCAGTTTGGAATGGAAGCCGTCGGTCGTTGGCGTTTCCAGGAGGGTATATCCGTGGCATCCGGCTGTGGCGAGGAGGACCAGGAACAGATGAATGACTAAATTCGCCGCCTTCATGGACTCTTTCGGGGAAAATTTACCGTAACTGCTCGTCATGAAATGAAACTTTATCAAGAACGGTTCCTACTGTGTGTAGGGTATACACCTGACGAGCTCGCCACAGTATACAGGACCAATTCTACCTACGTCTGCTGCATTCGTCGAGTACATTGAGCCTTGGTGTGCTCTCGCTATACCCCTACCTACTTAGGAACGCCAAGTTGGTAAGCGCCGTCCGGCCTTACTCTCACTGACAGACTGGAGGCTCAACGGTTGGTAACGGATAACGCGGCGGGAGCTTGTGATACTGGCCTGGAACGGCGGCGGCTCCACCCATGGCTTGTGAAGCCGCCGCGGGCTTACAGGATTTCGACCTGTGGAAAGGCGTTTTGTTCACCCTTCTGTTGAGGACGGTCAGCCATGATCATGAGCTGGAAGGCAATGATCGGCAGAAGTGCATACCCTATGAGGATCAGCGGAAACTCAATCATGATGGGGACTCCTTTTGTTATGTGGAGTCACCACTGCAAACTCAATACCGTTCCCCTGTATTTCGGCAACCTGTTGATTCTAGTGATGGTGTGAGGGCCTTACTTCACGAGTGTTCGGCGAGGAGTTGAGATTTAATGGAGAGAACTGTGCAATGAGAACAATTTGCGCTGAGCCTGAAGACCTAAGGGTCATCGTGCGAAAGGGGAGAAGCGAATCCGATATGCCAGCAGGAGGAGGCACTCCTTCAACTCCAGAAGTGGTGCGAAAGCATTTTGAGAATTTTGAGAAGAGGAGGATTGCCACCCTCGACTCTGAGTGAGTGGCGGCAAATCGAATCGAGCACAGCCATTTGATACGGAATGCGACCGCGGTTCATTCTACAGGTGAATGGCAGCGGGATTGGTTGGTGCCCCCGACACGAATTGAACGCGCGACCCGCGGTTTAGGAAACAGGCCTGGACGATTTTTGAAATGCTCGGTGTATCAATGGTTTCCCCATTTTTTGCTGCGAAAACATTTGTTTGCGTGCATTCCATCGAATCCATTGTTTCGAGAAGTATAGATGGGTTTTGAAAATTTTTAGCACAAATTTAGCACAGAGTTTTGGACTGCACCCCTAGATTGAGACAGTAGTGTTGCTCCTCGTGTCGGTCCACTCTCCACAAAATAGCCGTTTCTTTGACGATAGCCCTCCACACGCGTACTGTCTATTCAGGAATTCATTGTCTTCAATGTGACATCCTATGAAACCTCGCTCGTTTGTTGTGTACGCCTGTCTCCTTATTGTCGTGAGAGCACCTTATCCATCCAGTGGATGGGCCGAAGATCTCTCGGCGCTAACCCTCCTGCGTGACGCGAGTAACAACGCGGCACACATAGCTGATGACACTGTAAAGCGGAGTGCTCTTCTCGACATCCTTAGAGCCCAGCAAAAAATTGGTGACGAGGCTGGTGCGATGAAGACCGCGGAATTGGAGCCGTTGCCCGGAAACAAAGACAATGCGTGGGTGACTGTTGTCGAGATCCAGGCAAGTAAGGGTAATATCACAGGAGCCGAACAGACCCGTGCACGTATTTCCGAACAAATTGCTCGCGCCAATGCCTTGTCTCATATCGCCATCGCCTATGCCGCCGGTGGAGATATTCAAAGAGCACTCCAACTCTCAGCAGAAATTTCGGAAAACTACGCTGCCCGTGGGACTGCGCTCTATCGCATAGCCGAAATCCAGGCAAAAAATGGAGACGTACCCGCTGCATTACGAACCGTACAGGATGTATGGAGGGCGAACCCCTACTCTTTGATTCCATTGATGCAGCTGCAACTGGCTACCGGATTGCCAGACGAGGCGGTCCAGCTTACTGAGCTAACAGAGGATCAAGGCTTCAAAAGTTACCTGCTCTGGGCAGTGACCATGGCAGAGAAAAACCGCATGCGCCAACTCAACGTCGCCGCCACAATTCCTGTTCGAGGTGTTAAGGCGCTTACCTACAAAGACACTGCGCACCGCCAGCTCGCTGAGGGGGATGTGCAAGGGTGTCTGGATAGCCTCACGATAGCAACGCAGGAGGCGCCCGCCGTATACAACATTTATGCAAGAGCAGACCTACAATGGCGCATTGCCACGCTGTACGCTCGTGCTCATGACATTACTCAGTCGAGGAAGGTTGCACTGACTATTGAACTAGAAGGGCACCGGAACTTCGCACTACGGGAGATCGTAGGTGTCCAAGCTCAGGCCCAGGACTATGAGGGGGCACTACAGACCGCGTTGCTAGGGAAGGGCGACGACTCGCTGATGGACTATGCGTTGAGTCGAATTGCTGAACGCCAAGTGGCAGTGGAGACATTGGATAGAGCGATGGAAACCATTGCAAAAATTAAGAGTGATGAGGCAAGAACTACCGCGTATGCTTCTGTTGCAGCCTCCGCTGCGGAAGCGGGTAAAATCACGCACGCGCTAACCCTCATCCAGGTACACCAACAAGCGATTGCGGAAGCACGAGTGTTCGTCGAAACAGCAGAGGCGTTAGACAGCCTTAGGACGGGCGATGCTCGGGCGATGAAATTGTTCTCTCAGCTGCACTCCTTTTCACGTGCCACCGCCCACACGTTAAGCCGGATCGCCCTTTCCCGTGCAGACCATGGCGCGCTGCAGGAAGCCCTTGGTTATGCGCTATTGATCCCTGAGCACGATACCGAAAGCGGCGAGACGTTTAAGTGGCTTGCCTTTAATCAAACAAAACATGGAGATGTGGACGGCGTCGTTCGGTGGATTACAGCTGCTGAGTTCCCCTCTCATAAAGCGTTTGCTCTGGTTGGAGTCGCAAGTGCCTTAATTACCAAGGATACAAGGTAACCTCTCCCCACCTTCTTCGTCGGTGAAAACTGAAGTGAGCCCCTCTGGCGAGACAGTTCGTTGGGAACAGCGACAAACCAGTAAGTTTTGTAGGCTGAGGGGCGATCTTGCGACAAGTGGTGAGATTTGGGTCCGGTTTGAGTAGAATGGGAGCGGCTAGCTCACTAATTCAGATGGGTGAGGGCGGAGGAGGGCTCCACGATGCGACAAACAATCAAAGCCCGCTATCATGGCGGAGTGTTACAGCCGTTGGAACCTCTTGCGTTGACTGATGATGCGGAAGTACAGGTCACGATCGATACCGAGCTCGCGCTTGGCGCGGACGAAATTCTGCGGCGTGCCGCACAGGTCTATCACGGACTGAGTACCGACGAGATCACGCAGGTCGAGTCCATTGCGTTGGATCGGCAGCACTTCTTCCGTGAGCCGGCTGCCTAATGCCGCAACCGGCTGCCCTCCTCGATACCGATATTCTCTCCGAACTTCTCAAGCAACATCCCCTCGTCGTGCAGCGGGTGCGGAACTATCTGGCGGAGCACCAGCGGCTGGCCTTCTCGATTATCACTCGCTATGAACTCCTGCGGGGACTGAAGGCGAAACAGGCACGGACTCAAGAGGCGGCCTTCACGTTGCTCTGCCAGGCCAGTCTCATTCTGCCGATCACCGACCAAGTCGTAGAGCGCGCGGCGACGTTATACGGCGATCTCCATCGACAGGGGGCTTTGCTGCCCGATGCAGACCTGCTCATTGCCGCTACCGCCTTGGACGCGCAGCGTCCGTTGATTACGAACAACCTCGCGCACTTCCAGCGCATTCCTGGCCTCATCGTCGAAAGCTGGAAACGGTCAGCGTAACTCCAGCGACACCGTGGCGGTCACCCCATTAAACTTCACGACATTGTTGGAGGCGACCGGATCAAATCCATATCCTTTCCATATCCTTGTATTCGGCAAAATTGCATGACCGGCCCAGCGACTGGATTAACGAGATAGATCCCGATGCCGCTGCCAGGGGGTGTGAGGCGGTCGACCGAGAGCAGGTTGTCCACAGCCTCATAGGTGTAGACGGCAGTTGCGCCAGCACCGTCACTCACACTCGCCCTGTAGGGGAAAGGAGAACGCCGTGAAACGGAAACGCTTCAGCATGGAACAAATCGTGGCGGTGCTGAAGCAGGTGTAGCTGGGTGCCCCGATCGCCGATGTGATCTGCCACCTCGGGATTGCCGAACAGACGTTCTCTTGGTGGAAACGGCGATATCCCACACGTCGCTATCAGAGTCATCGGAACACGCGCACCGCGCTCCGGGTAGCGGATTCGTGTCCTCACCGCGCATCGCGGCGCGCCGGCGAGACTACCACGAGCGTAGCCGTCATCGGGCGCTCCAGCATCGGAAACCAGAGAAGTTTTCCAAGCGGGCTGCAAAGAGTCCGCTCCTCGCCCCCACCATCACCGCTGGTAACTCTCCTTAGACTTGGTACAGATATCCAGGTTGACCAAGATATCCTTGATTACACTCAACGCTGGCACAATTCCCGGCAGCGGGGAGAGCGGCGTTTCAGCACGAGAGGTCCAAACTCTTGACTCAGGTTTTCGTGGTATCAGAGTAGAACCCGACCGATAAGGCTCGGATCAAAAAGAGAAGCAGTCATTCGACCACACTCTTGTTCATTCGCCCTCGCTATGATAACCAGTTGGGCCTCGAATCTCACCTTTGCTCACAAATGAGAAGTTGGTGCATCCCACATGGAACACTTTAGGCACATTGTTGAGAATTTCCTACTAATGGAAACGGCGGACGATCCTGAGACGACGCGGGTGCTGCAAGACGTGTTCGCGCTCATCAAAGATCAAAAAGAAATCCGCTTTTTCGTAGATGGGGCACATCATTTTGGTCATCAGGCGGCCTCAATAAACCTCATGAGACGACTGATCGATCGAACAGGTTATGCGGGACGACTCTGCATTATCTTCGCCGAGAACCCTAGTCTGCCGCCGAACAGTACGGCCCACAAACTAGCCGTTCTCTTGCCGGGGGTTGATCCGCGAAAAATAGCCGCATCAGTGATCACCTACGGCCCATGTCGTCATATCTCCTTTCTTCCCTATAACGATCGTCACCGACTCAGGGACGAAGTGACCCTGGGGTTTACCGGTGGAGCGGATGAGATGTCAATCAACTTGGCTAGAGAGCTCAAAGTCATCTATTTTCTTCGGCTCCAGCCATATCTCTGGGACGATCACGCATCTAAGAAAGCTGATCCTTATTACGCAAGCTCCAGGATTGAAACACCCCAGGGGCAGTCGTTTTATATGGTGGATGCCCATTCATCTTTTCGGAGCCTTCCGTTTACGTTTCCACCTTCCTTATGTGCCGACGTGTCAGAGGAGATCTGGAATTGGTATGCCACCACCCAAAACTTTGATCAAGACCTTCGAATTAACACGAAGAATGCACGCGCTGTTTATCAAATGTCGCAAGAGCACACTCGCCTTGGCCTCTGGCCCCTCTACGGACTCCACCAGTTTCGTGATCAGATTTCCGAAATCGCGTTGAACATAATATTCACAGCTTTCGGCGCGCAACAAGTCCTTGGACGGCCCATCATGGCCTGCTGTTTCAATAAGCCGACGGCCATCCCTCACTTTGAAGCCCTGTTGTCTCCTTTTGCCGACGATCTCGTGAGTCGGGACTTTGAACTCACTGCGTTCAAGAATGCTCTTGGTCGAGAATACGCTCGTGTGATGGGTAGGGGAGAGCTGTCGCAAGAGATGTTGGACCGGTTCGTGTGCGAAACGGCAAGGCATGTAGGGCCATGGATTGAACAGGGGGCCAGACTTGTCTGTTTGTCAACTTACGACTTCGTTCAAGGAACTTATATGGATATCGCATCATCCCTGGAAGCAACGATGAATCGCGCGGCTCAATATGATGTAATTGTGGCGTTACTTGGTCCGGTGCCGGGGGATGTTTATAATGCCTTTTTTGCGCGAAGTGCGCTTCCGGGGGTATTTGAAGGTCAAGCCACCTCGAGTCTGATGATCAGCTCAGGGAAAGCGTTCTTGCAAGTCCACCGTGAAGACAGCGAAATCACTGATAACTACCCAGCCACTGTCGGTCTCTTTAATTACGGCGAGGTGGCGTCCGCCTGTCGGGAGACCGCACTTCAATTACGAAGCCAGCGATGCCTCCATTACCTTCAGCGCGACCATACTGCCAATCCAAGAGACTATTTCAGACAACTAAGCCGGATATCCAAATTCCTCATAGACACGCAAGACCCAGCTTCGCAAGTCTCGTCCTATTTCAACGCGCTCGGATCGTACTATCGGCAGGACATCCATGATAAATTCGTGTTGGGGGTACTGGCGTTGCTCACTTCCCAGTTGGTAGATGACGCAATCTAACCCACAACGATTCACGGACGATCATCCTTGAGGCTGTTGAGCATCGGAAACCGATTACGGATTATCCCAGGCTTCCCAACAAGTATTAGTCGTTATTCGTGCAGGAATACTACAGTCGTGAAATAGGCTCATTTTTGAGGAAGGACGGGCTTCTCTCCGAGAATCGTTACCCCGTGTACGGCACGTATGTGGCGCGTGACATCGTACGGGGTGACGCGATGCATGGTCCATGCGTTATCCCACATGATGACATCATGCGGCAGCCAGCGGTGGCGGAAAAGGAAATTTTCCTGCGTGGCCCAGGCCATAAGCTCGTGAATCAAGGTGTGACTGTCGGCATCGCTCCAGCCCACGATCTTTTCCATGTAGGGCGGACTCAGGTACAGCGATCGGCGTCCATCTGCATGCCGACGAACTAGGGGATGCTCAGTACGCGGCAAACTCACCGCCTCCTCCGGGCGCAAATCATCTCCTTGCTGACGGACCAGATATGCAAAGTTATGGATCGCCCTGAGACTTTCGATACGTCTCTTCATGACACTAGGTAGTTTCTCAAACGCAGTGACATTGTCAGCAAAGATCGTATCGCCGCCTTCCTCGGCTACATGCAGAGCCCGCAGAACTACGCCCTTAATAGGCAATTCGCGATAAGAGCTATCAATGTGCCATAGCCAATTCAACCGCAGCATTTTGATTCGTTCGTCGTGGGACGGCAGTAACTGCCCTAACTCATCCGTGTTGGATGAACGAAAGATCTCGGGGATAAAAGGAACATTTTCCTTCCTCGGGGTGAACGTTTCAAGACGGCCCAAACGACGAGCGAAACGCACCTGCTCTTCATCGGTGATCCTTTGTCCACGAAATACCAGCACACCGTGCCGAGACCACTTCTTCATCAATTGGTCGATCTCTCGTCGACCATGAGGCGCCTGAAGGTTAAGCCCCGTTACTTCGGCGCCAAGGGTTTCGCCAAGTTTGCAGAATCGCATCACTGCCCTCATTCATCTGCTAAGTTTTCATGCGCATACTCAGACAACACGGAGAGAGGCCGCGCTAAACCTGGCACGTCGTCATCAGCCATTCGAATTACGAAATTACACCACTTTGTGAAATTCAGGGTGACGGAACAGCGTGCCAGGTTGAAGCTTGGCCATCTGCCTCATTGGATCGGCAGTATCTTGCTCTATCAGCAGCCGGTCCACCTCCGCCACCCCCTTTTCTGGTCGTGCAGCGCAGTAGGCGTGATCGCCAAAAAACCGGAGCGAAATTGTGCGCCGTTTCTCTCCTGCACGAGTAGGCGCACCACCATGAAGTATGGCAGGGTGGAAGATGATCACATCGCCAGGCTCAATAGCCCAGGAAACAATATCGTATTTCGCACGCTCTGACTCAATGTCAGGCAAAGGCATCCACACTCCATCTTCAAACATCGCAGCGGTCGAGTCATTAGGATCAAAGGCTGTGGGGTTAAATAGAGGTCCCCGATTGGATCCACACACAAATTCAAGAGACTCTTCTTTACGGACAGAATCCAGGGTGAGCCAGACCGTAGCCAGATGCTCTCCGCTCATAGGAACATATGGAAGATCTTGGTGCCAGGGTGTGGCGAGTGTTTCACCACCTTCCTTGAGCCAGATCTGTTCATAGAGCAACCAAAGATTGTGAGTTCCAAGCACATCCGCCACCAGCTTAGAGAGAGATGTTTCAATCAAAAGGGATCTATAAGCAGGAAAGGCATTCGGGTTGGCATGATCCTGAAAGAAGGCACCTGGTCGGCCTGCCAACACGCGTCGCGCTCCCGGTCCCGGATGGTCCAATGTCCATCGAAACGCACTTTCAGCAGCCTCAATCCCTCGCTGATCGAGCGCATGATTGACATAGACCACTCCATCAACAACAAACTTGTTCTGGTGCTCCTCCATTAACGCCATTGTTGCTACCCTCTCACTGGCACGTCAGCACCAGAGTCTGGATTAGAACAGGTCGTTAGCCATTCTGCTGATAGCAAAGGCCAAGGACTCCCTGAAGCATGCAGCGCCAACGCTGTCGCAGGTCCGAGAAAACCAACCCAGAGATCGGGAGTGATCACATCAGGATCGTCAGAAACCCATAGACAGTTTCCACCTCGTTTACTATGGGCACAGCGGAGGGCATGAGCCACCTTCCCGGCACGGGCTTCGGCAAGTCTCTGAAAGCGAGGTATTCCCCTGAGCATGCGCCAGAGCTCAAGCTGTCCCGAAAGACCGTGGCAGTAAGTTGGAGTGCCCACTGACCGCTCATCTTGGAGAATATCGACTGCCCAGTCGATCTCCGCTCGAAGAGAAGGTGTATCTCCAAGACCTTGCAGAATAGCCCAAAGATATCCGGCAACCCCATGGCACCAATTCCCCACGGCATGATGTCGATTGGAGTTCACGGCCATTTTCAAAGCCAGTCCATTGTCGGTCCGTCCACGCTTGGCGATCTGTTGGAATGTCCCCACTGCTGTCTCGACACAGTCTTGGTCTCCGACTCGTCGTCCCCAGCAGCCAAGCGCCATTGCAACACCCGCTGAGCCGTGCGCGCAACCAAGATACGGGGTGTCCGTCCCAGGCTCTAGCGTCCAAACTGGAATTCCTGCTACATCACTCGACGATGCGTTAATATGACATACGGCACGATGTGCCAATTCCAAAGGCCATGTTTCCTTTAAGATTTCGTTCAAGATACAGCCTGCCCAAAGCACCCCTGCACTCCCTGAAAACAAGTCGGTCTCGCGAGGGCTCGTGCATGCTGATGCGAACCGTTCCTGTGCTGCAACAAGGTATGCCTGTGAATTAAGTCTTCGTCCGGTAAGAGCCAGAGCAATTGCGACTCCAGCGTTTCCAGTGAAGACTCCAACAGCTTTTTTCAATGGTGGCCGGTTACTCAACCACCTGGCGCCTTGGTCCATGTGTCCGCTGAAATCCGACCGATTAAGAGCCGCATCAATTGTGGCCAAGCCGATGACAATTCCTGCCGCGCCAATGTTAATTCCCTCACAAGTGAAAGAGCTCATAAAATGCTCGTTACGCCAACCGCCGCCTCGCTGTTCGGCACACCAATACCGCTCAACAAAAGACGCAGCTCCAATACTTGCTCGTCGACACCAGTTGAGATCCTCCACCGTACTCGGCCGACCATCGGCTACCGGCTCCCATGAGCGTAGCTTGATTCCAGCGGAGATTGCGGCTTCCGCCTCCGTTGCATTCGGACGAGCTGCAGGATCGGTGTGGCAGAAATCATGGATCAGTTGGCGGGCCGGGTATAAGCCTTCAATCTCTAGGAAGCCCTGAACCCGCCCAATACCGGCCGGCAATAATCCAGGCGGAATTCCGAGGCATGCATGCGCCACACACATCCCTAGGGCATAAATGTCACGGGGAAAAGTTGCTATAGCATCGGCCGTAACCTCTGGTGCCAGATATCCCCTGGTCCCCCCTACACCAGCGATGTCTCCTTCTCGCTCCGACAACTCAAAGTCGATCAGCCCTACACGGCGATCTCGCAGAATTGCATTCTCAAGTTTGATGTCGCCGTGAACAAATCCGGCTCCATGCAACCTAACCACGGCATTTGCCAGAAGAACTAAGCAAGATATCTGCTGCTCGCGGCCTAGCTCTGCAATGGTGCTCCCTCTAAAATCTTCTGTAATCCCTACCGGCCATTCATGTTCGAACCACTCAAGCGGTTTCGGCGCGAGCCCTTCCTTGTCTGAAAGTGCGGAAAGAACGAAAAACTCTTTTTTCAAGTTGTCCCTGACATCCAGACCTCTGTGATCACCGGCAACGCCAGGAATGCCGATCTTTATGATCACACTTCGAAGCGTGTCGATTGCGAGACCTAAAAAGATCTGCTTTCCAGGACGTACGCTCAATGACGTTAGGGCAACAAACTCCTTCCCGTTTACGACAAAGGGGACATTAAGCTCTATCGGGGGCTGACGAGGCCGACAACAATCAACTGGCGGAACCGGCGCAAGTCTGGATTGCTCCCCATTCAGCTGCCGCATGTCCGCAACCAACGTACCATTTGACCCACAGAGCGCATATTCGTATATCCCGGATTCGTTGACCATGATCGGCTGAGAACCAAACGTTCCGTACCGCAAGGAGACCGCCGATCCCGGGCGGATGTGCAAATCGGTTTGCACTTCGGGTCCGCGACTTCGAGGCCAAACGCGATCGATCTGCAGCACAATGTCTCTCGCATGGTCATCACTTTCTGGATAGATGGTCATCACCTTTCCAAGTTGGGGCGCGCCCCCATCCCCTGAATTAATGAAGACAACATCGTTAAGACTACGGGCCACCTTAAAGGTGGCTTCGAATTGTAGGAGAAGGGGGATGACCAACGAGTACATATCAGCAACCTCGACTGCCCCTGCCGATACGTGCAATTTCCAACCTTGCGCGGCGAACGACCTGCCCGGAAGTGAGAATGAGCGCCAGGAAAGAGACCCTTGAACCCAATCGTACGTGAGCCAGTGAGGGGGAAGGTTGGCTGAAAATTTCTCGAGCGTGGCGGAAAAGATTTCCGCCACGCGTTGCCGCCGAGAGGAAGTCAATTCTTATGACTGAGGCATACCGTGCCGAGTTGCAGCGCAGGTGTGCCAGGGACACAGGTGGATAGAGCCGGAATTGTGGTCAGCTTCAGGCCGCGATCGAACAATGCTTTGGTCGTTGTCTATAAGGCCATATCGTACAAGAAATCCGGTCAGATTCACTTTCATCTCCTCGTGAAGGTGCTCTCCGGTTTTTGCTGTGTTCCGTAATGCATCAATCTTGGCCCTGACAAGATCGGCACTTGATAGATTCATAAGCTCCCTCCCTCTCGAATTATAAGGTTTAGGAATCCCCCCAGCGGCAGCACTCATATCAGACTAACCTTGAATCAATCAGCAACGGCATGACCCTGTTGTCTCCACACCCTCTCGGCTCGCCTTCTTCTTCGATGACTTTTAGTCACGCAACAGACGGTGGCGCATGACGCCGGAGATAGTTACTACCGCCGCGCCGGTCACCAGCCATCCTATGATGGCATAAAGCGCCTTCATGAGACGAAAGGTCGTGATCAGCCCGTCAGACACTTCCGATCCCTTAGCCTTATCGATCTCACACTTTCCTTCTTCTCGAAGGTCAACCAGTGGGATAAACACATCAGCTGCATAGACGAGCAAACGGATGCTGTCTCTGCAGGGAACATCGGAATCGGAGTAGTCACTGTGTTGCTGTTCCTTCTTTCCTGCCGACGCGTTCGCAGGTACTGGCTTTTGAATTGGTTCTAGTGCTGCTATAGACGCCACTTCTTTCGCTGGTGCCGGTTTTATCACTGGCTGGGCCCCTTTCACGATTACCGGCTTTTGCGTTGACACACGCCCTTCCACTGGAGTCGACTTATTCGTGGGTACGGAGTCCTTCACAGGCGTCGTCAAGTCCCTAGATACAGAGCTTTGTACCGACGCGGGGCCATTCACTGATTCCGACTCGCTCTTGGGCACTTCTTTACTCACAAAGGCAGATGCAAACTTGTATTTATGAGGATCCGCATCGTCCTCACGTACCAGGGTCGTAACCGGGGTCTGCGCAACCACTAGGGCTTTCTTTGAATCTACATACCCAAACATTGCACATCCGAACACAATGAACGCGATCACGGTGGACACAGCCTTAGTTGGTGAGAGGCCGAACTCGAAAAAGAATCCAAACGGCCAAACGACCAACCAATAGAAAATGCGGCGGCCAGACCGTTTTGTTATCTCAACCAGTCGCTTAAGCAGTGGTCCTTTTTTCCCCTCTATCTTATCGTTCCAGGTATGAGCGGCGTCTTCTTTAGCTTTGTGAAATAACACCTTTCTGACGAGCGCATCCTCCCCGTGATTGGCGAGCACCTGAGCAAGTTGCACATACGGTTGAGGGCGATAGTGCTCGCCCTTCGGCAGCCACCACTTGAGCCGTTCCTCAACGTCGAAAGAATCATTTATCCCATCGATACGTTCACAACGGAATCCGTCAATCAGGATACTGGTAGCATCGCCGTAACCAGACTTTTTATCGTGGAGTGTCGCGCAGCGCACATCGGTCATATCGATACCATCGGCAACACCATTTTCTTTGAGCACAAGGGTCCCGGCCACCCGCACGCCGCTAAGAACCAGTCCACTCTCAATTTCCCTCGATGACCCTTTCTTCAAAGACGTGAGCGTTTGGATACGCACCTCCTCTACGCGCAAATTTCCGCCTATCTGAGCATCCTTCAGTGTGATAGGTCTTTCCGAAGCGACCGTGTCTAGGGTAATCCAGCCGCGCACGGATAAGCCTATTGCATACAGCGCTTCACGGTGCCCTGTGTGGACGAGGAACTTTACCCTTCCGATATCGACTGAGCCTCCAACCTCGCAGAGCATTAAGTATATCGAGCCAGCACATTGCATTTTCTTATCAGAGTTGTGGGCGCCAACTAGCGTCAAGCTACCATCTATACGAGCACGCTCCATTGCAACGGCTCGTCGGCCGCTAATAGCCGTTACCTGGGCGCCTTCAATGTAGACATCTCCGCCGATATGAGCCCGATCCATTAGAAGGCCGCCCTCTAAGACTGGGCTCTTACGAAGCAAGATTGATCCTGTGATTCGGCTGCCGTAGGTATTTACTGCCCAATTCAATTCGGAGAAGTCATGAAATGCAGGTTCGCCGCTTTGCCCAATGTCAGGCGCACGCATCGTCGTGTTGTCCGCGACCAAGTCACCGTCTATCGTACAGAGCGACAGCTTGCACCAACAGCGCGCGTGGTCACTCTCATCGGAAGGGCGAATACCGGACAGCTTTACGGAACCTGCTACCGCCATGCCGACGCCGCGCAAATGCCGAAATCGAGAATTTTTGAGACTCAGACCACAGAGCGAAGCCTCGGACAAATCAATACTGGGTTTTTCGTGTCCCTCGCCTTGGAAGATACACTCCTCAAGGGACAGGGCGGGCAGCGGTGACTGCGTCGAACCGCACCCCGAAAGATCGAGAGAGCCAACAATTTCTGCGCCACGAATGCGCAACCCGGAATAACCGATTGGCACGGAGCCGCCCCCTTCGGGAATCATGTGGGCGGGATCTATTTCCTTCCAACGCTCATGGACCTCAACGGGCCAAGGCAATCCTAACGCGAGACACTTAATCCACTCTGCCTTGATAACTCGCTCAGAAACATCTTTTGCAAATACAGCGGTGTTTCCTTTTGCCACTGAACTCAAAAGACCAATCAACACATCAGGTACCGACCTCGCGCCTGCCTCATTACCTCTGTCGATGACGGTCATTCGTTACTCCCTCGACATGACCCATTCATCGCCCATTCGTAGGAATCGTCGCGTAGCGGTATCAGCCACTTCCTCTTGTCCCCCCATCATGGCCTCCAGAAGTTGGTTGACCGCCGCAGCATGATTATCTCCCTGTCGAGAACCTTCGTTCGAATGAGCGCTCATCTTCGTCTTGACATGATACGAGCAGACATACCCTGGTCCTCGATTCGCCGGCTCACAGCCTAATTTCGTAAACGCCTTGAGGGTCATCGTCATACCATTAATGGGGTTATCGACGCTGATTTCACCGGGACGGGTTTGGCTGCCGCCTCGTTGAACCATCGCTTGTTCGATCGCCCATCGCATCTCCTGTTCGGACGGCTCAGGATACGCAGGTGAAGCCCAGCCGGATACGTACAGCATTTGCCAGCCGACGCATGCTGCCAACAAGCGCACCGGTATAGTCTTCATGAGCATCCTCCTTGCGACGACCGCTTAGGATTCAGCATGAGAGTAAAGGAGAGACTTGCGATTAGGATGAGAAGTGGAGAACGGAACTTCCAGAATTCGGTTCGACTCAGAAAGCAAGTCGTAGTTGAGACGGTTCGGCTCTGGAACGGAGGAGAGAGGTGCCGCACTGCCAAGGAAGGAGTCGCTGAGGATCGAAGCTGGACTCCGAATGGCATCTACTTGCTCCTTCCGGATGTGCAAGCTATCATTTACGTCTGCCAGGAAACGGGCACGAGATTACTCTATCCCCAAAAGAGAAGCAACATTTCTGGCTACGCAGTAGCCCAGGAAATAGCACCATTTCCCTCGCTTGTTTGCTTTGCAGGTGATCCTGTAAGCTCCCTGTCAACGAGACACGATCAGGGGCAAAGCTGCGACTTCAAGTTGAGCCCGGTACATGGCGGGCAGGTCAAATTGGCGCTCATGAAAAAGGCGTTCAATCTGGCGTGCCGCGAATGGGAATGGACCAAGGACAATCCGGTGTGCCGGGTGTCGATGGAGCGAGAAAACAATACGCGTGACCGATGGCTGACGTGTGAGGAAGAGCGACGACTCCTTGCGGCTGCAGCACCGTGGTTACAGGACGTGATAGTCTTCGCGATTCATACGGGGATGCGATGTGGAGAAATTCTCAATCTCACCTGGGCAGGCGTGGACCTCATTCGACGGACAGCCACGGTGTTTAAATCAAAGAACGGGGAGCGGCGGACAATTCCGCTCACTCACACGCTCGTGCAGGCCCTTCAAGCTCGTGGCCGGCGTATTGATTCGGAGTTAGTGTTTACGAGCGCGGCAGGCACACCCTTGGACGCTCCCAACCTACGACGCAGCTTCCGATTGGCGCTCAAGCACGCACAGGTGTCAGATTTCCGGTTCCACGATCTGCGCCATACCTGTGCGACACGCATGGTGCAGACGGGTGTGGACTTGTACAAGGTCCAGCGGATTCTCGGGCACAAATCGCCGATGATGACGCAGCGGTATGCGCATCATTACCCGGAAAGTTTGCGGGATGGGGTGGCGATTTTCGATGCGGGAAGGACGTTTAGCACAAATTTAGCACAAGCGGCGATTCGGCTAGAGCAGGTTTCGCTAACTTGTTGAAAAATTGGTGCCCCCGACACGAATTGAACGTGCGACCCGCGGTTTAGGAAACCGCTGCTCTATCCAACTGAGCTACGGGGGCGTCGTCGTACGATACTGAAAGCCAGAGAGATTGTCTACAACGAGGCCTGCCTCCGAAGGCGTGGTCACCTTCGGAGGCGCGGCATAGATCATACCGGAATGTCGGATTACCGTCGATTGGCCTGGTCGCGCTGACAGCTCTCTTCGGCCAGCATTCGTTGACCCACTGAGCCGTCTTTCGGGATGCGAGCCATGCAGGCTTCCAAACTATCACCGGCGGCGCCGGCTGCGGCGCGATTCGCGCTCTTGGTGGTTGCGTTGCCTGCGATGGATTGGCGAACCGACTCATCCCGTCGACAGCTTTCTTCAGCGATCATGCGATTGCCGGCCGTGCCCGCGGATGGGATCCGGTCCAGGCAGGACTGAAGCGAGTCGTAGGCCTGGGGAGCGGCTTTCATCGCCCCACTCGCCGATGCAGCTTGCGTCGATCCGCTGCTGGTCATGGTTTCTTCCGTCGCGCAGGCACTGAGCAAGAACAAAGATAAGGACAGAACAGCGGCACCGTGGAATCGCGAGTACATCATTGAAGGATCCTCCTTAATCAAGAGCGATGGGCGCACAGTAGCATACTCCTCCTCTTCCTGGAAACACCTCTGCTGGCGGTTTAGGGCGGTGTTTCCGGGCCCCTGGCGAGCAGGGCGAGCCGGGAGGGGATCTGGGTCAATAGGTCAGGGCGGACCTGGAATACGCCTGGTATCCGGTGGCCAATGGCATACAGTAGTCCTCCTGATTGATTGCCGAGGGCCAGGCGTCCAGCCACACGACCGTCTTTTCCGGTGGCGACAAATTCGGCAACGGGGGCGACGAGTCCGTAGGGAGCCAGTGGGCCGGCTTGCTTGAGGACACGTTCTTCCGCGGGCAGATTCACGATCCGGCTGACCAGCAGATCGGCAACGTCCTGCCGTAATTTCTCCGTCGGTTGATCCTCAAGCGTCCATCCATCGCGGTCGTGAACCAGGGTGTACTGTTCTTCTCGTGTCTTAACGGCGAGCAGGGCAATGTCGCCCGTATCGACTCCAAGGAGCCGCTTGTCCTGCAAGGCGAACAGATCTTTCGTCAGTTCTTTAATGACGGAGGGATTGATTTTATAGATGGGGCCGTCCGGAGCGGTTTGCGCGTAGGCTTCGCCGCTGGCGGGATCTGGCTGAAAGAGGCGAACGACCTGGTCGGTCCCGGCCGCATGTACGGTAACTTTCACCTTGGGCTTGGTCAGTGACGGCGCGAGTTTCTCCCGTTCAGGTCCGGGATCGACGATGGCCAGGGCTTTGAGATCTTCCAAACGAAAGAGGAGGGCTTGGACTTCTGTGCGATCCGCTTCGGCGTCGATGGGGTAGCGGATTCTCCATTTTTTCTTCGGCTTCTCCTCAATCCCGTACAGTACGATTTCGGTGGAGGGATAGGTGAGGCGAAGTTGCTCCGTGTCCTGTTGGTTGAATTGCAATAGTTCTTTACGCCGGAAGGAGAGGAGCGTTCGATTCAGAAAGTCTTTCGGCGCCAGGTCGGTCAGGAGCACCGCCTCATCCGATGCTCTGAGCACATAGAGGGTTGAGGACAGGGGGCCGGCGTCCCCGATCGAAAGGGTTTCGTCGCGATCGCCGGCGCTCACAGTGACGACCGTGGAGGGGTGATCCAGACCGAAGGGCGTCAGTGACGCCGGATGAGTTTCAACCAGGCGTGAGACTTTCCCTGTGATGAGTGCTCGGAGAAGGGCCTGGACCTGACGTTGATCGGCGTCTGTTTCAATCGGCGCGGTAATATTCCAGGGCCGTCCGGGTGACTGATTAAGGACCACTTCCCCGGAATGGCTACGGACCCGTAAGGCGGTGATCTGAGCTTGTTCAAACGGCAGGATTTGCTTGGCCTGGGTCGCAGTGACGAGTTCAGTCCGTTGCTCAGGGAGTTCGACGAAGTAGAGATACAGGCCAAGCCCTGCAAAGACGCCTGCCAGGAGCACTGTCGGCCAATAGCGCGCCATGGCTTACAAACGACGCCGTTTTCGCCAGACCAGAAGACCGCAGAGCACGGTCATGGCCGGGAGGAAAATGACCTGAACGTAGAGCAGGATTCGCTCCTGGAGCGGGTTGGGCGTAAACGGTCGAAGTGCCGGATCCTTCGGGGTGAGCGAAATCAGGTCCCGTTCTTCGGAGAGCCATCCCACTGTGCGCTGGAAGAAATCGCTATTCCCCACGAAGTTAATGAACCCGTTGCTGGCAAACGCGGAATTGCCGACGACGACGACGGCAGGACGCGGCTTGCCTTCCTCCGGCGGGTGTTTGGGCGTCAAGGCGGCGGCTAGCGCCAATGGCCCTTGCACATCCTCTTTTTCGTTGTAGCTGACAACCCGACCCTTCATATCCATTTCGGCCCAGCTACGTGGCGAGGTGCGCGCCAGTGGAACGTAATCCCAATCTTTTCCCTGTTCTTCGTGAAAGATCAGATGGCGGGCCAACGGAAACAAGACGGCAGCCGTGAGTTCGTGGGTAATCTCGTGATCCGTAAACGTGCGGACCAGCAGCGCTGTGAGGTCGCCCTGCGCAAGCCGGTCTTGCAAATCGACAAGGACGCCAGGCCCTAGTTCGAGGCCCCAGACCTTCAAGAGGTCGTCCATGCTCGATTGTGTGTCCGGATCGAGCAAGACGAGGAGGTGGCCGCCCGTAGCGACGTAGGCCTGAATGCGTTCCTTCTCTTCCTTGGTAATGGCGCGTCGGGGGCCTGCGATGATGAGCACATCCGTGTTGCTCGGCACAGCGGGTTCTTGCAGTAAGGTGACCGTACCGATGTCGTAGCCCTGCTTTTCCAGCACTTCCTTGGTGAGCGCCATCCCGCCACGGTCTTTGTCTTCCAAGCTGCGTTCGCCGTGGCCTTCCAAAAACACGATCCGCTTTTTGGTGTCCTTCGACACTCGCACGAGAGCCCCCGTGATCTCCACTTCTGCCGGCGACGTAATGCGCACCGATTGCGGACCACTTTCGAAGATCGCCACATCGGTGCGGGTGACGCCGTAATTTTGGGCAACTTTTGGCTGGCGTTCCGGATCGATAAATTGAACCGTCAGCTTAGGGCTGGCTTGCCGATAGCTGTCGAAGCGTTCCTTATACCCCTGGTAACCTGGGTCCTTTTCTCGCGTAAACACCGTCACATTCACGTCTCGAGTGAGATTACGAAGAACGCGGTAGGTCTCCGGTGCAAGCGTATAATTCTGATTTTCTGAAAAATCCCAGCGGATTGAATGTCGGGCGGCCAAAAAGTTCACGATGGCCAGGATGGCCAGAAACAATGCGACCATCAACGCGCTGTTGGCGCCCATTCGCGTGGATCGCTGGGACGAGAAACGTTTGACCTGATCAAAATGGGTGGCAAGGGCCCAGATAAAGCAGGCCAGGGCCAGTCCTTCCAGAAGGGTGACGAGCCACAGCTTATCCGGAACCAGGGAGTAGGCAATGATTCCCGCAATGGCCAGACCGGTGCCAATGGCGCCGATGGGGAGAGGGGTGCGCGTCATTTCCATCGTGAGGCATCCACAATGCGGTGGGCGAGGAACAACATCAGTACGGTTCCGCTGACATAATAGGTCAGGTCTTTCGTATCGACCAGGCCTCGCACCAGGTGATCGTAGTGTTCCATGAACGAGAGGTAGGAGACCACTTGTCCCGCCGGTGTGTCACCCAGAAGCGAGCCGAGCCCGGCGAGCAGCCAGCACATCAGGAGCAGGCCGAAGCTGGTGAATGCGGCCACGATTTGATTTTCGGTGATCGCGGAGGCAAAAAGGCCGACGGCCAGAAAAAACCCGCCAAGGAGGGTCAATCCCAGGTACCCGGTGAGCACGGGGTACCAGTCGAAATCGCTGAAGAGGGCCAGCGTAAGTGGAACCAACGTCGTCAACAGCAGCATTCCTATAAACACAAGGTAGACGCTGATGAATTTTCCGACAATAATTTCGCTGACCCGTATCGGGGCGGTCATCAGAAACTCAAAGGTCCGAAGCTTGCGCTCTTCGGCTAGCAGCCGCATCGTGAGGATGGGAAGGATCAACAGCAGCACGAACCGCATGCTGGCGAAGAGGTTGCGGAATACCAGATCGTTCAAGTTGATCTGCGCGGTGCCGCCTTGCATTTGCATCAGCTGGATGGCTTGAGCTCCGGTAAACACAATATACAGATAAGCGAGAAACCCGAAGGTCAGGAGAAAGACCCCGCCCACGACATACACAATTGGCGAGACGAAATAGGACCGCAACTCTTTTGCGATAATCGCTTGGACGGGTGGCATTGGCTAGTGTCGCTCGCTCACGGGGGTTTCGTTCGGCTTCGGCAATTCGTCTTCCTGCTGAGTGAGTCGCAGGAAGACATCTTCAAGCGTCAGGGAGACGGGTTTCATTTCCAGCAGTCCCCAGTGTTGTCCAACTGCGAAACGCGCCAGGTCCTCCCGGATGTCTTTCCCCAGCGCGCATTCGATCAGCACTGTATGTGGGTCGGAAGTCGTCAGGACGTGTTCTACCCCAGAGACCTCGCGAAGCCGTTCCAAAACATTGGCCGGCGGAGCTTTCAGGGTGACGCTGATCTTTTCCGATTTCCGGAGGCGGGCCGCTAGTTGGTCCGGGGTATCTTCGGCGACGATCCGCCCCCCGTTGATGATCACGACGCGCTGACAGACTGCAGTGGCTTCCGGAAGAATATGTGTGCTGAGAATGACAGAATGCGACCCGGCCAGGCTCTTAATTAATTCCCGGATCTCGATTATTTGCTTGGGATCAAGACCCACCGTGGGTTCGTCGAGGATGAGGACGGGTGGATCATGAATCAGCGCTTGAGCCAGGCCCACCCGTTGTCGATAGCCGCGTGACAGGTTGGCAATAAGTCGCTTCCGGACAGTCCCCAAAGAAAGGCGTTCCATGACCCGATCCAACGCCTGGGTCAGACTTGTTCCACTCAACCCGCGAAGTCGTCCGACAAAAGCCAAATACTCGGCCACCGTGAGTTCTTGATAGACCGGCGGGGTTTCCGGCAAATATCCGATTCGCTTCTTCACCTCTTCAGGTTGTTCCGCGCAATTGAACCCGGCCACGTGCGCTGTCCCTTCCGTCGCGGGAATAAAGGAGGTGAGGATGCGCATGGTCGTGGTTTTCCCGGCGCCATTGGGGCCGAGGAATGCAAGGACCTCTCCTTTCTCGACACGAAAGGTGACGCGATCAATCGCGGTGAGGTGGCCGTAGCGTTTGGTGATGTTGCAAACTTCGATCATGCAGTCGGGATTGACGGCTGGCTGGGTGTGATTCCTGCTGTTCGTTGATACGGCACGTGGTGTGGCAAATGGCTTTTGATATTACCGACCGTCTGTGATGCAGTCAAGAGAAGGATATGTGCTTGGTGAGAGGAGTGAAAAACTGCGCGCCCGTCTTTACAGCGTGATTCGTAACTGCTACAGTTCCGCGACTTTAGCAACCAGGCAGCCATGTCTCATGGCCTGATGAAGAGGTTTCTCCGGAATGAGGAATGACCTGACCCAACCGAGGCCGAGTTTGCTCGGTGTACTCGTGATTGGCGCCGCGCTGTGTGTGACCCTCGCCGGACTTGGAAGCTTCCTGACGTCAGTCTATGCAGCCAGTCATACTGTTCATGAAATCAAGGGAACGGTTGAAAACGTCAATGCTGGTGAGGATCCGCCTGTCATCGTGGTCAAAGGGCAGCACGGATTGAATGAAGCGATTGTGGTCGGAGCGGTGATTAAGCAAGGCGCCGCTATTCTGCGTGGAAAGAAAAAGATTAGACTCGATCAAATTCATGCCGGAGATACGGTGACGTTGAAATATGTGAAGACTCGCGACGGTTTGACGGTTCGATCGATAGTCCTCCATCGCAATTGATCCGGTTCGCTACTTCATTTTATCTGGACCATTCGTTTTCTTGAGGATGTGTTACTCACAAGGAGGTAGAGAGATTCTATGATTCGACAGCATGTGGTGCGGGCAATATCTGCGCCGGTAGCCGTCGGGTTGCTGCTCCTATTGGGCTGCTCCGGAAAAGGCGACGTTATTCCGATGAATTTGACCCCCAGGGTCCCTAAAGAAGTGAGCAGCGTCTCTTCAGCGGTTAAGCCAATGGCAGGGCCCCGGGTTGTAGTGATTCCATTTGAAGATGCGCGAACCGATCACGCCAAGATTGGAAGCAGAAGCTCGATGTGGGGCGGCGAAACAGACTTTCGCGTCTCGAACGGTAGTGCGGGCGAGGAAGCCGGGCAAGCGTTTGCCGACTATCTTAAACGCAAGGGTTGGCTGGTGGAGTATCAGAAAGTTGCCCCGCCGGAATCGGAAAATGGTCCCAATATCTTACTGTCTGGAAAAATTCTCGACTTGGCCGTTGATGCGAAGCGGGGGGTTGTCTTGACCGATATTGAGGCCCGCAGCAAGTTGGTTATTCAGGCAAACAATCGCGAAGATGGCAGCTCGATTGTTCGAACCGATGCGCACTCCGGCAGTCACGACAATGTGTTCTGGTTCGAACCCCAGGACGGAGAAGACCTTCTCGCCGAGGTGCTGGAAAAGAATTTTGAACGGTTTGTTGTGAACACGAAGTTGGAGGATCGGTCCCTCCGGTTTCGGTAGCAAGCCATCCGCAACCAGGTCATCTCGCGGTTGGAGCCATTGTGTTGGCCAGCTTTACGCCACCGCGGTTCATGAGGGGGTGTTCATTTATGAACTGTCTAATCAGCGAGGGGCTGGTGTTGTGCCGTGCTGGTCAGTCTGAAGGCATTTCTGTTGTTTTATCGTATTTTCCGGCGGGAAAGGTGCGAGGTCTATCCGGGGATGGTGGATTCTTTGTCCGTTTGTAGGGGGCGCGGTGCTACCCAGACGGTATTGTCGCCAAAGGAAATCTCCCGTAACCTGCAATCACGTTTGGGGACCGTGTTCAATCAGTCAGTGATTTCAGGCTTTCATGTGAGGTACTTCTATGGTTAGGAATTCCTGGAACCGTTCTCGTTGCAAGACGGGATATGCTGTTGTTCCCTTGGTGTCCTGCCTCCTCCTCAGTGCCTGTTCCGCCCTTCCGAAAGGTGAACTCTCCCTGGATCTCGGTATCAAGGATCGAGGCGTCGCTTCGTGGTACGGAAAGGAGTTTCATGGGAAACTCGCAGCGAATGGGGAAGTCTTCGACATGACCGCCTATACTGCTGCTCATCGCAAATTGCCGCTTGGCAGTCTCGTGAGGGTGGTCAACCTGACCAATGGAAAATCCGTCCAGGTCCGGATTAATGATCGCGGCCCCTATGTCACAGGCCGAATGTTGGATCTTTCGCAGGCTGCGGCCCGAGAACTGGGCATGCTTGAAGCTGGTACCAGCGCTGTGCAGATAGAGGTCATTGGCAATCATCGTCCAGTGACACCGATGCCCTCCTCAATGGTCCCATCTGTAGCAGGTATGCTGTTGAATACGGACACCAGACTCGTGACGCGGCATAGGCCGCAGGAAGAAGGCGTAGCAATCCCTGCCGTGCCTCTTCGAATGATGCCCCAAGAAGCCTTGTATGTCCGCCGTGAACGGCGGATTGGCAGTATGTTAGCCGCTGATCATTCGGCTCATAATACCGTCCCCGTGCTCATCGTCTCCTAAGTCCAGCGAACGACATTCCGTCAGTTGACACCTCCTCCCGCACTTGATTAGACTGCCCGTTCTGGATTGGCCGCTGAGCGCGCCGATACTTTTGTTCATGTTGGTCTTAATCGTTTGGAGGGTGAAGCTGAATGGCAAAGAAACCGACTGGTGAATCAGACGAAATCCGACTGAAGAAGAAAATTGTTGCGAGCACGAAAGATGAGAGCAAGTCGGACGATCCCGCACTGCGTTCCTTACGTAAACGGCTCAAGCGAACCCAGCGTAAGCGACGGGCGCTTGCACTAAGGAAGAAGCATGCAGCGGGCAAGCAGACTGAAGCTAAATCCTAACGAGGTGCGGCATCGAAGCATCTGTCTCTAACCCAACCCTCCTGTGGAATAAGGATTCTTGATATGGAACATGCTGGCGAAAAAGAAGAACAGGCACAGGCTGTTTCCCCTGTCGGCCAAGTCGCAGATGAGGCTTTGACAGATCAAGTCTCGGACCAACTTGCACCGTCTTTGGATTCCTCGGCAGAGGGGCAAGAACTCTCCGAGCCTATGCAGGAAGTGGTGCTGGAAGAGGAGAAGGTCAAGGATGAAATTGATATCCAGATCGATCTCCTCAAAGATCCTGATTGGGTGGTGAGGCGGGAAGCCGCAATTACACTAGGAGAGATGGGAGATGAGCGCTGCGTTGAACCACTCGCCGCAGCGCTTCGTGACGGTGACTGGCAGGTGCGAGAGGTTGCCATTGAGGGAATCGGGCAAATCGGATCTCCGGCCGTCGACGTGCTTCTCAAGCTTCTGCGGGACTGGGATGTACGGAAGTCTGCGATCATGGCATTGGGAAAGATTCGTGATGAACGCGTGTTGGATCCCCTGATGCAGCAGCTTCGAAACGATGAATTCATGGAAGATGCCACCGATGCCTTGGTGAATCTTGGCGAGCCCGCTTTGCCCGGTTTGATCAAGGCGTTAAAGGACAAAGAGGAATTAGTACGTAAGCAAGCGGTGATTGCGTTGGGCCGTATTAAGTCGCCCGAAGCGATTGGTCCGTTGATCGAGATGTTGCAGAATAAAGATTGGTTCACACGGTTAACGGCGGCAGCGGCGCTCGAAGCGATTGGTGATGAGCGTGGTCGTGAAGCGATCAAGCCATTGCTGAAAGATACGGATATGGTGGTCAAGATGCGGGTAGAACGCATTCTTGCCAAATGGAAAAAGCAGCCGGCTACTGTTTCATAAACGTCATTATTTGCGAGGGCGGAGATCCAGGTCTTCCGGAATGTCGGCCATTTGACTCGCGACACTTTTCTGTGAGCGAGACCTCAGAACGTAGCTCCCTGATTTTTCCTGCCAGCCCCTTGATTGCGTGTTGAGGATCTCTCTGATTTGCTCCACGCGTCACAGTATCACGTGAAGTGATAGCTGCTGCCAATTCTTTCGCGGCGTCCGCCGAATGATGGTTGTAAGTTTCAGCCCCCGCCTCTTCCATTCTCGACTTGGGCCTGCCCAGGTTATGGCGCCGCTGTCAATCCCACTCATATTCCAACGAGTTGCCTGCTACATGTCTGAGCAGTCTCGTGCCGTTCGCACAAGAGGCTTGGTTGGTTGTGTTCACGCAGATATCAAAGGCCAAATGAGAGGGCTAGGAGGATCACCAGCCGATGAGTCTGAGGACGCTGGCTTACCTCCTACGGGCGCTCCCCTTGTCCTGGCGAGATAGTATGCTGATGAGACTACCCGCCGAAGTAATACGCACGGCGGGATCGGAGTCCTGCAGGCCGATTTTGGCTACGGGGATGAGAGACGTTAGCGAAGATTTTCCTAGTGCGCGGGCAGCCATGAGTCGAGGAAGCGGTTGCTGATCTCGGAGCAGGTTCTCGAGGATGGGGATGGCATTGGAGGTGGTCGCGAACGCAAGCGCGTGTGCGGTATCGCCACGTATGGAGGGGTCGGGATGCCGCGCGAGCGCTGCGGCGTTCAAAATGGCGCCGGCATCGCCTAAGCGGAGTAGTGATTCGACTGCGCTGAGGCGCACATGTTCGTCTGAGTCTCGCAACAGTGGCTGAACGACGCTTCGAGATTCCGCGACGCCCAGGCGCCCGAGGCTCGAGGCGGCAACGCTGCGGACCCGCGGATTTTCATCTCCCAGTGCGTGGGTCAGGGGGGCGATTCCTTCGACGCTACCGAACTCCCCCAAGGCGCCTGCGGCAAAGGCGCGCACAGCAGGATGAGGATCGTACACGGCTTGGCTGAGAATCGACAGACTTGCCGGGCGCCGCAGGCGTCCCAGCACGCCCAATGCCGCCATGCGTACTTCGGGATCCGGCAGGGTCACCGCACTGGAAATATCTGTCAGTACATCTGTCCGGCCCAGTTTATAAAGACCTGCAAAAGCAAAAATCGATTCCGGGCCCTCATCGATCCGTGCAATTTCGGTGAGTTGATCGGCGATGCCTGGGACCTTGGCATCGCTGAGAGCATTGATGGCCGCGATACGCACACCGGGGGCTTCATCTCGAAGCGCGCGTTTGAGAGCGGCCGAACGGCCAGCCAGTCCACTTCGCCCAATAGCTTCGGCAGCCCTGGCGCGAACAAGCGCCGACGAATCCAATAGCCCGTCTTCGAGAAGCGGCAACGTATCGCTTTTACCCATCTCTGCCAGCGCGGTATAGGCCGCGATCCGGATATGTTCTTGTGGGTCACGGACCCGGGAAACGATAAACCCGCGGGCGACTTCCCGTAACAATGCTGGGTCATCAGGGCGATCTCCCGCCGTGAGTTTAGGATAGAGTTTCCATGCCTCTTCAGGTTTTCCCAGCTTTACGTAACTCAGGATGGCGTAGCGAATGGCCTCCAGACTAGGCTCATGGCCTGTGGGAGGGTGTTGAATCAGCTCTATGACACGGTTGTACTCCGCCGCCCGATATAGCGCCATGGCTTCTCGCTCAAACGGCGTCGGAGAGGTTTTTGACGTGGGCGAGGCTGCCGACCCCTGCATCGGATATATCGAAACGAACAACAGGACCCCCGCGGGGAGTGCCCAGGAGGAGAAGTGGCGGCTTTGCGAAACAGTAGACCTCTTTCCGATCATGCTACCATTTGTTTGGTGCGTGCGCGGTGGCCGGTGCATACAACTGTCTCATGTATTCTTTGACCATCCGTTTGGTGCAGAAACGGGGGGCAACCGTTTTAATGCTCTCTTTGACAATATGAAGCCATCCGCGCGGAATGCCGTCGAGATCGCGTTGATAGAACAATGGCACTACTTCCTGCTCTAAGAGGCGGAAGAGTTGTTCGGCATCATGCGCGTCTTGTGCCTGAGTGTCGGACCCCTCTGGGAGAGGTTGAATGCCCCATCCATTGGCGCCGTTATAGCCTTCTTGCCACCACCCGTCCAAAACGCTGAGGTTAATCACACCATTCAAGGCAGCTTTTTGACCGCTGGTGCCGCTCGCTTCAAGCGGTGCGCGAGGCGTGTTGAGCCAGACATCGACGCCTTGGACCAAATACTTGGCCATGTGCATGTCATAGTCTTCGAGGAAGGCAATATGCCCGCCGAGTTTGTGATCGTTACAGAAGTTCAGGACTTCGTGGATAAAGTACCGGCCTGGTTCGTCGGCTGGATGGGCTTTGCCCGCAAAGACGATTTGGACGGGCCGCCACCGGTTATGGAGCAATTGTTTGAGGCGTTCGAGATCGCGGAACAAGAGGGTCGCCCGCTTATACGTGGCAAACCGCCGGGCAAAACCAATGGTGAGAGCCTCCGGGTCCAGGAGTGTGCCCCTCGCGATGGCTTGCATGGGTTGAAGATGTCCGCGAATCCACCCATCCCGCGCGCGCTCGCGAATGAATCGCATGAGCTTGCGTCTGGTGGTTTGCCGGACGGCCCATAGCGCGTCATCGGGCAAATCTGCGACCCGTTGCCAGATGGTGGGGTCGTCGATTCGCTCCGCCCAGTCGGGGCTGAGGTATTTGGCATAGAGCGAATTCGACTCCGGAGAGATCCATGTCGGCGCGTGAATGCCGTTGGTGAGGCTCCGGATGGGAACAAGGTCTTGCGCCAGACCTGGCCACAAGTGTTGCCACATTTGGCGGGAGACGCGCCCGTGCTCGCGGCTCACGCCGTTCACGTGAGCCGCGAGCCGCATGGCAAGAGCGGTCATGTTAAAGCCGTGGCCTGCGCTTTCCGGCGTTTCGCCAAGCCGCAAAAATTCCTCCCGGGATAGTCCGAGCTGGCCCCAATAATTATGGAAATAGCGGTCCATCAGGTGAAAAGGAAAGATATCGTGTCCGGCGGGGACCGGCGTATGCGTGGTGAACACGGTGCTTTGTCGGACCAGGTCGCTCGCTTCCGCATGGCTGTGTCCTTTGGTAACGAACTCCCGGATCCGTTCCACCGTCAGGAAGGCAGAGTGGCCTTCATTGCAGTGCCAGACGGCGGGAGTGATGCCCAGGGCGCGCAGGATTCGTACGCCGCCGATGCCAAGAAGAAACTCCTGGCAGAGTCTGGTTTCCTGATCACCACCGTAGAGCCTCGCCGAAAGGGCCCGATCTTCGGGGGTGTTTTCGGGTACATCCGTATCGATCAGGTAGAGCGACATCCGTCCGTTACGGACCTGCCACACCAGCACCGTGACCTGACGATGGCCGATTTCTACTTTGATGGTGCAGGGAGCACCGGCCGGAGTCAGCGCCTGGTGAATCGGCGAATCGTACCGATTGAACGGCACATAGGTCGCTTCCTGCCATCCCTCGGGGTTGATCCGCTGTTTGAAGTAGCCTTGCGGATACATGAAGCCGAGACCTACGAGAGGAATGCCTAAGTCGCTGGCCTCCTTGCAATGATCTCCGGCCAGGATGCCGAGGCCTCCGCTATAAATCGGAATCGAAATGTGGAGTCCGAACTCCGCAGAAAAGTAGGCAATCGGGGAATTCTGGAGCGCCGGGAATTCCGTGGCTGCCCACGTGTTCTTGCTGCTCATATATTCATCAAAGCTGTGCAGAACAGCGGAGTATTGCCGCACGAACGTCGGATCACCGGCCAGTGTCGCGAATCGTTCCGGTTTCACTCCGGCGAGCAGTTGGACGGGATTGTGGTGAGTAAGGAACCACAGTGTCGGATCGATGGACTCGAAGAGTTGCCGTGCCGGTTGGTTCCAGCTCCACCATAAGTTGCGGGCTAACTCGCCAAGTCGATGCAGGCTTTGCGGAACCATGTCCTGAGGGGGCTGTATGTGGTCGGGTGCTTGCACGACGCCTCCGTGGAATGTGATCGATGGGTGAGGAAGGGGAAGGTATGGTCCCGCTTCCGGAATGTGCGTTAGGCGTGTCCGGCCTTATGCCAGGATGCCCACTGGTCAGAAAAAGCGACGGTGGCGTAGCGCTCTCCGAGAATTTTGGCGACGCGATTCATAGTGGCCGTCAGTTGTTTCGCCTCCTCTTGGGTCAAGTCTTGACGAAAACGCGGATGGAGTCCCCATCGCGTTTCAACCTCTTCGCCCTTGATACTGGACATTACGCTCACGAGTTTAATATCGGCTCCGGTGGCTCCCCGCGAGGTGCTGCTGGCGGCGCCTGGGTTCGAATCGGCGGTTGCGTCAGCAGGGACTGGCGGGGTCTGTCCTTCGAAAATTCCAATGAGCGCAGGAATTACGGCGGCGATACAAAGGGTGGCCGCTGCGGTTACCTTCGGGCTTCCCGGTGCGCTTACCGCCCGGGCCACCCGGTCGCTGAAATCCCGGTATAAATCGTTCTTCGCGGCACTATCTTCGGTAACCAGGAACCGGTAGCGTTCGTATGTTTGACGGCTTTCGGCCACCGCGGTTCCGATGGTCATGACGATTTCCATCTGGTCGTCACCGGTTCCGAAGGCCGGCTCCAGGGCTTTCTTGAGCTGGTCGATGACCGTATCGGTCAGTTCGTCCATGAATTGCGGCTGTTCCTTGAGCGGGATGTGGAGTGCCGACACCCGATCGGTCAGATTGAATATCGCCCGTAAAAATTCCAGATAAATTCCCCATTCGTCCTGGCGCTTGAGTTTGAGGGCCTGTTCCGGCGCTGCCCGTTTGATGACTGAAACGGATTCTCCTGACACGGCGAGCATGAGTTCCGCCACGGTGCGCATCTGTTGAGTGAACGAATGTGATTTGGTCGTCATAGAGGTCCCCTGCTGATCCGGCATTATATACAACTCCCTTTGAAGCTCCAAGTGTTGATCTCGTTCGGCTCGATCATGGCAGGTGGGCAGCCGCGCTGTCGTTGCAAGGCACCGGGTGGTATGTTATACAGCGCGACCGCTCCCGTCATGAGCCTCACGCCCAACCGGATGCCAACATGGATCGAGACACCAAGCCCTACATACTTAAACGGACTCCGGATCAGGACATGGTCCGGAAGTTTTCGTTGGATTATGCCAAGGAGCTCAATCCGCAGCAGTACGCGGCGGTCACGGCAGCGGATGGCCCCGCGCTTGTGATTGCCGGTGCGGGCAGCGGCAAGACGCGGACCCTCGTGCATCGGGTCGCGTATCTGATTGATTCCGGTATCGATCCCTCGCACATTCTGCTGCTGACCTTCACCCGCAAGTCTGCGGAAGAAATGCTTGAGCGGGTGGGAGCGTTGATCGGCTCTCGCAGCCAGCGGGTATGCGGTGGCACGTTTCATTCGGTGGCGAACATGCTCTTGCGGCGCCACGGCCGCGTGCTCGGAATCGAGCCGAGTTTCACCATTATGGATCGTGGGGACGCCGAGGATCTCATTGCCCTCTTGCGCGCTCAGCTGGGACTGAATGAGAAAGATAAGCGATTCCCTCGCAAAGGCACGATTGCGGAGATTTACAGCAAGTGTGAGAACACCTTGCGAGGGCTCGACGAAGTTGTGCTCGATGAATTTTCGCACTTTGCCGATCATCTCGACGCGCTGGGTAAACTCCAACGCGCCTATCAGCTGGCAAAACGGCAGCGCCAACTGCTCGACTACGATGACTTGCTCGTCTTGTTGCGAGACCTGTTGACGAAGGATGAGCCGACACGGCAGGCGATTTCACGGCAATTCCGCTACATCCTGGTGGATGAGTATCAGGATACGAACCGGCTGCAGGCGGAACTCATCCGGAAACTGGCTGCGACTCACGACAATGTCATGGTCGTAGGGGACGATTCGCAATCGATCTATGCCTTTCGCGGCGCGACCTTCCGCAACATCATGGAGTTCCCTTCTTGGTTTCCCGGCGCGACCATCTATAAGCTGGAAGAAAATTACCGCAGCACACAGCCGATCCTCAGCCTGGCCAACGAGATCATTCAGGAAGCGCCCGAGAAATATACGAAACATCTGTTCACGCGCAAGCTGGACGGGCCGCTACCGGCGCTGGTGGAGGCGGCCGGGGAGAACGCGCAATCGCGATTCGTGGCGCAAAAAATTCTGGAGTTGCGGGAGGAAGGCGTCCCGCTGAATGAGATCGCGGTGCTGTTTCGCTCTAGCTTTCACTCCTTCGATTTGGAAATCGAGTTGTCGCGCTGCGGATTGCCGTTTGTGAAGCGTGGCGGCATCAAATTCATCGAGGCGGCGCATGTGAAGGATTTGTTGGCTCATTTACGGGTGGTGGTCAATCCGCACGATGCGGTGAGCTGGCACCGCGTGCTTATGCTGGTCGAAGGGGTTGGGCCCAAAAAAGCACAGGACCTCGTGGCTGCTATGGTGCGGATGAACGATCCGTATCAGGTCTTGCGAGACAGTGGCGGACGGTCGGGAAAAGGGCTGAAAGAGCTGGCGGTGGTGCTGGAGAATCTCTCGAAGAGCGACGATTTGAGCCCAACCGAACAGGTGAACCGCGTGTACGAGTATTACGTGCCGATTCTCAAAGACCACCATGACGACTATCCCAAGCGGATTCGAGATCTCGATCATTTGCATACGATCGCCGAAAGTTACCCGGGCTTAACCGAATTCCTGGCTGACTTGGCCCTGGCTCCGCCGGATGGCAGTGCGGTGGGCGTGGAAGCGACGGGGGCGGACGACGAGCAAGTGGTGCTATCCACGATTCATTCCGCCAAAGGGCTGGAGTGGCAATGCGTGTTCCTGTTGTGGGTGGTGGACGGGAAGTTTCCCTCGGTGTTTTCGTTCAACACAGACGAGGAGCTGGAAGAGGAACGGCGATTGCTGTACGTCGCCGTGACGAGGGCGAAGCGCTATCTCTTCTTGACCTATCCGATCAATGTCTACGACAGGAGTTCGGGCATGTTGTTGTCAAAACCTTCTCGGTTTCTTGATCATGTGTCCTCTCGCTTGTTCGAATCGCTGGCGTTGGTCGAGGAAGGTCCTGGGCATGAGTGGGACCGTGATCGGTACGTTTAGGCCCCTTGCTCCCTGACTCTCAGAGCTTTCCGCCTGTCCATTCCCGTTCGAGGCAATCATGCGGTGTGTGCGTTCATCTCTCGGTCGTCTACGAGGCATGGCTACAGCCTTGACAGGAGGGGTTCTGCTGGGACTGCTGTGTTCCGCGCCGACCCAAGCTGAAGTCTCGGTTAACATGCAGGACTCGTCACGCCTATGGCATGCCTTGGTGGCAGAAGCGAAGACCCTCACGCTGCCCACTCAATTTCTTGAAGAGGTGCCAGCGCAGTTTGTGACATTCGAATTTGAGGACCTGCGCGCTTTTGCAGCGGAGTATCACCCGGCGGAGCACCGCATGGTGCTGGATCGATCGCTGTCGCTGAATGCGGCAGGCCGCACATTGCGCCCGCTGGGACAATTAACCCACAAGGATCTGGAAACCCTGTACCATGAACTGTTCCATGTGTATATGGACTTTCTCGAGCAGGAGTCTGCACCCTCGGCGGAACAGGCCTCGTTGATGGCGTTTGCCCGTGAGCAGCAGCGCTGCCGGTATCAGCAGGTCCTCATCACGCCGGTGCTGCAGAAGAGGGGGCTCAAGGAGGAGCGATTTCTCAGTGAGACGGAGTCGTGGGAGGCTCTCAATGAAACCTGGGCGGTGTTTATCGGGTGGGCTGTATGGACTCAGCTGGAAGTCGAGAAAAAGCCGCGGCGCGATTCCCGGGCCTCTGGCGCTACGTCTGGTTGGATGGCGCGGCTCGATCAGGCAGAGCAGGACGCGGCGTTGAGCGGGTACTATGAGCCTGAGGATCCGAGCGAGAAACGCATGGCTCGCAAGCGATTTCTAGCCCCTGAGTTTCGCCTGTCGCGCCAAGAACTCGTGCGGCTGATGAAAGATGTGCTGGGGAGTCAACCGGACGTGATTCGTCAGGCCACCCAGGTGTTTCAACGTTCACGGCCCATTCCGACCTCGCGTGGGGCATGCGAGGCATCCGTCGAGCCGTAGATTTGTTCCTGCATAGAACATACCCCCTTGACAATAGAACGCGTCGCAAATAAAATCGGCTGCTTTCGAAGCCAGATCGATCCTCATTTTATCAGCGCTCCAGCCCTGTCATTTGGCTGGAGAACTGTGCGTGGTGGGGCTTACTTCATTCTCTGATCCAGGAAATGAAACGCTCTGGTGTTTGTTGTTATTTGAATCGATTTGTCTCGTGCTTATGTTTGGAAATCGGTATCTCGCGGGCAGGTACCCAAGTGGACAAAGGGGGCAGACTGTAAATCTGCTGCCTTATGGCTTCCAAGGTTCGAACCCTTGCCTGCCCACCAAACTGAGCCGGTTCAATCCGTGGGGTGCCCCGCGGGTTGGCAATAGAATGGCTGCATAGAGCGTGACTCAGGGCCGGAACGGTCGTTGCTGAAAAAGTGTTGATATATAGGTAGGTTCGCCGTGGGCGGGCGTAGCTCAGTGGTAGAGTTCCAGCCTTCCAAGCTGGCTGTCGTGGGTTCAAATCCCATCGCCCGCTCCAAATTCAGCGTACTCGACCACGGGTGCGGACAGAGGGTGCGCGAGCGGATACAGGCTGTGCATGAAGTGCCCACGTAGCTCAGTTGGCAGAGCACGTCCTTGGTAAGGACGAGGTCACGCGTTCGATTCGCGTCGTGGGCTCCATAGCGAGCTTGTCCGGGCAGGATGCCTGTCTGTTCCTGCGGGTGACCTGGATTTACGGTGAGGGTTCTGGGAAAACAGAGTTCTGAGAAAAGGAGTGAATCATGGCGAAGGCGAAATTTGAGCGACGAAAGCCGCACGTGAACATCGGGACGATCGGGCACGTGGACCATGGCAAGACGACGCTGACGAGTGCGTTGACCAAGATCTGTTCGGATCGCGGGATGGCGAAATTTGTCAGTTACGACGAAGTGGCCAAGGCGAGCGAGAGCCAGGGGCGCCGCGATGCCAGCAAGATCATGACGATCGCGATCAGCCACGTCGAGTATGAGACGGACAACCGGCACTATGCGCACGTAGACTGCCCGGGCCACGCCGACTATGTGAAGAACATGATCACCGGCGCCGCGCAGATGGATGGGGCGATCCTGGTGGTCAGTGCCGCCGACGGCCCCATGCCGCAGACCCGGGAGCACATTTTGTTGGCGCGCCAGGTGGGCGTCCCCTACATCGTGGTGTTCCTGAACAAGGCGGACAAGGTGGATGACAAGGAATTGCTCGAGCTCGTAGAGCTGGAAGTGCGGGAGTTGCTGACCAAGTACGACTTCCCGGGCGACAAGATTCCGATTGTGCAGGGCTCGGCCTTGAAGGCGGTCGAAGGTGACCAGGGACCGTTAGGGGTGCCGTCGATCTTGAAGCTGTTGGAAGCCGTCGATACCTACATCCCGACCCCGACACGCGCCATTGATAAGCCGTTCTTGATGCCGATTGAAGACGTGTTCACGATCAGTGGGCGCGGCACGGTCGTCACAGGTCGGTGCGAAAAGGGCATTGTGAAAGTCGGCGACGAAATCGAAATCGTCGGGTTGCGGCCGACGCAGACGACGATCGTGACGGGTGTCGAAATGTTCCGCAAGGTGCTGGACGAGGGGCAGGCGGGCGACAACATCGGAGTCTTGCTGCGCGGCACGAAGAAGGAAGACGTGGAGCGGGGCATGGTGCTGGCCAAGCCGAAGAGCATTACGCCGCACACGAAGTTCAAGGCCGAGATCTATGTCTTGACGAAGGAAGAGGGCGGGCGCCATACGCCGTTCTTCAACGGCTACCGGCCGCAGTTTTACTTCCGGACGACCGACGTGACGGGGATCGTGACGTTGGCGGCGGGGGTGGAGATGGTGATGCCGGGGGATAACGTCACGGTGACGGGCGAGTTGATCAGCCCGATTGCGATGGATCAGGGGTTGCGGTTTGCCGTGCGCGAAGGCGGCAAGACTGTCGGCTCGGGCGTCGTTACGGAAATTCTAGCTTAGTAGAGGGAGGCGGAAGCGTCAGGCGGTTCGAGCGCGGAGGCGGTCCCGCTCTCCGGCTTCACGTTACACGCTTCACGAGGATACGACATGCGAGAAATTATTGACTTGGCCTGTACGGTCTGTAAGCAGCGCAATTATACGACCCGCAAGAACAAGAAGAACGATCCGGACCGGTTGGAGCGAAACAAGTTCTGCAAGTTTTGCCGCAAGCACATTGCTCATAAGGAAGTGAAGTAAGGCTTTTTCTGTCGGCCGGGGCACTGTCCCTGGCTCGGCAGCGCTCATGTTCCGAACGGAGGGGCATGGTGTCAACGGCAGCACATCGGTCTCCAAAACCGAGAGTCTAGGTTCAAATCCTAGTGCCCCTGCCAAGCCGAGCGCTTCTGTGTGGGTAGGTGCGTGATGTGATTGGCCGGTTTGCACCAATCAGGCAGCCGGGAAGTTCTACGAGAGGATTGTAACCGTGTTTCAGCGATTGATCGCCTCTATTCGGGAATTTATCGATGGTGTGCGCGGCGAGTTGCGGAAGGTGTCTTTTCCGACAAGAACGGAAACGATCGGCGCCACCACGGTCGTAATTGTATTCTGCATTCTCATGTCCCTGTATCTGTCGATGATGGATTCCGTGTTGGGCTGGCTGATGCGCAAGGTTATTTAGTTGCGTGGTGCGGCTGGACAGGTCCGGCATTGCCGGACAATACGATGCTGATGTTCAGCTGAGAGGAGATGATGAGCAATAAGAACTGGTACGTCATCCATACCTATGCGGGGTTTGAGGGTCGCGTGAAGACCAGTCTCCTTGAGCGCGCAAATCAAATGGGGCTCACCGAGCGACTTGGGCAGGTCTTGGTTCCCACGGAAGATGTCATCGAAATCAAGGACGGAAAGCGGCGGACCTCCCGGCGGAAGTTTTTCCCGGGTTATGTCCTGGTCGAGCTGGAAGCGCCGTTGGCCGACGAAACGTTGCAGATGATCAAAGAGACTCCGAAGGTGACCGGGTTTGTTGGTGGAGGGGCTCAGCCGACGCCGCTTTCCTCGGAAGAGGTCGATGCGTTACTGAAGCAGGTCGATGCTGGGGCTGCTGGGCCCCGCGAGCAAGTCCGGTTCATTAAGGGAGATAATGTTCGCATTGTGGATGGTCCGTTCCTGGGCTTCAACGGCGCCGTCGATGATGTGGATGCCGACCACAGTCGCGTAAAGGTGTTTGTGAGTATTTTTGGCCGGTCTACTCCGGTCGAGCTTGGATTTTTGCAGGTCGAACGTATTTGAGTCACTGGATTGGTGGTCGTGAGCTGAGAGCTGTTCTCGGTCATCACGCGCAGTCCGCAGTTCTCAGGGAGTAACTCATGGCCAAGGAAGTATCAGCTCAAATTAAATTGCAGATTCCGGCCGGTAAGGCCAATCCTGCTCCGCCGGTGGGTCCTTCGCTGGGCCAGCATGGTGTGAACATCATGGAGTTCTGCAAGCAATTCAATGCGAAGACCCAGAAGGATGGGGACAGCATCATCCCGGTGATCATCACGGTCTACAAGGACCGGAGCTTTACCTTCATCATGAAGACGCCGCCGGCGTCGGATTTGCTCAAGAAGGCCGCGGGAATCATCAAGGGATCAGGCGTCCCGCATAAGGATAAGGTGGGCAAGGTCAGTCAGGCTCAGGTTCGAGAAATCGCGCAAAAGAAATTGTCGGACTTGAATGCGGCTGATCTAGAGGGCGCCATCAAGATTATCCAGGGCACAGCGCGCAGCATGGGCATCACCGTCCAGTAAATGTGTGCAGAGTGAACCTCCGGCGGAAGTGAAGGAGCAGCAGTATGGGAAAGAAGATGACCGCGGCTCAGGAGAAGATCGAGCCCAGGTTTTATGAGTTGAAGGAGGCGGTCGAGGCCGTCAAGCAGGCAGCGTTTGCCAAGTATGATGAATCCGTCGACCTGGCGATTCGCCTCGGAGTGGATCCAAAGCGGTCGGATCAAATGGTGCGTGGAACCACGGCCCTCCCGCACGGCACCGGTAAGAAGCTCCGCGTGCTCGTCTTCGCCAAGGGTGAGAAGGAGCAGGAAGCGCGGCAGGCCGGGGCTGATTATGTGGGGTCTGATGACTTGATGGAAAAAATCAAGGGTGGATGGATGGATTTCGATTGTGCGATCTCCACGCCTGATCTGATGGCCTCTGTCGGTAAGCTTGGAAAGGTGCTCGGTCCCCGCGGGCTCATGCCCAATCCGAAGACCGGTACCGTGACGTTTGAGGTGGGCAAGGCTGTGAGTGAGATTCGCAAGGGCCGTGTCGAGTTTAAGGTGGAAAAGGCCGGCATCGTGCAAGTGCCCGTCGGCAAGGTGTCGTTCGATGTTCAGAAGCTATACGATAACGCGCAGGCGGTGCTGGAGTCGGTGGTCAAGGCCAAGCCGTCATCCTGCAAGGGCCGGTATCTCAAAAGTGTGACGATGTCGAGCACGATGGGACCTGGTGTGAAGCTGGATCCTGTGGCGTTGTCGAAGTTGTGGAGTTGAGAACGGACAGGTTCTCAGTAAGGGGAGAGGCATGAAGAAAGAAGAAAAGGCAACAGCGATCGCGGAGTTGACGGAAAAATTCGGCCGCGCCCGCTTGGCCATTTTGACGGAATGCGCCGGGATGCCCGTCAATCAAATGACCGAGCTGCGAAGGCAGTTGCGCGGGGCCAAAGCCGAGTACTGTGTCATCAAGAACACCCTGGCCGTCCGCGCCTCGACCGGTACGATCCTCGCCGATGCAAAAGACCATTTCAAGGGCCCGACCGGTCTGGTCATCGGATATGACGACCCCGTTTTGCCGGCGAAAATCTTGCGGGATTTCATACAGGCCGAAAAGCGATCTGAAAAGATCAAGGTGACCGTCGGCGTGTTGGAAGGCAAGCTGGTGCAGGCTGCGGATCTAGCAGCTATCGCGCAATTGCCGAAGAAGGAAGTGTTGATTGCGATGCTGCTATCGGCCATGCAGGGCCCGATACGCGGTGTGGTCTATGCGTTGAGCGGAGTCTTGAGCAAGTTTGTGCGAGTCATTGCAGCCATTCAGGATAAAAAGAAAGGGGAGGGCGACATGTCAGCAGCAGCAGGAACCAAGTTCTCACAAGATGAATTGATCAAGGCAATCGAGAGCATGAGCGTGTTGGAATTGGCCGACCTGGTAAAGGGCCTCGAAACACGTTTCGGCGTCACAGCGGCGGCGCCCGTGGCCGTGGCGGCAGCAGGTGGCGGCGGCGCGGCAGCGGCTCCTGCCGAAGAAAAGACCTCATTCGACGTGATCTTGGCCAGCGCTCCGGCCGACAAGAAGATCCAAGTCATCAAGGTCGTGCGCGAGCTCACCAGCCTCGGACTCAAGGAAGCCAAAGACTTGGTCGAGGGCGCTCCGAAGCCCATCAAGTCCGGCGCGACGAAGGAAGAAGCCGACACGATGAAAAAGAAGCTCGAAGAGAGCGGAGCCAAAGTCGAGATCAAGTAACTGTTTCGAGCGGTGCAGTGTGAGTTGTCCGTTGAGATGGCGCGAGGCGTTCATCTGTTTATGAGCTTGGAGGGCTAACGAATGTCGGAATCGACTCTTTCGGAGTTTGTCGAACGTAAGGATTTTTCTCGGATTCGCACGAGTATCGATATTCCCGATCTCATCGAAATCCAGAAACGATCCTACGAAGAGTTTCTCCAGATGGAAGTCGAGCCCGACCGTCGCAAGGATCAGGGGTTGCAGGCGGCGTTAGCCAGCGTCTTTCCCATCACTGACTATAACAACACTGCCGCCTTGGAATTTTCCAACTATTCGTTGGGAACTCCGAAGTACGACGAGCGGGAATGTCTTGAGCAGGGAATGACGTTTGCTGTTCCCTTGAAGCTGCGCGTGCGGCTGATTGTTTTCGATAAAGAGGACAAGGGCCCCAAGAAAAAGGTGCTGGACGTTCGGGAGCAGGAGGTCTATGTCGGCGAGCTGCCGCTGATGACTGAACGCGGAACGTTTTTGATTAACGGGACCGAGCGAGTGGTGGTCAGTCAGTTGCACCGCTCGCCGGGCGCGTCCTTCACGCATGACAAGGGGCGGACGCACGCCAGCGGGAAAGTCCTCTACTCTGCCAGAATTATTCCGTATCGCGGATCGTGGTTGGATTTTGAATTCGACGCGCGCGATATTTTGTACGTGCGCATCGATCGGCGTCGGAAGATGCCGGCGACTATCCTGCTGAAGGCCTTTGGCTACAGCACCGACGACTTGCTGCGGATGTATTATCCGGTGGAAGAGATCCGTGTTTCCAAAGGTAAGCTCTATCGAAAGCTCGATCCTGAAATCCATCACGGCCTGAAGTGTTCGACGGAAGTGATGGAAAAGGGGGGCAAGAACCCTCTTGTGCGCGAAGGGGCCAAGCTCACCAAGGCAAAGATTGCCGAGTTGAAAGCTGCGGGAATCAAGGAAATTCCTGTGACGCCTGCCGAACTGGTAGGACGTGCGGTGCTGACAGAATTGGTCGATAGCGGCAAGAAACAGTCGTTGGCCGAAAAAAATCAGCGTTTGACCGAGGAGATCCTCGAAAAGATCCTCGAGAGCGATATCGAGGAATTCAAAGTCATTTATCTGGATACGACCAATGCCACGCTGGTCATCCTGGACACGCTTGATATGGAGCGTACTGGGTCGAAGGAAGAGGCGATGGTCGAGATCTATCGCCGCCTCAGGCCGGGAGAGACTCCGTCTGTCGAGACTGCTCGAGCATTGTTCGACAATTTGTTTTTAAGTGCGAAGCGGTACGATCTGTCTCCGGTGGGACGTCTCAAGCTGAACAAAAAGCTGGGGCTCGATTTCGCGCTCGAACAGCGGACTTTGACCGCGCAAGATATCGTGGAAGTGGTTCGATACCTGGTGAATCTCAAAATCGGTCGTGGTGAAATCGACGACATTGACCACTTGGGTAATCGCCGGGTGCGGTCCGTCGGCGAGCTATTGGAAAATCAATTCCGTCTCGGCCTTGTGCGTATGGAGCGCAGTATTAAAGAGCGCATGAACCTCCTGGACATGGAGACGGTGTTGCCTCATGACCTCATCAACGCGAAGCCTGTCGTGGCGGCGGTGAAAGAGTTCTTCAGCAGCAGTCAGCTCTCCCAGTTCATGGATCAGACCAATCCCCTGGCGGAGATTACGCATAAGCGCCGGTTGTCGGCCCTGGGTCCTGGCGGATTGACGCGCGAACGTGCCGGTTTCGAGGTGCGTGACGTCCATCCGTCGCACTACAGCCGTATCTGTCCAATTGAAACGCCGGAAGGCCCGAACATCGGATTGATTACATCGCTGGCCACCTATGCGCGCATCAATGAATTCGGCTTTATCGAAGCGCCATACAGGAAAGTCGTGAAGGGACGCGTCAGCGACGAGCTGGAATATCTCTCTGCCATTGAGGGCGATAAGTACATCATCGCCCAGGCCAACTCGAAAGTGGATGGCTCCAATAAACTCGTGTCTGAAACCGTATCCGCACGTTCTGCCGGAGATTTTATTACCGCGACTCCCGACAAAATTGAATACATGGACGTGTCCCCGAAGCAGGTCGTCAGCGTGGCGACAGCGCTGGTGCCGTTCCTTGAGCACGACGACGCGAACCGTGCGTTGATGGGATCGAACATGCAGCGCCAGGCGGTGCCGTTGCTCAAGGCTGAATCCCCGCTCGTCGGAACCGGGATGGAGGCTGTGGTGGCCCGCGATTCCGGTTATGTCGTCCAAGCGAAGCGCGAAGGTGTGGTAGAGAGTGTCGATGCCACACGTATCGTGGTGCGTGCCGATGCGAAGGAGGGCCGCAAGCGGAACGATTCAGGGCTTGATGTGTACGAAATGATAAAGTTTCAGCGGTCGAACCAAAATACCTGCATCACCCAGACTCCGGTGGTTCGGATCGGTGAGCCGGTCAAGCGGGGGCAGGTACTGGCGGATGGTCCTGCGATTGACCACGGCGAGCTGGCGCTCGGCAAAAACGTCCTCGTCGCCTTCATGCCTTGGGGTGGTTATAACTTCGAAGACGCGATTCTGCTCAGCGAAAAACTCGTGCGGGAAGATGCGTTCACCTCTATCCACATCGAAGAATTCGAAGTGGAGGCTCGCGACACTAAGTTGGGTAAGGAAGATATTACGCGGGACATTCCAAACGTCGGAGAAGAGGCGCTTCGCGATTTGGATGAGAGCGGCATCATTCGCATCGGCGCGGAAGTGAAGCCGGGTGACATTCTTGTCGGAAAAGTGACGCCGAAGGGTGAAACCCAGTTGACGCCAGAAGAGAAGTTGCTTCGAGCAATCTTTGGCGAAAAGGCCGGCGACGTCAAGGATACATCCCTCACGGTTCCTCCCGGCGTGGAAGGGATCGTCGTTGATGTGAAGATTTTCTCCCGCAAAGGTTTGGATAAGGATGAACGCTCGAAGAGCATCGAGAGCGAAGACCACATGAAGCTGCAGCGGGACCATCAGGAAGAGCTGCGCATCATTGAGGACGAAAAAACGAAGAAGGTTCGCAAGCTCTTGCTTGGAAAAGTCGTCGGTCGCGATCTGATGGATCCGGAGACGGGCGATGTCATTCTGAAGAAGAAGGGGAAGCTCACGGCGGAAATCTTGAAGCGCTTGCCGGATGATATGGTGCGCCACATCATCCTCAGCGATCCGGATGAGCAGAAGGAATTGGAAGATGTCGAGCGACGTGCCAAGGAACAGATCGAGATTTTGCAAACCTTGTACGATGAAAAAGTCGGTCGGCTGAGACGAGGGGATGAGCTTCCGCCTGGTGTGATTAAGCTGGTGAAGGTCTACATCGCGATGAAGCGGAAGATCCAGGTCGGCGACAAGATGGCGGGTCGCCACGGCAATAAGGGCGTTGTATCGCGTGTGTTGCCGGAAGAGGATATGCCCTACCTGCCGGACGGGACGCCGGTGGAAATCGTGTTGAATCCGCTGGGCGTGCCTTCTCGTATGAACGTGGGGCAAATCCTGGAGACCCATCTTGGTTGGGCGGCTCGAGCGCTGGGAATTAAGGTAGCCAGCCCGGTGTTCGACGGCGCGTCGGAGAAGGAAATTAAGGAGCTTCTCAAGAAAGCGAAGCTGTCGCCCAGCGGTCAAACCGTGTTGATGGACGGCCGAACTGGTGAATCGTTCAGCAGTCCCGTCACGGTCGGATATATGTATGTGTTGAAGCTCCACCACTTGGTGGATGACAAGATCCATGCACGTTCCATTGGGCCCTATTCGTTGGTGACTCAACAGCCGTTGGGGGGTAAGGCCCAATTCGGCGGACAACGTTTGGGAGAAATGGAAGTGTGGGCATTGCAGGCGTATGGAGCCGCCTCCATTTTGCAGGAATTCCTGACGGTCAAATCAGATGATGTCCCCGGCCGGTCGCGTATGTACGAAGCGATTGTGAAGGGAGAGCCGTTCCTGGAACCTGGATTGCCGGAGTCGTTCAACGTGCTGGTCAAAGAGCTGCAAAGTCTTGGGCTCGACGTCGAGCTGGTTAAATCAAAGGACTGATTCTAGTGCTGAGTCTTGAGAGCAACGATCGGATAGCTCACCACTCAGAACTGCGCTCAGGCGACCGTTAAGGAGGGATCAACCTTGGAAGGTGTATACACATTATTCGAGAAGCCGCGGGATTCGGTGTCGTTCGACTCGATGCGCATTCGCATTGCGTCGCCCGAAAAAATCCGCTCGTGGTCATATGGCGAAGTCAAGAAGCCGGAAACGATCAACTATCGGTCGTTCAAGCCTGAAAAGGACGGCTTGTTCTGCGCTAAGATTTTCGGCCCGATTAAGGATTGGGAGTGCAACTGCGGTAAATACAAACGCATGAAGCATCGCGGCATCGTCTGCGATAAATGCGGAGTCGAAGTCATTCAATCAAAAGTGCGCCGCGAAAGGATGGGCCACATTGAGTTGGCTGCGCCGGTCGCACATATCTGGTTCTTGAAAGGTGTGCCGAGCCGCATCGGGACGCTCCTTGATATGAGCCTCAAGCAGCTCGAAAAGATCCTCTACTTCGAGAGCTACGTGATGGTCGATCCTGGATCGACAAGCATGAGTGAGCAAGAGCTGGTCTCAGAAGAGCAGTTGCGTTCATTGCAGTCCGAATATGGCAGCGGTGCGTTCAAGGTTGGGATTGGCGCCGAAGCCATTCGGGAGTTGCTTCGCAAGGTGGACATCAATACCCAGTGGGACGAATTGCATGTGAAGGCGAAGGCCTCCGCATCCGCCGCGCTTAAGAAGAAGTATGCCAAGCGTCTGAAAGTGTTGGAGGCATTTCGCCGTTCCGGCAACAAGCCTGAATGGATGATCATGGATGTCATCCCGGTATTGCCGCCGGAATTACGCCCGCTGGTTCCATTGGATGGCGGCCGGTTTGCGACATCGGACCTCAACGACCTGTATCGACGCGTCATCAACCGGAACAATCGTTTGAAGCGCTTGATTGAGCTCAAGGCTCCCGGCGTGATCATTCGCAATGAAATGCGCATGTTGCAGGAGGCGGTGGACGCGCTGTTCGATAACGGTCGTCGCGGCCGAGCCATCCGTGGGCCAAATAAGCGCCCATTGAAGTCCTTGAGTGACATGCTAAAGGGCAAGCAGGGACGTTTCCGGCAGAATTTGCTTGGAAAGCGCGTCGACTATTCCGGCCGGACGGTTATTGTCGTCGGTCCGGAGTTGCGGTTGCATCAATGCGGTCTGCCCAAAAAGATGGCCTTGGAGCTCTTCAAGCCGTTTATCTTCCATAAGCTGGAAGAGCGTGGCGCAGCTACGACCATCAAGAGTGCAAAGCGTCTGGTGGAGAAAGAGCGTCCCGAAGTGTGGGATGTGCTGGATGAAGTCATTCGTGAGCATCCGGTGTTGCTCAACCGCGCCCCGACGTTGCACAGGCTCGGTATTCAGGCCTTTGACCCGGTCCTGGTTGAGGGAAAAGCAATCCGTCTCCACCCGCTCGTCTGCGCGGCGTTTAACGCCGACTTTGACGGAGACCAAATGGCGGTCCACGTTCCGTTATCGGTGGAAGCGCAGGTTGAAGCCCGCGTGCTGATGATGTCGATCAATAACATTCTCTCTCCAGCTAACGGCAAACCAATCGCCGTTCCGTCACAAGACATGGTTCTTGGCTGCTACTGGTTGACCAAGGAGCGAGTCGGCGCGAAAGGCGAAGGGAAGCTGTTCGGGTCTCGGGAGGAGGCGCGGATCGCGTATGATGCCGGTGCGCTGGATGAGCATGCCAGGATCAAGGTCCGGTGTAATGGCGCACTAGTGCAGACGACGGCTGGGCGTGTCATTCTGTCGGAGATTCTTCCTCCGATGATGCCGTTCGCCGATGCCAATAAGTTGATGACGAAGAAGGAAATGTCCAAGCTCATCGATGCGGTCTATCGGCAGGCTGGCCATCGTGAAACAGTCACGTTTTTAGACAAAATCAAGGACCTGGGTTTCCATTATGCGACCAGGGCGGGCATGTCGATCTGTATCGACAACATGCATATTCCTTCTCGCAAGGAAGACCTTATCGGGAAGGCTCAGCATGAGGTCAATGAAATCGAGAAGCAGTACTCGGAAGGGTTGATTACCAACGGCGAACGTTACAACAAAGTCATCGACATTTGGGCGCATGTGACCGAGCAGGTGGCCAATGAGATGATGAAGGAGTTGGGCGCCGGCGGTGATCCAGCCAAGGCTGAATCGTTTAATCCGATCTTCATGATGGCGGATTCCGGTGCTCGAGGAAGTTCGCAGCAAATTCGTCAGCTTGGCGGTATGCGCGGACTGATGGCGAAACCATCCGGTGAAATCATCGAAACTCCGATCACGGCCAACTTCCGTGAGGGGCTGACGGTCTTGCAGTACTTCATTTCGACGCACGGTGCGCGAAAAGGTTTGGCGGACACGGCGTTGAAGACAGCAAACTCCGGTTACCTGACGCGTCGATTGGTTGATATCGCGCAAGACGTCATCGTGACCGAGGAGGATTGCGGGACAACCGATGGAATTCTGGTGAGTGCCTTGCTTGAAGGCGGCGAAATTATTCAGCCGTTAGAAGAGCGCCTTTTGGGTCGTCTTGCCGGGGAAGATATTCGCGATCCGGTGACGGGCGAGATCATCGTATCGTTCAATGAGGAAATCGACGAAGAACAGGCCAAGGCGGTGGTTGAAGCCGGCGTGGATCGCGTGAAGATCCGCTCGGTGCTAACTTGCCAGTCGGCACGCGGAGTGTGTCGTCTCTGTTACGGCCGTGACTTGTCGCGAGGACGGCTTGTCGAAAAGGGCGAGCCGGTCGGAGTCATTGCGGCGCAATCCATCGGTGAGCCTGGGACTCAGTTGACGATGCGTACATTTCACATCGGTGGTACGGCCAGTAAGGTCGTCGAGCAGACGGTCTTGGAGGCCAAGCACGCCGGTCACTTGAAGTATATGAGCCTGGATGCGAAGAAGAATGCCGATGTGCACAATGCCGGCATTGCCGTCCGGAATAAAGAAGGCGAGTGGGTCGTCATGAATCGCAACGCGAAAATCGCGATTGTCGACGACAGCGGTCGTGAGCGCGAAAAGTATCCGGTCGTGTATGGCGCCAAGATCAAGTTGAAGGATGGTGATCGGATTGAAGTCGGTCAGAAACTGGTCGAATGGGATCCGTACTCCTTGACCATCCTCACGGAAACCGGCGGAAAGGTCGCCTATGGCGACATTCTTGAAGGCGTCACGATGAAGGAAGAGTTTGACGAGGTCACTGGTTTGTCTCGCAAGGTCATCATTGAGCAAAGCGGGGCCACGCTTCGGCCGCGCGTTTCAATCAAGGATGACAGCGGGAAGACGGCCAAAGTGTCAGGCTCTGGAGCACCGGTGGCCCGGTATCTATTGCCGGTCGGCGCGCACATTTTCGTCGAAAAGGGAGCAACGGTGCATCCCGGTGACGTGTTGGCCAAGATTCCGCGTGAAACCACGAAAACCAAGGACATCACCGGAGGTCTTCCGCGAGTGGCCGAACTGTTCGAGGCTCGCAAGCCAAAAGAGCAGGCCGTCATTAGCGAAATCGACGGCGAAGTGTCTTACGGCGGGTTTGTGAAGGGCATGCGGAAGGTATTGGTGGACAACAAAATGGGCGATGTGAAGGAATACTTCATTCCCAAGGGCAAACACGTCAATGTGCATGAAGGAGATTGGGTTCGCGCCGGAGAGCCCCTCATGGACGGGTCCGCGAATCCGCACGATATTTTGGATGTGTTGGGGCCGAAGGAGCTCCAAAAATATCTCGTTGATGAGGTGCAGGATGTGTATCGGCTGCAGGGAGTGTCTATCAACGACAAGCACATCGAAATCATTGTGCGCCAAATGTTGCGGAAGGTACGGATTGAGGATCCCGGAGACACGTCCTTCTTGCCGGGTAGTCAGGTGAGTAAGGGGATGTTCGATGTGGAAAATCAGCGGGTCCTCGAAAAGGATGGAAAGCCGGCTCTTGGAAAGCCGGTCTTGCTGGGCATTACGAAGGCAGCGTTGACTACCGACAGTTTCATCTCTGCGGCGTCCTTCCAGGAGACGACTCGGGTGTTGACCGAGGCGGCCATCAACGGCAGGGAAGACAACCTCCTTGGATTGAAGGAAAACGTGATTGTTGGGCGATTAATTCCCGCCGGCAGCGGTTTCGAGGAGTATAGAGAAACCTTTGTTGCCAGCGCCAAGGCGCCTGGAGAGTTGGCAGGTGACCAGCCTCAACCGGTTGCGGTCGGGCAGGCTCCAGTCGGTGCGACAGGCAGTGAATCAGAAAATAATGCGTGAAGAAAAAGAAGGTTCTTGACATAAGTAGTACACATCTCTATAATCCGACGGCTTCGCTCAGGAGCATTTTGAAGCAACTGTCTGATTTTCAAGAAAGAGTATAGTGCATGCCAACGATTAATCAGTTAGTGCGAAAGGGACGGACCCTCGTTAAGTCGAAGACGAAAAGTCCCGCCTTGAAACGTTGCCCGCAGAAGCGTGGCGTCTGCCTCCGTGTCTATACCACGACTCCGAAGAAGCCTAACTCTGCGCTTCGTAAGGTCGCGCGTGTGCGTTTGACCAATGGGATGGAGGTGACCACTTATATCCCTGGTGTGGGGCACAATCTCCAGGAGCACTCGATCGTTTTGGTTCGTGGTGGCCGTGTTAAGGACTTGCCGGGCGTTCGTTATCACATAGTGCGTGGTTCTTTGGATGCGGTAGGAGTTGCCGATCGAAAGCAGGCCCGATCCAAATACGGGGCGAAGCGGCCCAAGTAGTAGTTCATCCTGTCATTGCGCGGATGCGTAGTGAAAACCGACTTTATTTTATAGGACAACGATGCCACGCGGACAATTTTTCGGTCATCGAGAGGCGCAGCCTGATTCGAAGTATCGCGACAAGCTTGTCGGGAAATTCCTGAATGTTTTGATGGGTGGTGGAAAGAAAAGTACGGCTGAGCGGATCTGTTACGGGGCTTTCGATCTGATTCAGGAGAAGACGAACGGCGGAGATCCGATGAAGATCTTTAAGTCGGCGATCGATAATGTGAAGCCGGTTGTCGAGGTTAAGTCTCGTCGGGTTGGTGGTGCTTCTTATCAGGTTCCTGTTGAGATCAGGCCTTCTCGTCGAGTCTCATTGGCTTTGCGGTGGATCACGGAGTATTCGCGGTCGCGCGGTGGAAAGAGTATGCAGGACAGGCTGGCGGCTGAACTGCTCGACGCGTCCAATAATACGGGTGCGTCAGTGAAGAAGCGCGAGGATGTCCATCGTATGGCGGAGGCCAATAAGGCTTTTGCTCATTATCGCTGGTAGTGTTGAGTTGTGCTGCTGTTGAGCCGGGCTGCGATGCTTGTGGCTGGAGGTGGGCGTCGCAGTGAATGGTCTTCGGCTCTGACGGCGGCACGTTCGTTTTTTCTGGGGGAGTTGTGGCTAGGCAGACACCGTTAGAGCGTACAAGAAATATCGGCATCATGGCCCACATCGATGCCGGAAAGACGACAACCACTGAGCGCATTCTCTTCTATACGGGCATGACCCATAAAATGGGGGAAGTGCACGAGGGTGCTGCCACCATGGACTGGATGGAGCAGGAGCGCGAGCGTGGTATTACGATCACCGCGGCTGCTACGACCTGTTTTTGGCGTGACCACCGTATCAATATTATTGATACGCCTGGGCATGTGGATTTTACGATTGAGGTGGAGCGGTCCCTTCGTGTGTTGGATGGCGCGGTCGCGGCATTCGATTCTGTTCAGGGTGTCGAGCCGCAGTCTGAGACTGTCTGGCGTCAGGCGGATAAGTACGAGGTCCCCCGCATCGCTTTCATGAATAAAATGGATCGGATTGGCGCGGATTTTTATGCGAGTGTCCAATCGATAATCGACAGGCTTGGCGCTAATCCTGTTCCTGTTCAGATTCCAATTGGCCGAGAGTCCGAGTTTCGTGGTTCCGTAGATCTGATTTCGATGAAGGGCTATTTTTACGACGACGAGACGCTCGGAGCCAAGTACAAGATCGGCGAAATCCCGGCTGATATGGTCGATCAGGCCAATGACTATCGGCAAAAAATGCTCGATGCAGTCGCTGAATTCGATGACCAGGTCATGGAGAAGTACCTCAACGGTCAATCGCTGACTGAGGAGGAGGTTCGCCGGGTAGTTCGTGCGGGAACTATTGCGATGAAGGTTGTTCCTGTTCTCTGTGGGTCGGCCTTCAAGAACAAGGGTGTGCAGCAACTGTTGGATGCCGTGGTGGATTTCCTCCCATCGCCAGTCGATATTCCTCCAGTTATTGGTGTGGATCCGGCCACTGGAAAAGATGTGGAGCGTGGCCCGTCAGACTCTGAGCCTTTTTCTGCGCTGGCCTTCAAGATTATGACGGACCCTTTTGCCGGGCAGCTGACATTCTTTCGAGTGTATTCGGGTACGTTGAAGACGGGAACTCCTGTTCTTAACGTTACTAAAGGGACGAAGGATCGAGTGGGTCGTCTCTTGAAGATGCATGCGAATAAGCGTGAAGAAATCGAGATTGTGTACGCCGGTGATATCGCTGCCGCCGTCGGTCTCAAGAGCGCCACGACCGGTGATACATTGGCTGATGAAAAGCAGCCGGTTTTGCTGGAGATCATGAAGTTTCCTGAGCCGGTCATTGCTATGGCTATTGAGCCTAAGACGAAGCCTGATCAGGAAAAGATGGGTTTTGCATTGCAGAAATTAGCGCAAGAAGATCCGTCATTTCGTGTTCGAACTGATGAAGAGACGGCTCAGACGATTATCGCTGGGATGGGGGAGTTGCATCTCGAAATTATTGTTGACCGTTTGATGCGTGAATTCAAGGTTGAGGCGAACGTTGGGAAGCCTGAAGTCGCTTTTCGTGAAACTATTCGCCGCAAGGCCGAAGCTGAATCGAAGTATATCAAGCAGACCGGTGGTCGAGGTCAATATGGCCATGTGGTTTTGACCGTTGAGCCATCTGAGTCTGGTAAGGGGCTGGAGTTTATCAATAAGACAGTCGGCGGCTCTATCCCGAAAGAATATATTCCTGCTATCGAAAAGGGCGTGAAAGAGCGGATGGAGACGGGTGTTGTTGCAGGATTCCCATTGCGAGATGTGAAGGTTACCGTGATCGATGGGTCGTACCACGACGTGGACTCCAATGAAATGGCATTCAAGATTGCCGCCTCCATGGGATTTGCTGACGCCTGCAAGAAGGCAGATCCCGTCCTGCTAGAGCCGATCATGAAGGTGGAAGTGCTGGTTCCGCAGGACTTTATGGGAGACGTCATTGGGAACTTGAATGGTCGACGCGGAAAAGTTCAGGGCATGAAGGTTCGTGCCGGCGCTCAGGCAATTGAAGCCACCGTTCCGCTGATGGAAATGTTTGGGTATGCGACCGATTTGCGTTCCCGTACGCAGGGTCGTGCAACTTATAGTATGGAATTTGACCGGTACGACCAGGTTCCCCGGCAGATCGCTGAAGCGATTACTGCTAAGCACCGTGGTGAATAGGGTCTGGGTTCTGTGAACTAGGGAGGATCGGGGATGGCGAAGGCGAAATTTGAGCGACGAAAGCCGCACGTGAACATCGGGACGATCGGGCACGTGGACCATGGCAAGACGACGCTGACGAGTGCGTTGACCAAGATCTGTTCGGATCGCGGGATGGCGAAATTTGTCAGTTACGACGAAGTGGCCAAGGCGAGCGAGAGCCAGGGGCGCCGCGATGCCAGCAAGATCATGACGATCGCGATCAGCCACGTCGAGTATGAGACGGACAACCGGCACTATGCGCACGTAGACTGCCCGGGCCACGCCGACTATGTGAAGAACATGATCACCGGCGCCGCGCAGATGGATGGGGCGATCCTGGTGGTCAGTGCCGCCGACGGCCCCATGCCGCAGACCCGGGAGCACATTTTGTTGGCGCGCCAGGTGGGCGTCCCCTACATCGTGGTGTTCCTGAACAAGGCGGACAAGGTGGATGACAAGGAATTGCTCGAGCTCGTAGAGCTGGAAGTGCGGGAGTTGCTGACCAAGTACGACTTCCCGGGCGACAAGATTCCGATTGTGCAGGGCTCGGCCTTGAAGGCGGTCGAAGGTGACCAGGGACCGTTAGGGGTGCCGTCGATCTTGAAGCTGTTGGAAGCCGTCGATACCTACATCCCGACCCCGACACGCGCCATTGATAAGCCGTTCTTGATGCCGATTGAAGACGTGTTCACGATCAGTGGGCGCGGCACGGTCGTCACAGGTCGGTGCGAAAAGGGCATTGTGAAAGTCGGCGACGAAATCGAAATCGTCGGGTTGCGGCCGACGCAGACGACGATCGTGACGGGTGTCGAAATGTTCCGCAAGGTGCTGGACGAGGGGCAGGCGGGCGACAACATCGGAGTCTTGCTGCGCGGCACGAAGAAGGAAGACGTGGAGCGGGGCATGGTGCTGGCCAAGCCGAAGAGCATTACGCCGCACACGAAGTTCAAGGCCGAGATCTATGTCTTGACGAAGGAAGAGGGCGGGCGCCATACGCCGTTCTTCAACGGCTACCGGCCGCAGTTTTACTTCCGGACGACCGACGTGACGGGGATCGTGACGTTGGCGGCGGGAGTGGAGATGGTGATGCCGGGCGATAACGTCACGGTGACGGGCGAATTGATCAGCCCGATTGCGATGGATCAGGGGTTGCGGTTCGCCGTCCGCGAAGGCGGCAAGACTGTCGGCTCGGGCGTCGTTACGGAAATTCTAGCTTAGGGATGTCCTGGTCTGCTGGCCGGCATGTGAGGAGTTGAGCGTGAAAGTCGATCAAAGAATTCGCATCAGGCTGCGTGGTTTTGATTATCGCGTGCTTGATCAGTCCGTGGTGGAGATTGTTGAAACGGTCAGGCGTAGTGGCGCGCGGGTTGTCGGGCCTATCCCATTGCCGACTCGAATTGAAAAATTTACAGTGCAGCGTTCGACTCACGTGGATAAAAAATCACGCGAGCAATTTGAGATTCGTACGCACAAGCGTCTGCTGGATATCATGGAGCCTACGCCAGAGACTATGGACTCACTGATGAAGCTCAATTTGGCGGCTGGTGTAGACGTGGAGATTAAGCTCTGAGGGTTGGAGTTGCACGACCATATTTGAGCTGACAGGAAGGCCATGACAAACGGATTGTTAGGTAAAAAATTGGGGATGACCCAAATTTATGATGAAAGTATTCTCGAACCGGTAACGGTCATCGAGGCAGGTCCTTGTCGCGTGGTTGCGATCAAGACCAAAGAGCGTGATGGCTATGAGGCCGTTCAGCTGTCTTTCGGTGAGGTGAAGGAGCGAGCCCTCTCGAGCGGCGAACTTGGACATTTGAAGAAGCATCAGGCGCCTGCCAGCCGTTGGTTACGTGAATTCCCGAAAACGGGGGATGTTGCGGTTGGCGCGACTGTGAAGGTCGATATCTTCAAGAAGGGTGATTGGGTTGATGTGGTTGGTGTTTCAAAGGGTAAGGGTTTTCAGGGTGTCGTGAGGCGCCACAATTATGCTGGCGGCCCTGAGACGCATGGTTCTATGTTCCATCGTGCTCCGGGTTCGATCGGTGCGAGCTCGTATCCGTCACGTGTTTGGAAAAATAAGGCCTTACCTGGTCATATGGGGGATGAGCGTGTCACGGTTCAACGCTTGAAGGTGATCGACGCCCGTCCAGATGAAAACCTGTTGTTTGTCCGCGGAGCAGTGCCCGGTGGTGCGAATGGGTTGCTGGTTGTGCGGAAGTCGAAAAAGAGTTGAGCTATGCCGATCGTTGATGTCGTCGATTCAAGAAAGAAAAAAGTCGGTAGCGTCGATTTGCCTGACGAAGTGTTCGGCTGCAAACCGCATGCGTCACTTGTTCATGAGGCCGTCGTGATGCAGCGGGCGTGTGACCGTCAAGGCACCGCATCAACCTTGCGTCGCGGTGAGGTGAGCGGATCTGGGAAGAAGCCGTGGAAGCAAAAGCACACGGGCCGTGCTCGCGCCGGATCTTTGCGATCTCCTGTTTGGCGTCACGGCGGCACAGTGTTTGGCCCTAAGCCTAGAAGCTACGCGTTCGGGATGCCAAGGAAGAAGTATCGCGCGGCTCTTCAGAGTGTACTTTCGGCCAAGGTGTCTGAGGGCAATGTGCTTGTGGTATCTGAGTTGTCTATTGCTGAGGCCAAAACAAAATTGTTGGCAAATCTATTGGGTCAGCTTGGAATTTCAGGAACGGCCTTGCTTATAGTTGCCGATCCCAACTCTCATGTGGTTCAAGCGGGAAAAAATCTTTCAAGCGTTACCGTGTTACGACCAGAAGAATTGAACGTCTATGACGTGCTTCGTTGCCATTCCCTCGTCATTCCGCAGGAGGAGCTGGGGCGAGTCAAAGAGGTGTGGTCATGAAAGGCGATCTTCATCAAGTCTTGATCCAGCCATTGTTGACGGAAAAGATTACGGCTTTGCGTGAGCAGAGTAACACTGTGGGGTTTCTGGTTCACCCGGATGCCAATAAAATTCAGATCAAACAAGCCGTCGAGAGCCTCTTAAAGGTCAAGGTGTCGCGGGTCAATGTGGTCAATATTCGCGGCAAGATTAAGCGACTGGGGCGTTTTGTTGGAAAGCGATCCGATTGGAAAAAGGCATTTGTCACGTTGAAGGAAGGCGAGAAGCTCGAGCTGTACGAAACGGTGTAGGGGCGAGTTCTCGATAGAGTGAGACCCAGCATGGCATTAAAAATTTATAAGCCGACATCCCCGGGCCGTCGCGGTATGACTGCAATCCAGGGGGAGAAACTCACCAAGAAGAAGCCTGAGAAGTCTTTGACGGGGTTTCATCTCCGCACGGGTGGGCGGAATAATGACGGGCGTCTGACTATCCGATTCCGTGGGGGTGGGCACAAGCGCCTCTATCGCCAAATTGATTTCCGACGTGACAAAGCCGGTATTCCGGCAAAGGTTGCGGCCATTGAATACGATCCGAATCGCTCATCAAGAATTGCTCTTTTGCATTACCGCGATGGTGAGAAGCGCTATATCTTGGCGCCGGTCGGTCTCGCCATGGGCGATACGGTGCAGTCCGGGGAGGGTGCGGAGGTGCGGCCTGGAAATGCTCTCCCGCTCGTCAATATGCCTCTGGGTACCACGATTCACAACATTGAGCTAAAGCCTGGTAAGGGTGCGCAATTAATCCGCAGTGCCGGTGGGTCTGCTCAAGTGATGGGCCGCGATGGGGCGTATGTTCAGGTTCGTCTCAAGTCCGGTGAAATGCGAAAAGTGTTATCCACGTGTATGGCAACGGTCGGTCAAGTGGGAAACGTCGATCATGAGAATGTTGTTGTGGGTAAGGCTGGGCGTACGCGCTGGAAGGGAAAGCGTCCTCACGTACGCGGTGTGGTGATGAATCCTGTCGATCACCCGCATGGCGGCGGCGAGGGAAAATCAGGACAGGGTAATCCTCATCCCGTCTCTCCCTGGGGTACTCCGGCCAAGGGCTACAAGACGCGAAAGAATAAGGCAACGGATAAATTCATCATCGCGCGCAGGAAAAAGTAGGAGAGGATAATGCCTCGTTCAATTACCAAGGGCCCCTTCGTCGATGACCATCTGGTCAAGAAAGTCGAGCAGATGAATCAGACGAAAGACCGAAAGTTAATTAAGACCTGGTCTCGCCGATCAACGGTCATTCCTGACATGATCGGGCACACGTTTGCGGTTCATAACGGCAAAAAGTTCATTCCTGTTTTTGTGACGGAAAATATGGTTGGCCATAAGCTGGGAGAATTTGCTCCAACGCGCTTTTTCAAAGGGCACGGGCAAGCAAAAACCGAAAAGGCAGTGGCGCTTAAGTAAGTGCTGGTTTAATAACTGGCCGGCATCGTGGGGTGGGATCAGCTATGGCAGAGGCAAAAGCAAATCTACGTTTCGTGAGAGTCACGCCAAGGAAGGCGCGAGTGGTGATCGATATGATTCGCGGCCAGCAAGTGCCCATGGCATTGGCTATGCTCCGGCATACCCCAAAGCACGCGGCGCGAGTCATTGAGAAACTCCTTCGATCTGCGGTGGCCAATGCCGAGCAGAAAGAGTTAGGCGACAGTGATGAGATGTGGGTGTCGCAGGCCGTAGTGAACTGCGGCCCTATTTACAAGCGTTTTAGGGCACGATCGATGGGGCGAGCCAACTCCATTCAGAAGCGGACTAGCCATATCACGATCGCGGTTGCTGCTCCCAACGCCACTCACAGCAGCTAACGCTTTTACATTTAGACTGAGGGTTATTCTTCATGGGTCAGAAGACACATCCAATTGGCTATCGCATCGGCTACAACTACACCTGGAGCTCGCGCTGGTACGCAGACAAGGACTATGCGCGACTGCTTCATCAAGACATCAAGATTCGGAAGATGGTGAAAGCCAAGCTGTACCACGCCGGTGTTGCCAAGGTGGAAATAGAGCGATCCGGAGATCAAACCCGTGTGATCATTCACACCGCTCGCCCCGGAATTATCATTGGCCGAAAGGGAGCTGAAGTCGATAAGTTGAAAGCGGCTCTCGAGAAAGAATATTCGGGTCAAGCGTACATTACCGTCAAAGAGATTAAGAAGCCTGAGCTGGACGCCCAATTGGTGAGTGAAAATGTCGCTACCCAGTTGGAAAAGCGTGTTGCCTTCAGGCGCGCGATGAAACGTAGCGTGCAGTCCGCGCTTCGTCTGGGCGCCCAGGGGATCAAAATTATGGTGGCAGGACGCTTGGGTGGCGCTGAAATTGCCCGAACGGAATGGTATCGCGAAGGGCGGGTGCCTCTGCATACTCTGCGGGCCGAAGTGGATTATGGTTTTGCAGAGGCCCACACGACCATGGGACAGATCGGGGTGAAAACCTGGATCTATAAGGGTGAGTTGTTGCCAGCGCTTCAGTTAAAGCCTGATTCTACGCTCGGACGACTTGGGTAAAGAACTTCGATAAGGAAAAGGTGGGTCTGTGTTAGCGCCAAAGAAAGTTAAGTTCAGAAAAATGCAGAAGGGCCGGATGCGGGGGAAGGCCTATCGGGGCGGAGCCATTACTCTCGGGGAGTTCGGTTTGAAAGCCCTTGAGCCAGGATGGATCACCAGCCGGCAAATCGAGGCTGCTCGAATTGCCATTACCCGTTTCGTGAAACGTGGCGGTCAGGTTTGGACGAGAATTTTCCCGGATAAACCAATTACCAAGAAACCGGCCGAAACCCGCATGGGTAAAGGTAAGGGCAATCCAGAGTATTGGGTGGCCGTGGTGAAGCCTGGACGCATCATGTATGAAATGGGTGGTGTGGCTCCTGATATTGCCAAGCAGGCGTTGAAGCTTGCTTCCTATAAGTTGCCCATTGCCACGAAGTTCGTGGTCCGCGGCGAGTTTCAGTAACCTGTAGCGCGTGTTAAGTGGTGATGTGATGGATGTGAAGGATCTAAGCGGGCTCTCGCTGGAGGAGTTGGCCGAAAAAGAAAAACAGTTGCGGCAGGAACTGTTTAATTTCCGATTCCAGCTCGGCATTGGTCGCCTGGAAAACCCAATGCAGGTTAGAAGTACAAAGCGCGATATTGCCCGCCTGAAAACAGTACGGCGTCAATTGGAATTGCTGCAGACACAGGCCGACCCGTCGGTCGGAAAGTAAGAGAGAAGGGGCGTATGAAGGAAGGCCAACAACATCGACGCGAGTGGTATGGCAACGTCGTCAGCAACAAAATGAATAAAACGGTAGTCGTTGCCGTTGAACGATCGGTTATTCACCCTATTTACAAAAAGGTCCTTCGGCGGGTCACCAAGCTCAAGGCGCACGACGAGGGCAATGTATGTAAGGTCGGGGACCGAGTTCAGTTGAGCGAAACCCGCCCAATCAGCAAGGATAAGCATTGGCGCGTGGTACGCGTCATGGTCAAAGGGCAACCTGAAAAGTAACTACGGAACACACCTGAAGAGCTGAAGGACCAGATCCTTTTGGCGGTGAGTAGGGCGGGGTATGATTCAGAATTACACATACATGGATGTGGCCGATAATTCCGGCGCGAAGCAGGTCATGTGTTTTCACGTTCTCGGTGGAACCAGGCGTCGGTACGGCTCACTTGGGGACATTGTCGTGGTCGCTGTTAAGGAGGCAATTCCTCAGGCCGGCGTAAAAAAGGGCGACGTGAGTCGGGCGGTCATTGTGCGTACAACCAAGGAAGTGCGGCGTGATGACGGTTCCTATATCAAGTTTGACCGTAACGCCTGCGTCCTGATCAATGCTCAGGGCGAGCCAGTTGGGACTCGCATTTTCGGCCCAGTCGCGCGTGAACTTCGTTGGAAGAAGTTTATGAAAATTATTTCGCTTGCGCCGGAAGTCTTGTAGTCGAAGGAAGAAAGGTTCTGGTAGGGATGTCACGAATCAAAACGAAAATTCGGAAGGGCGACACTGTTGTGGTGATGACTGGGCGCGAGCGTGGTAAGTCGGGCAAGGTGTTGTCTGTTGATACCGTAACGGGCAAAGTCTTGGTCGAAAAGCTCAATATGATTAAGCGCCACACCAAGCCCAATCAAAAGCTCCGGCAGGGTGGCATTCTTGAGCGTGAGGCTCCTCTTGCCATTTCCAATGTAATGTTTTTGTGCCCAGTGACGAAGAAACCCACCCGGTTGGGGGTCAAGCGCCAGGAAGATGGCCGACGGGCCAGATTAAGCAAGAAATCAAAAGAAACTGTTGAATAGTCGGAACAGGAAAGACGTTCATGGCAAAAGTAGAGAAGGGTAAGGGCGGCAAGGCGGCAACTCCGCGGTCGTCAGCTAAGAAGGAAGTCGCAGCCCCTGAAATTTCGCAGGAGGCTGGTAGTGAACATCAATTTGCGCCGCGACTCAGGGAGACTTATCGGGATCAGGTAGTGCCCGCTCTGATGAAGGAATTCGGCTACGGCAATTTGATGCAGGTGCCGCGTCTCGAAAGAATTGTCCTGAACGTCGGCATGGGAGAGGCAATTCAAAACGTGAAGTTGCTAGAGAGCGCCGCGAATGAACTGGGCATTATCACCGGACAGAAGCCGGTCACGACCAGGGCCAAAAAAGCCATCGCCGGCTTCAAGTTGCGGCAGGGTATGCCCATCGGCGCCAAGGTGACCTTACGCAGTCGACGAATGTGGGAATTTTTGGATCGCTTGATATCCCTGGCTCTGCCTCGTATTCGAGATTTTCGGGGGATCTCTCCCAAAGCGTTTGATGGACGTGGCAATTATACGCTTGGACTGAAGGAACAATTGATTTTTCCAGAGATTGAGTACGATAGCGTTGCATCCATTCATGGAATGGATATCACCATCGTCACCACTGCGCGTACGAATGATGAAGGCAAGGCCCTGCTCAAGCATCTCGGCATGCCGTTCCGAGCCTAAGTAGTTCGATGCAAATAGGTTGGCATGGCCGTGGCGGGTCACGCAGGGATAAAGGGGGATATTGTGTCAAGATTAGCGCTCAAGAATAAGGCCGCAGTGAAATCGAAGTTTGCCTGTCGTGACTATCACCGCTGCGGGCTATGCGGTCGCGTGCGGGGATTCTTGCGTCGGTTTCGCATGTGCCGTATCTGTTTTAGATTTTTGAGCCTCAAGGGAGAAATTCCCGGAGTGCGTAAGTCAAGCTGGTAGCCGACCAGCAGGAAGCTTGCATCTGTAGGCATAAAAGAGGAATGCATGATTACTGATCCTATTGCTGATTTATTGGTTCGACTGGGGAACGCTGCTCGCCGCCGCCAGGATGTCGTCAAAGTTCCAGTGTCAAAGGTGAAACGGCAGATTCTGAATATCCTCGGCAAAGAAGGATTCATCCTCGGCTACGGGGAAACGCAGGAAGATGGGCACCCTATCTTCTCCGTCCAGCTTCGCTATGTCGACGAAGCGCGTCCGATGATCACCGGTATGCGTCGAATCAGTAAGCCGGGTCGGCGTGTGTATGTCGGGAGAGATGATGTGCCAAAGGTAAGAAATGGAATTGGCGTGGCTGTCATTTCAACCTCGAAAGGTCTTATGACCGACAGTGATTCCAGGCGGGCTGGATTGGGTGGTGAAGTGCTTTGTTCTGTCTGGTAAGACGAGTTGGCTAAGACGCAGTAATAACCGGAATCGCTGTAACGTAACGGGGTTCGTATGTCGAGGATTGGGCGGAAACCAATTTCAGTTCCAAGCGGCGTTGATGTAAAAGTCGCTGGTCGTCTCGTATCGGTCAAGGGGCCTATGGGTAAACTCGATTGGAAGCTGACCGAGGGGTTGAGCGTCGCAGTCGCTGACGGGCAACTTGTTGTCAATCGGGCGGGTGATGCGCGTGACATGCGCGCCATGCACGGACTCGTGCGCGCTGAATTGAGCAATATTATTCAAGGCGTCACTAAAGGGTATGAGAAATCGTTAGAGATCACGGGTGTGGGCTACAAAGCTCAACTCCAGGGGCGTGAGATGAGTTTCAATGTCGGATACATCAATCCAGTCACCTATACGGTGCCTCAGGGAATTGATGTGAAGGTCGACAAGCAAACACTCATTTCGATAAAAGGGATCGATAAACGACTGGTGGGTCAGGTGGCGGCTAACATTCGTTCCATTAAGCCCCCCGATGTGTATAAGCAAAAAGGAATTCGATATGCCGGCGAAGTGTTAAGGAAGAAGGCGGGCAAAACCGGCAAGTAGAGGCATCTGATGAATACGCAAGAAAAAAATCGAAAATTAGCGCGACGTAAACAGCGGGTACGAAAATCTGTCATCGGCACGAGTGATCGTCCGCGGTTGAACGTCTTCCGTAGTCGATCTCATATCTATGCCCAAATTATCGACGATCTTCGTGGGCACACGGTGGCGGCGGCATCCACCTTGGATGAATCCTTGCGGAAGGCCGTGAAATCGACGGGCAGCATTGAAGGCGCGAAAGCCGTCGGGAAATTGATTGCCGAACGAGCGAAGGCGGCTAAAGTCTCAACGGTCGTTTTTGATCGTGGCGGGCGGCAATATCATGGGCGGGTGAAGGCCTTGGCCGACGCATCGCGTGAGGGTGGCTTACAGTTTTAAAACGGGTCGGGCAGGATGCCCCGACCTGTAACTAGAGAAATGGCACGACCTAAAGGAGAATGACGTTGTGCGAGTCAATCCCGAAGAATTGAGTCTAAAAGACAAGGTGGTTTTCATCAACCGCGTGGCCAAAGTTGTGAAGGGTGGCAAGCGATTCAACTTTTGCGCTTTGGTGGTTGTTGGTGATGGACAGGGCTATGTTGGTGTCGGCAAAGGAAAAGCCGCCGAAGTTCCGGTCGCGATTTCAAAAGCCGTTGAGCAGGCCAAAAAGCATTTGGTTCGCGTGCCTATCAAAGGGGGGACCATTCCGCACGAAGTGCATGGTCTTTTTGGCGCCGAGCACGTGCTTCTCAAGCCGGCCGCTGATGGTACCGGCATCATCGCCGGCGGCGCCGTGCGAGCGGTTGTTGAATTGGCGGGTGCGCACAACATTATCGCCAAGACATTGGGCCGCGGCAACCCGTTTAATGCGGTCAGAGCCACTCTTAATGGACTTCAGCAGCTGTGCGATCCGCAGGAAATTATGCGGTTACGGCGCGCTGTTGGTAGTGAAGCGTAGGGACAACATGGCTACCGAAAAGAAGACAACGACTGCTCAAGCGAGCCTTCGAATTACGCTGAAGCGTAGTCCGATCGGAACCCCGTATAAGCACCGCCTTGTTCTCAGGGGTTTAGGGCTGCGCAAACTCAATGCCACTGTGTTGCGTCCTGCCAGCGATCAGGTCAAGGGCATGATCGCCAAGGTAGGCTATTTACTGGAAGTGAGTCCCCAATGAAGTTGCATGATCTTGCTCCTTCTCGAGGAGCGAAGCACAAACCAAAGCGAATTGGCCGTGGTCCTGGGTCTGGGCATGGCAAGACTGCGACTAAAGGTCATAAGGGCCTGAAAGCGCGTTCTGGCGGCGGGAAACGCCCAGGTTTTGAAGGCGGCCAGATGCCGCTGATTCGCCGAGTCCCGAAGTATGGATTTACGAATCAGTTCAGGACCGAGTACACGATCATTAATTTAAAAAGTCTGGCTGGTCTGGAAACGACTGAAGCCATTACGCCCCAACTCTTGGTGAATGAAGGCCTTGTTCGACGTAAAGGAGAGCTGATTAAGATCCTTGCCCAGGGAGAGTTGACAAAACCTCTCGTGGTGCAGGCTCACAAGTTCAGCAAGTCAGCCGAGGCAAAGATTCAGGCAGCCGGGGGGAGGGCCGAGGTCATTCCCTGTGTTTGAGCGTCTGCTGACCAGTTTCCAAAACATCTTCAAGATTCCAGAACTGCGAACCCGCGTGTTGTTCACGTTGGGTATGCTGATTGTTTATCGCGTCGGCGCTCATATTCCCACGCCTGGGATTAACGGGGAGGCCCTATCCGAATTTCTTCAGAAGCAGGGCGGCGCGCTTCTTGGATTCTTGGATATTTTCTCCGGCGGATCTCTTTCGCGCCTGACGATTTTTGCGCTGGGCATCATGCCCTACATCAGCGCATCGATTATTCTTCAGCTACTCACCGTCGTCATCCCCCACCTTTCCAAGCTGGCTAAAGAAGGGGAGCGTGGGCGAAAAAAAATCATCCAATACACGCGTTTCGGAACCATTGTCATTGCGCTTATTCAAGGCTTCGGGATCGCCGTCGGTCTGGAGCAGATGAACCAGGGCGCCTTTGTCCTGAGTCCCGGCTGGGGATTTCGCTTCATGACGGTGATTACGCTCTGCGCGGGCACCGGTTTCCTCATGTGGCTTGGTGAACAGATCACCGAACGCGGGATCGGCAATGGCATTTCGTTGATTATCTTCGCCGGAATTGTTGCCAGGCTCCCTGCAGCCGTTGCGCAAACGTTTGATCTCTACAAGGTCGGGCAATTGAGCTTTCCGCTCTTGGTTGTCTTGACGGTCGTCATGTTCGGGGTTGTTGCTGCGATTGTCTTTCTTGAGAGCGGGCGCAGAAAGGTGCCGGTTCAGTACGCGAAGCGTGTGATTGGCAGAAGGGTATATGGCGGCCAAAGCACCCATATTCCGTTGAAGATCAACACTGCCGGGGTTATTCCCCCGATTTTTGCGTCTTCCATTATCGCCTTTCCTGCGACGATTGCCGGATTTTTTGAGACTCCATGGATCAAAGCGGTCGGGACGCAGCTCGCTCCAGGATCGCTGCTGTATACGCTGATGTATGTCGGGTTGATCGTGTTCTTTTGTTTCTTCTATACGGCGGTTGTAATGAATCCCGTCGATATGGCTGATAATCTCAAGAAATATGGCGGGTTTGTCCCGGGGATCCGACCGGGGCAACGTACGTCAGACTATATTTACTCGGTTCTGACGAAGATCACGTTTGCCGGCGCTATTTATCTGGCCATTGTGTGCGTCATTCCGGAATTCCTTATCTATAAATTGAATATGCCGTTCTATTTCGGCGGCACCTCATTGTTGATCGTGATCGGAGTGGGATTGGACACCGCTCAGCAGATTGAGTCACATCTTTTAAACCGCAATTACGATGGATTCCTTCAAAAAGGAAAACTTCGCGGTCGAACGTCCTAGGATCATCTCATGCGACTGGTTTTTCTCGGAGCACCAGGGGTTGGAAAGGGCACTCAGGCTGATCGGGTCACCGCCGAATTCGGCTGGCCGAAGATTTCTACCGGTGATCTATTGCGGGAAGCGGTGCGGAATCAAACCGAGCTCGGTCTTGAAGCCAAAACGAGCATGGACGCGGGAAAGTTAGTGCCGGATAACGTGGTCATCGGCATGGTGCGGGAAAGATTAGCCACCCCTTCCTGTCAAACAGGCTTTGTATTGGATGGTTTCCCTCGTACGGTTCCGCAGGCCGAAGAGTTACACGCCATGTTGAGCGGTCGCAGTCTAAAACTTGATCAGGTCATTAATTTCCGGGTGTCACGCCAGGATGTGGTGACACGTCTTAGCGGACGACGGAGCTGTCCCAAATGCCAGAGCGTGTTCCACATCGCCTTCGCTCCGCCGAAAGCCGAAGGGCAATGCGATCGATGCGGAGCGTCATTGGTGCAGAGAAGCGACGATAAGCCTGAAACTATTGAGGCTCGTTTGAAGGTTTATGATGAGCAAACTGCTCCGCTCATTGCCTATTACCAGGGGAAAAATCTCTTGAGCGATCTGGACGGCTCCGGCGAAATGGCTGTGGTCTACGGTAGGCTTTCCGCGGTACTGCGCGGGCTCGGCGCTCAATGATCGTCTTCAAGACGCCGGATGAAGTTACGTTGATGGCGCAAGCCTCCAGAGTGGTGGCAGAAGTCTTAGCTCTGCTGAAAGGGAAAGTGGCACCTGGCATTACGACCGAGGATTTGGATCGTATGGCAGAGGAGGCCATTCGCGGTCGTGGAGCCATCCCGGCCTTCAAGGGATATCGCAATTATCCTAAAACCCTCTGTGCATCCGTTAATGAGCAGGTGGTTCACGGGATTCCCTCGAAACGAAAACTCAAAGAAGGTGACATCATAGGGCTGGACCTGGGCGCTATTGTCTCCGGTTTCTATGGAGACTCCGCCGTCACGGTACCGGTTGGGGCTGCAAGCTCAGAGGCGTTACGCCTGATTCAGGTGACGGAAGAATCCATGTATCGGGGAATTGCGAAGGCGGTGGTCGGGAATCGCCTTTCTGATGTCTCTCATGCTATACAGACTCATGTCGAGCAGGCAGGCTTTGCCGTAGTGACGGAATTTGTCGGGCATGGTATAGGAAGGCAACTTCACGAGGAACCGCAGGTTCCGAATTATGGCAAACCTGGACAGGGCCCACGCCTCCAGGTCGGTATGGTATTGGCTATCGAACCAATGGTGAATATGGGGGGCAGTGCTGTCCGCATTTTGGATGATCGGTGGACGGCGGTCACCCAGGACGGCCGTTGGTCTGCTCATTTTGAGCACACCATTGCCATTCAACCGAGTGGCCCGGCCAAGATTCTTTCGCAACTGTCACACTAAGACCGGGAGGCGTACCGATACGTGCCAAAAGAAGATGTCATAGAAGTGACCGGCACGGTGGCTGAGACCCTCCCTAATGCGATGTTTCGCGTAGAGTTGGAAAACGGACACCGAATTTTGGCTCATATCTCCGGAAAAATGCGGATGCATTTCATCCGGATCCTTCCCGGCGATAAGGTGACGATTCAATTGTCGCCCTATGATTTGACAAGGGGGCGGATTACTTATCGCTTCAAGTAGTGGAGAAATGGAATTGCTATGAAGGTCAAGTCGTCAGTAAAGCCGATTTGTGCAAAGTGTAAAGTGGTCCGTCGCCGTGGGGTTGTTCGCGTGTTATGCGCGAATCCTCGGCATAAACAACGACAGGGATGACCGAATGTGGGTTGCCTTGGCAATGCATGCGCGAGGGTCGGTACAGAATCCGTCTATAGAACAGCGACAGAGGGTTCTTGGAGCGTTGCTGAGCCAGCTCATCATGCGATCAGGAAAATGAATTAGGGGGTAATTATGGCACGTATTGCTGGCGTGGATTTGCCAAAAGACAAACGAATCGAAATTGGCTTGACCTATGTGTTCGGGATCGGTCGCGTGGCTGCGCAAGCGATTCTAAAAAAAGCCGGGGTTGATGGCTCCATTCGCGTGAAGGATGTCAGCGAAGACAAGATCGTCAAGATTCGGGAAGTCATTGAACGTGATTATCGCGTGGAAGGTGACCTGCGCAAAGAAGTGTCAATGAATATCAAGCGTTTGGTAGATACAGGAACATTTCGTGGGCTTCGGCATCGCAAAGGGTTGCCTGTTCGCGGACAGCGGACCAAAACAAATGCGCGCACCCGTAAAGGAAGACGCGCGGGCGTGGGCAGCAAACCGCAGAAGCCCGCTGGTTCCAGAGCATAAGAGATTAGACCGATCAGGCGCCATGCGCTGAGGGAGATTCTATGAGTGTGAAGAAGGGGAAAAAGAAAGAACGGAAGATTGTTCAGAGTGGAGTGGCTCACGTTCAGGCGTCGTTCAATAACACGATCGTGACGATTACGGATATGAGCGGCAACACCGTGGTGTGGGCCAGTTCAGGCAACCAAGGGTTTAAAGGGTCACGCAAGAGTACCCCCTTTGCAGCTCAACGGGCCGGCGAGGCTGCGGCCAGAAAAGCCATGGAGAATGGCATGCGCCAGGTTGATGTCTATGTCAATGGGCCTGGTGCTGGACGAGAGTCTGCCATTCGCTCATTGCAAAGTGCCGGATTGCGTATCAACTTGATCCGCGACGTGACGCCGATTCCTCACAACGGATGCCGGCCGCCGAAACGTCGGCGGGTGTAGGAGAGGTCCAGGCATCTCGCAGTAACGACATATCTGACTCGGTTGTACTTAAGTTGTTGAGGTAGAGGAGGGGTAGTAGCGTGGCAAAATATAGTGGACCTGTCTGCCGCTTGTGCCGGAGAGAGGGCGAGAAACTCTTTTTGAAGGGGTCTCGTTGCATGACCGAGAAGTGCGCGATTGAGCGCCGGAGTTATCCCCCTGGACAGCACGGTCAGGCCCGTCAGCGGACGTCAGACTACAGTTTGCAGTTGCGAGAAAAGCAGAAACTGAAGAGAATTTATGGCCTCCAGGAATGCCAATTCCGCGGCATTTTCGAGCGAGCGGAACGTCAAGCCGGCGTGACGGGCGATACTCTGCTGCGCCTCTTGGAATGTCGCTTGGACAATGTAGTGTATCGGCTCGGCTTCGGGGCCTCACGAAAAGAGGCCCGGCAGTTGGTCAATCATGGTCATTTGATGATCAATGGCCGTAAGGTGAAGGCGCCCGGTGCTCTCGTCAAGACTGGTGATTCTATCGAGGTTCGGCAAAAGAGCCGTGAATTGCTCCCGATTCAGGGGGCGCTTGCGGCAGTGGACGGTCGCGGCATTCCTGAATGGCTCGAACTCGACAGGACCGCTTACAAGGGGACGATTCGGTCCTTGCCGACCAAGGAACATATTGTGTTGCCTGTCAATGAGCAGATGGTCGTCGAACTGTATTCACGCTAGAGATACATGGTTGGCGAGTCACTGGTCGTATCCAACCATGGTTGAACGATATATGGGCATACACGAGTTAATGAAGGGGGAGTCATGATTAAAGCGATGAAAGACTTTCAGATCCCCATGCGGGTGGAAGTCGACAAGGACACTCTTTCCCCGACATTCGGAAGATTTACGACCGAGGCATTTGAGCGAGGCTTCGGCACCACGGTGGGAAATTCCTTGCGCCGTGTCTTGCTGTCCTCCTTGACGGGAGCTGCGGCGACCACCGTCAAGATCGAAGGCGTGTTACATGAGTTCTCCACGATCCCCGGCGTGACCGAAGACGTGACCTCGATTATTTTGAATGTGAAGAGTCTCCGGCTGGCGCTTCATGGCGACAAGCCGAAGACGATTCGTCTCAAGAAAAAGGGGCCAGGGGAAGCCAAAGGTTCCGATATCACCCACGACGGAGACGTGACGATCCTCACGCCGGATTTGCACATTGCGACGCTGGACAAGGATGCCGCGCTGGATATGGAAATGACCATCAAGCATGGTCGCGGGTTTGTCCCGGCCGAGCGCAATAAGGAAGAAGGATTGCCGATCGGGGTGATTGCCATCGACTCGATTTTCTCCCCTATCAAGCGGGTGAATTTCCACGTCGAAAATGCTCGCGTCGGTCGAATGACGGACTATGACAAATTGACGTTGGAGATCTGGACGGACGGCACGATTTCTCCGCGCGATGCGTTGTCCAACGCGGCAGGGATTCTTCGCGAACATCTGGATATCTTCATCAATCCCGAAGAGCGCTCTGATGCGAAACCATCCGCTGGTAGCGAAGATTTGTCCGATGAAGTGAACAAGAATCTCTATCGCAGCGTCAATGAATTGGAGTTGTCCGTTCGTGCGGCCAATTGCCTCAAGAATGCCAATATCAAGACGATCGCCGATCTGGTGCAAAAGACCGAAGCGGAGATGTTGAAAACGAAAAATTTCGGGAAGAAGTCGCTCAATGAAATCAAGGAAATCCTGACCGAAATGGGACTGAGCCTTGGAATGAAAGTCGACGCCTTGCCGTCAGGCGACGCGGGCGTGCGTTCAGAGTAAGAAAGGAACAGGACTACCGTGCGCCACAAAAAGAAGGGTCGACAGCTCGGACGTCAAACCAAACACCGATGGGCCCTGTTCAGAAGTCTCGTGACTTCGCTGTTGGAACAGGAGCGTATTGAAACGACGGAAGCGAAGGCGAAGGAAATTCGTGGTTTCACGGATCGAATGATTTCCCTTGGCAAAGAGGGAAGCCTGCCAGCCCGTCGGCGCGCGCTCAGCTTCTTGCGGAGCAAAGCCGTGGTGTCGAAGTTGTTCAGCGACGTTGCGTCACGATTCCAGGATCGTCCGGGCGGCTACACGCGTATCATCAGAACCCGTCGTCGGATCGGGGATGCCGCTGAGATGGTTGCAATAGAATTGGTCACAAGACCGGAGAAACCTAAAGCGGTGCCCTCCGCTGAAACAGCGGGGGAAAAGAAAGAATCGACTGAGAAAAATCAAGCCCCTGCAGAAAGCTGATGAGAAGGCCACGACGGCGATCACGTCGGCGTCGTGGCCTTCGGTTCTTTTCCCTGCCTTCCTCCCGTTGCAATTCACATCATTTTCTCAGGCCATAGGCCATCCCGTTTGTTTACTTGGCTTTGGTGGAATGCTACTATCATGCCACCAGCTCTGACCTTGGAAGCTCTTTGAATTAGGGGCTTTTTTCCATGTGGGAACATTGGGTTCGGCGAGGTCTTCTAGCTCTCAGCGTGGTCCTTGCGGCATTTCTTGGGTATTTGCTCATTACACGCTCCAATCCAGGCTCTTCGTCACGGTCGGTCACCCCGGTCGCGCCCGAATCCGCCGATGCGCGCATTCAGGATTTTACCTTTACCCAGACCAAAGGCGATCTTGTTCAGTGGAAAGTGCAAGCCGAGCAGGCTCGCCTCTACGAGAAGGAGAGCCGGGCTGTTCTGAGCAACGTGCAGATCACTCTTTACGGAGTGCAGGGAAAAGAACTGACCTTGTCCGGCGAAGAGGGCACGCTGGACACCCAAACGAAAAACTTTCAATTATCGAATAGATCCACGCCGATTGTAGTTGAGACGCAAAGCGGCTATACCATTCAGACAAACCACCTCGTATGGACTGACGCGCGGCATGAAATTCAAACTGGGGACCATGTCACTATTCAGGGGCATGGATTACAAGTTACTGGCAGAGGGTTGTTGGGGAAGATGGATACGGAGGAATTCCAGGTTCTTGACGACGTGCATGTGGATGTCGTGCCTGCTTCTTAGTGGCGAAGCGGTGCCGATCACCCACACTGCGTACGCGGCAGAGGCGCGTGTGACCAAAGAGCCTCCGGCCAATTCCGCCCCTACCACGATTACGTCCCGGACGATGACGGTCAACAATCAGGAGAACACGGCGATTTTTGACGGGGCCGTTGTGTTGACGCGCGGCCCGTTAGTTGTGCAGTCGGACCACATGGTGGTGTCTTTTCACCCGAGCCGTAATGGCGGCGAACATAAGGATTCCGCCGGGGCGACAAAATCAAAGAATCCCGCCGGTCTGGCTACGGCCGAGTCGAAGGAACGGGATCCGGCGCCCGCCGTTTCCGAGCGCAGTATTCGTATGGTTGAAGCCACGGGTCGGGTCAACATTAAGAAGGAAGACGGCCACGCCACGTGTCAGAAGGCCGTGTATTATGAGGACCAGAAAAAAATCGTTCTTACGGGCGAGCCGGTCGCCTGGCAGAAGGGAACTCGTGTGTCAGGAAAGCGGATCATTATGTTTCTGGACGAAGACCGAAGCGTGGTGGAAGGGGACTCCCAGGTCATTATCGAGGGTGAAGGCGGTGCCAAGCGGTGATCGAGACCAAGCCAATCACTCAGGCGCCACAGGAGGGTTTGGCGGATCTATCCGGTAAAGCGGATCGCCTGGCGGCCAGCGGACTGGTGAAGAGTTTTCGCGGGCGAAAGGTGGTCAAAGGCGTGTCCCTTGATGTGCAGGCCGGCGAAGTCGTCGGATTATTGGGGCCGAACGGCGCGGGGAAGACCACGATTTTCGATATGATGGTAGGCCTCTGTCAGCCGGATGAGGGGCAGATTGCGTTGAGCGGCAGTGACATCACCGATTTGCCGATGTACAAGCGGGCTCGACGGGGAATCGGATACCTGCCCCAGGAGTCGTCGGTATTTCGCCGGTTGTCCGTGGAGCACAATATCCTTGCGATTCTCGAGATGCTAGGCTATTCGAGAAGTGAACGGATGGAGCGCGTAGAAACATTGCTGAAAGAACTGGATCTGGTGCATATTCGAAAAAGTAAGGCCTATGCCTTGTCGGGAGGGGAGCGCCGGAGGCTGGAGATTACGCGTGCGCTGGCAACCAGTCCGCTCTTCATGCTGTTGGACGAACCATTTGCCGGCATCGATCCCATTGCAGTCGCGGATATTCAGCAAATCATCATTCGATTGAAGCAACGGCATATCGGGGTGTTGATTACCGATCACAATGTGAGGGAAACCCTTTCCATTACGGATCGGGCCTATATCATCAATGAAGGCACGATTCTGGAGTCCGGGCCTCCCGGCGTGATCGAGAAAAGTGAAATGGCCCGGGCGGTGTATTTGGGCGAGGGATTTCGCCTATAGCAGGCAGGGAGTGGGGCGATGAAGCTGCGACTGGATCTTCGGCTTAGTCAGAAACTGATCATGACGCCGCAATTGCAGCAGGCGATCAAGTTGTTGCAATTATCTCGCTTGGAGCTTCAGCAAAGTCTACAACAGCATCTGATGGAAAATCCGCTGTTGGACGAATTGGTCGCAGAGACCGAGGAGAGCGAGGAAACTGCGGCTACTGAGCGTGAACAGCCGGATACTGCGACCACTGTCGCAGCTGAGGCGCGCGGGGAAGGCGATGACAAACCGGCGGAGAGCGGAGAAAATGCCGAAGAATTTTCCGCCTCGACCTGGGAAGATTATTTCGATACCGACATGCGCCGAGGCGAGACTGAATACAGCTCCTCGTCCAAGGAGGAGTTTCCCTCCTATGAGCAAACCGTCGCCAAGTCGACCTCTCTGGAAGATCACCTTGTGTGGCAGTTGTCCCTGTCTGGCTTATCCGATCGCGAAAAGGCCATCGGTCGCCTGATCATCGGGAATCTGGACGATGACGGATATCTCCGGATGACGTTGGACGAATTGGTGGCGGGATCCCAGTATTCCGTGGCGGAAGCTGAGTCGGTGTTGAAAGATGTTCAAGGCTTCGATCCCAACGGCGTGGCGGCAAGAGACCTGTCCGAATGCCTGCTGCTGCAACTCAAATTTCTCGGACGAAGCCAGCTGGGCTCTTTGGGGTCTCGGCCCGGAGTGCTGAAGGGGTCGGTGCTTGAATCCATCGTGCTCCACCATCTGAAGGATTTGGAGAAGAAGCAATATAATCGCATCGCCAAGGCATTGAATATTTCCATGGATGACGTGTTCGAGGCGACTCGAATCATCGAGGGCTTGGAGCCGAAGCCCGGGCGCCCCTTCTCCAACACGCAGAATTACGCGATCGTGCCGGACGTCTTCGTCGTCAAGAACGAAGGGGTATGGGAGGTGTTGCTCAATGACGACGGCCTGCCGCGCATGCGGATCAGTCCGTATTACAAGCAACTGATGTCCTCAGGCCAGTCAGGCTCGGCTGAGACGAAGGCGTATCTGGATGACAAGCTCCGAGCAGCGCAGTGGGTCATCCGGAGCATCGAGCAGCGGAACAAGACGATTGTGAAAGTCGTCTCGAGTATCGTGAAGTTTCAAGAGGCTTTTTTTGAGCATGGGATTCAGCACTTGAAACCGTTAGTCCTCAAACAGGTGGCTGAAGATATCGGTATGCATGAATCCACGATTAGCCGGGTCACGGCCAATAAGTACATGTATTGTCCGCAGGGGATGTTGGAACTGAAGTTTTTCTTCAACGCCGGACTTCAGCGCGCTGATCAGCCGGCGGATATGCTGTCTTCAGTGAGCGTGCGCGAAATGATCCGGAAAATGGTCGCGGCTGAGGATGCGCGCAAACCGCTTAAAGATGAAGAGATTGCCGCGCGATTGCGGACTCAGCAAGTGTTAATTGCCCGCCGGACGGTCGCGAAATATCGCGCAGAGGACAACATTCCCTCCGCCACGCAACGGCGGAAATTTTTTTGAGGTGCGCGCGGTCTGGCGCCATGGAGACGTCTCTATGGCGGTACAACAATTGTCGCGACGGGCTTGAACGCGGAGTGGTGTTCGGGGCCCGAGAAACGAGGGTGGCATGCGTTTGATGATCACGGGACGGCATGTGGCGGTCACTCCGGCATTGCGGGAGTATATCGAGGCACGTATGGAGCGGCTTGACCGCTATGGGTTGAAGCTGGGCACGCTTCAAATTCTGCTGAGTGTGGAAAAGTTTCACCATGTGGCGGAGGTTGTAGGTGTCGTCCAGGGGCGACGGTTACAAGCCAAGACCTCGACTGAAGAAATGTATGCGTCGATTGACGAAGTCGTGGATAAGCTCGGCGCGCAATTGCGCAAATTGAAAGAGCGCAAGGTGAATCACAAATTCGGCGATCAGCCGCGCGTGCGCGCCGTGGCTCGCAAGGCCCCTCGCTCCAAAGATAACGGAATGGAAGTGGTGCGTCCAAAGCTCGAAGCCTTGACCATTCAGGAAGCGGTTGAGACGCTCGACGCCGGGAAGCTTGCCATCTTGATGTTTGTCAACGCGCTGTCCGGATCTATTCAGGTGCTCCAACGGCTGCCGAACGGACGACTGTCCCTGATTGATCCTGCGAGCGACCGTGCTCGCGTCGCTCATGGCCGCACTTAATCTTGTTGTCATCAGCGGTCTTTCCGGGTCCGGAAAGAGCCATGCTCTGAAAGCCTTCGAGGACGCGGGATATTTTTGTGTCGACAACCTTCCCCCGGCCTTGCTTCCCACATTCGTCGAGTTATGCCACCAGCAGGGCGGCGAGATTAAGAATGTCGCCCTTGGGATCGACATTCGCGAAGGAGTATTTTTCGGTGACCTGGCACAGGTGCTCGCCGAGTTAAAGGCGCATGGGCACGCCCTGCAGTTGGTGTTTTTGGAAGCCCGCGAGGAGGTGCTGGTTCGTCGATTCTCAGAGAGTCGCCGCCCGCATCCGCTGCTGCCGCATATGCCTGTCGTGGAGGGAGTGCGGTTCGAACGTGAGCGTCTCAGCGAACTGCGCAAACATGCCGACCGAGTCATCGACACCTCCACGCTGACGGTGCACGAGTTGCGCGAGTTGTTGATCAGGCAGTTCCGCCAGGAGACGACCGCGCGGCGCATGACCATCTCGCTGGTCACATTCGGATACAAATTTGGCGTCCCCTACGATATCGATCTTCTGTTTGACGTTCGCTTCATCAGAAATCCCTTCTTCGTCCCCGAGCTGAAAGCCTTGACGGGAGAAGATGTCCGAGTCCAGCAGTATGTGTTGGGAGATCAGACCGCCGGTCAGTTTCTCGAGCATTTAGAAAAGCTCTTGGCTTTCCTGATTCCACTCTACGAGCGGGATCAACGAAGTTACCTCAGTATCGGCATCGGATGTACCGGGGGGCGCCATCGGTCGGTGACCATGGCATTGCGCCTTCGGGAACAATTTGCCGTCCTCGGTTACGAAGTGTCCGTAACCAACCGCGACCTGCAAAAATCCTAGTCTCAGAGCGGGATTTCCCCCTTTTTCTGCGATCGTCCCTCTCAGGGTCCGCTTTCTTGACAGGTGGACTATATCAACTATACTTAATTCCGTGGGCTCGAATTATGCGATGAATAGCGGCGTTTGAGGCTGTGCGTGAAGAAAGTGAGCGATGTTCAAAAAAAGAAACTCTACAAGACCAACGAGGTCTGCGAGATGTTCGACATCTCGCGCGCAACGTTGTTTCGTTGGGAGCGCGAAGGGTTGATCACCGGTCCGCCGCGAGATTGGCGGAACTGGCGGCTCTATACGGCGGAAAATGTCGAGCAGATCAAGCATGTGATGGGTGGCGGTCGCAAAGACGTTGCGTAGAGAGGGCAAAGGCATGCTGGCTTCACTGAAACACCTCGCTGACATGGATTTCCTGTCGATGTTTTCCCCCCAACGACAGCTGTTGGGGCTGGACATCGGTTCGAGCAGCATCAAGCTGGTGCAGATCAAGGAGCACCGGGGTCGGTATACCTTGCAGAAGTTCGGCGTCAAGGAGCTGGAGCCTGAGGTGATCGTTGACGGTACGGTGATGGACGAAGGACAAGTGGTCTCGGCCATCAAGGAATTGCTGGCGGAGCACAACGTCAAATTGAAGCAGGTTGCCGTGTCGATTTCCGGTCATGCGGTCATCGTCAAAAAGATCACGTTGCCGCCGATGCCGGACGAGGAACTTGACGCCCAGGTGAAACTGGCGGCGGAACAGTACATTCCGTTCGATATCAACGAGGTGAACCTCGACTTCTACGTCTTGCCGCCGTCGGAAAATCCTGACGAGCAGAGCGAAATGTCGATCGTGCTGGTCGCAGCGAAAAAAGACAAAATCAACGAGCTGACGGAATTGGTCAAGGCGGCAGGCTTGGTCCCTATCGTCATGGATGTGGATGCGTTTGCCGTGGAAAACATGTATGGCGTGACCTCGCCCTCTACTCAAGATGACACGACGATTCTGGTCAACATCGGCGCCAGCGTCATGAATGTGAACATTGTTGGCAGAGGCGTCTCGCTGTTTACTCGCGACATTCCTCTGGGGGGAAATCGCTATTCGGAAGCGGTGCAGCGTGAAATGGGCGTGTCGTACGAAGAAGCGGAGCAACTCAAGAAAAACGATGGAGATGACGATCATACACTTGCGGCCGTGATGGAAAGCGTCAATGCTGAAGTGGCATCGGAAATTGCGCGCACGATCGATTATTTCAAGACTACTTCCTCAGAGAGCGAAATCGCGCGGGTCTTGCTGTTTGGTGGGGGAGCGAAGGTGAAGGGGTTGGCTCAACAGCTTCGTGATCGAATGCATGTCGATGTGGAACTTGCAAATCCCTTTCATGAGATCGACACCTCGCAGTGCAACGTCGATCCTGAGCAATTGGCGGAGATGGGGTCGCTTGCGGCAGTGGGGGTTGGCCTCGCGCTGCGGACGGTGGGGGACCGATGATTAAAATCAACTTGCTCGCAACTGGGCCACGGTCCAGAAAAGCCAAGCCGAAGTGGGATGTACGCGCCGAGGCATTGCTCGGGGTCGGGGTGCTGTTGATCACGCTCACCGGTTGTTGGTTTTACGCCTCGTCGCTGGACGAGGAGATTCAGGCTAAGCAAGCGGAGAAGCAGCTCAAGGACAAGCAAGTGGCGCAGTTGAAGGAACAAGTGAAGGCGGTTCATGACTTTGAAGAAAAGAAAAAGCAGCTTGAAGCCAAGAACCGCATCATCGATCAATTGGAGAAAAGCCGGACGGGCCCGGTCAAAGTGTTGGACCATGTCAGCCAGAGCCTGAATCCCCTCAAGGTTTGGCTGGTACGGCTGAACCTCAAGGGGAACAGCGTCGAGATTGAAGGCCGTGCCTTGACCAACGATGACGTCGTCGAATTTGTCAATAATCTCCGGCGGACCGATCAGTTCGGCGCCATCAACTTGATGGAAAGCCGGGCCGGGCTGGACAACAAGATGAATACCTATCAATTCCGACTTGACCTGTCGATGAAAGGCTAACATGAGTCTGAATGCAATCAGCTTAGACAGCCTCCGCAGCATTCCGACAGGCCAAAAAGTTGCGCTGCTTGGATTACTGGTGGCGGGAATTTTAGTCGGGTTTTACTTTTACGTCGTCGATCCGAAGACCGTCGAGCTCGAAGTTGTGCAAGGGCAGGTGGCTCAGTTGGATACCGAGATCCAGAACCTCACGCTCAAGGTCAAACACCTGGATGAGCTCGTGGCGGCCAATAAACAGTTGGAGATCGAATTGGCGGCAAAGAAGGAACGCCTCCCCCCGGAAGAAGAGGCGGTGATGCTGCTGAAGCAAGTTTCCGACCTGGGGCTCCGGTTGGGCCTGGATGTGAAATTGTGGAAGCCTGGCGCGCAAGCCGAGGACCCTTCCAAGTTGTTCATTCGAATGCCCATCAACGTGGAGGTGGCCGGCGGATACCATACAGCCGCTATCTTCTTCGATCGAATCAGCAAGTTGTCCCGGATCGTCACCGTTCAGGATGTCCGCATCGGCGCCGCTCGGGTCGACCAGGGCCGTGTGGTGACGCAAACAGTGTTTGATCTGGTGGCCTACGCCGCTCCGCAGGAAAAGAAACCGGGTGCGCCGGCGCCTGCGGCAAAGCCGAAGTGAGGAATGGAGCCCAGCTCATGTCCAATGTAAGAGGGCGTACCGTGAATACACGAGCCTGCTGGAATACGTGGATACGGCCGATGAGCGTCGGAGCGATGGTGCTGCTAATCGCAGGCACCTCCATGCCGGTGGAGTCAAAATCCCTGCCGCACTTGCGTCAGATTGCATCCATGCGGCCGGCCGATTCTCTGAAGGTCATGCCGCTGCCCGAGGGACAGAAGCCGGTTCCCGCGATAGAATCGCCGGCTCCTCGCGTCGATGCGTCAGTCTCGCAACCGGGTGATTCCATGACGATGGAATTTTCCGGCGCGTCCTATGATCCTTCCGGGCGTCGAGATCCCTTCCTGCCGATGGTCCAGCTCGGTCAGCAGGTGGAGCAAGATGCGAGCCTGCCCCCGCTGCAGCGTGTCGGCCTCACGGAATTGAGTTTGATTGGTGTGCTGTGGGGCAACTACGGATACACGGCCATGGTTCAGACGCCGGATGGCAAGGGGTACAGCATCCGTCGCGGAACACGAATCGGGCCTAACAATGGTGTGGTCAGTTCAATCACCGAACGAGGCATCATCGTTCAAGAGCGGTTCACGGACGTGTACGGGAATAAACAGGAGCGCGAGTATGTCAAGCTCCTGCACCCGAAAGAGGGCACAGAATGAAACAAGCACAGGTTGGTGTACATCCGCTGTTGAGTGTCACAGTGATGGCCGGACTGTTAGGGCTTGCCGGGTACGTGCAAGCCGCCGCGCCTGGCGAAACGACCGGACTGGCCGGATTCACCCAGGCCACGGACCAAGGCGTTACGGCCTCTGCAGAGCTCGCCGCAGTGAAGGAGGAACACCCGGTCGGGGCTGCTCCGACCGCGACGTTGTTGACGAGCGTAGAAGCCAAGCCCGAGGGCGGACGGGTGGCGCTGATCCTGACCGGCAACGGCGTATTCGACCACACGGTGAAAATGATCGGGGATCGCCGGATGGTGCTCGATATGCCGCATATCCAATCGCAGGGACGGCAGTCACAGATAGCCGTCGGTCACGCGCTGCTGTCGAAAGTGCGATTCGGGTACCACGCTGATAAGGTGCGATTGGTGCTTGATCTTGCCCAGCCCGCGGAGCACAGCGTCACATCAATCGACGGACGTCTGGTGCTCGCGCTTGAGCCGAAGCTCGTTGCATCCATCAACGATATGAAGGCGGAGGGCGATGCTGCGCCATTGGCCGAGCAGGCTGCAGCGCCTCGATCGATGGTGGTCTCCAATAAGACCCCTCATGCGCTGTTCCGTGTCCAGCCGGTTCAACTGACGGCCGAGTCGGTTCAGAAGGAAGACCGGAAGCCGGAGAGTAACGAAGTGGTGAACGGTGCCTCGCGCTTTGTCGGGCGGCGGATCTCGCTCGATTTTCAGCAAGCAGACATCAGCAATGTGCTGCGCCTGATCGCGGAGGTCAGCGGCTTCAACATCGTGGTCGGCGAAGGCGTGAAGAACAAAGTCACCATGAAGTTGGCCAATGTGCCCTGGGATCAGGCTCTCGAGATGCTGCTGAAGATGAACGCCCTGGGCATGATTCGCCAAGGCAATATTGTGTGGGTCGATACCTTGCAGAATATTGCCAAGCAGCAGGACGAAGAGGCGCGCGCCAAGGATTCCAGAGCCAAGGCCGAGCCGATCGTCACCCGGGTGTTCTACATCCGCAATCTGAACGCGACGGAAGTGCAAACTTCCTTACGACAGAATCTGAGCCCCCGCGGGACCATGACGGTCAGTGCCGCGAGCAATGCGTTGATCATCAGCGATACGGAGTCCAAGCTGGAAGTCCTCCGGCAGTTGCTGGACGGGGTCGATCTCGAGGTGCCGCAGGTGCAGATCGAGGCGCGCATCGTTCAGGCCGATACGACCTACACGCGGTCGCTGGGTGTGCAGTGGGGCATTCAGAACGTCAACCAATTGGGTGCTGCGAGCGGAACGTCCGCCTTCAAGACCGGCACCACCGGAGCCTTTGGCGCGCAGGTCTCGGACTTCCTGATCAACTTGCCGGCTAACCCGGGATTGCCCTCTGTACCCGGCGCCGGGTTCTCGATCGGGAAAACCGACGGCGCGATGCTGGATGTGCGGTTGTCGGCCGGCGAATTGCTGGGCTTGACCAAGGTCATCGCCGCACCGAAGATCACCACGTTGGACAAGCGAGATGCCAAGATTGCACAAGGTGAATCCATCCCGTTCCAGACGACTTCCTTGCAGGGAACCCAAACCACGTTTGTGGACGCGAACCTGGAATTAAACGTGACTCCGCAAATCACCTCCCGTGATCCGAAGGAGATCGGGAAGCAGATTCTCATGAAAGTGCGGGCCACGAGAAACGCGGTCGGTGCGCGAAGCAACCCGGCGGGTCCGAGCATCGACCGTCGTGAAGCCACCACCCAGGTGCTGGTGCGTGACGGGGAAACCATGGTCATCGGCGGCGTATTCGTCGATACGCAATCGAACAACGTCGCTGGTATTCCCTATCTGTCCCGCGTCCCGGTGCTGGGCTGGTTGTTTAAAAACAAGACCGAGAACGTCTCGAAGCAGGAACTGTTGATCTTCCTGACTCCGACGATCGTGCGCTCCACAACTTGACAGGTCCCTGCTCGACACGCTAATAATCGCCCCCATTGATGATGGTACGCTGTCTCAATGGGGGCGAATCCCATGGAACGTGTCTCCTCCCCGTTCTAGATGGCGCTTCTTCCGGGCTTCTTCTCCCTCAAGATCGTACCGCCCGCAATCCGCTCTTCAGCCACACTGTTGCCTCGGGTGACTCAGCGGCCTGGCGGCCGCGTGGGGGTGCCCACGCTATGCGATTGCGACAAAGGGAACTCTGCCCAGTCACCGGATGACATTTCATGGCAACACCCAATTCTGACATGCCCCGTGAAACCATCCATCTCGAATTGGGCGCCAGAAGTTATGACATTCATATCGGCCCTGGTCTGCTGAAGGAAGTCGGCATTGAGTTGACTCACCTCCGATGTGCAGGCAAGGTGGGGGTGGTGACTGACCGCAACCTTGCCGCCCACTACCTGAAGCCGGTGACGCGCGTGCTGAAGGCCTCCGGCTATACGGTGGTTCCGATCGTGCTGCCGCCTGGCGAACGAACCAAAACCTTGCGTTCGATCGGAACGGTGATGGACGCTCTGGTAGACGCCCGCTTTGAACGCAGTTCCACGCTACTGGCCTTGGGGGGTGGGGTGATCGGCGATATTACCGGATTTGCTGCGGCCATCTATCAACGCGGGATTCCCTTTGTGCAGGTTCCGACCAGTCTGGTGGCGCAGGTTGATTCCAGTGTTGGCGGAAAAACAGGGGTGGATCATCCCAAAGGGAAGAATCTGATCGGCGCATTTAATCAGCCGCGAGCCGTCTTGATCGATCCAGCCACACTGCGCACGTTGCCTGAACGGGAATGGATCGCCGGGTTGGCGGAGGTGATCAAGTATGGGGTCATCGAGGATGAGGCATTTTTCGGGTATCTAGAACAGCAGATCGCGTCCATTCTTACGCTGAGTGACGCGCCGGTTGCTCACATTGTGAAGCGGTCTTGCGAAATCAAGGCACAGGTGGTTTCCGAGGACGAGCGCGAAGCCGACCGCCGTCGCATCCTAAATTTCGGACATACGATCGGCCATGCTTTGGAGTCTCTTGGAGGGTACCGCGGCCTGATTCATGGTGAAGCGGTCGCCGTCGGGATGGTGTATGAAGCGGATCTGGCAAGGCACCTCGGGTATTGCGATCACAATGTCGTCACCCGTCTGCGCGCCCTCGTTGCGGCCGCGGGGTTGCCGGTCCGTGCGCCGGACGTGCCGTTCCGGGCGCTGTGGGATGCGATGCAGCAGGATAAAAAAGTATCCGCCGGGACCGTGTACTGTGTGGTCCCGGAACGAATCGGGTCGGTGCGAATTGTTCCGTTAGCGAAGGAGCAGACTCGCGCCTGGTATGAGACCGTCCGCATTCGCGACACCCGTTCCCGGCATCTCATTCCGGACAAGCAGCCGCCGCGGTAGGAGTGTCATGGCATCGAAGCGAACCGTGCCGCAATTAGAACAGGCGTTGCGTGAAAAAACACGCGAAGTCGATGTCTTGCACCGCATCAGCGAATCGATCAGCAGCACCCTCGATTTGGAGTCAGTCCTTCGGCACATCGTCGATGTGGTGGTTGAGGCGACGAAGGCCGATGCCTGTTTGTTATATCTGCTGTCCGATAACCGGGACGAGCTGATTCTTCGGGCCTCGAAAAATCCTCATCCAAAGCTCATCGGGCGCATCACGATTGGATTGGGAGAGGGGATCACCGGCTGGGTTGCGCGGGAGAGGACTCGCGTGGTGATTCCCAACAGCGCAAGCGATGATTCGCGGTTTAAGTTTTTTCACAACCTCCCGGAAGACCGGTACCAGGCGTTTGTCTCCGTGCCCATCACGACCAAACAGGAGGTTGTCGGCGTCATCAATGTGCAACATAAGCGGTCGCGGCGATACCGCCCTGATGAGCTGGCGCTACTGTCGACCATTGCCACGCAGGTCGGCGGAGCCATCGAAAACGCCCGGCTCTACGACCAGATGACCCGCAAGGCGCTGCAACTCGACACCTTGTCTCAGGTGTCGGAAACGGTCTCGTCGAATCGCTTGATGGAAGATGTGTTGCAGCTGATTGTGACGATGACGGCGCAAATGATGGGGTCGAAAATCTGTTCCATTATCCTTTTGGATCAGCCGACCGGTGAATTACGCATCGCCGCCACGCAAAGTTTGAGCGAGCAGTACCGGCGCAAGCCCAACGTGAAGATCGGCCAAAGTATCAGCGGGCGTGCGGTTCAGGATCGCCGGCCGATCATCGTCCCGGATGTCACCAAAGAAGGCTCCTACGTGTACCCGGACATGGCCGCGAAGGAAGGACTCTGTTCGCTCCTCTGTGTGCCCATGCTGGTGCGGGAAAAAGCGATCGGGGTCATCAATACGTATACGTCCAAGCCCCATACGTTTACGTCGGAGGATGTGAAGCTCATGCAGGCCATTGCCAATCAAGCGGCGATCTCCATCGAGCACACGACGCTGTTGGAGAAGTCGTTTGAGATGCAGGAAGCGTTGCAAGTCCGTAAGTTGCTCGATCGGGCCAAGGGGTACCTCATGCGGTCCAAACGTCTCTCTGAAGAGGAGGCGTTCAAGCTGATTCAGCGACAGAGCATGGATCTCCGCAAGTCCATGCGGGAGATTGCCGAAGCGATTTTGCTGGCGGGTGAAATTGAAGACCGGGCAGATAAGAACCGAGGGTGACGGTTGCCGGTGTATGGCGCTACGGCTTGTTTGAAGGGGGCTGGCCGCCCTTGGCCGGCTGGTTTCCCAGCTGACGTTTGATCTCCTGCAATTCCTTCCGCAGCTCTTCCACTTCTACTTCCTTCTGTTTCATCTGGGCTTTGATCTGTTGCACATCCTCGTGAAGCGGCGGGGCAGTGGCAGGTGTCGCGGTCGGCGCGACGTCAGGAGTCGGCTCAGGGAGAGAAGGTACGGGTGGCAGTGCCACGGCGGGCGTTTTTGCCAGAGCATCATAGTCAATGACCAGTGTGGCCAGCCTGCCTTCCGCGGCAAAGGGCGGCGCGTAGCTGTCGGGGCGGAGCGCGGATTCCGGCATGAACAGCAGCGTTCGGTTTCTCAATCCGGTTGGCTCGGGAAGCCGGCGATTCGGCATATTAATGGTGTCGGGTGGTTCCGTGTAGTGCCGGAACTGGTGAATGGTCAGGTACAACGATCGCCCATAGACGAACAGCCTGCCGGCCGTGGTGCTGTCCTGATTTCGTTGGAGTGAGCCTGTCCCTGATCCCACCCCGGCCCCGGTTTTGTCCCGCGTCACGATGTCTCCTGCCTGCACAATACGAAAGCTCACTTGCTGATCCGGCGCGGCTTGGTTCAATCCCTCCGCAATGACAGGAGCCAGAAAGTCGATGTCCTCCTGGGAAAAGACGGAGACGGCCTGATTTTGCTGTGCACTGAATGATTGCAGGAGGCCCTTCCCCTCGCGGATCTGGACACCGTGCAACGTTTTGGCAATGAGCTCGGGGGCAAGTCGGACCGGGTGCGCGGCTTGAAATTGCCGTGTCGGGATTCGTTCGAGATACACCCCGCCTCTGGCTGATTGCTGGATGGTCAGGTCACGTTGCGGGCCGGTGGCGCAACCGGTCACGAACAGAGACAGAATTCCGACGAGGGCCAGTACGTAGCGATAGCTCAAGAAAGGGATTCTCGTCATACATCGGCCTGCATGTCGCGCAGTGTACCACAGGATTCATTCACAAAGGGACAAGAACGGCTGAGGGGGCGCTTGACAAGATCATGGAAGGAGGCGTATAGACCTCACCCGTATGCGATGAAGGCAGGACAACGACGTCCTGAATTTTCGCAGACGCCACAGAGGCAGAGGACAATGACGTCCTTTTGGTCCAACGGTTGGACCGGAGGGGCGTTTTTTTGTGCCTGCAAGCCCGTCCGGTCCGGTGACAGTCACATCGATCCGAACCAGGAGGGCGACCAGGATGGACATACGAGGGCTGAGAAAACTTGCGCTCTGCGTGAGCGTGATAGTGGTCATGGCCATTACCACGCCGGTGGGAGCAGAGGAACAGAGTGCCGGAGAGGCGGCCGGGGCCGGGCGACTATCGCGGGAAGTGGAAACTCCACCGGCAGTGATTTGCGGCGGCTGTGTCACGCCCACCTTTGCCGGAGAGGGCAAGGGCAGCATCGTTCCGTATGGTCGTATCGAATTAGACGGGATTTATAGCAACCGCAACACCAACCCGCTTGATCCGGGTCAGTTCAATGGCTATGCGACCGCGGCAGGAAAGAGCAGTAACGCCTCATCGACGTTCAATCCCCGCTATAGCGTGTTCGGGTTACGCGCGGATCGAACCGACGGCACCCATTCCCTCACGGGTGTCGTGGAAGCGGACTTCTACAGCCAAACCGACAACGCGGGAAACATCTCACCCCGCTTGCGGCTGGCGAACGTCAAATATTCTCCCAACAATAGTCGGACCACCATCACGGCCGGTATGGATTGGACGCCGATCATGTCCTCCCATCCGAACCTGATCGATTTCTCCATCATGGGCTACAACGGCAACTTGTGGCAGCGTCTTCCGCAACTCACGGTGAAGCATCAGTTCACCGAGAACGTCAATGGCCTCCTGACCGTCATGCGATTTGAGCGCGGGCTGTCGGCCATTCAGCCGCAGACGCAACGACGGACGTTCCAAGGGGCCGGCGCGGCGGCGGCTGCGCCGGGCAGTTGCGGCAGCAGCGGATTTGCCTGTTCTGAAAATGCTTTCAATGATCCGGTGCAAATGCCCTATGTCGGGACCCGCTTCGCCTATATGGGGACTGGTGATCAGGCGGGCTTCATGGTGGCGCTGAATGCCGCTTTCCGGCATTACCGGTCCGCGCCCACGGCAGGCGGCATTCCTTCCGGGCAAGACATCAATTCCTATCTCGTCGGAGCGGAACTGGCCGTGCCCATTACCAATAGACTGAAATTTACCGGTGAGATCGCCTATGGACAAGCACTGGGCGTGGAGTTCTTCCGGTTCGGCCAGGAGCGCAACCTGGGCACGGGCAAGGCCATCAGGACCGTGGTCGGATGGGGCGAGTTGGATTACGCCTATGATCATCGGCTCACGCTCATTGCCGGATACGGGTTCGACAATCCATTGAACTCCGATCTGAACGGCACGACCGCCGGTGCAGACACGCAATATATCCTGAATCACCGGACCTACCTGACGGCCGTCCGTCACATTTGGGGCGACTTGTACGCATCTCTGGAGTGGAATCACCTCATGACCGAATGGTCCACGAGAGAGCATTTCGCCGGCGACAACTTCATGCTGTCGACTTGGTACAACTTTTAGTCCTGACTTGACGGCGAAAGGAGCCGAATGATGAACCCACAGAAAGCACATGGCGACGATACAAAGACTGCAACGATCACCGATACACACCTCCCCTCGCGACGGGACTTCCTAGTGCAAAGCTCGCGCACGGCTGCCGGTATCGGGATCGCGGCAATTTTAGGCAATCTGGGCACCTGGGCCTTGTCTTTGGGGGCGGACACCGAGCCCATCAAGGTCGGCGTATTGCATTCATTAAGTGGCACGATGGCCATCAGTGAAGTGTCGTTAAAGGACGTCGTTTCGATGGCGGTCCAGGAAATCAACGCGAAAGGCGGGGTGTTGGGCCGTCAATTGAAATTGGTGGTCGTGGATCCCGCCTCCAACTGGGACCTGTTTGCAGAGAAGGCCAAACAATTGCTCGTGCAGGAGAAGGTCGCAGTGGTGTTCGGCTGCTGGACGTCGGTCAGCCGGAAGTCCGTCTTACCGGTGTTCGAGGAACATAACGGGTTGCTGTTCTATCCCGTGCAGTACGAAGGCGAGGAATGTTCGAAGAATGTGTTCTACACCGGGGCAGCGGTCAACCAGCAAGCAGTGCCGGCGGTTGAATACCTGATGAGCAAAGAAGGCGGCGGCTACAAGAAGTTCTATCTGCTGGGAACCGACTACGTCTATCCAAAGACGACGAACAAGATTTTGCGCGCCATGTTGCTGGCGAAGAAAGTGCCGGCCGCCAACATCATGGAAGAGTACACGCCCTTCCACCATCAGGACTATCAGACGATTGTCGGCAAGATTAAGAAGTTCGCCGCCGGCGGAGGAGCCTGCGTCATCAGCACGATCAACGGCGACAGCAACGTGCCGTTCTATAAAGAGTTCGCCAATCAGGGGCTACGCGCCGAGGATGCGCCGATCATGGCGTTCAGCGTGGCGGAAGACGAGTTGCGCGGAATGGACAAGACCGCACTGGTCGGCCACCTGGCCGCCTGGAATTACTACCAGAGCGTCGACACGCCGCAGAACAAGCAGTTTGTCGCCGATTTTAAGGCGTACTGCAAAAAGAACAATCTCCCGGACGGCGACAAACGCGTCACAGACGATCCGATAGAGGCCGCCTATTTCGGTGTCCATGTCTGGAAACAGGCTGTCGAGAAGGCGGGCACTACGGAGGTAAACGTGGTGCGTAAGGCGGTCTACGGGCAGAAATTTCTCGCGCCGGGTGGAGAGATCATGATGGATGAGGCCAACCACCATACGCATAAGCCGGTGTTGATCGGCGAGATCATGAAAGACGGCCAGATCAAAGTCGTCTGGCGATCCAAGGGATTGGTCAAACCCGAGCCCTGGAGCGAATACACGAACCCTGACAAAGGGTGTGATTGGGTGAAACACCAAGGGACCTATAAGAAGGCCTGATGGCTCGGAGGTTGCAGCGGATGAGAGTCGTCATCGCATGAAGGCAGTCATCGGAATCGGGTTGATCGCATGGTGCCTGGGCTGGTGTACGCTGAATAGTGTTGCGGCGGAGGCGCAGCTGAATGCGTCTCCGCCGTCCAAACTGGAGCAGGCGTTCGCGGACTTATCGAGTGAGGCTGAGAGCGCGCGAGAGCAGGCGGTTGCTCTTTTCATCGAGCAGGGCGATGCGTCGCTGCTGCCGCGACTGGAGGAATTGCGGGCCAACGCGGACCGCAGCCTACGCATGGCGATCAAGCCGGTGATCGACACCTGGCGGAATCGCGCGAACCTGGCCAGTCCGGATTCTGACACGCGCCGCACGGCCGCTACAGATCTCGGCATGAATGGGCGCCCTGCGGCCATTCCCTGGCTGCAGGCGGCGGCAGCCAACGAATCGCATCGCTGGGTTCGCTATGCGATGGAGGAGTCTGCGCTGCTCTTGCAATTGGCCGCCGACAATCCGGCACGTCAGCAGCAGGCCGCGGCACAGCTGGGCGAGATGCGGAGCCAGAACGCCGTGCCGGCATTGCAAGCCCTCGTGCAGACGGGGAGTGGCGAGTCGGCGACCGGAGAGCAGAAGGCTCTGGCACAGACGGCCACGGCCGCGATCGAACGGATCGAATCCTGGAACGTCTGGTCCAGCACCATCGAAACGCTGTTTCGCGGCATCAGTCTGAGTTCGATTCTCCTGATCATGTCCCTCGGGCTCGCGATTGTGTTCGGGTTGATGGGCGTCATCAATATGGCACATGGCGAGCTGATGATGATCGGCGCCTATGCGACCTTCGTCGTGCAGGAATGTTTTAAGCTGTATTTCCCTGAGAGCTGGTTCGACTCCTATTACCTGGCGGCGCTTCCCGCTGCCTTTCTTGCCGCGGCCCTGTTCGGGTTGCTCCTGGAAGCTGCTGTCATTCGCTTTCTCTATGGCCGTCCGCTGGAGACGATGTTGGCCACTTGGGGCGTCAGCCTGATCTTGATTCAGGGCGCGCGCATGTATTTTGGAGATTTGACAGCCATTACCGCGCCGTCATGGCTGAACGGCGGCGCGCAGGTGCTGGTGGGCGTCTTCCTGCCTTTCAACCGGTTGTTCATCATCGGCCTGTCCATCCTCAGTGTCATCGGGATTTACGCCCTGCTGTTTCGTTCGAGCATCGGGCTGCGGGTGCGGGCCGTCACGCAGAATCGCAGCATGAGCGCCTGTTTGGGGATTCCCACGAGAAAAGTAGATGCCTACACCTTCGCCTTCGGGTCCGGTCTGGCCGGGATCGCGGGCTGGGCATTGACCCTGGTGGGAAATGTCGAACCGGGTCTTGGGCAGAACTATATCGTAGACTCCTTCATGGTGGTCGTCACAGGCGGGGTGGGCAAACTTGCGGGGACCATCATCGCGTCGCTGGGAATCGGCGGGCTGAATAAGGTGATGGAGCCGAGTTTGGGGGCCGTCTATGGCAAGGTCTTGATCCTGGTGTTGGTGATTTTGTTCCTGCAACGGCGGCCCTCTGGGTTGTTTGCGGTCAAGGGGCGTCACGCCGAGGGATAACGCAGAGCGGAGGGATCGAGCAACGCGCATGGGAGAATCAGTGCCATCATCATCGAGCGGGGAACGACACGAAGGAACCATGTTCTGGATAGTCGGATTCGTGCTGTTGTTTGTCCTACCGGTACTCAATGTCTTGCCGGCGGAAGATTCTTGGTTGCATGTGTCAGACTTTGCGCTTAACCGGTTTGGCAAATTCCTGGCCTTTGCCATCCTGGCGCTGGGGCTCGATTTGATCTGGGGCTATGCGGGCATCCTGAGCCTTGGCCAGGGAGTGTTTTTCGGGATCGGCGCCTACTGTATGGGCATGCACCTCATGCTCACGATCGGAAGCCAAAGCGTCTATGGCAGCGCGTTGCCGGATTTCATGGTGTGGAATCAGGTGACGGAATTACCCTTTTTCTGGAAGCCATTCTACAGTTTCTCTGCCGCCGTGCTGGCCGGTCTCCTGGCGCCGGCCTGCTTCGCGCTCATCTTCGGGTTTCTCGCCTTTCGCAGCCGGATCCGGGGCGTCTATTTTGCCATCATCACGCAGGCTTTGGCGCTGATGGCCTGGTTGGTCTTCAATCGCAACGAAACGAATCTCGGCGGCACAAACGGCCTGACCGACTTCAAAACGATTCTCGGTTTCCGCCTGTCGGCGCCCGGGACGCAGCTCGCGCTGTATGTCGTCACGGTGCTCTGTCTGGGCGGGGCCTATGCGATGTGCCGCTGGATCATCGCGTCTCGCGCCGGCCGAGTCTTAATTGCGATTCGTGATAGTGAGCAGCGGGTGTTGTTTTCTGGCTATTCGCCAGCCACGTATAAACTCTTCGTCTTCGTGGTGTCGGCAGTATTGGCGGGACTCGCGGGAATTCTCTATGTGCCGCAAGTCGGCATCATCACCCCGGCGCAGATGGGTGTCTTGCCATCGTTGGAGATGGTGGTCTGGGTCGCAGTGGGAGGGCGCGCCACGCTCGTGGGGGCCATTGTCGGCGCCGTGGGGGTCAATCTGGGTCGCAGCATTCTGACCAATTCCTTCCCGGAACTGTGGCCGTTTTTTCTCGGCGGACTGTTTGTGATGGTGGTCCTGCTGTTTCCCGACGGCGTGATGGGGATTGCGAAGCAGGTTCGAGGAAAACTTGCGGAAAGGGCCGTCAGATTGCCGAAGACTCGGGCGGTTGAGGGGGAGCAGGTATGACGGAACACGGCTCCATCATTTATCTGGAGGGCGTGACCGTCGATTATGACGGGTTCAAGGCGTTGAACAATCTGAACTTCATCGTCAACCACCGAGAATTGCGCGTCGTCATCGGGCCGAACGGCGCGGGGAAGACAACCCTCCTCGACGTGATTTCAGGCAAGACGAAACCGGTGGCAGGGCGGGTGATTTTCGGCAAAGACCGGGACCTGATGGGAATGCGCGAGTATGAGATTACGCAGCTCGGAATCGGGCGGAAATTTCAAGCCCCATCGATCTACGGCAACCTGAGCGTCTGGGAGAATCTCGATCTGTCGTTGAGCCGTCCCAGTAAGGGTGTCCTGGCCACGCTGAGGGGCATCTCAACGGCGGCCGAGCGGGAAGAGATCGACCGCACATTGGAGACCATTGGATTGAAGGACCAGGTGCGCAAACGTGCGGGCTCCTTGTCGCATGGACAGAAACAATGGCTCGAAATCGGCATGGTCATTTTGCAGGATCCGGAGTTATTGCTGGTTGATGAACCGGTGGCCGGAATGACCGACGAAGAAACGGAACAAACCGGGCGCTTGCTCCAATCGCTGGCCGAAAAACATGCCATCATCGTGATTGAGCATGATATGGAGTTTGTGCGGCAGATCGCCCGTATTGTCACGGTGCTGCACGAAGGCACCGTGATTTGCGAGGGGACGGTAGAAAAGGTGCAGGCGGATGACCGGGTGAGAGAGATCTATCTTGGGCGCCAGAAAGTGGCACATGCGTAACAGGATGTTGAAAAGTCCCTCCAGCTTCGTTCTCGGCTCGACAAGATCCTCAACGTACCGCAAGGGTACGTCTCCGGTCTTCTCTTGCCTGCGGCCTCGCCGGAGAGCCTTTTGAACATCCTTTTGAGGTAGTCAATACTTACGATGCTACAACTTGACAAGGTCAACGTCTATTACGGCGAAAGCCACATTCTGCGGAACGTGTCGTTCCACATCGAGGCAGGACAAGTGGCCTGTGTGATGGGTCGTAACGGCGTCGGTAAATC
>WBZN01000107.1_pt1 | contig 123801 bp, 108 predicted proteins | sample 5204281 | NCBI WGS metagenome assembly WBZN01 (sample SAMN12344347, study PRJNA552823) | activated sludge metagenome | biome: Activated sludge suspended growth; feature: Nitrification reactor; material: Wastewater; isolation source: activated sludge from nitrification reactor of wastewater... | reverse complement strand
ACATTCCAGACCGAACGGCAGATACCCGGCATAACCCAGCAACGGCATCTGAAACAGGGACACCCCTTGCACGTACGGCACGGCGTACTCCCAATGCGCCAGGCTATAGAAATTCCACATCTCCCAGAACCATCCGCAAATCAGGGCAGCAAGCGCCACCGCCCAGAGCGTTCGCCAATCGCCATGCTCCGTCTCGCTGAAGATCGTCGGTTCGTCGCGAATCAACTGCAGTGCCGTGATCAGCAAGAGCGGCGCCACCCACACCAGGGGGAACAGATAGTCCGGCCACAGGCTGATGCCGAGGAGTCCGGCCGCAGCGCCGCACACCATCACCCATCCCCATCTGCCGCGACAGCAAAGATCGATCGTCACACAGTGATCCAACCCGGCCGACAGGCGAGGACAAGCCGTCAGCCACTCAGCCGTGCTAAGCACGGCCGGCAGTACCGTCGCAAACGGCAGCGTTGCGCGCAAAAAATATTCCCACGGCGTCAGATCTCCGCCACCCAGGTAATACCAATTCTGGACAAACCGGTTCAGGTACTCGAAGAGCCACCAGAAGCAGGCGCTGAGCGGGAAGAGCGAGAGCAGATACCGTGGACGATGAATCACCATGCACCAGCCGGTGCGGCGATACGTCAAGGCATTAACGAGGACAATGTAGCCCAGCCATAGCGGAGTGAACGTATGAGGCTGCCACGCCTCCATCCAGCCGAAGCGCGTCCAGGCCAATAGCCAAACCCAGCAAGTCCAGCCGGCGGCAAGCCAGCCCCACCAGGGGAAGCGGCGCGGTGGAACCCCTCGCAAGTGAATGGTTCCCTGTGAGGCAGAGGTCGGATCATCTGGCGCGGGCACACTCTGACAGTTCGTCCGCCCCACGCGCACAATAAACGGCACGAGCAGGCCAGCAATCAAGATTGCCAGACCGATGAAGAGAGGCCAGGAAAAAGGCGCATGTCTCACGGCGCCCAGGATGAGCGGCGGGAACGCAAGATATGACCGAAGCGATCGCCCATTGAGCCAGAGGCCGAGCAGGGGGAGCACGATGACCCCGGCCAAGACCAATGCAATGGTGGACCAGTGCGGCCTCGAGCACATGGATGATGCCTTATTCTGCGACATTGTCCGGACTTCCGTAGCGTAAGGGCTGAGACAACATGTCCCTCATGGACCAGATGCGCGACAACTCGGACGCACTTCTAGAAGCATGTGGCTGACAGGCGATATACGCACCGAAACCCATCGCGACTCCTGACGACCGCCTTCCGTGGCCATTCAGGCGCGCTACTTAAAAGCGTAATTTCCGCTGATCCATCTTTGTCAGAAAGAAACTGACATGATGAAAACTTTCATCCTGACCGGCACGCTCATCCTGTATTTGTTTGCCGTCGCGCTCATGATTTCGGTTCGTGCTCAATGTCAAACCAGGAGCACACGCGAGAACGACCGGGGCTTGGCGCACCACGAGTTGGAATTGGCCCGCCTCTTCCATCTTCATTCCCCCCCACTGCTGATTTTTCCCACGTCCTCCGCACGCGCCCAAACTCTTCGCTTATGCATAACGATGTGTTAGGGTAACGGACCCTTTGATTGGAATTTCCTTTTGCGTCGATCTATCTTCCTTTTGCTTCTCGTCATGACGGTTTCGACCGGAAACCTCCTCCTGACCGAAACACCTTCGCACAGTCAGGGCGGAGGGAGCCAGGTCACCATCACGCCAACCGACGGCAAAGTCATTGCCTGGTCTGCTGCAGGGGGAGGGGTTGAGGAATCGCTGGAACCCGGAGAAGCGGTCGTCACCTCCGGAGCGCGCGGACACACCGGATTCGTCCAGACGTCGAGCCGGTTGTTAGGATTTTCTGCCGGCCTGCGTCAATGGCGGGAGGTTTCACTCGGAGTCGAAGAACGGATCGGACGGCATCAATTGCTGCCGTTTCTGATTCTCGCCCACAGCAATCAGCAGGTGTATGGATTCCAGGAAACGCGCGGACATTGGACCACCGTTTCGCTGGGACCCAACGAGACCGTGTCGCAGCTTCGCGGTCATGGACATGTCGCCGTGGCCATCACCAACGAACGGGCCCTGGGGTTTTCGACCTATACCGGCGGTTTCTTCAACATCGCCTGGACGCCTGAAGAGCGAGTCCTGTCCGTCGACGGCAGCCAGAGCGGCATAGTCGTCCGCACCTCGTCTCGCACCGTCATCTTCAAGTCTCAATCCACCGGCTGGACCGAGGTGCGATAGCGAGTCTCCACACACCCGATCACGAGCTCACATCCGTCCTTCGTCCAGCTCGATCGCATCGACCCAGGTGGTCGCGGGAGGCAGCGCCGTCACCGGTACGCCTCGCTTCGTGGCGATGTCCTGCAGACGCCCCTGATACCGCTGCTTCGCCGCATCATCCTTCGGGCCTCCGGTGAGAATGCCCTTCGACCACTCGGCAATTTCTTGATCGGAATGCTTACGGCCGTGAGTGGTGACCCAAGCTAGTAGTGACTCATCGCTTCCACCCGCCAACACCTGCTGCTCGAAGGCTTTCGGGTCGATCTGCAGAAAATCGATCAAATACTTATCGAACCCGACCGTGATGTAGTTGTAATCCTGAATCTTGCCGGCATGCCGCAGGCGGACTTTATCAATGAAGCGGCCCAGGTGAGCGATGCCGCCGAGGAGGGCTTTGGGACTGCGGGGATAATTCATCATCGTAATGTTCTCCAATCGAAAGGCTTGTTTGAAAGTTACGTCTTGCCTCGCGAAACCCAATAACCAGGTTTTCGTTTCAGGTGCATGACAGCCGCAACATAGATGACTTCTCCTTCGACCGCATAGATCACGCCGTAGGGAAACCGCTGCAGAAGATAGCGTCGGAATCGGCCCTTGAGGATTCGCCACACTGTGGAGTGTTGTCGAATCTGTTCGAAAGCAGACTCAACCGCGTCGAGAAACTCTTGCCCGAGTCCCTCACGGCAATCTTCATAAAACAATGCGGCTTGGCGGATTTCCAACTTCGCGGCGGGATCGAGGCGTACTCTCAATGCCCAAGTTCCTTGCGGATCTCACGCAGCGCCGTACGTGCAGCAACTGTCTTGGTCGCCTTTCGCTTCCACGCGGCAAATCGCTTCTCAGCCTCCGCAATCCACGCTTCGTCCACGACAGTGAGTGGCTCGCGCTTCATCTGCACAAGTAATCGTTCAGCCAACCGCTCGCGTTCGGTCGCCGGCAACTTCCGCGCCTGTTTTTCGAGAGCCAACGCTCGTGCGGTCATCGTTTTCCTCCTGCTACAGACAGTCTCCGCTGAGTGCAACCGCCGCTTCACGAGAGACCGAGGGAAAGTCATCGAGAAAGTCCTCAAGAGAGGAGCTTCCTTCAAGGTAGTCGAAGAGAGTCTGAACCAGAACGCACGTTCCCTTGAAACAGAGGGCGCCGCTCATGATTTCCGGATCACGGCTGAGATATTGGGCTTCTATAGGCATCTCCAAGAGCCTCTCCTGCCGGCAAGTCTACTGGTAAGTACAACAGAAATCTATACGGAAGCCAGAACCCCCATTATCCAGTTTTCTCTGTCGGTGAAGCCTCGGCGGGACCCCGTTCCTCCGGCAAGGTCGCGCGGTAATAGGCCAGCGGTCGTTTCCTACCTGAATCCAGAAAGACTCCCGACCCCTTTGTTCCTCCTCAGAAGTCAGCCTCAAAGGTTTGATCTTCCTTCACTGGACCGAACAGCCTCCCTGCGTTCTAACGCGCCGGTTCAACAGCGGCGCGCAGCGCCGTCCGCTGCAACCGGTTGTTAGACCGCTGCCCGACTACCTCAAAAGTTACCAGACTTCAGATTGCGCCGGAGCTCATGGCCTGCTTCGGCGGAACCGACAATCTCGGTGACGACGCCAATAACCCGACGCGTGTCGTAGTAGCCGACACGTAAGATGGGCAACCGGAAGCTCTGAATCTTGGGATAGCCCGAGGACTCCAGGTGAGCGGCTGCGGCGTCATAGTCCGCATCGTCCAGCCAGTACGCCACGTGCTGAACGGCGTCACCGTGTCGATCAAGTGACTCCTGGTACATGCTGGCCCCCGAGACAGGCTGGATCAGTTCGATCTGGGTGTCTCCTGCGTAGGCGATGTGAAGGTTGCAGACCCAGTTCCCGGGCTTCCCGAGATAAGTGCCCTCGGTGTCCTTTGCGGCAAGGTTGTCCATGTGCATGAAGCGGCTGATTCCCATCGTTTCAACGAAGAACTTCTCGGCGGCCGCAAGGTCTCGGACGACCCAGGCCACTTGGCAGAACGCTGGGGCCAGTACTGGCTTTGTCATGGTCGGACTCCTATGGTTTCTGTGCATACCGAAGCGGTCTAACGGATCGCGGCTCAGCTGCAGCCGCTTGTTAGGCGGCAGCCGCGCCAGCTATGGAGATGTAAGAGCAAGCCCCGCGGCCAGTAACGAGATTGCCATGCACAGTGGGCTGTAGAACCGCGAATCTCGGCGCGCGAAGACCGTGCCCTGTACGCGCTTGAAGAAGCCCACGTATCGAAATTCGCCCACCGCCCGCGCCGCGAACACGAATGAGACGCCCCAGACGCCGAGATGCGGAAGCCAGGCCGGAAACCCAGACGTCAGAACGCCCGCCTGCAAGCCACACACGGCCCCCGCCATGAGCAATGCGATGGCGACAGCAGCGGATGCTCCTGGACCCGGAACGAAGACCGGACGACCGCCTTCAGTGGGAAGGGCGCCCTCAAACGCCCAGCGGCCCCCGAGCGCCCAGTAGATATGAAGCAACGCGAGAGCTGAGAAGATAGCGATGAGGGCAGTGGCCAGTGTGACGTGCATCCCTTCTTCCTGACGCCTAACGTTGAAGGTGAGGGACGCTTCGCAAGCGGGTGGAGCCCGCTTGCGAAGCGTCCCTCTCGACCGACTCGTTAGACATGATGAACCAGTAGCATTTCGTTTCCGCCCCTTTGAAATTCGTAAGGGACAGGTCTCACCTCAACACCGAACCCGTGCCGTTCAAGAGCTTCAGTTACGACGCCCATGTGTGGCGACTTAGTTCCATCAAGCGTCAGCACGGGAAACACTCTGGCTTCGCGGGCCGCCCGCAGCATCTCCTTGAGCGCCTGAATGTGAAACTCAGCCGACAAATGAGCACTGTAAAGAAACAAGAAATGGGATGACAAGGCGATGTCGAAACTTCCGCTTTCGACCGGAAGCGCGGGTAGTTCCCCGGCGATATATCGTCCTTCACTCTTTCCGAAGTCGTAGTCGGACAGAAAGGCGTTCATGGCGGACATACGAACGTGCTCAAACTCTTCAATAGACGAGATAGCAGTCCAAACATAATCGCTGTGGTTCTTCCTCATTTGAGCCATCACGGTTTCATACGTCTCATGAACACGACCCCTAATCTGCGAAGTGTCGAAGGCGTAGATCGGGTCAACAGAGACGACCGTTCCACCACGCCTCGTGAGTTCCGCATTGAATCCGGCTGGACCATCACCACAGCCAATCACCCGAAGCTTCAGGTCGGAGCTTGTGAGGTCAAACATGGCGACGTATTCGTCATAGGAGCGTCCCCACGGTACAACCTTATCGAGTGTGAATCCCATTGGTTTTGCCCGGATGTCTAACGTGCCGGTTCAGCGGCGGGCCGCGGAGCGGACCGTCCGCTGCAACCGGTTGTTAGCCGGTCACATGAACTTGCGCCGCTTGAACGCGGTAACATCCTTGGCCGTGAGTTCAAACCATTCACCATTCTTCCGGCGATCACTGAATCGACCGTGCCAGTAGTTCTCGATGCCCACCGGATCATCGGTCTTGATCGAGTGAACGACCTTCGCCTCCTCGGGAAGTTGAATTGCCAACTCACGCTCTCGCCGACCCACTGCGTTCGAACGGCCGACCTTGAAAAAGCGACCGGACTTCAGCAAGTACACGTACCTGAGATCCGGCTCGGCCTCCACCGCCGCGTCCTCGGCAGCATTCGGCTCGCTCCTGGCAAGACGAGCGATCACCGGGTCACAAAGCTGCGCTACATCTTCGTAGCCACGCGTCAGAGCGAACTCGCGCACCCGCGCAGCTAGCTTCTGCTTACCGCCGAAGCGCGAGAAGGTGTTGTGCCACGGGAAGCCGGGCTCGGTTCTGGCCTTCAACTTGATCTCGTTCGCGACCGGAAAGTGGCCGAGTTCGCGGGCGAAGAGGACGAGGCTTTCCAGCAGATCGTCCTCGCCGCGCGGACCCTGAAGGACGTTCGGCTGGAATCCAGCCTCAACCAAAGCGTCGCCCCAACGAGCCCAGAACTTGCCCATCCAGTCCGAGGACCTGATGCCGGTCTCGGTCTCAAAACGCGCTGTACCCAGCGGAGATCCGCCGTTCCCCTGCGCGGTGCGCTTGATCTCCGAGATGATTTGGGCCTTGGTGATCACGTCTCCTCATCGACCCTTTATCACGGGTTCTTATGCGTATCCGCATCACACCACCTCGTTGAGGAAGCTCACCATCCGTCCAGGGGACTGCGAACACCCCCTGGCCCTCGGTTGAGCACATGCGTGTAGATCATCGTTGTTTTGATGTCGCGATGCCCCAACAATTCCTGAATGGTTCGAATGTCAGAGCCGCGTTCGAGCAGGTGCGTGGCAAACGAGTGGCGGAACGTATGGCACGTGGCTCGTTTCGTGAGCCCGGCCTTCGCCACGGCCTTCCTGACAACTTTCTGTACCAGTGATTCGTCAATGTGATGGCGCCAGTATCTTCTGAATCACGCTGTCTCTTCTTCATTTCAGAACAAAGCCCGATGAGGGGAAACATCAATCACGGCGCATATTTTCGGCGGATTCATGTGCGGCGTCAAGCGCCACCCGAATGGCTGCCCTGAGAAATACTTCCATTACAGTTGGTCAGTTACAAACCGAGGGTTCCACACCATGGGCTGAGTCCGGGGAGGGATTTCCAATTCTCTACTTGCCACTTCCAAATCTTGAGGGGAATCGCCAGACAGGCCTTCACGACGCGCATCGAGCAACCACCGCCTTCCTATTCGTCTCTTCAGCCTTGGGGGCGGGCTAGATGCTCTCCCGCTGCGCGTGTCCAACGAGGGGAGTCTGCGACCGCGCGTTGCACGAGCACAGGAGAGCATCTAGTCTGCCCTCTCTCCTCCACGCTTGCGCGTTATGTCTCTGGGGATGGGGGCTGATTGATCTTCCCCTGCGCACGTCTTCACACTTCCCCATTTCATTTTCAAGGGCAGCCTGGTCGATCCTCGATTGCGCGCGTCGAACGAGCACATTCTGATCGTGCGCGTTCCGCGAGCAGGAGGACGGCCAGGCTACCCTTCCAATCCTTCGGAGGCCGCGCGTTGCGCTAGTCTAGTATAAGAATTGACCAGGCGAGACTATGATTTTTGAATTATAAAGCGAGAACGACGCTTGGTGAAAAGCGCGTCTCGACGTGCCGGAGTGGGTGAGTGAAAAGAGTCTTTTGTGGCGAGGCCGCCCACGACAACATAGTGCACTCCTGCCGTATTCAGTATTTGAAATATAGGTTCAAAAACCGACATGGCACTATTTTAGCGGATACGGATACAATTAGCAGTCGATCTTACAGTGGCAAAGATGACCACGTGACAAGCCCAGCGGATTACCGACAAGGGATCTTTACAGTCACTCCAGGCCGCTCAAAAAGCCTATCCAGCTAGGCCGCAGCGAGCGAAAACCCGAGGCGTACTGTTTCGGGTACGTTGAGGGTTTGAGCGAAGCGAGAACGACGCTGGGAGGCTTTTTCAGCGGCCTGTTTTCGCAGACTTGTTGGCTTGCAGATACTTATCCACGCCTGCCGCCATCTTGCGCCCTTCGGCGATGGCCCAGACGATGAGGGAGGCGCCGCGCTTGGTATCGCCGCCGGCAAAGACGCCGTCGAGGTTGGTCATGAAGTTCTCGTTGACGGTCACGCAGCCGCGCGCGTCACAATTCACGCCAAGGCTGTCGAGGAATCCGTTGCGCACCGGGCCTGTGAAGCCCATGGCGAGGAGCACAAGATCCGCATCCAGTTCAAAGGCCGTATTGGGCATGGGGACGAACTTACCGCCTTCGAACTTCACACGATTGGCATGCAGCTTGGTGACATGCCCGTTGTGACCGGTGAATTTAGTAGTGGACACACTCCACTGACGATCGCAGCCTTCTTCGTGTGCATGCGAGGTACGAAGCTGCATCGGCCAGAGCGGCCAGGGCGTCGAATTGGCTCGTGACGGAGGTGGCTCCGGCAGCACTTCGAACTGATGCGCTTCACTGCAGCCCTGGCGATGCGCGGTTCCCAGGCAATCGGACCCGGTGTCGCCGCCTCCGATGATCACCACGCGCTTCCCCTTGGCGGTGATCGGTTCCTCGGACACGGAGATCCCTGCCGTCCGCTTGTTCTGCTGCGTAAGGTATTCCATGGCGAAATGGATGCCCTTGAGTTCACGACCCGGCACCGGCAGATCGCGCGCCATTTCCGCGCCCATGGTCAACCCCACCGCATCGAACTGTTGGCGCAACTGGTCACCGGTGATATCGACTCCCGCCGTCACACCGGTTCTGAATTCCACGCCCTCGGCTTTCATCTGCTCCAACCGCCGGTCAATCACCCACTTTTCCATCTTGAAATCGGGGATGCCGTACCGCAGCAACCCGCCGATACGATCAGCCTTCTCGAACACGGTGACGCTATGACCGGCGCGCGCCAACTGCTGCGCAGCCGCCAGACCGGCCGGACCAGACCCGATGATGGCGACCGTCTTGCCCGTTTTTCTGACCGGCAAGGCCGGCTCAACCAGGCCTTCGTTGAAGCCGCGATCGATGATGTTCCACTCAAGAATACGGATCGAGACCGGATCGCTGTTGATGCCCAGTACACAGGCCCCTTCGCAGGGGGCGGGACAGAGGCGACCGGTGAATTCCGGGAAGTTGTTCGTGGTGTGCAGTGCCTTGAGCGCATCTTTCCAGCGCCCGCGATAGACGAGATCGTTCCACTCGGGAATGAGATTCACGACAGGACAGCCGGTATTGCCCTGGCAAAAAGGCACACCGCAATCCATGCAGCGCGCGCCTTGCACCTTGAGCTTTTCCTCAGGGATGGGCTCGTACATTTCTTTCCAGTCGAGCACGCGCAACTCGACCGGTTTGCGCTTCGGTCCCTCACGCGCGTATTTCAAAAAGCCTTTCGGATCACCCATCGCTAATTCGTCTCTCGTCCTTCGTAGCTCAGCTATCGATCTGGATTGCTCACACGTGCGCGTCAACAGACGCGCGCCATCTATTTTTGCACTTTGGCTGCAGCGGCCTTCCGCTCGGCTAGCACCCGCTTATAATCGATCGGCATGACCTTCACAAACTTGGGCAGGATCGCCTCCCAACCATCCAGAATACGCTTGGCATTGCGGCTGCCGGTATAGAGGAAGTGCGACGTGATCATGTCGTGCAACAGCCGCTTATCCTCGTCGCTGACGACCGGCTCCAACTCCACCATCCCTAAGTTGCAACGAGACTGGAACTTGTCCAACTCGTTTAAGACAAACGCCACCCCGCCTGACATACCGGCGGCGAAATTCCTACCGGTGCGGCCCAAGACCGCCACGACCCCGCCGGTCATATATTCACAACCGTGGTCGCCGGTTCCCTCGACGACGGCACGCACACCGCTGTTTCGCACCGCGAACCGTTCGCCGGCCATACCATAAAAATAGGCTTCGCCCTGCGTGCCGCCATAGAGCGACGTATTACCGACGAGAATGGTTTCTTCCGGCGTGTAAATCGCATTCTTCGGAGGGAAGACGATAATCTTGCCGCCCGACAATCCCTTGCCGATATAGTCGTTGGACTCGCCTTCGAGGATCAGGGTGATGCCGCGCGAGAGAAATGCCCCGAATGACTGGCCGGCCGATCCGTTGAATTTAATTGTGATCGTGTCAGCAGGCAATCCCTCCTGGCCGTATTTCTTTGAGACCTGGCTCGACAACATGGTGCCCACAGTCCGGTTCAGATTCCGGATCGGCAGTTCGAGGGTCACTTTTTGACCCTGAGCAATCGCCGGTGCGCATTCTTCGATAAGCGTGCGGTCCAGAATCTCGGCGATCCCATGATCCTGCTTCTGCACGCAATACCGCGGCACTTCAGGACCGACCTCAGGCATCTTGAGCAACGGCGCCAGGTCCAGACCCTTGGCCTTCCAATGTTCGACGGCCTTGTGGATCTTGAGCTTGTCCACGCGCCCGACCATTTCATTAATGGTGCGGAATCCCAGCTTCGCCATGATCTGCCGCAACTCTTCGGCGATAAAGAAGAAGAAATTGACGACATGCTCCGGCTGGCCGGTAAACTTCTTGCGCAAGACCGGATCCTGAGTTGCAATGCCGACAGGGCAGGTATTGAGGTGGCATTTCCGCATCATGATGCAGCCTTCGATGATGAGCGGTGCCGTGGCAAATCCGTATTCTTCCGCCCCCAACAGCGCCGCAATGGCCACATCACGCCCGGTCTTCATCTGGCCGTCGGTCTCTACCCGAATCCGTCCGCGCAAATCGTTGAGCACCAGCGTTTGATGCGTTTCCGCCAATCCCAATTCCCAAGGCACACCGGCGTACTTGATGGAGGAAAGCGGAGAGGCGCCGGTCCCGCCTGAATCGCCGCTGATGAGCACCTTGTCCGCATGGGCCTTGGCCACTCCGGCGGCTACCGTGCCGACGCCGACTTCGGAGACCAGCTTCACCGAGACGGCCGCATCGGAATTGGCATTCTTCAAGTCGAAGATGAGCTGCGCCAGGTCTTCGATGGAATAGATGTCATGGTGCGGCGGCGGTGAAATGAGCTGCACGCCCGGCGTGGAGTAGCGTAGCCGCGCGATGTTCTCATCGACCTTGTGGCCCGGCAACTGACCGCCTTCACCGGGCTTGGCGCCCTGCGCCATCTTGATCTGCAATTCCTTGGCGTTCACGAGGTAATGGCTCGTGACCCCGAATCGCGCCGACGCCACCTGCTTGATGTAGCTGTTGCGGGAGTCCCCGTTCGGGAGCGGCGCGAATCGTTCCGGATCTTCGCCTCCTTCGCCTGTGTTGCTCTTGGCGCCCAGCCGGTTCATGGCGATGGCCAACGTCTCATGCGCTTCTCTACTGATAGAACCGAACGACATGGCTCCGGTGGTGAAGCGTTTGACGATGTCCTTGGCCGGCTCCACTTCGTCCAACGCGATCGGCTCAGGGAGAAACTTGAACTCCAGCAGGCCGCGCAGGTTCGAGCGACGTTTGCTCTCGTCATTCACCAATTGGGAGAACTCAGCGAATGTCTTGGGATCGTTATTCTTCGTCGCATGCTGCAGCTTATAGATGGTATCCGGATTCCAGTTGTGGTGCTCGCCCTGAATCCGGTAGTGAATCTCGCCGCCGAAATCCAGCTGACGAATCGGGACCGGCTCATAGGCCACCCGGTGACGGCGCAACGTCTCTTCCCCGATCTCACGAACGCCGATACCTTCGATCCTCGACGGCGTGCCGGTGAAGTATCGATCAATCAATTCGTGATTGAGCCCGATCGCTTCGAAAATCTGCGCGCCGCAGTACGACTGCACCGTGGAGATACCCATCTTCGAGAAAATCTTGAGCAGGCCTTTGTTAATGGCTTTGATGAACTTGCCCTCGGCGGTCGCCGAGTCCAATCCTTCCGGGAAATACCCGTCGCGCTCCAGGTCCACGAGCGATTCGAAGACCAGATAGGGATTCACAGTCCCGGCGCCGAAGCCGATCAAGCAGGCGAAATGATGCACGTCGCGCGGCTCGCCGGTTTCCACCGTCAGGCCGACCTCGGTTCTCGTGCATTCCCGCACCAGATGGTGATGGACCGCCGCCACACCGAGCAGACTCGGGATCGGCGCCCATTCCGCATTCACCCCGCGATCGCTGAGGATGAGGAATTTGTAGCCTTCACGAATCGCTTGCGACGCCTGCCGGCAGAGATCATCCACCGCAGCCCCCAATCCTTCCGGACCTTCGGCCACGCGGAACAACATCTTCAACGTCTTGCTCTTGAAATGCGGATCGGCAATCTCGCGGATCTTGTGCAGATCGGCATTCGTCAAAATCGGCTGTTTCACCCGGATACGGCGGGCCGATTCCGGATGCTCGTCCATCAGATTGGGCTTGGGGCCGATGCTGGTGGTGAGCGACATCACGAGTTCTTCGCGGATCGGATCGATCGGCGGATTCGTCACCTGTGCAAACAGTTGCTTGAAGTATTTGAAGAGCAGCTGCGGCCGTTCAGACAACACCGCAAGCGGCGTGTCCGTGCCCATCGAGGAGATGGCTTCCTGCCCCTCCACCACCATCGGGGTGATGACCATCTTCAGTTCTTCGATGGTGTACCCGAACGCCTGTTGACGCTGCCGAATCGTGGGATGGTCAGGCTGCGGCACGTTGATCGGATCGGGTAACTCATCCAGGGAAATGCGATGCTCGGTGACCCAGGACCGATACGGCTTGCGACGAACGATATCGGCTTTGACTTCCTCGTCGTCGATGATGCGGCCCTGCTCGGTATCGACCAGGAACATGCGGCCCGGCATCAAACGGCCCTTTTGACGGATGCGCTGCGGGTCCATCGGCAAGACACCGGCTTCAGAAGCCAACACGACCAATCCATCGGTCGTCACTTGATACCGGCATGGGCGCAACCCGTTCCGGTCCAATGTGGCACCGATCAGTTTGCCGTCGGTGAAACAGACAGCCGCGGGGCCATCCCAGGGTTCCTGCATCGCGGCGTGGTACTCATAGAACCCACGGCGATCCAGATCCATCTGCGGATTGGCGACCCACGGTTCCGGGATCAACATCATCATCGCGTGCGGCAGTGATCGGCCGCCGAGCACCAGAAATTCCAAGGCGTTATCCAGGCTGGCCGAGTCGCTCTGATTCTCGTAGACGATCGGGAAGAGCTTTTTCATGTCCTCGCCGAACAGCTCGGAATTCAGCCGCCCCTGCCGCGCGCGCATCCAATTGACATTGCCCTTCAACGTGTTGATCTCGCCATTGTGGCAAATGTAGCGATAGGGATGAGCCAGCGGCCAGGTGGGAAACGTATTCGTGCTGAAGCGGGAGTGGACGAGGGCCATGGCGCTCGTCAGGCTGCTGTCGGTGAGATCCTGATAATACTGCGGGATCTGGTGCGGGAGCAGGAGCCCTTTGAACACGATGGTGCTGCTGGACAAACTCGGGATATAAAAATAGTCGCGGCCTTCAATGGCGGATTCGCGCACCGCCCGCTCCGCGCACTTGCGGATGACGTACAAGCGCCGCTCGAATTCCTCATCCGTGAAAATACCGCGAGCGATAAAGACCTGCCGCATGAACGGCTCAGTGCTGCGCGCAACCGGTCCGATGGCATCGCTCTTGACCGGCACATCGCGCCAGCCCAGCAGCTTCGCGCCCGCGTCCTTGATCACCCGAGTGAACACCGTCTCGCACTGCGCGCGGGCATCGGCATCGGGTGGCAAAAACACCATGCCGACGCCATACTCTCCCGCTCCGGGCAACTTGATCCCGCTGTCCTTTGCGGCACGCTTGAAGAACTCATGCGGGACTTGAAGCAGGATGCCTGCGCCGTCTCCGGTACAGGGATCGCACCCCTGCGCGCCGCGGTGGGTCAGGCTTTCTAAAACCTGAAGTCCCTGCTCCACGATCCGATGCGAGCGTTGGCCCTTGATATCGACGACAAATCCGACTCCGCACGAGTCTTTCTCGTGCTGCGGATCATAAAGCCCTTGTTTGGGAGGAAGCCCTGGTACATTCATGGCACGTATTCTCGTCTAGAGGCAGGCAATGAACCGGGGAACAGACTCCCCTCTCGGGGACATTGAAGCTGTCGCACGACCACGGTGACTGCTACCATTCAGTTGGGGAAATCAGCGAAGGGTCACCTTACTGGATGGGCCGTTATACTGTCAAGAGAACGGCGACGCAAACCGAAGCACAAACCCGCCGACCAGCGCTTGACTTAGTGGAGTTTCCTGCCCTACTATCCGCCCCATGTCGAACGGACCGTCCACTCTCACACTCCACAGCATGGCCGATGTCTGGGACGTGTATCGTGAAGAGCTCGAGGGGGTCGAGGAACAGATCCGGAAAAATCTCGACTCCAGCGTAGACCTGGTCAATACGGTCGCCGCCCACATCTTGAACAGTGGCGGTAAACGCGTCCGTCCCCTCTTTGTTCTCCTGAGCGCCCATCTCTGCGGATACGCCGGCCAGGACCACCAAGCCCTCGGCAGTCTCGTTGAATTTATCCATACCGCCACCCTGCTGCACGATGACGTCGTGGACGACGCCGATCTGCGACGGGGCCGCCGTACCGCGAGTAAAGTCTGGGGCAATCAAATCAGCATCCTCGTGGGTGATTATCTCTATTCCCGGGCCATCTGCCAGATCGTCGACTTCCGCAATCAAGGGATCAACGAAGCGCTCTCGGAAGCCTGCCGAAAGATGGCCGAAGGCGAAGTCCTTCAACTGTATTACAACGGCAATCCGCTGATGCCGGAACCGGAGTATCTCCGCATCATCGAGCATAAAACCGCCGGATTGATTGCGGCCTCCTGCAAAATCGGCGCGATCGTCGGCGGAGCGACGGAGGAATTACAGGAGGCGCTGTTCCGCTTCGGACAGCGGCTGGGCATTGCGTTCCAACTGGCGGACGACACACTGGACTACACCGCCAACGGCGAACATCTGGGCAAAACGCTCGGGCAGGACCTTCGGCAAGGCAAAGCGACGCTGCCGCTGTTGCATCTCTTGCAACATTGCTCGGAACCGGACCGGCAGTTGATCAAAGATCGCATGGAAACCAGGACCTTGACTGATGAGGAACTGCGCCGTATCGTCGCCTTGATGCAGGAGTATGGGTCCATCGCCTACGCCATGGAACGGGCGCACGCGTTTGTCACCGCCGCCAAACGGGATCTCGACCTGTTCCACGACAACACCGCCAAACGCGCCCTGTCCATCGCCGCCGACTATATGGTGACTCGCGACCGCTGAGTTGCCGCCGTCCGGCTTCACAACGCCCACGCTCTGCTGACCGTGTGAATTCGTTCCGTGACGGTTGTATTTCGCCGCCGGATGAACCCATAAAAAATGGCAAGTCCCTACCCACTACGGTTATATGACGCTCGAAGACTCACACGCTTGCACAGCAACCGCCGCAGGCTGTTCGGAAAGGCTGTCCGTCAACTTTCCGCCGGCGGCTTTTCCCGACAGCCCGCATGCCACACCGTACCCATAGAGAAAAAAGGATAGAACCGCATGGCACACGTCATCCCCTTTCACGGCACCCTCTATAATCCCACGACGATCGGCGACGTCAAGCAGGTGGTCGCACCGCCTTACGACATTATCGACAGCACGCTGCAAAAGACGTTGCACGACCGCCACCCGAACAATGTCATCCGCCTGGAACTCGGCTACGAACAAGCGGGCGACATGCCTGGCAACAATAAGTACACCCGCGCCACGGCTGCCCTTACCGACTGGCTGAAGACCGGGGCCCTCCGCAAGGACTCCCAGCCGGCAGTCTACTACCACACCATCGAATACCGGCCGCCCTACTCTGCACCCGGCACACCGACCAAGGTCTTCAAAGGATTCCTGTCGACGGTGGAGCTTGAAGAATTCGGTTCGGGCAAGATCTATCCGCACGAGAACACCCGCGCGGCGGCGAAAACCGACCGGCTCAATCTCCTCGAAGCCTGCCGCGCCAATTTCAGCGCCATCATTTCGCTGTATTCGGACCCCCAGAACGAGGTCCTCACCTTGCTCGAACAGTCGATCGCTACGGAGAAACCGCGCATCGATTTCCAGGACGACGAGGGATTCCGGCAGCAGTTGTGGAGTGTCACCGATGCGAAGGTCCTCGCAAAGGTCGTCCAGATCATGCACACGAAACAACTGTTCATCGCCGACGGCCATCATCGGTACGAAACGGCTCTCAACTACCGCAAATCCAGACGGCAACAGGCTGGAGCCGCCACCTCACCACAACCTTACGACAACGTGCTGATGCTGTTCGCGAGCCTGGAGGACAAGGGCCTGACCGTGCTGCCGACCCATCGTGTCCTGACGACACCGGTTCCGGCGACGAAGGATCTGCTGGGGAAATTCGATCCGGTGTTTGAGGTCACTGCACTCCCCTTTCAAGCAGGCAATGAATCGCAGGTGCGCGCGCAATTCATCGACCGGCTACGCAGCCAGGGACAGTCCGTGCCGATGTTCGGCTTAGCCCTAAAGAACGATTCAAATTATTACCTGCTGACCCTACGGGAATCCCATCGCCCCACGGCGTCCGCGTCACCGCGCGATCGCCTGGACGTGTCGCTCCTACAGCAGCATGTGATTGCCACGCTCTGCCCGAGCCAGCAGGAGCAGGAAGCCATGGTGTATTCGAAAGATGACCACGAAGCACTGAATTGGGTGCGCCAGGGAAAAGGCACGGCTGCCCTCCTGCTCAACCCGACGAAGGTGGCCGAAGTCAAAGCGGTCGCCTCAGCGGGCGAACGGATGCCCCACAAGTCGACCTACTTCTTTCCCAAGCCGCTGACAGGCCTGGTCATGAATGTGATGGAAGGCTAAGAATGACACGCAGGACGCGATGAAGGCCAAGGTACTCATAGTCGATGACGATCAAGACATCGTGACGATGTTACAGGATCGCCTTGATGCGGGCGGATACAAAACGCTCACCGCCGGCGACGGCCAACGTGGGCTTGAACTCATCGAACAGGAATCACCCAATCTGGTTCTGCTGGATCTGTACCTACCGCGCCTCAAAGGCATGGACGTCCTGAAACGCATGGCCCAGAACAAGCAATGCGAAGACATTCCGGTGATCGTCATGACCGCTGCCGGCACGATTCCCGACGCGGTCGAAGCCATGCGCCACGGCGCGTATGACTTTCTGACCAAGCCGTTGGAAAAAGATCACCTGCTGATCGTGATTCAAAAAGCGCTGGAACGGGACTCGTTAAAGCGACAGGTCGCCGCCCTCAAGTCCGACGTGCAGAACCGCTATGCCACCATTGTCGGAGACAGTCCGAAGATCAGGAGCATCATCGAATCAGCCCAGCGCGCCGCCAAGTCGGATGCCAGCATTCTCCTGCTGGGAGAAAGCGGGACCGGCAAGGAACTCTTCGCACGATCCATCCATCAGTGGAGCCCGCGGCAGAGCATGCCCATGGTCGTCATCAACTGCGTGGCCCTCACCGAAACGCTGCTCGAGAACGAACTCTTCGGCCACGAACGCGGCGCCTTCACCGGAGCGGATCGGCTGCAGAAGGGCAAACTTGAAATGGCGGAGGGCGGGACGGTCTTTCTCGACGAGATCGGGGACATGCCCCTGCCGTTGCAGGCGAAGCTTCTGCGAGTGCTGCAGGACAAGGAGTTTCAACGGGTCGGCGGCACACGGTCGGTGTCGGTCAACATTCGCTTCGTGGCGGCTACCAACAAGGATCTCCGGCAATCGGTCAAGGCCGGACAGTTCCGGGAGGATCTCTTCTTTCGGCTCAACGTCGTCAGCTTTACGCTCCCTCCCTTGCGGGAACGGAGCGAAGACATCGTCCAGCTCGCGGAATTTTTCCTCAAGCGGCATGCCTACGAGGCAAAGCGCCCCGGCGTGACCCTGAGTGCGGCGGCCAGGGCCGCGCTGACGCACTACTCCTGGCCCGGCAACATCCGCGAACTCGACAATGTCCTGTCGCGCGCAGTCGTGCTCAGCCCGCATGACGTGATCGAACCGGAATTTCTGGCCTTGTCCCCCGATGACGCGGCAGGCAAAGGCGGGGCCGATCATGCGCTTCCCTATATGAATCTCACCTACCATGAGTCCATGGAGGCGCACAGTGCCTATATCATCGATCGGGCATTGGAAAAAGCGGCGGGAAATCAGACGAAGGCGGCGGAATTTCTGGACCTGCAGCGTACCTATCTCGCGCGCCTGATCAAGCAGCGTAAGCCTACGCCAGCGGAATAACCAAGCAGGATGGTGAAAACGACCGCCAGCTTCGTTCTCGCATCGCTCAGGCCCTCAACGTACCCTACGGGTACGCCTCGGCCCTAAGACACGGCCGGCTCACCATCTCGCCGGCGTCCACAAGCGTGGCGCTCATTATGCTTCGCGCCGTGGACCTCGCTGCGGCCTTGCTGGACAATCGTTTTGACCATCCTGTACAGCCAACTCCATTCGCTAGCACGCTCACAGACTGGGCATTCCCCCGATATTCAGCTTAGTTACTCGCTGAGCGAGCAGACAGACTGAGTCGTCCCGCCGCCGCGTCCTGCTCAACTTGTGCGTAACGTTCCGGCGTTCCCACGTCGCTCCAGAATCCGTCGAAATCAAATCCTACGATTCGCTCTCCATCCTGAATGCCTTTCACGTAGGCATCGATGATCGAACATTCCTTGCCAACTGGCAGGTACCGCAACAAACGGGGATGGAGAATGTGGATGCCCGCAAACATGCGTGCGGTCGTCGGGATTGGCTCAGACAACCCACGTCCGGTAATCCGAACCACTTCACCCCGATCCGTCACCTCGACCAGTCCCCACCGTGCGGCTTCAGGGTCCTGCCGCAACACCAGGGTCGCCGCAGCCTGTTGCGCCACATGAAACGCGATCAATGCGCCGAGATCCAGTTCGAACAGCGTGTCGCCGTTCAGAATCAACACCGGTTCACCATTGAAATGCGGTTCCGCCTGCTTGATTCCCCCGCCGGTGCCGAGAATGACCGGCTCGTGCGAATAGACGATTCGCATCCCCAGCGCGCGGCCGTCGCCCAGGGCTTGCGAAATCATCGTGCCCAGATGATGCAGGTTGATGATGACGTCACGAATGCCATGCCGCTTCAGAAGCAGCAGGTTCCAGACGATCATCGGCGTGCCGGCGACCGGAAGGAGCGGTTTCGGGGTGGTATCGGTCAGCGGTCTCAGCCGAGTGCCAAGGCCGGCTGCAAGAATCATCGCCTTCATACCGACCAGGCGTGAAAGGTGAAAAGTGAAACGTGAAACGTGGAACGCGAAAGGGACATGATCGTGCGGAATCGTTCTCTCACAACCCGTTTCACGTTTTACGTTTTTCGTCTTACGGTTCTTGCAGTTCAGTCACGTACGGCGCGAGGTGCTGCCGGAGTGTAGCCAGCTCGGGATATTTTGCGAGGTTCCGTTTGACATACCCCAGCACGCGAGGGATATCGGCCAGAAATTTCGGATTGTGTTTCACCCGATCGATATACACGAACCGGCCGGCGGCTTTGAGATTGCGCTGGATGCTGGTGAGATCGAACAGGCGGCGAAAGGCCTCGCGGTCGTCGACCTTCGCCCCCAAACCCTCGAGGCGATCGAGAAAATGCTCGACCAGCGCATCCACAACCGCATCATCTAATTCGATATAGGCATCCTTCAACAGCGACGCCAGATCATACGTGGCCGGCCCCATGAGCGCATCCTGAAAATCGATGATACCCATGCGTGCCCCATCCACCATGAGGTTGCGGGAATGGTAATCGCGATGCACCAACACCTGCGGCTGCCCGGCCAACAACCCGGCAATACGCTTGAACTCGATACGAATACCCGCCTCGTCCTCGGCCTTCATCGGCCGACCAATACGGGCGGTGATGCCATATTCGAGAAAGTGGTCGAATTCCCACATCAACAGCGGCACATCGAAGCGCCGGTGAAACGCGATGCAGCCCGGCGCGGGCGGTGTGGTGCCTTTCACCTGCAGGAGAGTCAGTTGATCGATCGCCTGGCGATACAAAGCATCGAGCTTGGCCGGGGCCGCGTGGCGACAGGCTTCCGCCAACGTCAGATCGCCGAAATCCTCCAGGTACAGCAGCCCGGCTTCGCGATCGAAGTAGTGCAGCGTTGGCACAGTCACGCCGGTCCGTTGTAGATGCGTCAGCACATTGGTGAACGGCAATTCGGCAATGTGAGCAGACGCGCCACTCACCGCCTCCTCGGATTTCTTGAATCCTTCCGGGTCGGCAAGCTGCATGAGAATCAGCGCCGGGGGTGTGCCCTTCAGGGCAATGCGGAAATACCGGCGATTGGACGCGTCGCCCGCAAGCGGGCTGAGTCCGGCCATCTCGCCGCGAAACGGCAACCTGGTTGCGACAGTGTTGCCAATACGTACGGGATCGGGAGGTGCAAGCGGCGCCGCAGGCGCGGCTGGGTTTGTCGTGGTCATACGATCGGCATTATAGCCAAACCGTTCCGAACTGCCAGTAGAAAGTCACCTGCTGCATCCGACCTCCGCGCCTCCCGCGGTCACCCATGCCGTGATTGGTTGTCAGCGTCCATCAGAAGCCGGTATTCTGATCGTTCTAGCCAAGGAGGCCCCATGCAATACGTTCACCTCGGCCGCTCCGGTTTGCGTGTCAGTCGCCTGTGCCTCGGCACGATGAACTTCGGTCCTCACACCTCCGAAGCCGACAGTGGCCTGATCATGGATCACGCCCTCGAATCGGGCATCAATTTTTTCGACAGCGCCAACGTCTATGGCTGGAAGCTAGGGGAAGGCGTGACGGAGCAGATCGTGGGTCGCTGGCTGGCCCAGGGAGGCGGGCGGCGCGAGAAGGTCGTGCTGGCCACTAAAGTCTACGGACGTATGGGGGACTGGCCTAATGAATCGCGCCTGTCAGCCTTGCATATCAAACGCGCCTGCGAGGCCAGCCTACGGCGACTGAAGACCGACCATATCGATCTTTATCAGATGCACCATATAGATCGCGACTCCCCCTGGGAGGAAATCTGGCAGGCCATGGAGCAACTGTGCCGGGAAGGCAAAGTGCTCTACATTGGCAGTAGTAACTTTGCCGGTTGGCACATCGCCCGGGCGCAGGAGTTGGCGCAATCGCGCCATTTTCTCGGACTGATTTCCGAGCAAAGTCTCTACAATCTCCTTGAGCGAACGGTCGAGCTCGAAGTGATTCCTGCCTGTCAGGCTTACGGCATCGGGATCATTCCCTGGAGTCCCCTCGCGCGAGGGTTGCTTGGTGGCCAATTGAGCCCGAGCGCAAGCGGTCGCCGGGCGGAAGAGGACGTCCGCAAAGACATCGAGATCCATCGTCAGAAGTTAGAGGCGTATGAGCAGTTCTGCGGCACGCTGAACGCCGCGCCCGCTGCCGTCGCCCTCGCCTGGCTTCTGCACCAACCAGCCGTGACCGCTCCCATTATCGGTCCGCGCACGATGGAACAATTGACCCACGCGATCCTGAGCCTGGACCTCACATTGACGCCAGAACAACTGAAGACGCTGGACGCGATTTTTCCCGGCCCCGGAGGGGCGGCCCCGGAAGCCTATGCCTGGTAAGGGCAGACAGTGAGAGGAGGGTTGCGGCAAATATTTCCTGCGCACAGGATTCCATAACCTTCGCTCCCCGCAAGTGCCGGGTCGCCTTCGCCCCTTACATGCCCGGGCGAAACCGTACGTGACCGCGCTGTTCACGGCTACCGTGCGGTAGCCATCCTCTCATCTGCCACATCACAAATCAGCCGGCCTCGGTCGCGCCCCGCAGGCATCTTCTTTGCGTAGCCTCCGATCCATCTCCATTCACCATCCCCGCAGAGGAGGACAACCATGCCACCACCTCCCTTTCCCACACACCAGCACAGGAACACCGCCTCGCCCGGCAGCCTCAAATCCGCCGGCCTCGCTTGTTCGCACTGTCAAGGACACCTCGTCGCCGACCTCTACATTGACAGGGTTGACGCGGGAGGCCATGTCTGGATTCGTGCGCGACGTTGCGTTCGGTGCGGTACTATCGAGGAGACGGGACGCGTGGGAGACGCATCGCAGAGATTAGCGACAACCAACGGCCCCGCAAAGCAGGGAACAGCCCGGAAGGGACTGGATGATGAAATGACCGTGCTGGGAACCTAGTCGCAGTAGCTACGCCGCTCGATCCAACGCCAGCCCCACGCCCCCACCGTTCCGCCAACCGTGTCGGCGACCACATCCAACAGATCCGCGTCGCGAAGAGGCACAAACAATTGATGCGTCTCATCGCTCATGCCATAGAGCGCCGAACCGGCCACCGCTGCCAACACCGCATGTTGCGCCATCCGCGGACCTGCCGCATGACGGCACGCACGGTAGATCAAGGCCCCGAGCAGCGCATATTCACTGAGATGCAGCACTTTGTCGGACATTTCCTTCAGCAGCGACGAAATCGCATCGGGCGGGCTCGAGATCGATGAGCCGAAAAAGATGAGACCGGCATACAGCCCCACCGGTCCCCAGTATCGAACAATCGACAGGGGCGTGATTGACGACGCTATCTGCATCTCAGCCGAGATCATCTGATCAGAAGCCATCTTCGTGAATCCCTCGCTTCCCACACTCATCTCGAGACCGGAACCGCCACACGGCCGCAAGAAGTGATCGCCCGTCATCAATCCGACCGTTTCGTTGCAACGCTCATACCCCTATGACATACTGCCCGTGAGTCTGCAAGAAACTTCCCGATGAAAACCATACAGCTCTGCTTTCTCTGGCATATGCATCAGCCGTATTACACGGACCCGCTCACCGGGACCGCGAGTATGCCCTGGGTCCGCTTGCATGCCACGAAGGCCTACTATGATATGGCCTTCGTGCTCGAACAGTTTCCTGAGGCCCGTTCGACCTTCAACTTCACCCCCTCGCTCCTGCTGCAACTCGAAGAGTTCTCCGCGGGACGCGTCCGTGATCTGTTCCTTGAACATGCGCAACGTCCGGCCGCCGCCCTCACGCCGACGGAAAAAGCCTTTCTCGTCCGCCATTTTTTTTCGGCCAACTGGGCCACGATGGTGCGGCCGTTTCCGCGCTACCAGGAACTGCTGGTCAAACGCGGCCTCGATGTCCACGGACAGGATCTCGAACGGCTGGCCCGCCAGTTTTCCACCCAAGAGCTTCTCGATCTTCAGGTGTGGCACAACCTCGCCTGGTTCGGATACGGCAGCCTGCAACGATTTCCTCGCCTGGCGGAACTGCGCGCAAAGAATCGGGGGTTTACGGAAGAAGACAAGCAGGAAGTGCTGGGCTTGCAGCAAACGGCCATCCGGCAAATCATCCCAATGTATCGCGCGCTCCAGGACCGGAAACAGATCGAATTGACGACGACTCCATTTTTCCACCCGATCCTTCCCCTGGTCATCGACTCGGAAATCACGCGTCGCGCCAGACCGGACCTGCCGCTTCCGGCCAGATTTCATGCGCCGGCCGATGCCGAGGCGCAAGTCAGGCGGGCGGTCGAGTACCACCAGCGCACGTTCGGCCGCGCGCCGGCAGGGCTCTGGCCATCTGAAGGATCGGTCTGTCCAGAGTTGTTACCGATCGTGGCAAAAGCCGGAATCCGCTGGCTGGCCACGGATGAAGGCATCCTCTACCGCTCGTTGCAGATGGCCGGACAAGGCTGGAACCGCCACTATCATCTCTATCAGCCCTATGCGGTCGGCACGGAGACCCCTCCGCTCTCCATCGTGTTCCGTGACCGGGACATCTCCGACGCATTTGGTTTCGTCTACCATAAAACCACTCCGGAAGCCGCAGCGGACGACGTGCTCCGGCGGATCCGCAGCCTCGCCTATGACATCCGCGTGGATAATGGAATGATCGCGGTCATTCTCGACGGCGAAAATCCCTGGGAACATTACTACGACGGCGGCGAACGCTTTCTCTCCCTGCTGTTTCGCGCATTCGAACGGGACGGGCTCCAACTGGGCCACGGCATCCGCGTGCGCTTGAACACCATCAGCAATGCCATGGAAGCCGCTCCGCCAACGCAGCGACTCGAACAGCTGCACTCCGGATCCTGGATCAACCAGGACTTCAAGATCTGGATCGGCCACCAGGAGGACAATCGCGGCTGGGATCTCCTGCAACACACGCGGGCACGCCTCGTCGAACTGACACCGTCGTTGGAGCCGGCCAAGGCGAGCGCAGCCTGGGACGAACTGTATGCCGCCGAGGGCAGCGATTGGTTCTGGTGGTATGGCGATGATTTCGACACCGACTACAAACAGGAATTCGACCGCCTGTTTCGCACACACCTGCGCAACGTCTGGACCTATGCCGGGATGACGCCCCCTGATATCCTGAATCAACCCCTGGTCGAAACGCGCACGCCCCAAGGCCTCGATCTGGTGCAGCTCCCCCTGGCTCTGATCACCCCCACCCTGGACGGCCGGGCGTCGAACTTTTTCGAATGGCGCGGGGCCGGCGCCATCAATCCGACGCCTCCCCTGGGGGCGATGTGGAAATCCGAAGGACTCTTCACCGCAATTTTCTTCGGATTCGATCCCGAACACCTGTACTTCCGTCTCGATTTCGATGAGCGATCCGAAACCCGCCAGGAGCAATGCACGGCGGATCTGTACATCGGCTCAGGCATCCAGCAATACAAACTGTCCTTTGCCTTGACGGGCGAAGTCGAGAGCTTCCAGCTCGCACGGACGGATGAATCCGGCACGTATCGCGACATGGGCGCATACAGCACCATCTGCCGGCAGAAAATCCTGGAACTGGGCATTCCGTTCAAAGATCTGGAGATCGATGTCGGCACTGAATTACGGTTGACGCTGACGGTCTCGGAGCACGGAATGGAAATCGCACGATACCCTCATCACAGCCCGGCTACCTTTACCCGCCCGGGAGACGACTTTGAAGCCACAATGTGGCGGGTGTAAGCGGGACTGATTACAGCTCGCGGTTCACGGAATCAGTCTGTGTCGATTCCCGCGCTGAACAGCGAACAGAACGCACGAATCATGTGTCAGGAACGATAGGAGTTGAGATGCCCGAATTGAGAAGAGACCCGATCGTCGGCCGCTGGGTGATTATCTCGACCGAACGGAGCGGACGCCCTCAGGATGTGCATATGCCGTCTGCGCCGCTTCCCTCAGCAGCCCTCTGTCCGTTTTGCCCGGGACAGGAACGGCTGACCCCGAAAGAAATTCTTGCGTACCGGCCCCACGGCTCCGGGCTGGACGGTCCGAATTGGACCGTGCGAGTCATTCCCAACAAGTTTCCCGCCTTGCAGGTGGAGGGAGACATGGGCAGGGAAGGCCTCGGCTTGTACGACCGCATGAACGGAATCGGGGCTCATGAGGTCATCGTTGAAACCCCTACTCACAAAGAAAGCCTCGGCGATCTGCCGGCAAAACGAGTGGAGGATGTGCTCTGGGCCTATCGCGACCGGATTCTCGACCTGAAGAAAGACCTTCGGCTTCGGTACATCCTGATTTTCAAGAACCACGGGGCCGCGGCGGGCGCGACGTTGGAACACAGCCATTCTCAGCTGATCGCCCTGCCGGTTGTGCCGACCAGCGTGCTCGAAGAGATCGATGGGTGCAAACAACACTTCCAACAAAAAGAGCGCTGTATTTACTGCGATATCCTGCGGCAGGAATCCGCGGAGGGAACGCGAGTGGTCCTGGAGAATCCGGAATTCCTCTGCCTCACGCCCTATGCGCCGAGATTTCCTTTTGAGATGTGGATTCTTCCGAAGCGCCACACCGGTTATTTCGAAGAGTGTCAACGGACCCAGTTCGAATTTCTGGCCCCCATGCTCGGTGAAGCACTCCGGCGCATGGATGCGGTGCTGGCGCGGCCGGCGTATAACTTCATCCTGCACAGCTCGCCGCTGCATGAAAAAACGGGGGACTTCTATCACTGGCACATCGAGATCATTCCAAAACTCACGCAAGTGGCCGGATTCGAATGGGGCACGGGATTTTACATCAACCCGGTCGCACCGGAAGAAGCGGCCAAATGCCTCAGGGATGCCCTGCTGTGAGTGATACGTCCCGTGTCGATACCACCATTCCCCCGCTCCACGCGGGGCGTTGAGCAGGGTCCGCCTCTTCACCTCGAGCTTCTTGCCGGTCCGGCATGAAACGGGCCACCTTCCCTCCCATCAGCATAGACCGTGGTGCCACCTTCCCTCCCATCAGCATAGACCGTGGTATTCTATTCACGCTATTTTCCATGGGACGGAGGCAGCGGTTCCTACCGGTCAATGACGGCGCTCGCGTCGCTGGGACACGAGATCGTCGAAGAGGCCATCGCTCAATCCAGTGTCTGTGGCCGGTTCCGCGGCGGCATGTCACGGCCACCCTGCACGGCAAAGCCAGCAGTGTCATCCGCCAATTTTCACCAAGCGCGATTGGATAAAATCCGGTCGCTACCAGAATTTTGTCCAGTATCTTTCATTGCAATTCCAGGTATGCGAGCGTATACCAACCAGGGAGTATGCCCAGGGACCTCGCGATTCGGGATGGTCCTCAACGTAACCGCTCAATCAGTCACACATTCATCCCGCAGAACGGGATGGGGAGGCGGGGACTACCGAGACGGGAGAAGGACAGGAGGAGATAGTGAACGAACAGAACCTCGATTGGAAAAACTCTTCATTCAGCGCGTTGGACATCAACAACCAGAAATATAAACGTCTGGCATTGGCATCCGCAATGTTGTTCCTCGGCGTAGTCGGGTTGCTGATCTACCAGATCATCCAGAACGTCAGGTAACGCTCCACAGCCGGTCAGTAGAGGTGCAGCCGGCGCTTGCCTCGGACCGTCTCACGGGACGACCTCTCTCCCCGCTTCATCTCCGGGGGCTCATCATCCGATTGCAATCCCGCGCGCATCAGCCGTATCATCGCGCATGCTCGTACAATTGAGTCACCCGCACAGACAAGTCGAGATCAAAGGACCGAAGCGCACCAAGGAACTGCTGCGCGAGCTCAATCTGGTCATGGAGGCGCATCTGGTCATCCGCGGCGATGAACTCGTCACGGAAGATGAAATGCTGGCCGACGCCGACCAGGTTGAGATCCGCCCGGTGATCTCCGGCGGAACATTTTGAGTGGCGAGTTTGGTCTGCCACTCAGCACTCACAACTTACCACTCAACACTGCTCAACCATGAATTGCACCAAATGTCCGACCAGTACACGCGCGGTCATCGGATTGCCGCGGCACAATGCCGCCTTCTGCAAGGCCTGCTTTACGACCTTTGTCCATGAACAGGTCGCGCGTGCCGTGAAGGCCTTCAAGATGTTCACGCCCGAAGACCGGATTCTCGTCGCAGTCTCCGGCGGCAAAGACAGTCTGGCCCTGTGGCATATCCTGCTCGCGCTCGGGTATCGCGCCGACGCGCTGTATGTGAATCTCGGCATCGGCGCCTATTCGGAAGAGTCACACCGGAAAGTGCGGCACTATGCCGAGACGGTGGCCGCTTCCCGTGGCGCGAAATTGCTGGTGCACGTCGTCGAACAGGAAGCCGGAGCCGGCATTCGTGAACTGGCCACCATTCTTCATCGTCCAACCTGCTCCACCTGCGGAACGATCAAACGCTATCAATTTAACCGCGCAGCAGTTGAGCAAGACTATGACGTCATGGCCACCGGCCATAACCTCGACGACGAAGCGGCGCGCTTGTTGGGCAATGTCTTGCACTGGCAGGACGACTATCTGGATAAGCAGAGCCCGACGCTGCCGGCATCGGTGCAAGGATTTGCGAAGAAGGTCAAACCCCTCTGCCGGTTGTCCGAACGGGAAATCGCCGCCTATGCCGTGGTCAATCGCATCGACTACATCGTCGAAGAATGCCCCATGGCCAAGGGCTCCAAGATGATTCTCTACAAGGAAGTGCTCAACCGGCTGGAGACCGAATCCCCGGGCACCAAGCAGCGTTTCTACTGGGGGTTTCTGGACAAACAATCCACCGCCACACCCGCCACGGAGTCCATGGCCGAGAAGGATCAACGCACCCTCATTCCATGCGAGTCTTGCGGACAGCCGACGACTGCCGGCACCTGCTCCTACTGCAAGATGATGGCGAAGGCCAAAACCGCCGCACCGCCGCGCGCCTGACGCGAACGTTTCCGAGGGCCCGCTGTCTCGCCGCCGCAGACCTAACAGGCTGCGGAAAAACTCGTTTTTTGCACGCGACGCCGCGATCAGCTCACGTGGCGTGTTGGTATCAGGATAGTAGGCAGGATGCGCAACAAGGCCTCCCACCTGCTGCAGCGCGCCGAGGCCTGGCGACCATGGCGGGCATACGCGGCCCAGTATTTCTGGATCCTCGATCAATAAGCACCGTCACCGCAACAGGGAGATCCATCATGGCTCACCAGCTTCACCTTCTCACGGAGACCCTGACGACGCCGATCGGAACCTTGGTCGTGATCTCAGATGATGAGGGACATTTGCGTGCTGTCGATTGGGTAGACTTCGAGGATCGCATGCGGCGGCTGTTGGCGCGTCACTATGGATCACAGGGCATGATCCTGACACCGGCAGTGGCATCATCGCGGCATGCCTCGGCCCTCGCGGACTACTTCGAGGGAAATCTCCGCGCCATCGACTCACTCCTGACGTCAACCGCAGGCACCGCCTTTCAGAAACGCGTGTGGAAGGCGCTGCGCGAGATTCCAGCAGGACAGACGGTGAGTTATGGTGACCTGGCAAGACGCATCGGGCAACCGACCGCGGTGCGCGCGGTCGGCCTCGCCAATGGCGCCAATCCCATCGGCATCGTCGTCCCTTGCCACCGGGTGATCGGCGCCGATGGGTCCCTCACCGGTTACGGCGGCGGGCTGAACCGCAAACGTTGGTTGCTGAATCACGAAAAACAGGCGATAGAGTAGGCGGCGCGTTCAGGGGCCTCAGGCCATGCGGCACCGTGATAGGATGTACCCCATTTCATAGCAGGAGGTGACAGACATGAAGGTTCCATTCACGCTCGGCGCAGTATGGCATTTCGGGCTGGCGGTTCGCGATCCACTCGCCAGCGCCCGGTGGTTCATGCGGGTATCCGGACTCAGCAAACAGTTTGAATATGAAGGCGGCGTGGGGATCGGAAATGCCAATGTGCTGATCGTCTTCGCCAAAGGAAAGCCATCGCCGAAAACCGTCGGGCACGTGGCGTTCCATCTGCCCTCGATGACCGCACTGAAGAAAGCCCTGGCCCATCTCAAAAAGCTCAAGGTGGAGGTGGAGGATCCGGGAGACGAAATCGGGCCCGTGGCGCCAGGATCCAAGAGCATGGGGATCTGGTTTTCGGACCCCGATGGCTACCGGTGGGAACTGGCCGTGCAGAGCAAGAAATAAGAGACGGGCCTGGCCGGTGGTGGCACTATCCAATCCCGCCTGCCTCACCTCAATAAATACGCTTGCTCACTTCGCTTGAGTGAAGACTTTCATTCTTGCTCTGGTCGTATGCGGTCACGGAAACGTAATACGTGGCTCCAGATGACAAATTCCCGGCCGTATAGGTCGTCACATTTCCCACGTCTACCGGTGTGCCGTAGAGGCCGGACGATGTCCTCATGTACACCTTGCACCCCGCCAGGTCACTGTCGGTGTGAGGCACCCAGGAGACGGTTGCCGTTGTCGCGGCGGTCACAGATTTGGTAGAGGCCGCCGACGCGACCGTCATGGTGAGAGGAATAGCCCTTCGTTTCTTTTGCATCACCCCACCGGACTGTGTATAACCTGACAGAGTGATGCGATGGAGATCTCCACGTCAGCGCATCCAGCGCCCGTCACAGTCGTCTGCCGGAACGGCATTCCGCTGGATCGGCCTGCTCACTGTCCTCCTGCTGACCTGCAGCGCCGGTATCGCGTGCTCGGAATCACCGCCTGGTGCTGTTCGCACAACCTCGGAGCCGCGCGTCACACTTCGGTTTGTCTCCTGGAAACCTGACCATGCGCGCGTATGGGATGCGGTGCTCGCGGACTTCTCCCGCGCACACCCCCAGATCTCGGTCGTGCGCGAACTCGCCCCGCACAGTTCAACCGCATACCACGATCTCCTGACCCAGAAGTTGAAGAATCGTGATGCCACGGTCGATGTCTTTTTTATCGATGTCATCTGGGTCCCGGAGTTTGCCGTGGCCGGATGGGCTCGCCCGCTTGACGACGTATTTTCACCGGCCATGCGAGGGGAATTTCTGCCTGCCGCCGTCGAGGTCGGCCGGTACGACGCTCATTACTACGGTGTCCCGAGCCGGATTGATGCCGGGCTGCTGTACTATCGCCAGGACCTGCTTGCGAAATATGGGTTCGCCGTACCGGCGACCTGGCCGGAACTCGTCCGCCAGGCAGAAACCATCCTGGCCGGCGAACAGCCAACCAATCCCCTGCTGCAAGGTTATTCCGCGCAGTTCAAGCAATACGAAGGCTTGGTCTGTAACATGCTGGAATTTATAGAGGGGCATGGCGGAAACCTGCTGCGGCCGGATGGGACCGGTTCGACCTTGTCCTCGCCTGACGCGCTGGCAGCCGTGCAATTCGTCCGCGATAGAGTCATTGGCCGGCTCAGTTCACGCGCCGCCCTCACCTATCAGGAACCGGAAGCCCTGTCCCTGTTTCTGCAGGGCCATGCGGTCTTTCATCGAAACTGGCCCTACGCCTGGGAACTTGCCAACAACCGGTCGCGTTCGACGATTGCCGGACACGTGGGCGTGGCGCCTCTGCCGGGATTTGCGCCCGGACGGACTGCTGCGGCGCTTGGCGGTTGGCTCTACGGCATCAGCGCCTATTCCCAACACCCGGACGAAGCCTGGGCCCTCATCGAATTTCTCTCCAGCCAGGCCGTGCAAAAGAAATTCTCGCGCGAAGCCGGTATCGCGCCGTCCCGGGAATCGCTCTTCTCTGACCCCGAAGTCCTGGCCCGCTCGCCGCAGCTCCGAAACCAGCGCGACGTCCTCCACGCCGCCACGTCTCGCCCACGGTCCCCGGTCTATCCCGCCATTTCACATCTCTTGCAGCGATATTTCAGCCGCGCCCTGGCCGTTGACGGCCTCGACCTCGCACAAGAGGCGGCGATCACCGATGCGCACATCGATCGGCTCCTGGCACTGACACAGGCGGCGCCATGATCCACAGGCATTCGCGTCTACGACACCGTGAGGGACTGGCCGCCTGGGCGATGGTGGCGCCGGCGCTCCTGGTCACAGTGGTCTTCGCGTTATATCCCGTGATGGACTCACTCTGGCTCAGCCTGCACCACATCTTCGTGGGCATTCCACACCTTGGCAGTCCGTTCGTGGGCCTCGATAATTACCTGGCGCTGTTCCACGATCCGGTCGCGCGGCAGGCGTTGGGAGTGACCCTCGCGTTTGTGGCCCTCTCCACCCTGCTCGAGTTGGCCTGCGGACTGATCATTGCACTGGTGATTCACGAGCGATTTCGCGGCCGGGGCCTGGTACGCGCCGCCATCCTGATTCCGTGGGCCATTCCCACGGTGGTGGCTTCACAATTGTGGCGTTATATTTTCAACGACCAGTACGGGTTCGCGAATCTGCTGTTGTTCGGCGACCGCGTCACGGACTATCTCCCCTGGTTGTCCTATCCGAGCGTGGCCTTTGCCGTCGTCGTCCTGGCCGACGTGTGGAAAACCTCCTCCTTCGCTGCCCTCTTAATCCTGGCCGGCCTTCAGGTCATTCCACACGATGTGTACGATGCCGCCCGCGTCGACGGCGCCACCGTGTGGCAGCGGTTTTGGCACATCACCCTGCCGCTCCTCAAACCGGCGCTGTTGCTCGCACTCCTGTTTCGCACCATGGACGCGTTTCGCGTCTTCGATCTGGTGTTTGTGATGACGCAAGGGGGCCCTGGCGACGCCACCCAGGTGCTGCAGTTTTATGGCTATCAAACCCTCTTCACGGAGGGCCGCATCGGGTACGGATCTGCCATATCCGTGGCCGTGTTTCTGATGATCCTCGCTCTGTCGTTGACGTACCTCCGCGCCATTGGATCGAGCCTCCTGGAGCGTGGACGCCCATGAGCCGCCGGATTCCACTGATTGGCGGCATCCTCGCGACGGTGGGACTCAGTCTGCTGCCGTTTCTCTGGTTTGTCCTCACCTCGTTCAAGTCCCAAACTGAAATCGAAGCGGCCCCACCTTCCTGGTGGCCCTCAGGCAGCTTGGGGTTCTATCGCGCGGCCCTGTTCGACCATCATCTGTTTGACTACGTGCTGAACAGCGTCGTCGTGGCCGGCTCCACCACGCTGGTGGCCCTTCTATTCGCGATCCCGGCTGCTTATGCACTGGCGCGGCTGACCCTCCCCGGAAAACACGGCATTTTGGGCGTGCTGCTCTGCGTCTCGATGTTCCCGCAAATGGCCATCGCCGGACCGATCTGGCGGCTACTTGATTCGCTGGGCGGACTCAACCATCGTTGGGGCGTCGTGTTGCCGTATGTTGCGCTGACGCTGCCGTTGGCGATCTGGATTCTGGCGAGCTTCTTCAAGGAATTGCCGTCCGAGCTGGAGGATGCGGCACGGGTGGATGGCTGCGGGCCTTGGAGCACCCTGTTCCGCATCACACTCCCCCTGGCGGCGCCGGGGATTTTCACGGCCGCGATTCTCATCCTGATCTATGCCTGGAACGAGTTCTTCTTTGCCCTCTTGATTCTGACCCAACCCGAACAGCAAACATTGCCTGTGGGCATCGCGCTTTTCCAGGGAGAGTTCACCATGCCCTGGGGCGAGTTGGCGGCTGCCTCGGTGATCGCGACTCTGCCGTTGATTGGAGTCGTCCTGTTGTGCCAACGATGGATTGTGAGCGGACTATCCGCCGGGGCCGTGAAAGGCTAGCAGACTATCGGAAACGACCGCCACCTTCGTTCTCGGTCGCGCATCTCCCTGCGACGTACCGCAAGGGTACGCCTCAGTCGACGTGCTTCGTATGGCCTTGTTGGACAGCCGTTCTGAATAGCCTGCGTCTGCCACGCATGAAAGTGACAGACATCCAGATAAATACTCCGGCAAGGCCGGTATAAGCAGGGCCGTCGAGATCGAGAACCCTTTTGAGCATGCTGTGAGCATGTTATCTGGTAGAGAATCGCTATGGCCGAACTAGAACTGCGCTCCGTCTCAAAATCTTTTGGCGATCAACCAGTCTTACGCGACGTGTCGCTAAAGGTGCCTGACGGCAGCTTCACGATTCTGCTCGGCCCTTCCGGCTGCGGCAAATCCACGCTGTTGCGCATTATCGCCGGACTCGACAATCAGACCGCAGGTGAAGTGTTGATCGACGGCCAGTCAGTGAATCACTTGCCACCGGCCGACCGCGACATTGCCATGGTGTTCCAGCAGTATGCGCTGTATCCGCACCTGTCGGTTCGTGAAAATCTCGCCTTTGCGCTCAAGATGCGCCGCGTGCCACGCGACACCATTGAAGCCCGCATCAGCGAAGCCGCGCAGCTCCTGGACATTCAGCGGCTGCTGGATCGCAAGCCGAAAGACTTATCCGGAGGGCAACGGCAACGGGTGGCCATGGGACGCGCCATTGTCCGCAAGCCCAAGCTGTTCCTCTTCGACGAACCGCTGTCCAATCTGGACGCCCAACTTCGCACCACAATGCGCATCGAGCTCAAGAAGTTACAACAACGCCTGCAGGCCACCATGATCTATGTGACCCACGATCAAGTGGAGGCGATGACCCTGGGCGACCGCATCGTCGTCATCGAAGGTGGACGGATCAGACAGGCGGATGAGCCCCAGCAGACATATACCGCGCCGGCCGACCCCTTCGTCGCCGCCTTCATCGGCACCCCGCCGATGAACCTCTGGGAAGGCAGTCTCAGCGCACAGGCGGGTGAGACAATCTTTCACAGCGACGGCTTGTCGGTGCCGCTTCCGTCGCGATTGATAGCAGGCCCTCCGCAACAGCCAACGCCTGTCATGCTCGGCATCCGCCCGGAGGACATTGCGCTGCAGGAAACGCCGGAGTCACTCATGGTCGACGCCCAAGTAGACTTGATCGAAGACCTCGGCGCGGATCTGCTGCTACACTGCCGCGTCGGGCCCCTTCGACTTGTCGCACGGGCCGATCGTGGCATCGCCCGCAGCGCGAACTCGTCGGTACGCCTCTATTTTCCTACCCGCAAATTGCATCTATTCATCGACCGCCAGCGGGTCGATCCGCTATCAACGACGCCTGCTTGAGCGACACCAGTCACTTTCTAGCGGCGCGGAACAAATGGCACGAGAGATCTCAGCCCGCAGCGAACGGTGCGACCGCAAGACATACCCTAACTTGAACGCTTGACACCCAGCTCCCCCCTTTACACTTGGCCAGACTGCGTAGAGACACCACAATGAACAATGCAACGACCGGCTGATTCTGGTCGACCGCACTGAGTCGATGCTTCAACCAGCACGCACAGGGAGCTGATCTAGTGATGAGTAACCCAGACGCGTGCTTACTCGACAGTCTCCAGAAAATACCCAGGAGGTCGCCGATCTGTCGTCAACAAAGAATCATGGTGTGGTGTATTGTCTTAGCAGGCTGCGGAAAAACTCATTTTTTGCACGCTGCGCCGCGATCAGGTCACGTGGCGTGTTGGTATCAGGATAGTACGCAGGATGCGCAAAAAGGCCATCCAGCAAGGCCGCAGCGAGTGAAGCGGCGAATCGTACTCTTGTCGTACGTTGAGCCGCTGAACGAGGCGAGAACGCCGCTGGTGGACTTTTTCCGCATCCTGTTAGACCTGTCCGCAAGCATGGACATCCTGGGCAACGTTCATCGTAACTGGACGGACACAGCAGGAAGACAGTTCCTTGTCAGTCATGCGACGAATCTCTTCTCCAGCACCATCCCTGTCCGAACAGGACCCAATCCTGTCCTGCTCACGCAGTCCATCACATCATTTTATTCTGAAGGCCCGCAGGATCATCCTGGATCTGTACCAGTTCGTCTACATTCCAAGCCGGCTCGGAACCGGCCACCGACCTCTTCCTAGCGATCATCCTTTGGGAACTCGCATGGTCTCGCCGACGACAGTAACGCCGAACCGCACGCAAGAGACGGTAGGCTTCACACGCCCGCCTGTCCTGGCACAGGGGATAGCCGGCCAAGACGCATTGCGCTCCGTCGTGTCGCCTCGCCCTAATCTCCGGCCCTTGACTACGCGAAGGACTTTCTTATCTCGTGAGGAGAAAGAACGGCGGCAAAGAGGAAAAACCATCAGTTCACTTGCAATGCGCCGGGAGACTCCGTAAGCTCCGGAAAGGATTACACTCCTTGCCTGCGCGCCGCACAAGATTTTCTACGGACAGATCCTGATGGCTACAGCACAACGCGGTTACTACGACATCCTCGGCATCCAACGGGACGCCTCTGCCGACGACATCAAGAAGGCATTTCGCAAGCGGGCCCGCGAAATTCATCCCGATCTCCATACCGGCGTGAAAAAAACGGAAATGGAGAAAAAGTTCAAGGAATTGAACGAAGCGCATGAGGTGTTGTCGGATCCCGACAAACGCAAAAAATACGATCAGTACGGCCAGAACTGGGAACAGGCCGAAGCCTACGAGAAAGCCCGGCAGCAGGCAGGCGCCCAAACCGGACGAGGCGGCGCAGCCGGGGGATTCAGCGGTGGTGACTTCGGGGATATCTTCGAAACCTTCTTCGGCGGACGGGGACGCGGCGGAAACGCCACGGGATTTGCCGTCGATGGAGAAGACCTGGAAACAGATGTGGAGCTCAGCATCCGCGACGTGGCGACCGGCGTCAGCCGGCGCATCGACCTCACCGAGCGCGTGCCCTGTAAGGCGTGCGGCGGCAGCGCCATCGTGAGAGGCCGCCCCTGCGTCGTCTGCGGCGGCACCGGCACTCAAACCGAAAAGCGTACGATTGAAGTTCGTATTCCGGCAGGTGTTCAAGACAATACGCGCGTTCGTATCGCAGGCAAAGGTCAACCGGGAGTGAATGGAGGCCGACCGGGTGATCTGTACCTGCGCGTCCATCTTCAAGCCAACGGCGTCTTCCGGCAGAAGGGGTCCGACATTCACGTCACCCTCCCGGTCTGGCCATGGGAAGCGGCGCTCGGCGCTGAAGTGATGGCGCCTACGCTGGCGGAACCGGTAAAGGTGAAAATTCCGCCCGGCAGTAAAGCCGACAGCAAGCTGCGCCTGAAGGGCAAAGGCCTGCCCACTGCCGCCGGGGAGCATGGGGATCTGTTCCTGAAGCTGAAAATCGTCATGCCGACGGACATATCCGCCGAAGAGCGGGCGCTCTATGAACAGTTGAGACAGGGCCGCCACAGCGATCCACGAGCCGAGATCCTCGCCGCGTCGAGACGCAGTTCGTCCTGATCCGCACGATCCTGATGCCGGCCACTTCTATGACGATGGTCGAATATGCCTTCCTCGCGTTCAGTTCCCTCTTCGTGATCGTCGATCCCATCGCCGTGGTCCCGGCGTTTCTCGCCATGACCCCTCGCGATTCAGTCGCCCAGCGACTTCGAACCGCGCGGGTCGCTTGTCTCGTGACGGTCGGGATCCTGAGTGGTTTCGCCCTGTTCGGCCAAACATTGCTCAGTCTGTTGGGCATTTCCTTACCCGCCGTACAAATCGCCGGCGGACTTATTTTGTTATTGGTCTCGCTGGACATGTTGCGCGCCCAACGGTCCACGGTTCAGGAAACGGCGGCAGAAACCGCCGCCGGCACCAGCAAAGACGATATCGCCATCACCCCGCTCGCCATCCCCATGCTGGCGGGACCAGCGGCGATCTCAACCGTGATTCTGCTGGAAACGCAGGCCACCACCTGGTTGTTGCGTATAGTATTGTTGGGATGCCTTGTACTGATCGGATTGGCGAGTTACAGTATATTAGCGATCGGCGCGCGCAGCGCGAAATGGCTGAATCCCATCGCCGAGAAAATCATCGCTCGCTTGATGGGATTGTTGCTGGCTGCGTTGGCCGTTCAATTTATGGTGAATGCCCTCACCGGTGACCGGGGTTTGTTACGTGGGCTGACAGGACATTAATCGCACTTAACTGAAGGAGGAACCGAATGACGACGAAACTGTTCACTCTGGCCACCGCGTCTGCCGTTGCCTGCGCGCTGACACTCTCCCCCGCCTGGGCGAATCCCGAAGGCGGATATGGCGGGCACGGCGGCGGCTACCAGAAAGGCCAGCACGGCATGGGCGCCGCCATGATGGAGATGATGATGCATGGGGGCGCCGGCCACCTCATCCGTCACCTTCTGAAGCATGAAAAGGAGATCGGGTTGAGCGCCGATCAAGTGACCAAGCTGAAGGAACTGCAGCTGAATCTCGACAAGAACCGGATCAAGATGGAGGCCGATATTCAGGTCGCCGAACGGGAAGTGAAGGCGCTGACCGATGACGAAAAGTCCGACATCGGAGCCATCGAAGCGAAGTTGAAGCAGAGCGCCGACGTGCAAATCGGACTCCGGGTGCTGTCGGTCAAAACCAGACGGGATGTCCTTGCGCTGCTGACTCCCGAACAGCGCGCCAAGGAACAGGCCGAGCATGAGAAGATGATGCAGCAGCACAAGGGCATGGGCCAGGGCGCACCCCATGGAAAGAATCCGCACGGCGGCAACCCTCATGGCGCGAATCCACATGGCGAAGCGAAACCTCAGTAATCCGTTCACCTGAACTGAATCGGAGGTCACAGATGATCAAGCACCTGGCAGTTCCAGCCCTCATGGTTGCGGCCCTGTGTCTCATGACGACTCCCGCGTGGAGTGACAAGGGCCACAAGGGCAAGGACGAGACATGCGATGTCGCGGACCTGGTGAAGGACGCCAAAGTCACCATCGACCAGGCGATCAAAACTGCGTTGGAGGCGGCGCCGGGCACGGCAGTCGAAGCTGAACTCGAAAAGAAGCACGACAAGACGGTCTGGGAAGTTGAAGTGCTCGGAGCCGACGGCGCGATGACGGAAGTGCATATCGACGCAGCCACAGGCGCCGTTATCGACAAGGAAGCGAAGCACGAGAAACACGACAAGAAAGAAAAGCACGACAAGAAGGACAAGCATTAATACTCCTTGCGGCAGGGTCGCATCCTCGGGTGCCTCCCTGCCGCGCGTTCGGTACCGCCTCCCCGTTCATCCCCCCTTCAGCGCTCCAGCATTGCCAGTGTCCCTGCCAGGCCTGACCATCATGTACGCGGATTGACCCCCCACGCCCATCTATGCGAAAGTTTGCGATCAATCTCGACACGTCTCGCATTGAACGGTGGTGTCCCGTCCCGTAACTGAAGGAGTTTCCATGACGATCGACCCTCGGCACAAAAGTCATAACCTGCTCGACGGACCGGGCCGCGCGCCGGCCCGCGCCATGCTGAAAGCCGTCGGATTTACCGATGCCGACCTCGAACGCCCCTTGATCGGCGTCGCCAACACCTGGATAGAAGTCATGCCCTGCAACTTTCACCTGCGCCGGTTATCGGAGCGGGTCAAGGCAGGCATCCGCGCGGCTGGCGGCACCCCGATCGAATACAACACCATTGCGGTCTCAGACGGCATCTCCATGGGCACCGAGGGCATGAAGGCGTCGCTCATCAGTCGTGAGGTGATCGCCGATTCCATCGAGCTCGTCGCACGCGGGCATCTCTTCGACGGCGTCGTTGCCTTATCGGGATGTGACAAGACCATTCCCGGCACGGTCATGGCGCTCTGCCGGCTGAACGTCCCCTCGCTCATGATTTACGGCGGCTCCATCATGCCGGGACACTTTCAAGGACATGATGTCACCATTCAAGACGTCTTCGAGGCAGTCGGCAAGCACGCGTCCGGCAAGATGACGAATGCCGAGTTGAAAGACTTGGAAGATCATGCCTGTCCGGGACCCGGCGCCTGCGGCGGCCAGTTCACCGCCAATACCATGGCCATTGCGTTCGAATTCCTCGGTATCTCGCCGATGGGACGCAACGGGGTTCCGGCCATGGATGCGCGCAAGGACGATGTGGCCTTCGAATGCGGCAAATTGGTCATGGACCTGCTCAAGAAAGACATTCGCCCCAAACAGATCATCACTCGCCGCTCAATCGAAAATGCCATCGCCGCCGTCGCGACGACCGGCGGCTCGACCAATGCCGTCCTGCATCTGCTGGCGGTGGCCCGTGAGATGGGTGTGCGTCTCACCATCGACGATTTCGACAAGATCAACCGGAAGGTGCCGCTGCTGGCCGATCTGAAGCCGGGCGGTCACTTCACGGCGGCGGATCTCTATGCGGCCGGGGGAACGACCCTCGTGGCGAAACGCTTGATCGATGCAAAGATCCTGCATCCGGACCAGATTACCGTCACCGGACGGACGATCGGCGAAGAGGCCAAGGCCGCCGTCGAGAAAGCGGATCAGCAGGTGTTGCGCCCGCTGTCCAAGCCGATCAAACCGACAGGCGGCCTGGTCATTCTCAAAGGCAACCTGGCCCCGGAGGGGTGCGTCGTGAAAGTCGCCGGCCATTCTATCCTGCATTTCAGCGGGCCGGCCAAGGTGTACGAGCGCGAGGAAGATGCTTTCAAGGCCGTGCAGGCCGGAAAGATCACAGCCGGCGATGTCGTCGTCATTCGATACGAGGGACCGTCCGGCGGGCCGGGCATGCGGGAAATGCTCGGCGTAACAGCCGCCATCGTCGGCGCAGGACTCGGCGATTCCGTCGCGCTGCTCACCGACGGGCGATTCTCCGGCGCGACACACGGCCTGATGGCAGGACATGTCGCCCCTGAAGCCATCAAGGGCGGCCCGATCGCCGCCGTGAAGACCGGGGATGTCATCACCTTCGACATTGTGAAACGGCGGTTGGACGTCAACGTGACCCAGAAAGACATGGCCGCTCGTCTGAAGAAAGTCAAACACCCGGCGCCCCGTTATCTCTCCGGGGTGATGGGGAAATACGCCCGCCACGTCTCCTCCGCTTCCGAAGGGGCGGTGACCAGCTAGCAGGATGCGGATAAAGTCCGCCAGCGGCGTTCTCGCGTCGTTCAGAAGCTCACCGTACCAAATGAGTACGACTCGCTTCTTCACTCGCTGCGGTCTTGCTGGACGGCCTTTCTGCGCATCCTGCGGTGATTGTGGCGCCAACAAGACATGCGAGCGAAGCGCGACGTCATGCAACGCAACGAGGTCTTTCGTAATTTGCTAGCCATGGCAATTCGGTCTCGATGGAGTCTCGCGGCGGCGCTGTGCGCCGCCGCCTGTCTCCTCGGGCCAAGCCCTAGCGCTGCAACTGATCCCCACCAGGCCCTGTGCACAGACTGGCAGAGCCGGCACCCCGAATGGATCTGGTGCGATGATTTCGAGATCGACCGTTTAAGCCATTACTTCGAGTACGACATCCGGCATGGCCGCTTCGTCCGCGAAGACGGGGCCGGCGTCGGGGCCTCTATAGGCATGCGCGCGGAATACCTTCCCGGCGATCCGCATGGAGGTTCGCTCCATCTGGCCTTCGGAAAGACTCCAAGCGGCTACATGAGGCCGGTCGATGCGGGGACGGCTCAATACCGCGACATCTACTGGCGATTCGACCTGCGGCTGCAACCGGGCTGGACCGGTGGCGGAGCCGATAAGTTAACCAGGGCCACCATTCTCTCCAGCGACCGATTTGCTCAGGCGGCAATCGGCCATTTGTGGAGCGGGGCCCGTCCGGACTCGGATCCCGACCGCCTCTACATCGATCCCGCATCCGGCACCGACGAATCAGGCGCATTGCGCACGACCACTTATAACGATTTCCCGCGCCTGCGATGGCTCGGCGCCGCCGGCGGCCGGACTGCGCTGTTCAACCCTGCCAACATCGGGAAATGGTTTTGTCTCGAAGTACACATGAAATTGAACAGTCGCGATGCCGAAGACGGCGTCCTGGAATATTGGATCGATGATCAGTTAGAAGCGCAACGGACCGGCGTGAATTGGATCGGCCGCTATCATGAATATGGCATCAATGCCGTGTACCTGGAACAATATTGGACCTCTGTTCCATTGAGCAAAGTTCAACAGCGCTACTTCGACAACTTCGTGGTCTCCACCGCCAGGATCGGCTGTGCCCGATAACGGGCGAATCCGGCAGCAGGTCCGGCCGGTGACCGGAAAAAGTTAACCGTTTCTTGATCTGCCGTGACACCCGGCTGGTGTAGACTGCCCACCCATTACGTATGGCATTACGGTCGACAGCTTCAGACAGCCAGCCCCCGGCGCCGACACCCACGGCTGCTCCCGGACGCCCGGTCACGAGCGATCTCTCCCGTCCCGAATGGTTCATCAATCGTGAGCTGAGTCTCCTGGAATTCAACCGCCGCGTGCTTGATCTGGCCAAAGACCAGAAAGTTCCCCTGCTGGAACGATTAAAATACCTCTGCATCGTTAGTTCCAACCTCGATGAATTTTTCGAGGTTCGAGTCGCCGGGCTTAAAGAACAGGTCACGCATGGAGTGGAGCAGCGGGGAGCCGACGGTCTGACGCCGTCGGAGCTCTTGGCCCGCATCGCCGTACTCACCCACCAACTGGTGCAGGAACAGTACGTCGTGCTGAACCAGTCGCTCATTCCCAAACTCGCCGACGAACGGATTCGCTTTCTAAAACGGGCCGACTGGATGCCGTCGCACATTCGCTGGATGCGCCGGTTCTTTTCGCGCGAGTTGCTCCCGTTGCTGAGTCCGGTCGGGCTGGACCCCGCGCATCCGTTTCCGAAACTGCTCAATAAGAGTCTGAACTTTCTCGTGACCCTGGAAGGGACCGATGCGTTCGGACGCCCCAATGGGACGGCCATCGTACAAGTTCCGAGGTCGCTGCCGCGCGTGATTCAACTCCCCGTTCGCAATGCAGCCTGGCCGCACGATTTTGCGTTCCTGTCGTCGGTGATTCATGCCTTTGTGCATCAACTGTTTCCCGGTATGCATGTCACCGGCTGCTACCAATTCCGTGTGACACGAAACAGCAATCTGTTCGTCGACGAAGAAGACGTGGACGACCTTCGCCGGGCCCTCGAGGGGCAGTTGCCGGATCGCCGCTTCGGCGATGAGGTGCGACTGGAAGTGGCGGACAATTGCCCCCCGGACCTGGTCTATTTTCTCCGCGAGCAATTCCATCTCGATGCGCGTGATATTTATCAATGCCACGGTCCGGTCAACCTGCACCGGCTCATGGCCGTGCCCGACCTGGTCGATCGACCGGATCTGAAGTTTCAGCCATTCACGCCCGGCGTTCCCGCGACTCCGGTGCCGAGCGAGGATTGGTTCGATGCCATCCGGCAGAACGACATCCTCTTGCATCATCCGTATCAATCATTCGCCCCGGTCACCGAGTTTCTTCGCCAGGCGGCCACCGATCCCCACGTGCTCACGATCAAGCAAACGTTGTATCGAACCGGGGCCGATTCTGCCATCGTGCAATCCCTCGTGGATGCCGCGCGCGGCGGAAAAGAAGTCACGGTGGTGATCGAATTGCGAGCCCGCTTCGACGAAGAAGCCAATATCGAGCTGGCGCATGATTTGGAGGAAGCCGGAGCCCATGTGGTGTATGGCGTGGTGGGACTCAAGACGCATGCGAAGATGAGTCTCGTGCTTCGGCGCGAAGGCCGGCTTCTGCGCAGCTATACCCATCTCGGCACCGGCAACTATCACGCCCGCAATGCCCGGCTCTATACGGATTTCGGATTGCTCACCTGCGATGCGGCGATTGGTCGGGATGTGCGAACGGTGTTTCAACAACTCACCTCGCTGGGGCAACCGGGTCGACTCAAACATCTGCTCCAATCGCCGTTCACCTTGCATACGACATTGCTGAAATGGATCGCGCGAGAAACCGACCGCGCCAGGAAAGGCAAACCGGCACACATCATCGCCAAGATGAATGCGCTTCTGGAGCCGCAGATTATTCGCGCGCTGTACAAGGCCTCTCAAGCCGGCGTCAAAATCGATTTGATCGTCCGTGGACCTTGCGCCCTGCGACCCGGGATCGCCGGCCTCTCAGAACATATTCGCGTACGTTCGATCATCGGACGCTTTCTCGAGCACAGCCGGATTTTCTATTTCCTCAACGACGGCGATGACAGAGTGTTTCTCTCCAGCGCAGACTGGATGGATCGCAATTTTTTCCGGCGGATCGAAGTCGCGTTTCCAGTCTTGGATCCGATACTTCGCCACCGGATCATCGAGGAAGGTCTCCGTCCCTACCTGGAAGACAATACCCACGCCTGGATTCTCCATCGAGACGGAACCTACAAGCGGCAAACGCCCGGCCGAAGAGCCGCACGTTCCGCGCAACAATGGCTGATGAACCGACTCGTCACATAACGCTTCCATCGGCGATTGAAGGCTTGTTCCTTCTCACGTGTTAACTCCTTCTTAACCTGTCTTTGATCCGGCTGTCGCATTCAAACGGTAGCCTGTAACCGCAACAGTCGCGTCACTGAAGGAGGGGGCTTTCATGGGCGTCGCGCATACCGTTCAATCACGATCACGTCATCAGGCGCTCCAATCCATTCGCCGGCAATTACTCCACGATCAACGCAACCTCCTCGGCAGGCCGCCAGCTGGAGACCGGCAACCGAATCCGAACTTCCCGCCGATGTCCTCGACACCGCCACGTGCGAACGCGACCTGGCGCTCGACGAGCTCATGCGACATCGCGCCCTGCTGCGTATGGGGGCCTACTCGCTTCGAGGGATGGGAGTTGAGCTGCGCCCACCTCTCCGCACCTCCTCTCCCGGGCTGTCCCCCTCTTCTGAGCCGGAGCGGGACAGCCACCCTTACCCATCATGACCGAGCATCGTTGATGACGGAGCGAGAAGAAAGATGGAGCGCGGTTCCAGCTCATGCCGGGACGACGATTAGAAAGATTCGAGGCATGAGGAGGAACGCTGACAGGAGGACAGATGCCGATTTCTGTACCTCCCGCCATGCAGCGCGCACAGCGGTTGGCACCGGACACTCCCGCGCAGCCTTTACAGGTCAGACGGCGGCCCTGGTGAACCCATCTTACAACGCGTCGGCAGAGAGACGTTCAAGTCGTTCGGCTATGCAATCCTGGCACAGCGTCGCCTGAGGTCGACGGATCCCGGGGACGGCGCGAAGATCGGTTCTACACTCACGGCAGACGCCGCTAACCCTGGACAACCCATGACGAAACGACAAGATATTTTGACGGCGTGGACGGAATCGACTGATCTTCAGCCCTTCCTGTACAAGTCGCATGTGATTCCTCCTGCGGTGGTGGTGAGGTGAGTCGATCACGACTAGCGTACAGGTGGAAGATCACAGAGCTCTCCGGAGCAAGTAAACAGTGTGTTAACAAGGAACGGCCATGTTGAACACATGGCCTGCGCTGATAACATGTGGGTCACGAATAGGCAGGGTCTTGCCGGATGCGTCATACAAACGGTTGCGCACCGACCGTATGGTGCGCAACCTCAGACTGATGCGTTCCGCCTCTTACTTCGCCGACGCTCGATACCGTTCAATGATCGGCGCCCACGAAGGTTCAAGATCGCGCTTCGCCGTTGCCTGAAACCGGGCTTCAGCCTCTCCATCCCGGCTTCCTCGTTTTACGCTAACAGTATGAACGGCGAAATAGGCAGGCGTGCCAAGGACCTGGAGATCGGCAATCACTTGTCCCAAGGGTTTCCCCCAGAATGCTTCGAAGTAATGGGCTTGCACGTCATCGGCCGCATTCTCCTGCAGCACCATCGTCGACGCGCCGACCTCATACTCCCCCATGAAATGCATGCTCCCGGGAGTCACGGTCGTGTCGCTCTGCTTCACCGCCGTCTTCGGCAACAGAAAGAGGGTCACCTCCCGCACCTTACCAAACCCCTTTTCCGATGTGCTGAACGCCACCGCGGCATAACGTCCCGGCGGCACGTTCTGCACATACACCGTTCCGCCTCCCCCGCTTCCCGGAGGTGGGGCCACGATACTCGTTGGAATAAGCTTCGTTCCTTCGAATACATCGCGATCATTCTCGATCTTTACGAGATACAGGCGATCCTCTGTGTTCGGCGTCCATGCGGAACTCTTGAGCGTGATCCCGATCACGGCGCTCTGCTGGTCGATCGGCTTGGTAATGTGGACCGGCGAGACAAACTCCCCCGCTAGCCGCTGAAACTGTTTCTTCGGGGGCTTACTCGCACAGGCCGCACTGACGAGAAACACGACGGCTACCATCGAGATGACCATTCGATTCATAGAACTTCCTCTTGGTGGGTCGCACTGACCGGTTCGTCGGCCACAGTGTAGGAGATTCTACGTTGTGTCTCAATCGATACTTACGAAGGGGGCATGTCGCCGCCGGGCGGGCTTCGCCAGGAAGCAGGCATGCAATCACCCGATTGTCAGGTGAGGAGCAGGAGAGAGGACATGGGAATCGGTCGGGGGGCAGTGCTGCAGTTCCTATGGGACCGGAGAAACAGGCGCAAGCGGCATATCCGCGGCAGTTTTCCCCAGGTTCTGACTCTCCAACGAGAGGCGCTTCAACACGCTATTCGCCCGCTCTTCCAGGCGTTCGGCCTCGCCCGAGCGTTGCCGGCGTCTCAATAAGGAGGCATAACTCTTCAAGGTCTTCACATACGTCTCACGATCATACCCGACAGCCTGCTCGTAGATAACCAGGGCCTGTTTGTACAGATCTTCCGACTGATCCAGCTTATTCTGCGACTGGTAGAGCGACGCCAGATTTTTCAGCTCGCCCGCCACTTGAGGGTTATAGGCGCCCTGCTGTTTTTCCCGAATCGCAATCGCCTGCTGAAACAACGGCTCTGCCTGCGAATAGAGTCCCTGCAGTTCATAGAGTTGTCCCAATCGACTCATGGCCTCTGCCGTATCTACATGGTCGCTCCCGAGCGACTTTCTGAAGATGCTGACGGCACGCTGATACAGCGCTTCGGCCTGTGGATATTGATTCTGCGCGCGATAGGTGTCGCCCAGATTTTCCAGGTTCCTCGCCACGATCGGGTGATTGGGGCCGAAGGCCTTTTCATGAATGGTGAGGGCGCGCTGATACAGCGGCATGGCGCGGGGATGTTGCCCCTGCGCCTGATACATTTTCGCCAGATTGTCTCGTGTGATCGCCGTCAGGCTGTGCTCCGGACCGAGCTGCTTTTCGAAAATGGCAAGGGCACGCTGCAGCACCGGTTCCGCATCGGAGAATCGCCGTTGATCCTGATACACTACGGCAATGTTGTTGAGACTTTCCGCCGTTTTGTTGTGATCAGGGCCGAACACCTTCTCACGGATTTCTCTGGCTCGTTGATGGAGCGCTTCCGCCTGCGTGTACAACCCTTGGAGGCGATAGAGCTCGCCTAAGTCCGTCAAACTCGCAGCCGTCTCAGCATGGGCGGGTCCATACACGCGCTCTCTGATGGCCAAGGCCTCCTGAAAGAGTGCTTCAGCGCGGGGATACCGGCCCAGCTCACGATTCACTTCTCCCAATTGGCTCAAGGTTTCGGCGAGACGCTTGCCTTGCGGGTCCAATACTTCCGCTTCTTTACGCGCCGCCACAAAGGATTCTTCGGCATGCGTATAATCGCCCGAGCGCATCGCGTTATTGCCACTATTCATCGCCGCGCGCCAGCGATGGTCCTCCGCGCATCCGGAGAAGAAGCCCAGAAAGGCTAGACCAATGGTAAATGCCAGCGCATTCGATCGCATGTTCATGATGGTTAACTCTTCGGTGGTGAGGCGGTTGCTGTTTGAAGACTACCTTTGCTTGCGGAATACAATAAGACTTACCCCCTCTAGAGACTCAAATCAACCCCGGGGAAGCAACTATTTTGACAGGAGGTGGATCGTTCACTTTTTCAGGCACTTAGCCTGCTCGATCCAGACAGATATTCTGCGGACCAGAGGCCATCAACGACTGCAGGGGCACATCGTGAGGAAGGAAACCAACTATGGTTTTTCCAATGCGGAATCGACGTGAGGAGCGAGCTTCGCGATCCCGGAAGTATCGTAGGGCAACACACTGAAGACTTTAGCCACATCGATCGCCGGCTTCCCGGGACGCAAGACTTTTTGCGCCAATGTTGCCAGCCACGACAGCGGAACGAGGACGAACCTGGGCAGCCACCACACCGACAGATCCGGATTGGCCTGGCGGAGACGATGCAGCAGCTCACGTTTGGTCGGAGACACGGGGTCAAGCAAATTCAAGGGACTGGGCGCCATGTCCCAGGCGTCTGTCATCCAGCCGAGGAATCGACCGGCAAATCCGACATCCACCACTCCAAGACGATCACCCGCTGATCCGACCGCCACAAAGATATTGCCCAATCGCTTGCCGAGACGGCCGGGCGGGTCAAAATCGCGATAATCGACCAATGCGCCAGGACGGACGACCTTCACCGACAGGCCCAGCTCTCTGCCGAGTTGCACCGCCAGACGTTCTGATTCCAACTTCCCCCATACATAAGGTCCCGATCCCTTGCTGTCCGGTTCCAAGGGATGATTGTCGGGAATCGGCTGCCCCGTGCCCTGTGCCAGCACGGCGAGGCTGCTGACATGAACGAAGTGTTTGACGCCCACCCCAGCCGCCCCTCGCAGCATCTGCTCCGTCGCATCCAACGAATTACGCTGATGCTCCGGCCAGCCACCCGCGGTTTCTGCGGCTGCATGAATGACCGTATCCACCCCCTTGAAGAGAGACGCGGCAGCGCCGGTCGCCACATCGGCCACCACATATTCGGCGCCGGCAATCCGTTCCCATGGCGATGGCTCGCGCCGTGCCACCACACGAACAGGACGGCCGCGCGACAACAGCGCGCGGACGATTTCCTTCCCCAAAAATCCCGTTCCGCCGGTGACCAGCACGCCGCGGCTCTCGACCGGTTTTGGTGCGGCCGCCGCCAGGGCCTTGGCTTCTCCTGCCTTGAGTGCCTTCGCCACCCGCTCGCAGATACGCACGGTCTCGAGCAAACTCTCGGGCGACAGCGGCGACTGGTGACCGGTGCGGGCCGACTCGTAAAAGGCCGAAAACAGTTCAGCCAATCCCGGATAACTCCGCTGGCTCTTGAGGAACCGGCTCGCCATCGCAGAAGTGGTCCCGGCCAACAATTGCCAGGCCTGCCGGTAGGGCGCGAAGAGCTTATCAATGCCGGACGATCCTGGCCCGATAGCCCGTTGGGTGGTACTCCGAACGTAATCAGCAAATAACGAACCGTTGCGACCGATCACCCGCAGATAACTTTCGACAGGGCGTCCCTCCAGCGTCACGATCAACGTCCCGGTGACGCCGCCACGGCGCACCAGCGCATGTACGGTTCCGGCTTGACTGACCTCCAGCGACAATAGTTCAGTATGCCCCTCTCCAGCTTGCTCTAACACCTGCAGCAAAAGGTAGACAGGATGCGGCAGGATATCGAGTAATTGATGGTCGGCGCGAAGCACCTTCCGTCCACCAGGCGCATGCCGGACGGTCCGGAAGGAAAAGTAACTTTCGACGTGCACGACCCGGCCGATCGAGGGCAGATACTGCGTCAGCACCCGAGTGGGCGGTTCGTAGAGCAGCTGGTGGCCGGCACAGACGCGAAGGTTTTTTGCGCTCGCCTCATCGAGGATCTGCTGCGCGTCCTCGACCGACTCGGTGAACGGTTTTTCCACATAAATGTGGCATCCGGCTTTAAGCGCCATACGCGCGAGCGGGGCATGGGTCGCCGGCGGTGTGATGATATGGACGACGTGAAGCTTCTCCGAAGCAAAGAGCTCTTCCGGCGTCTTAAAACAGCCGATACCCGGCACGATGTCGCGCATGGCGGCTTGAGCTGCATCGGAAGGATCGGCCACCGCAACCAACTGCACACCGGGACATCGCAAGATGGCGCGGGCATGGTGTTGCGCGTGGCGGCCTGCGCCGATGAGCGCGATCCGCAACAGCCCTGAAATTGGAGTGTTCTGGCTAGGGTTTGTCACAAGTAATCTGCGAATCTGCAGTGTTACTATAGTCTATTCTCGCGCGTTCTTGAAGTGTTCTTCGAAATTCGTGCAACAAGGCGGAGCAGCCCTACGAAGCGGACGCGTACCATCGACCCACCGACGTGGCGCCACCGAAAGCGTGATAAATTGTTCGGGAATGCCTCGCGCTACTTATGCCTGCCGTCGAAGGGGAAGCACTGGTCCATAGAGTCCGGCCAGAGCCGGCCGTTGAACTGAATCGCCGAGCGTTCTGCGATGAAAGTGGCGAGATCATATCACTCGCCGGACTGTTCCGTGACCCGTTTGCGCCAGAAGCACAGATTGATGATCCCCTGCGGCCTTCCAAGCCGCTCCTCCATTCTCCACATCGCTTCGTCCTGCCCGATTGACCGGACAAGGCTCTGACTGTGTGGGGCGCGCTCATAAAAAACAACCACCGCCCCGAGCACCGCGCCGACGTCATCGTTCGCACAGGGGAGATGCGCCACCTACATGATCCAGTAGCTCGATGGCCGATAGCACCGGCGCACCTTCACCCACCGCTGATACGGATGTGCCATTAACTCCTACAAGAAAAGACATCATGCGGGCTTCCTCCCAGATCTCACAGTACGTCGAGGCCTGACCGGCGATCATGAAACAGAGAATGATTGATGTCGATCAGAATGAGGAGGCCTGGAGCGGAGAGCCTTCAACTCTGAGGGAGCATGCCTGAGTTATCGTTTGCGGTAGAAGGAGGCGATCATCTGCACGACGTACTGAAGCTGCTCATCGGTCAGTTCTGCATAAATCGGAATCGACAACACTTCCTCCGCGGCCTGTTCCGATTGCGGGAACGCGCCTTTCTGATAGGCCAGGTCGCGATAACAATTCTGCAGGTGCAACGGCAATGGATAATACACTTCCGACCCCACGCCGTGATCCTTCAAGTATGCCCGCAACTCATCGCGCTTCTGGACACGAAGTGTGAATTGATTGAAGACATGGAAGTTATCAGGACGTGTAACCGGCAGCGTAACATGATCGGTCAATTGCGCGTCGGCAAACAATTGTGTATACCGCGCAGCATTCCTCCGGCGGCCTTCGGCCCATTGATCGAGCCGTTTCAACTTTACCAGCAAGACAGCCGCTTGCAAGGCGTCCAACCGGCTGTTGATGCCGATCGCTTCATGCACGTACCGCACGCGGCTCCCGTGAACCCGCAACATGGCGATGGATTCCGACAGCTCCTTATCATTGGTCGTCACCATGCCGGCATCACCGAAACCGCCCAGGTTTTTCGACGGGAAGAAGCTGAAACAGGCCACATCTCCCAGCACACCGGCGCGCCGTCCGTGTTGCGCGGCGCCGATAGCCTGGCAGGCATCTTCGATCACGCCGATCTTGTGTCGTCGCGCAATGTCGTTGATCGCGCCCATCTCCGCGCATTGGCCGAACAGATGCACGGGAATAATGGCCTTGGTCCGTCCGGTGATCGCTCGTTCCAGCAGCTTCGGATCCAGGTTGAAATCATCAGGGCGGATATCAATAAACACCGGCTTGGCGCCCAGCCGGGAAATCGCTCCCGCCGTCGCAAAGAAGGTAAAGGGTACCGTGATGACTTCGTCGCCCGCCTTGACTCCTAACGCCATCAACGCAAGCAGCAAGGCATCGCTGCCTGAAGCCACGCCCACCGCATGCGTACTGCCCACATAGGCCGCCATTGCCTGCTCAAGCGCCACAACCCGTGGCCCCAGAATGAAGCCCTGCTCATCGCAGGTCGCCTCGATAGCGGCCAGAATTTCACTGCGCATGGATTGGTACTGGGACTTCAAATCAAGCAGCGGAATATTCATCGTCTTCCCCGGTTCCCTCTTTACAATCGATTAGGCTGCCACTTCATCACATCTCTTGCCGGCCGGGTGGCGTGGAGGAGATACGCATAGAGCGATTGATACTGCTTGACCGTTTCTTGAATCGTAAACTCTTCCGGCAATTCCTGCGTCCCATTCCGGAGATCCGCGCGCAGCCGCTCATCTCCCAAAATCTGGCAGACACGACCGGCCATGGCGTTGACATCGCCGGCCGGACAGAGCGTCCCCTGGATGCCCTCAATAATCGCTTCGGCGGAGCCGCCCACCCGGGTGGCCACGATGGGAATCCGGCTGGCCCTCGCCTCAAGAATCGCGCAGGGCAATCCTTCCCATTGAGACGTCAAGACAAAGACATCGAACGCCTTCAGCAATGACGCCACATCTCGGCGCCAGCCGAGCAGCATGACCCGATCCTGCAGCCCTTGCGCCTGAATCATTGCGTCGATTTTCGGGCGCAATACGCCGTCGCCAACCAGCACACATTTGGCCGCGGGCATGCGCTGACAGACAAGTGCGGCGACGCGGATAAAGTCTTCGGGAGATTTTTGCGGTTTCAAACACGAGACTGTTCCTACGAGTAGCTGCTCAGGCCCCACTCCCAACGCGGCTCGAAGACGGTCGCGCTCCGCCGGCTCAATCCGCGCTGCAAATGCCGTTGGATCAATGCCCGGCCGGACTACCGACACCTTGGAGGGGCTGAAGAGTTCCCACTCGAGGCCCCGGCGGCGATCAGCCTGCGAGACTGCAATCCAATGGGTGGTCACGCGCCCGACCATCCATTCAAGCCCGATGACCATGTGCTGGATCCACAATGGCTGGGCAGGCGTCACACCGTACCCGTGTATGGTGTGCAGGATACAGGGAACCCCGGCGAGCCAGGCGGCCAACCGCCCTAGGATACCAGCTTTTGAACTGTGGGTGTGCACAATCTTTGGCCGGAGGCGTCGAAACGTACCGACAAGTTCCCAGAAGGCGTGCAGATCCTGGAGGGGGCGAATCTCCCGAATGAGCGAGGGGATCAGACGGACTTCGACGCCTTCCAGCGCATGCGCTTCCCTGGTCAGCAAACCGCCAGGCCCCGCGATCAACACCGGGCGGAAGCGTCGGCGATCCAGGCTCGACACCACCCGCATCGCCACTTCCTGCGCGCCGCCCAGTTCGAGTTTGGTGATGACGTGACAGATCACATCCATGCTGTTGACACGCTCAGGCCGCGGCCCTCATCCGTATCCGCATCGCAACCTGCTGTCCCTGGGCGATTGCGTCTTCCATCGACGTGTGTTCCCACAATCCATATCTCCCGATTGACGAAATGCCGCGCCGTTCCAGCTCAGCCAGTAACTCTTTCACAGCGCGGCCGCGGTACCGGTCGAACAGCACATAGGCGTAGTACAAATCTTTGACGTCCGACATGACCAGCTCATCAGTCGGCTGCAGCACGCCCGCCTCCGCCAACCCGCGACGCACCCGCTCAATCAGCGCAGTCTCCGATTCCCTCTCCGTCGGCTGATGGGACATTTCCACGTACAGGGAACTACAGCCAGGCTGTCCCATAGACGGAGAGAAATTCATGGGAAAACCGGCCCGGTAGAACGGGTACCGGTGCTCCGGGAAATAAATCCAATGTTTGTCGGAAAGACGTTCGCGAGCGACAGCCAGGTTGACGTTATACACAGAAACCCAACGCAGCGACCCGGCCAATTCCTGCATTGACGCCGGAAGATCAACACAGCGGCGTATCAACTCGGGCAACGGGATTGTCGAAATGAGGCGTTCGTATTCCTCGGTGCGCTCCCCCTGAGCACTCCGGAAAATAGCGCGGCGCCTCCCCGTTTCGATCTCCATCAAATCGGAATCGTACGAAAGGTTTTCGACCGACGGGAGGAACGCTTCCGGCAATACCTTAATGCCGCCGCTCACCGGATACTGAAACGATGGGTTGTAGCCAAATGCCTTGTCCTTAATGCCCAGTGCCCCGCTGACCACATCCTTGACATCCGGTTTCGGCACGAGCCACGACACCCAGTCTGAGGTGAGGTCATCGAGCGGCACCTGCCAGAGCTTTTCATTAAAAGGCACCATGAAATGTTTGGCGATCCCTTCGCCCAGGCTGTCGATGATCCATTGTTTGAACGATGGACTCTCGACCGGCGGCGTAGATGCGGACTGTGTCAGTGTGGCGATGAATCCCAACAGGCACTCACGTACCACCTCCGGCGGAAGTCCGTACGTATTGACCTGAAACGGGTACTCCGTATAGGTGTCGTGAGAGTAGATATAGGACTTGCGCGCATGCCGCTGCAATGTATCCGGGAGCAGGCTTTCAACCAATGCCTTGATTGCCGTCTGGCGAAAGTGGAGCAGATGTCCCGTATAGTCGAAGGTGAATCCGTCTTTGACGTACGACCGGCAGAGTCCTCCGACTTCGCGTTCCCGTTCCAGAATCTTGTACGGCATCCCCCGCAAGTGATAGGCCGCGCTGAGCCCTGCCAACCCCGCCCCGACGATCACAATCATACCGCGTCGGTCCTTTCTGTCGAACGTGCCGGGACGACCTCAGGGCTCACGGCAACGACTCCGCTGCATACATTCACCCGCGTCAGCGCGACCGCAGCGGCGGCCAGCCCCAGCACGGTCACGCCGCTCAAGATCACGGCGAGATCCTGCGGAACGGCCATGACCAGCAATCCGATCCCGCCTAAGATTGCCGCGCCAAGGTAACTGAGCAACACCACGTGCGTGACCGAGAGCCCCCAATGACGCAACCGTATCGCGATGTGGTCGGGGCTGCCGAGAAAGACCGGCAATCCGCGCAAGAATCGGATGTACATGACGAACAGCGTGTCAAAAATCGGCATCCCCAGGATCAAAACCGGCGTCAACAGCGAGACGGAATGACCTTCCGTGTACTTGCCGATCATCGACAGGGCCCCCAGCATCAGGCCGATGAACATGGCGCCGGAATCCCCCATGTAAATGGACGCCGGCCGCCAGTTGTATCGAAGAAATCCCAGCAGGCTTCCCATCAGCGCGGCCAGCATAAAGGCGATCGTCTGGTCACCGTTCAAAATCGCGACCACGCACAGAAATGCTGCGCTGATCACGCCAACCCCGGCCGACAAGCCGTCCATGATGTCCAGAAGATTGAAGGCATTGATGATGCCGATCATCCAGAACACGGTCAGCAGGATATCGACCCAATCGGGAAGAGACGCAATCTCGATACGTATGCCGCTCTTGATCAAGACAAACACCGCCAGGAACTGTCCCGCCAACTTGGTGCCGGGCGACAACACTCCGAAGTCGTCGATCAATCCCAGCATGATGATCAACGTTCCCGAGAGCACGATGCCGAGCACGTCCTGCCGGAACTCGAAGGTAAACGCCAGGCTCACGAGAAAAGAGAGGTAGATCGCCAATCCGCCCAAATACGGAACCGGCTCTCCCTGATGCTTGAGCCGGCCATCCGGGCTATCGACAATGCCGAACTTCAACGCGGCCCGGCGCGCAATCGGCACGCCATACACCGACAGTAGAACGGCGACCAGGAATGTCAGCGCCAGGAGGATCATCACGCACCTGTGGAATGTCTACGGTCAGACAGAGGCAGGCCGACAGGCCGCTGCATCAGAAGATGAGGCTCGCCCTGGACAAAGGTGCGATAGACATCGGCCAGCCTGGGCCCCCATACCGCCAGGGAATACCGCGTCTCTACGGTCTGGCGGCCTGCCTGTCCCATGCGAGCGCGCAATTGTGGGTCCCGGCACAATGATTCGAGGCGCTCATACCACTCTTGTTCGCTGGAGGCGAGAAATCCATTTTGCCCATTCACGAGGATGTCGCCGTTGACCCCGACAGGCGAAGCCACCGCCGGCAACCCCACGGCGAGATATTGCAACAGCTTGAGCGCGCACTTGCCCCGCGCCCATGCCGTATCCTCCAGCGGCATCACGCCGATTGTGGCATCCTGGAGATCCTCCACCTCACGCTCCCACGCCCAGGGACGAAACTCGAGGTCTACGCCCCCGAAGGCCGGCACCTGAGAACAGACGACGCGGAGCTTCACATCATACCGTTCCCGTAACCGGCGAAGCGCGGGCGCCAGGACATCCAAATACTTGAGATTGCAAGCCAAGCCGATCCAGACAATCGTGATGGGTGCATTGCCCCGATCGCGGGCGACGATCGGCCGGACCGGCCTCGGCACAAACCGCGCGGTATCTACCACCGTCGGCACCACCGTTACCCGGGATGAAAATTGAGTGGCGTAGGCGGCCAAGCGATCGTTTCCAACAATGACTCCCGTCGCCATCGTCAACAGTACAGGCATCTTCCGTTCATGGCCGCGAGTCAGATAAATGGCGTCATCCATTTCGAACACCAACCGATACCGCAACCAGCGCAACAGCCGTTCGATCAGGGGAGGCGCATAGGGGAAGAGTTGCCCTTCGATCACGATCAGGTCCCGTCGCCCCAGAGTCAGGAGCGTTCCCAAACGTTTGAGAAAGCGGGCCAGGACATAGGGAATTTTCAGACAGGTTTGCAAGACTGATGAGCGCACTTGGAGAATCGAGAAGTAGGTGGCGCCGAACAGCGGATCTACATGGCAATCGATGCCCGCCTGTTGAAGATGAGGCAAGAATTGGTAGACGCGGTAGCGACTACTCGGGCCGATGGGCGAGCTTTTGGAAAAATAGGTAACCGTCATGGCGCGTCTATCGTCCCGTTGTCTCGCAATATCCACTGTTTGTGCAGGGAAACCCGGCTAGTCAAATAGTACCGGAGTTCTCAGACAAGGATAGGTTTTTCGATGTTTTTGACGGGGGAGTGAGCTGGGAAATATTACGGGCACTGCGCCCTGAGGCAATGATACAGGGAAATGTTATGGAACTTGTTGGTGGTCTCGAGACATCAGGGACCTAGGACCTCAGGAATTAAGCAATTGCTTTATTCCCTCTCTCGCATTTGAGCGAAAGCCAGCTCACCATTCGGAACAGCCCGCTATTGAAAGATGTTCGGGGTTCCCATTTAAGTGCAGTTCGAATTTTCGAAATATCCAATACATTGCTGGGAACATCAAAGCTCCGCCCAGGAGAAAATGCACACGCAATTTTACGACCAAGCATAGTCTCTATTGCGTTAACCACGTCTCTAAGACTTTTCCCCTCGCCACTTCCTACATTGAACACTCGATGTTCCCCGGTATAAGTTGCGATTTTCATGAATGCATCAATAACATCCCCGACATAGATATAGTCTCGGACCACTGAGCCGTCACCCCAAATCTCTATTTTTTCGTTCCTCAGAGCTTTGTCCAAAAACACACTGACCACGCCTTGAGAACCGGTCGGCTTCTGACGTTCCCCAAACGGATTAGCCAAACGCAGGATACAATAGTCCAGCCCAGTCATGGCGTGATGAAGATATAAATATTTTTCAGCCATCAGCTTGCTGATACCATAGGCACAAAGAGGTTGAGTGGGATGGCTTTCTGAAATCGGGATCCTCTCTGGAATACCGTACACAGTCCCGCCGGAAGATGCGAATATTACCTTTCTGACCTTTTGTTGGGATGCCACCTCAAGAAGGCGCAGCGTCCCCAGCACGTTAGTTTCCACGTCATAAATGGGATTACCATTTGACGATTTTGGCAATGTGGTCCATGCAAGATGAAAGAGAATGTCACAGCCTGGTATCGCGGCCGACAAGTCATCGTGGTTAACAAAGTCTCCCTCATACCATTCAACAGAGTCCGGACATTGGACACCTTCAAACCGTTGCAGATTAGGCCGATCCAATACCCTCACCGCATAGCCTTGAGCCAAGAGTCCAATCGCAAGATGAGACCCTAAGAAACCGCCACCGCCGATAATTAGACAGCGCATCGAACCTCACGCTTTTGCCGCACAATGTCCGCATAAACTTGCGTTAGTTCCTTTGCGTAGTCAGAGATCGACTTCGGTTTGTTTGCCCTGGATAGCTGCCGAACGCGCTCCCTATTGCGTGCGAGCTGCGCAATCATCGATGCCAGTTCTGAGGCGGCCCCTGGAGCAAATAGTAATCCATTGTCATTGTGCCGTACTACCTCCGACATACCTCCAAGATTTGAGGCGATTACCGGGCACCCTGCGGCCTGAGCTGAATAGATAACTAGCGGGGTATTTTCGTACCAAATTGATGGAACGACCAAAACATCGAGTGATGCCAATATCGCTCCGATTTGGCTATTGGGAAACGTGCCGCAAAATTCGATTCGACCATCGCTATCGGCCACCTGTTTCAGTTCTCGCACATAAGCTGGAAATTGTCCCGTGTCACCATACACTTTCAACTCTATCGCCTCACTTTGAGGCAACGACCGAATGGCTTCAATCAGGACGTGTGCCCCTTTGTGCTTGTAAAGAGTTCCGATAAAACCAAGCCGCAGAGGCCGTTCATTGCTTCCGAATACCCTCTCCGTATACGAGTGCGAAAGATCAATTCCATATGGGCTAACCACCATGTTGTCAGACACATATCCATTCTGCTTAAGTGTACGATCCAAGATCTGAGAAGGAACGAAGACTCTATCGATTTTCCTGAAGCAATTCCTTAGGAACTCAGGCCGGTGAACTAATGCCTGGATATGGGAGATGGGGCCTTTCGAAACACGGGGCATTCGCCTTACGGCCTGAACTGTGCGCGCAACAAGCCAATCCGGGGCAATTGAAAAAACAGAGTCGATCGACCGTGGCTGACTGAGCGACACAATGTGCCGAATACAATTCACACTGTTCACGTCGGGCCCGGTACATAGAGAATTGTTAGGCAGGAGCAACTGAATCGTCGGGCACACAAACCAGAAATCGGTTGGGGTCATGACCGTGGGAACACCGAGGCTGTAGCAGGCATCAACCATTGAAGCAGACATGCGAAGCATGTGAAAGAAGTGCACAACATCAGGACGCACACGCTTCAGATAGCCTGTGAAATGCTCTCCAAAGAAAGTATTGTTGTGCTCTGCTTCGGCGATATTCTCTTGCTGCCCCATGGGTACACGGTGGTGATAGAACCGCTCAACCCGGAAACCGCAGTACTCATAGGAATCGAATCTCTCCTCGTCCCGCAATGGTTTCTTTGTGTGAAACCCAGCAAAGATTGTCACCTCATGCCCTTGCCGCCGTAGTTCTTTGGCAGTATCAAGCGTGAGGGTCTCAGTCCCGCCTGTAGAATCAGGGTAGAACTGATGGACCGTGAGCAGAAGCTTCATGGCTCAATATGGCCTTGGCGAATGGTCTCGCTTAGAGCACATCTCTCAACACGCTGGTGGTGCCTGAAACCTGGCCTACGTTCCTGGCTGGACCAGGACAGCCACGCCCCCGCACAACCTCAGACCTTTTCTCGCAACCCTAAGAAGTAATCGTCTCACCTTCTCGGCCTAAGCACAACGATATCCTGAAAGTCATGTATGGCTCCTCTCCGGTAATCCAGCACCTCGAACCATTGAGTCCAATGCTCGAGAATGTATGTTTCCGGAATGAATGTAATGCCATATTGAAAAGGCAGGTTGGATACACACCGCCCCATTGCTCTCGATAGCCATCGCCGAAGTGTATTGGCAGAAGTTGTGAGGTGTCCGTGCTGCAAAATGAATGCATGCTTGCCCTGCGCAAATAACTGCCTCGCTTTATCAAAAAGCTCTCCATCCACCGCAATCATTTCCTGAATAGAGGCTTCATTGATAGCTCGCTCCAACGCGCGAGCACCGTGGACCGTAAGAAACAAAACACCCTCCGAAGCACAAATCCGTCGAAGCTCGGCAAGGAACTCGTCCTGACTCTTCTCGGTGAGATGAGTAAAAACTGAGATCGACGCAATCGCATCAAACTCCTTATCTCTATAGGGCAATGGCGGGCTGACTGATGTTTTTATCACATCAACGTAGGACAGATTCTGACTTACCCACTTCACGTGTCGCGCATCAACATCGCAGGCCGCTACCTTATGTGGATGCCCCTTGAGCATCCTGGCCAATCTCCCACAGCCACAGCCGAAGTCAAGAATCCTTCTGTATTCAGAGAGTGCTTTCGTGGACGCCTCTGAGAGGGCGCAATACAAATCGGCCCCATGGCTTGCAAAATCCTGCTCGCTGTTAAGCCCCGACACGTTATTCATCAAATCACGTGGTGGAAACGGGGCGACGTACTCCCGCAAGGAATCATTATCGAAAACGCCAGTTCTATTGAGCCATGTCCAGTCGTTAATGGAAAGTTGGCAGCCCAGGTTAAAATCAGCGAAGCTCAAATCACACCTACTCCCCTATAAATTTCCACAACATCTTGTGCCATCATTCGAGTCGTCCTTGGATAATCTGTTTTCACTACCATCTTCGACAACAGGCTTGGCTCATCGAGTATTCTCCGAAGCACTCGCTCAAGGTCATCGACATTGCCTCGTTGAAACCAATATCCATTCTTCCCTTCCTCTACGAACTCCGTTAGGCCTGCTACATCAGACACAATAACCGGTGTATGACTTGCCAAGGCGCATAGCAGAATCAGCGGGCTATTCTCGTGCCATTGAGATGGGATAACGATGAAATCCATTTGGCATAACACGTCCGCCATGGCATCTTTTGGGAAAATACCTCGAAAGAGCACCTCACGCCCCTCCGCGGCCTTTTTCATGCTATTCATATAACCGGGGTCTTGGTCTGTTGGTCCAAACACGTGCAACTCGGCAATTCCCCTAGGTAGTCGGCAAAATGCTTCGACTAGAACGTCTACACCTTTATGACTAGCAATCTGTCCGATAAATCCAAACCGAACGGGTCCATCCACCTCCCTTCGCAACTTTGGTCCTCGGGGAAGATCTACACCGAATCGACTCAGATGAATCGGCGCACGTAGCCCGTTCGCAACATAGGCATTCTTGAGAAATTGTGTAGGAGCTATCACCGCCCGATATTTCGAATATCGAGCAGTCAAGATATCAGGACGTTCCCTAATATCGCGTACAGCCTCCGCACTTTCTTTCGAACACACTCCATCCACACTCGCCAAGGACACAAGCAGCGATCCGGCAAGCCTAGCCCACTGGGCTGAACCGGCCCACCGCCCGAAAAGAGAAACCTCCCCACTCCCACTCCGAGCCTTCAAATAACAGGCGCTGCAGTTGGACCGTTTCTGGTTCGGTCCTTCACAGAGGGACCCGTCAACAGCCACTAGTTTGTTAGTAAAACAAAACCCAAAAAAGTCTGTGAGCGTTGCCACCGCTACTAAATTCAGCTCGGCAACGACATCCAACAATACTGCTGTGTGATTGATCAGATGCGTGACGTGGACGATGTCCGGTTTGATCTCAAAAAGGACATCCCGGATCAGATCATGCAAGGCAACCTGATAGTAGGTGTCCTTAACTCGGCGGTGAACAAAAAAGTTCTTATCAATACAATACACTGGGATATCATCATATCTGTAGGTGGATAGAATCCGCCCGGCCGTCGGCTCACCAGGAAAGATTGCCGTGACCACGATCGGCTGGTGCCCAAGTGCCAACAAATTTCTTGCGAGCTCCAGTGTGTAGGTTTCTGTGCCATAGAAGTGATTAGGAAAAAAACAATGAACGAATAGCGCAACTCTCATCGCACCGGCCTCAAGAGCTTCGCATACAACTCTCGATAACATTCAATCATGGCTTCAACCGAAAATTTCTCCTGCGCGCGTTGTTTGTTGATCAGGCCAATTGAGGAACATTTAGCGTGATCGTGCAACAAGCCTAAGATCATGTCGGCCAAGCAGTCATCATTTCCTGGCGGAGCTAACCACTCACGTGTCCCAAGAATCTCTGCGAGCCCCCCTACGTCATAACCAACAACTGGAATCCCATAGTTCATCGCCAGAACACTCACATGGCCGAAGCTTTCCTTCCAGACAGGCGCTACAAAAACACTCATTTCTTCATAAAGTGCCGGAAGTTCTTCATATGATACATAGCCAGTAAATCGAAACGCGTCGGAGACCCTATGGAGCTCCACAGTTTTTTGGTACGTCTGCAGTAAGGCACCACCTCCAACAATTAGCACCTTCGTGCTCGGCCGACGCATGACAACTTTAATAAACACATCGATTGCTTGGGGCGATAACTTATCCTCTTCAAGCCGATAGACCATCCCGATACAATCCCGTGGCGCATCCACACTGTGTTTCCTTCGAAAAACACTAAAGTTGCTCCCAGGATAAATGACGAGGCTCTTCCTATCTCGCCGCCCAAAGGTTTCCAACACATAGTCACTGACATAAACATAGCGGGAAATTGCTTCTCCCCAGTAAGGGGTCACCGGCGTATTGACATTCTCAACAATTCGACATCCAAACTTGTTCGCTGCATTCAAGACCGCCTCGTACCAGGCCTTATCTGTCTCTCCCCAATAATGGACGTGAAAAAGGTTTGGCCTAAAAGTGCACAGATAGCTAAAAATCCCCTTCTCCAAATCATCAGCGCAAGACAATTCGTGTTCATACACGACCACCCCGGTGTAACTCGGCGGATCAGGCTGAGATCTAGTAATGACCTCCTGCTCATATTGGTGACCCAGTCGCTCAATTAGATCAACGACCAATTGAGAAGATCCTCCAATATTAAAATTTGCAATGGCATGAACCACCTTAAGGCGGCTCCTCTCTATCGGAAGCATGATCTGTGCTTCATATGAATTGCATTGAGGGGCAGGATGGTGCCAATGAACGAGCCACCGCCTAACTCTTGCAGTTGCTCCGGCAAGCCGCCGGACAAGAGCAGATGCGAATACCTCCATTATCAGACCAACGATGGCTGCCACTGTGCGAGGCGAGCCAGTCTTAGTGCGTAGTGCTCGTTGTAGGCGGAACAGTCTCGGCCCGACAAGTGCTAGAAATTCTCGTTCTTTAGCCGCGAGCTGCTCCTGCAGTGAAAAAATTCGCTCATACGCCTTATAATACTCAAATTGCAGATTGCTAAATCGTTTCTCATTCGTGATCGAAGCGGCAACATGATCGACGGATGAATCGAGATAGCACATCTCGAGGACTTCACGGATCGGTTGATCCGAGCAAATAGCCACATATGCCAGAGGGAAGCATGAATCCTCTACTGTCACTCGAGGCACGGCCGGGCCACAGAATGTAAGCGGCATGCGTGGAGTTTGATCGGATCCGATAGTCACACTGGGACGTATCCACTGTTTCAACAGGAGAACGTGTCCAAAAGACAGTTTGAGCAAATGAAGGAATTGCCGCTCCGTCATTTCGCGAAGGTGAAATGGATTCGCACCGTAATTCTTTGTAACGTCAGGGTTTGGCGTAGAAATAATGAGCTGGCCACCAGGCACGAGCAACCTGCGGCACTGGCGGACTACCTCAACTTGGGCCTCTTCGTTGACGTGCTCGATCATTTCAAAGCAAGTGATGACATTAAATGAGTGATCGGGGAAGCTCATCCCCAAGTCTGACCGCTTCTCGAACGAGAGCCTAGGGTTAGGGTGGTGACGCCTGGCCCAGTCAAGCGCTGTATCGTCCATATCCAAACCAACAACACTATCGGCGACTTCTGCGAGAAGTGCCGCCCCATATCCCGTACCACAGCCAAAATCTAAAACTTTTGCCCCTGCAACTCGATGCTTAGCAAACTGATATCTGGGAAGGTGCTCATACTCTGCCACCTTAGACCACGTCCCCGGCACATACCGCTCATGCATAAACGATTTAAAATTACTACCCTCTGCCTTACATAACAGCCCCGCCGACCCAGCAAGACCGCTATTCAAGGTTGAATACTCGTCTTCATACTTAATTTCCCCTGAACTCTTCAGAGGAAAAAGCCCGGCTATCTGCACTTTTGCAAAGTGCAGACTCGTTAAGAGTGCGTGCAACGATTCCGCAGAATAGTAGACAAGATGAGACGGTGGATGCCGGTAAGCCCACCCCGCAGGATCCGCTGTGGCATCATAGGATCTAGCATTAGGGGTAGTAATTATGACTCTTGTCTGAGGACCAATTGCGCCCTTGCTGAAAAGCGTATAGAACAATCCATAGGGATCGGCAAGATGTTCAATTACGTCAAACAAGACAATGAGATCAAACTCATGGGCGATGAGATTTTCCAGGCAATCTACGACAAAAAATGCATTCCCATGCCTCAAATTGGTGACTCGGCGCGCATGATCTGATACCTCTACTCCAAAGCATTTCCATCCCCGCTGAGCCGCCACTGCCAAGTGATTTCCATACCCGCAGCCGATGTCCAATACAGATCGCCCAACTGCACTTCCCTCAAATTCATCCAACAGTTCTTCGAACATCCCCAACAAGGGCTCTGTCTGAGCGTCATAATCGCAATATCCCCCTCGTTCCCCCCCTTCAAACCAGTCTTCACGGTCATACAGCGATTTCAGCGTATGCTGCGAAGGCATCGGCCATACAAAATCCGTCGCAGAGGACGGGCAACGCCAAATCGTGTAGTCTTCAATGGAACAGAGTAACTTAGTTTGGGTTGAGCCAGAAATTGGACAAACAGGACTGCCACCTTCTGGCAAAGCGGGTCGGCTTACCCCCATTTACGACAACCTCCTGCTGTCCCCCGACCGTTGCGACTGTAGTCGCTGGCCGTTCTTTCTTGTCGCCACACACATCCACAACAGAGTATCTTCCTGGTCCTGACACATTCGGTCCAACCGAAGCGCCACGCGATTCACCGTCCTAATAACGAATTTTCGTCGGATGCCATGCTCCACTAGATGATTCAGGAATATTTGCCCTATCAACGCATATACCCCTCCGCAGGCCATGATGCTTCCAGCTTCAAAACCATGGCGGGAAAGGCATTCTCGAATCCCGTACTGAGTAAATCGCCAATAGTCATGAGGAGCCTCATGATGCCGCCATTGCATAGGAGCGGTGAGAATCAGCACACCGCCGGGCCTTGCAAGACGTTGGCACTCGGCGAGATAAAAATTAAAATCAGGCACATGCTCAAGAGTTTGCGTCGAGAGAATCGTGTCCACACTCTCGCTTGGTAGGGGCAATGGTTGATCTGGCTCAACTCGAATATCAATTTTCGTCCCAGCAGCAGCGGCGACATCCGCCCCGATGTACTTTGTTATTTGAGATTCAAACAATGCTCGGTAGGGTTGCCCGCCACAGCCGTAGTCAAGCAGAATCCCTTTGGCCTGTGGCAATGCTTGCTTCTCTAGCCATGCGTGCAAGTAACTAAGAACAATGTAATGATGACTGTCGCTGGCAAGACGCATATCCTTCGTCCGCAGAATTCCACCAAAAGCATTTTGAAGATCAGATGTCATTGTTATTGGTGCTCGGCTCACCATGGAACCACCTACAGGGGAGCACCACCTTCCCCCACGTGGGGAAATTCGAGCGAACTGAAAATGACACCGTCAGTTCTGTGAGTGCATAGCATAAGCAGAGATTCTTAGAATATGCGCCAAAGGCAACTCGATAATCGCCAGGGGCAAGACAGTTGGGAGTCAAGATGAAGCGACCAGTATGGATCCCACCTGAAGGCACAGTCGGCCACCAAACGTTCTCCTCACAGCTCGTCTGCCCAATGACAAGATCTCCGTCCGCGCGATAAATACTGACAGCGAATACAACTGCCTCAAGCGATTGAACGGCGAACAAGGTGAATTTAAACCCAATGTCTTGATTTGGATAATAGATCGGCTTCTCGTTCACACAATAACCATCCAGACCAACTTCAACAAATTTGGCCGCACTGGTTTCCTGCTGTGCCACAATGTTGCCCTGAATGTCTTGAGAAAGCGGAAGACGTCCATTAAGCTTCGTGGCTGAGACACTATACTCCTGGCATATGGCAACCGGGTTGCCAATCGAAATAAGTCGTCCGCTATCCAGCCATATCGCTCGATCACAGAATATCTGGAGAGTGCTCAAGTCGTGCGAGACAAACAAGATAGTCACACCCTGAGCACGAAGAGCCAAAATACGCTCCATGCATTTATTCCGAAATTCAAAATCACCGACACTGAGCGCTTCATCGACAATCAGCACATCAGGGGCAGCATGAACAGCTACAGCAACTGCCAGACGGACAAACATACCACTCGAATAGGTTCTTACGGGTTGGTCGATCGAGGCCCCGATATCGGCGAACGCCAGGATATCATCCAACTGTCCGTCGATGTCTGTTTGCGACAGACCAAGCAACGACGCGTTCAGAAACACATTTTCCAGGCCCGTAAAATCCGGATGAAAGCCTGCTCCCAGTTCAAGCAGCGCCGCAACACGGCCATTGATCTCAACGGTTCCGCCGGTCGGACTCAAGGTGCCCACGATCAACTGCAACAGCGTGGATTTCCCCGATCCGTTCCGGCCAATGATGCCCAGTGCCTCCCCTTTCTTCACCTCGAAGGAAACATTCTCGATTGCATGGACCTCCCGGAAATACTGTGCCGGTTCGCGTCCGAGACACTTCTGTACTGCAGACAGGAGCCACTGCTTCCCCCTGTCGCTTGGACGTTCGTACAGCCGGTAAGTTTTCGACAGGTTGTGAATGCGGATGGCCCAATCAGAGGACATCAGCAAACGCTTTCCGGGTCTTTTGAAACCACAGCAACCCGCACCATGCGATGAAGTAACTGCCCAGGCAGTAGACACCGATCCCTGCCCAAGACGGAGCGTTGCCCCAGATCAACACATCCTGCGCCTGCACAATCAGAAACGTGAGCGGATTTGCATACAGCAGCCCCCGATAAGCTTCAGGAAAAGCCGACAGGGGATAGAACACGGGCGAGAGGAACAGCATAACTGTGGTCAAGGGTCCACTCGCATGACCGATGTCCCGGACAAAGACGCCAGCGGAGGCCAGAAACCACGAGATGCCCAGCGTCACCAACACCAAGGGGACAAGCAGGACCGGCACGAACAACATCGTCCAATGTAGGGACTGATGCAGGATGCCGTAAAACAGAATCAAGACACAGGCACTGATCACCGCGTGAAACACCGCGGATCCCAGGGACGTCCACGCCAGGATTTCCAAGGGAAAGACGATTTTCTTCACGTAATTACTGTGATTCACGATCAGGTACGGCGCGCGATGGATGCTTTCGGCGAACAACGCGTGCACGATCAACCCGGCGAACAACAGCAGGCCGAAATCCATGGCGCTTTCGTCTTCTCGCCCCCATCGCAATCCAAAGGCGCCCCGAAATACCAGGGTGTAGACTGCCAGCATGAGCAGCGGATGCAGGAACGCCCACAGGACCCCTAACAACGACCCTCGGTATCGGCTCACGATTTCACGCCTGGTCAATTGACGGATCAAACTCCAGTGGGCACGGATGCTGGTGAAGACGATCAGCGGGGAGCGACCGTATTGCTGGGAGATCATGACCGAGCCTTTAGCTGAGCGCATCATGCGCACCACGTGGAGGGCCTGCGGCACTCATGTCTAAGCGTGCCCTGAAAACAGAGGCATCACGGCCGGTGATCAGAAATCCCGCTGCTGAAAGACCAGGCAAGCACCGGTGATCAAGACGCCGGCGTACATCACCCCATAGAGCGACGCAAGCATCACATACTCCGGCGCGGCAACAATCCCCACCGCGGCCTGTCCCTTGATATTCAGCATCTCGAGATTTGGGCAGAGATAGTAAAGCAATTCCACCAGGCCTTTAATCGGTCCGCTGTCACTGCCGGCCACCGCAGTCCGCATGTCGGCTGTCAGATGACCGATCACATAGAGGCCCAGCGTGAAGATGGCACTCAAGGTTGTCGACGTGAAGGTCGAAAAAAAGAGCGCAATCGCCGTCACCACCAAAATTTCCACAAATATCAAGGCGACCGCCTGAAAAATGGAAAGCTGGATCGGCACATGGTAAAGCCAGAGCGTCAGAAGAAACACGGCCTGCATAATGGCCATATTCACAAAGAGCGTCAGCGCCAGGCCGAGGTACTTGCCCATGATGAACGAAGCACGACTGATAGGCCTTGCCATGATCGTGTAGATCGTGCGCCGCTCAATCTCTTTATTGACCAGGCTGATCCCGACGAACACGGCGATGATGACCCCAATCAGGTTGATCGCCGCCAGGCCCATATCCGCAATCACCTTGTGGTGCTCGGTAATCGAGAGGTCCGCCAGCAGCACCGACAATCCGATGAGCAAGCCCGCGAACAACACCAGGTTGTAGAGGATTTTATCCCGCAAACTCTCGCGAAATGCATTCACGGCAATGACACCGATCGCCCCCATTACGAAGCCCTCCCGCTGGTCATATGCGGCAACGGCCGCGAGGCCTCTTGTGCGGCCTCCTGAAAAAACAGATCTTCCAGCGACGCTTTGTGAGGAGTCACCGACAGCAGCCGTCCTCCCTGGCGGCGAATTTCTCCCACAAGTGCGTCTACCGCATCGGGACTTGGCAACACGATCAGACATTGCTGTCCCTGTTGCAACACACGGGTGGCCAGGGAATGGATGAACGCATTGCCTTCTACTTTGAGTTGCTGACAGACTACCTCGACAGACTGGGTATGATCCTGGCGGACGAGTTCATCGACACGCCCGCTGGCAACGAGACGCCCTTTCATCACAATGCCGACACGGTCACAAATCATCTCGACGTCATGCAGAATGTGCGTGCTGAAAAAAACCGTCTTGCCGCAATCGCGCAAACTCAAAATCAGATCGCGCACCTGTTTGCGTCCGACCGGATCCAAGCCGGTCATGGGCTCGTCGAGGATAATCAACTCAGGATCGTGAATGAGGGCTTGAGCCAGCCCGATGCGTTGGAGCATCCCCTTGGAAAACTTCCTCAACTGTCTCCTGCGTGCCTCCACGAGCCCCACGAGTTCCAGGAGATCCCCCACCCGCTGAGTGATCGCCACACGATTCAAACCAGCCAACCGCCCGTAGAATCCGAGAAACTCTTCGGCTGTGAGATAGTCATAAAAGTACGGCGACTCCGGCAAAAAGCCGATTCGGCGGCGCGTCGCAACATCCCCGGCTGGTTCTCCAAGCAACAACGCCATTCCACTCGTGGCACGCACCAGTCCCATCAGAATTTTCAGAGTGGTGGTTTTGCCGGCTCCATTCGGTCCGAGGAAACCGAAAATCTCTCCTCGACCAACAGTGAGGGATAGGCCATCGAGCGCGACGAACGGCGGTCGCCCCGGCCAGCCTGAGGCATAGGATTTGCTCAAGTTCTCTGTGACGATATCGTCCACGGCACTCCTCCGTCGTTACTGCTTAGTAGGCTGCAACGTCTCCGTCGCACCGATTTGTGTGGGAGGTGTCGACACAACTCATACGCGACAGGCCACTTTTTCATGGATCCGAAGCCGGCCTCGTTTTGAGGACGCACTGACGGCACCGGTCAGACCGTCAATTTCATACTGCCCGCCTAAAGGATCCACGGGGAGTCGTGAAATGATTCCATGGAGCATCAGATCTTCCAACTTCGCCGGCGCCCGCCCATACTTAAGCCGATATCGCCTGGTGCTTTCTTCCAGGAAACGCAGATCCTGCTCCTGCACAATCTCTTTCATTCGTTGGAACAACGCCTCACGAACCCGCTCATCGGCCACGCTCCGGGAGAAGCGGTCCAAAAATTCTAATGCCGCAGTGGGATCGCCGCTTTCTACCGTCATGCGAGCGGCCAATTGAGGAAGATAGGCAGGAGAGCCCGGCACCCGCGCCGCCATGCGAAAAAACTCTCCGGCTCCAGCCGCATCACAGCGCTCATAGTACGAGATATATCCGGCCAGAAACGGCAGTTGCCAATTCGATGGATTGTGCCGAATGCCTTTTTTCAGGATGACCAGGCCTTCGTCGTGTCGACCAACCAACACACCTAGGAAAAGACCGGTTGCTTGATACGGAGGAACGAAGGTTGGATCCAGATCCGTCAGAACATCCACGGCATGATAGGTCCAGGTATAGCCCAGCTGCGTATCGCGCTTCGCGCCGATGTGCTGAACCGCCTGGAGCCAAATCAAATCGGCGACGACCTGCCGATAACCAAGCACCGCCAGCCTCAAGTAATCCCCCTTCGGGAGGTAAGCCAATTGTTCGGCTCGTGCGACTGCAGTCCGTTGACCGTCCAGGAGATGGAGCAGCACCGAGGAGCATGCGAGCAGAATCAGCCCAAAGACAGCCTGGATCAGCCCCCGTTTCAGGGTCGATAGGGGTCGAAGGACCTTCATCCGGCCACCGCCGTTTCTCCGACTGCGGCGCGAAGGGGGCCGACATCGACATTCAAAAATACCTGATCGAGACTATTCTTATTCCGCTGCTTGTAGCGTGCCTGCCGCGCCAGAATTTCACGCAGCTGATCTCTCGCCTGCTCCACCTGCCCCGCATCGATCCACAAACGAGCCAATAACGCACGAGCAGGCAGAAAATTCGGTTCCAGCCGTTCGGCCTCTTTCGCCTGCTGTTCAGCCGCCGCCCGCTCGCTAAGCATCCAATAGAGTCGTGCTTGTTCATATCGGTAGGGAGCGGAAAACGGCGCAAGCCGGACGGCCCGTTCGTACACGCGCAAAGCCGCACGCAACCAGGATTTCTGCTGTTCGTCAATGGCGCCTGACGAAGATGACGTCTGCGACGCCGACACATACAGCTGGGCCAAGAGTCCCAATAACCGACTGTCCAATGGATTTAACTCTATCGCCTGCTTAAACTCCGCATGCGCCAGCCGGAACATCTCTTTGTCGTGGGATGCGTCGAACGCTCTTGCGTAGACCGACCCGAGACCATGGTGGTACAGCGATTTGCCCGGGTCCAACGCAATCGCGTCCTGTAATCCTTGAATGGCGGCATCTGTTTCCCCTGCCACAGCCCGCCGCGATGCGGCATCGAAGGTCAGCCAGGCCATCCCCAACCGGCTGACTTCCGCGCCCACCAGGAGCAACAGACAGGCGGCGCTCAATCCCCACACCAGGCGAGATCGAATAGGGATGACATGTACGGCATCGGTGCCGGGATTGCTCAACCGAGCAGCCGAGATAATCAACCCCGCACAGAGAACGAGCAGAATCGCAAGGGCTGACTCACGCAAACTGGAGTCCAGCGCGGCATGGACAAGCAGCGCGATTACTCCGCCTCCTACTCCGAGCATGAGGCTCCTCTGCCATCGCAACAATCTTGCTCGAAGCAGCTGCATGAACTCCCGTACGACCAGGCCTATGCCGGCTAGAAAGACAAACAACGCCACGACTCCCATCTCCACACCTATTTGAAGATAGTCATTGTGAGGAGTGTGGGCGATTTTCCCGTATCGCGTAATTTCCCCTTCGACCGGAAACGCATACAACGGATACGTATATTGGTAGAGCCCTAGGCCGATTCCAAACGGATGATCGGCCATTTGGGCTATCGCGCTTTGCCACATCTGCCAACGGGCATAAGAAAGAGGGTTCTGTTCATGTTCAGTCAGCACCCGTTCTTTGAGCGGCGTCGGGAATAGAATGACGGCGAGCAGAATCGTAGCGGCACCGGCACCGGCCACTTTCCAGCCATATCGCGCCGTCAGGATACAGACCGTGGCCGCGAGCCATGCGACTATTCCTCCACGCGACTGGGTAAGGACTATCGCGACGAGCAGGGTGCATAGTGCCGTAGCCATGCTAAACCACCACAACGCAGGCGACAGCGGTGGCCGGAAAACCATTTCACATTTCCGATATCCATACACTGCAATGCTTAAGACGATTGCCCAGCTGACGGCCAGATAGCCGGCGAGAAAATTCGGATTAAAAAATGTACCGCTGGGCCTGACGACATTCCAGACGACACCCTGCACAATCGTCCAGGCAGCCTCGGCCAATCCCATCAGCACGATGATCATCGTCACTGTACGAACACGCTCCCATCGGTCCACGAAGGCGACAAGTAAATAGAGCAACGTCGCATATCCCGTGATCATCACCAGCCACTGCCGGCTCTGATGGACATAGGGCGAAAAAAACGTGGCCATGACCGCTAAGCCCCAAAACGCCAGGAGGGCATATCTGATTCCAAGCCTCGGAATAACCAAGCGGCCTGCTCGGATGCCCTCAATGAGGGCCCCGCCAAGCCAGGCCACAATGAGAAGTCGTATGATCATTTGCGCCGGATGCGTCGTCCCGCCTTCCTGAAGGGGCGAAAAGATCACGAGCATGCTGATAACGACCAGGGGCATGGAAGAGAGGAATCGCATGGGTGTAGTTCACTAACCTGACGCAGCTGATATCTCCTGCTTTATCAGACACCGGCGATTTGGCAAAGTGAAAGTGAAATTGGCTACTGCGGCGCAGATGACAACGGCTGGAAACTGAGCATTTTGTAACAACGAACGGGCTGAGTCACATCGCCTAAAATGAACACGGGGGAGGAACATGGTTCCTCCCCCGTCTCTGAAACACCCTGTGAATGATCGCTAGCTGATCACGTCATCAACAAAAGCAGTAGTCAGCCCACCCTTAATGTCATTAACAAACCAGCTATCAATGGTGGGGTCATTGTCGATGCTGGCCACGGCTGAAGCCGTGAAGCCAACCGAACCAGCCGCGGAGCTGGCGAGGGAGGGCTGAGAGGGAGCCGCATCAGACTGAACCGTGCACGCTGCCGGGGCACCGCAGGGGATCTGGTCGACATTCACCGTATTGGACGATGCGGCGTTTCCAAGACTGGCTGGGCTCCGGTACGTATACCGGTTGGTCGTGCCAGCAAGCGCATAGCCGATCTCAGCGAAACTTCCATAACGTGAGTTTTCGCTGAGGTAGGCCGTCTCGGCCACGAAAATTGCGCCCAGGTTGGTCTTGGCTTCAGACTGGCGCGACTTGGCTTGATAGCGCAAGAAGTTCGGAATGGCGATGGCCGCCAAGATTCCGATAATCGCCACGACGATCATCAACTCAATCAATGTAAAACCTTTCTGACCCTTCACTTGCTTCAACATAATGCCTCCCTTTCCTATTGTTGCCACTTCATCCGACACGTTCTTCATTCCTGTCACTTCATTCGGAACTGCGTGTTCACGCCTGACAGATCTTGGGAATAGCAGGTTCTATGCCCAACACCTCCTTCCTGTAGTTGCGTATCATTCTGTTCATTTTCCAATCATTTAGGCCTGCGATCGATCCAGTGCTTCTGGCGTTCATCTGAATCAGATTCCTTTTTCCGTCGCCTGGTGACAAGTTTTGGCGCCGGCACCGGCATCTAACTGGACACATCATTGGGGTCGGCGGCACTCAACCCTAGCTTTGAATCGTTGACGTACCAGCCATCATGCGTCGAATCCCCATCGAGATCAGCAGCGGCCGTAGCGGTAAACCCTGCCGAAGACGTGGTGGCGATACCTGCGCCTCCGGTAAAGCTGATGGTGCCTACTGCCGGTGCTTCTGTTTGGATCGTGTCGCAACTGCTGACAGACCCGCACAGATTGCCTCCATTCGGTCCTAGCCCGGCCCCGAGCCCTAGCCCCGTTCGATACGTATAGCGATTCGTTCCGGTCCCGCTCACTGCGAAACCAATATCCGTGAAGTTTCCATACTCTTTTCGTTCAGTGAAGAAGGACATCTCGGCCACAAAAATTCCTGCCAGATTCGTCCGTGCCTCGGCTTGCATGGCTTGCGCACGATATCGAAGAAAGTTCGGGATGGCGAATGCGGCCAATATCCCCACAATCACCACCACCACCATGAGTTCGATCAGCGTGAACCCCGCTTGCTTTGGCTCAGTCACCATGAGGCTCGATCATTTCTGCTCCGGATACTCATTTACATGCTCCTTGTCGAGCGCCCGTGCCCCGCGGACATGTCGTCTATAAGCAGGCCCTATGCCACAACAGGATCGAGTTGGAGATCCCCTCGTAACCTACTGTCAGAACAGGATATTTTTGCTCGTTCTTCAATTCCTGGCAGGCTTCACTCAGGCAGGAAGGCTCAGCCCATGAGGGGAAATGCCAAAAATTGACTGAATCGAACAGTCATCGCTCATAGCCACGCAGACCAGAACCTGCCGGGGGCAAACCTCTGAACCACTATTTCGCGATCAATGAGAGAGGTGATGAGATGGTGAAAAACCGTGCGCCATGCCTTGCGGCGCAAATGTCACAAGGACTTTACTCGGGAGAGAGGGGACGCTACTGAGCCGAGGGAGTCATTTTCCGCTCTGTCACACGCCGGATGGCTTGACGGATTCGTTCTTCTTTGGCGGGATCGCCCAAACCGAGTTCGCGGAACCGCTGCATGAGCTTGTCATTTGACGGATCGAGTTCGAGAGCGTGGAGGAGGGCTTCTCGACCATCTGAGAGATGTTGCTGCTTTAAATGGATTTCGCCTAAATGTTCATAGATCACCGGATCGTCGCCGACCAGTGCCACCGCCCGCTTCATTTCAGCCAAAGCTTCGCTCAGCATGCCCTTCTTAAAGAAGGCCCAGGCGAGGCTATCCACGTAATAGCCGTTGGTCGGCCTGAGCGCAACGGCCTGCTTCGTCAGCGCAATGGCTTCCTCGATTTTGACGCCTCGTTCCGCATAACTATACCCGAGGTAATTCAGCGCATCCGCGTGATGAGGATCCAAGGTGAGCGTGGTCTGCATCGACTTCACCACGTCGTCAAAACGATTGAGTTTGTCGTATGCCGTTCCCGCGTTGAAATGCAGGTCGGCATTCTCCGGGTTGTGACGGATCCCTTCCAGAAAAGCTTGGAGGGATGGTTCATATTCTTCGACTTGAAAATGCGACAACCCCAGCACGATATGGGCCTCAGGTTGTTTAGGATTCAGCCGGCTGGCTTCCCGGAGATGCTGGATGGCCTCGGGATACTGCTTGGTTCGATAGAGCAACACCCCCAAGTGTAAATGCCCCTCAAAATACGACGGCTCTAACGTGAGGTTGTGACGGTACGCCTCAATCGCATGGGCGTAATCCTTCGTCTCCTCGTAGAGATAGCCCAAATAATCCCGCACCTTCAGTTCAGACGGACGCACGGTGAGAATCTGTTTCAACTGTTGAATCGCTCTTGGATAGTTTTTTTGTTCCCCGTAGACAAGTCCCATTCGCAACTGGGCATCGAGGTCGGACGGATCCTCTGCCAGCATCTCCTGCAACTCCCGCAACGCTTCGTCATATTGCTTCGCCGATACCTGAAGACGAATGAGATGATGACGGATTTCACGGTTCTTGGGATTTACGCCTTGCAAGTAGCGGCGGTAGATATCGATGGCCTTTTCGCGATCCTGCTTGGCTTCGTACACAGAACCCAGAGCGACATAGGCCGGCTCAAATGCCGGATTCAGCGTGACCGCCTGCTCGAAGTGCGCCGTCGCCTTGTCGAAATCCCTGGCCTCGACACCGATGCGGCCCAAGTAGTAATACCCGACTGCCGAGTCTGGGCTGACCTTGATCCCGGAACGAATGGTGTCTTCGGCCTCGACGTATTGCTTCTGATTTGCCAACAACAGCCCTTTGGCAAAAAAATGTTCGCTGCGTTGCGGTTCCTGCTCGATCGCGCGATTGAACAACCGCAAGGCCTTGTCCGGCTTTCCCGCTGCCGCATACATCCCCCCGATTTGGCCAAGCATCTGCGCATCTAAGCCCGGCACATCCGCAACTTCATCGGCAAATCGCACCGCGGCCGGCACGTCGCCCGCCGTAAAGTAGAGCACCGCCAATCGAGCCTTGAGATAGTTCGAAGAAGGGTCTGTTTGCAGAGCCAGCTGATACTCTTTGATCGCCTGTTCCGTCTCCTGTTCCAGCTCGGCCTGATACCCCAGCAGGAAGTGATAGGAGGCACGCGAATCAGACGCGGGAGGCAGCGCGCGAGGCGCCTGCGGCGCAGCCGTCGGAACGACAGGCGGAGCGGAGCGAGCCGGAGGCGCACTCTGGCAAGCGGCAGTGACACAAGAGAGCACCATCAGGAGAACAGCCGCAGCACGTGCGCCCACAGGTCCACGGAGGGTGCAGGAATACCGACGCTCTTCACTCAATGGTTGCACAATTCATCCGCTCAACTTGCAGGGGGAATGGTCGAGGTCACGAAAACGCTGCGGAATTATACCGGCCCCCGAAAGAACGCGTCAAACCGTCTCACGCGTTTCGAGGTTCTCAAATTTGGCGAACCGGTCGTGAAAAAACAATTCCCGTTTGCCGATCGGCCCGTTGCGATGTTTGCTGACGAGAATCTCCGCAATTCCTTTCCGTTCCGTGGCCGGCTCATACACTTCTTCTCGGTAGATGAACATGACCACGTCGGCATCCTGCTCAATGGCGCCGCTCTCGCGCAAGTCGGCCAGCATCGGCACCGGCGGTTTTCTGGCTTCGACGGCCCGGCTCAACTGCGACAAGGCTATGACGGGGACATTCAACTCCTTGGCCAGACTTTTCAAGGATCGCGAGATGTCTGAAATTTCCTGCTGCCGCGATTCGGAATCACTCTTCCCCTGCATGAGCTGGAGATAGTCCACAATCAAGAGATCAAGGCCCCGCTCGGCCTTCAGCCGTCTGGCTTTTCCGCGCATCTGCTGCACCGTCACGGCGCCAGAGTCATCGATGAAGATGGGCGCCTGCTCAAGCTTGCCCGCTGCTTCGGCCAATCGCCACCAGTCTTCCTTTTGCAGTCTCCCGGTACGAAGCGCGTGCGAATCGACACGGGCCTCGGAGCTCAGCATACGAAGCACCAATTGCGGCTTTGACATTTCGAGGCTGAAAATGCCTACGACCGTCCCGGCATGCAAAGCGGCATGTTGAGCCATGCCAAGAGCCAAACTGGTCTTACCCATACTCGGACGTCCGGCCACGATGATTAAGTCCGAAGGTTGCAACCCGGCGGTCAGATCATCCAAATCAATATATCCGGTCGGCACCCCGGTGACTCGTTCTTTCCGCTTGGACAACTTGTCCACAACATCAAGGCTTTCCTTGATGATGTGGTTGACCTGAGTAAAGGAGCGATCGAGCTTGCCCTGGGCGAGCCCAAAGACCGAACGCTCGGCAAAATCCAGCAACTCATCGACTGCCGCCGTGCCGTCGTACCCGCGAGTAATGACTTCCGTGGAGGTTTCAATCAGTCCCCGCAACAGGGCTTTGTCTCGGACAATCTTGCTGTGATACCGAATGTTCGCGGCGGTTGGAACCGCCTGCACCAGTTCGGCAAGGTAGGCCGATCCGCCCACCGCGTCCAGCTCCGAGCGTCCCTTCAGGCATTCCGTCAAGGTGATCAGATCAATCACCTCGCCACGATCGGACAGTTCCAACATGGCCTGATAAATCTTGCGGTGGGCAGTCCGATAGAACTCTTGATCCGTCAGGACTTCCATGGCCTTGGCCATCGCCGTGTTGTCCAACAGTATCCCGCCCAGCACGGACTGTTCGGCCTCGATGTTCTGTGGCGGAAGTCGTGGAGCCGTCAGGTCAACGGCCGAGAGCGATTTCATGCCCGTCTCCTTGTCCGTCGCGGCGCGGAAGATGTCGATTTCGTGCGAGCCGTTTCGGATACCGTCGCCTCGGGCGGGAGGGACCGGACCGACGAGTCGATGGCTCGAAACACCCGGTCAACGTCGAGGGCAAACCCGGAGGAAGCCGCCGTGCGTCCGAAGCGGCCCATCAAATGGTCATAACGGCCGCCGCCACCCAATTCCGCCCCTATACCCGGGGCAAAGACATCAAAAACAATCCCGTCATAGTATTCAAAGCCGCGGAACTCTCCCAGATCGATCAAGACCGATTCCTGTCCCGGCGAAACCAACCGTTCATACACTTGCGCCAGCCGGTCGAGCGGTTTCAACAGCGTCCGATCGCGCCCTACCAGCTTACGTCCGCGCGACAGGACTTCAGAACCGCCGCATAATTCCAGGACCTCAAGAATGACGCGCCCTGTTGATCGGCTCACACCCTCCCGCGCCAGCAATTCTTCGAGGAGCGGGATGTCTTTTCGAGCCGCCGCCTGCTCTACGCGTTTTTGCCCGTCGGCAGAGAGACCAGAGCGGACAAGCAGAGCGGTAAAGAACCCGACATGTCCGACGGCAACCTTAAAGGACGTGAGTCCCACCTGACTTAAACAGTCCAGGAGAAGTGTCAGCACCTCGGCATCTCCGGCCACCCCGTTGATCCCGATGAGTTCAGCGCCGACTTGAAAAATTTCCCGGTCTCGGCCTGCATGTTCTCGTTCGTACCGAAACACAGACGTGCGATAACACAAGCGTAGTGGAAGCCGTTCGCCCATCATTCCCATCGCGACGGTTCTGGCGATCTGTGCCGTTGCGTCCGGACGCAGCACCATCAGGCGGCCCGTCGTCCGATCGACCAGTTGATAACACTTTTCGAGAAGTTCCGGTTCAAGACCGGGCGCGAGGACGTCCAGATACTCGAACATCGGCAGGATGATTTCGTCGTATCCACCGCGGGCCAGAACGGAAAGCAGGGTCTGCTCAAGATGCCGAATACGTCGCGCAGCAGCAGGAAGGATGGTGCTCATTCCAACCGGAATAAGCGACCGTTCCCGACCCGCCACCAGGGACGTGGAGGAAGCAGAGGCCTTCAACGAAAGGGAGCCCATGATCGACTGCCGGGCAATCTACAGACCTTTCGACAGGTCGGCGACCTTTACGGACAGGATGTGCTTGCTGTTGGTAATCTGACCGAGCACCGGCGCAGGCAGAGGCGCATCGAGCCCAAAAATCAAGAGGGCTTTGCCGCCTCGCTCTTCACGTGAGCACTGCATGCGCGCGATATTGATGTTGTGGTCGCCAAGAATATGCCCAACCGTGCCGATCACTCCCGGACGATCCTCATTGAGGATCAATAACAGATGGTTGTCCGGCACCACTTCGACCTTGAACTCGTCAATTTCAATGACACGCGGATCCTTGCGGTGATACAGGGTCCCCGCCACCTGATGGGATTTCTTCCCGGCCTCAACCCGTACACGAATCACACTGGTGAAATCGCCGGCATCGTTGCTCTTTACTTCTTTCACTTCGATCCCGCGTTCTTTGGCGACCACCGGCGCATTCACATAGTTGACCGGATCTTCGAGGATAGGGGTCAGGAGCCCTTTCAGAACCGCAATCGTCAACGGAGCGACATTTAATCCAGCCACCTCGCCGCTATATTCGACGGTCACCCGCTCTAATCCGCCTTCCAATAATTGCGCCTGCAGCAAGCCCACCCGTTCTCCCAGCGAGAGGTAGGGCTGGAGCTGCGGCAAGAGCTCCGGAGACACGGAAGGAATATTGACCGCGCCACGGGCGATCCCTTTCGTAAAGTATTCAACAATCTGCTCGGCAATTCCGACCGCGACATTTTCCTGCGCTTCAGTCGTAGACGCGCCGATGTGCGGGGAACAAATGAAGTTATCCAGCGCCAGAAGGGGATTATCCGGCTTCACCGGTTCATCTTCGAATACGTCAAACGCCGCTGCGGCCACCTTTTTGGATTTCAATGCCTCGCAGAGATCCCCTTCGTGCACAATTCCGCCACGGGCGCAGTTGGCGATCATCACGCCGGTTTTCATTTTCGCGATCGCCTGGGCGTTGATGAGCGACTTGGTTTCCGGGGTCAGTGGCGTATGAACGGAGATCACATCGGCCCGCCGGAACAATTCCTCCAACTCCACAATGGATACACCCATTTTTTGCGCACGCTCGGGCGCGAGATAGGGGTCGTAGGCCATCACCTGCATGCCGACTCCCTGGGCGAGCTTAGTCAAATACCCGCCGATTTGTCCGACGCCGACGATCCCCAGCACTTTGTTATACAGCTCCACGCCCATGAACTTTTCTTTTTCCCATTTCCCGCCCTTCGTCGAAGCGGTCGCTTGAGGGATGCGGCGCGACATCGAAAAAATCATGGCCATCGTGTGCTCGGCGGTAGTCACGGTGTTGCCCCCCGGCGTATTCATCACCACGATGCCGCGACGGGTTGCGGCGGGGGTATCGACATTGTCCAGCCCGGAACCGGCCCGGCCGACCACCTTTAGACGATTCGCCGCAGCAATGAGTTCTGCCGTCACTTTCGTTCCGGAACGGACGATCAGGCCGTCCGCATCCTTGATCTCCTTCAGCAGCTCCTCTTTAGGCAGCTTGGTTTTCACCACGACCGTAAAGCCGGCCTTCTCCAACACCTCTACTCCCTGCTTCGAAAGACTGTCGCTGACCAAGATTTTCATTGTCGTGGCGCCTTACCTGAAGGTGAGTCTATGACTTCCCCATAATAATTTCTTGAGCCTTGGCCACCCCGCTGCCAAGCTTCACGGGATACCCGAGCCCCTTGATGACCATCTCCACCGCCGCCAGAGCGGTGATGACGTCAAAACTATCGATATATCCCATATGCGAGATGCGGAAGATCTTGCCCTTCAGATGGTCCTGACCACCCGCGGCCGTCATACCGTATTGCGTCCGCAAATTCTTATACACCGCCTGTCCGTCCACGCCTTGCGGCGCCGAAATGGCAGTCAACGCGTCGCTTGGCCGCTCCTGTGGGAAAATGGAAAGTCCCGCCGCCTTGACACCTTCTCGCATGGCCGTCGCCAACATCGCGTGACGGGCGAAGACCGCTTCCAATCCCTCGGCTTTCAGGATGTTCATCACTTCCTTCAGGCCTAAGATCAGGGAGACCGCCGGCGTATAGGCGGTGGTGCTCTTCTGCTGATTCTCCCGCTCCCTTTTGAAGTTGAAATAGAAGGCGGCATTCTTCGCCTTGTCGGCCAGGCGCCAGGCCTTCTCGCTCACGCTGGCAAACGCCAATCCCGGGGGCAGCATCAACGCCTTCTGCGAGCCGGTGATGACCACGTCCAGACCCCAGGCATCGGTCTTGAGATCAAGCACTCCAAGGGCCGTGATCGCATCCACCACCAGGATGGTGTCTTCGTACGGCTTCACGATTTCAGCCAAGGCTTTGACATCGTGGGCGACAGCCGTGGAGGTTTCGCTCGCCTGCACGTACACAGCCTTGATCGCGGGGTCTTTTTTCAAGGCATCGGCCACGGCTTGCGGGTCGATGGCACGCCCCCACTCGACCTTCAACTCGGTCACCTGCGCGCCGAACGTTTTACAGAGTTTTGTCCACCGCTCACCGAACTTGCCGCCGTTGATCGTCAGGGCTTTATCACCAGGAGAGAGAAAATTTGACACCGATCCTTCCATGCCTCCGGTACCGGATGCCGCGAGGATCAAGACATCATTTTGCGTCTGGAAAAGCCACTTCAGGTCCTCACGCACTTCGGCAAACAATTTATCGAACTCGGGAGCCCGGTGATGAATCATCGGCCTGGCCATGGCCAGCAGCACCTCCGGTGGAACGGGGGTGGGGCCGGGTGCCAGCAAATACCGTTTGAGCATGGGACGATCCTCCTCGCTGTGCGGAACGAACAATGTCAGGGATTTAGAAGGCGCGTACGCTACCATAGCCCCCCAGAGGTGTCAAGGTAACGTCCTGCGAAGATGCTTATCTTTTCAGCAACTTCACTGCTCTGAATGAAGGGGTGCCTCCGGGACCTTCTCGCGAAAACGACTCTGCTCTTGCCTTCTGCACGCGCTGAGACGGTCACTCAGCTTCCTCAATTTCTTGACAAGTTCTCACCTACTCGATAGGCTACCCTTCGAGAGTCAATCATCTCACCTTCCTTGAACCATCTAGTGGGTACCTTATGCACGCACGTTGTCCCGGCGTTGGCGTTCCGCCCCTCTCGCTGCTGTTTGCCTGCCTCTTCTGTCTTTCTTGGCCTGGATCTGGAGGGGCCGAGTCGCCGATCCCTATACAACCGGAGCCTGCCCTCACATTAGAGTCTCCGCCACAAGAAGACCTCCAGCCCGCTACGCAAGAACCTGACGATGTTGTAGAAGAAGAGGATCGCACCGCTGCCGCGGAAGAAGAGGTTGCCGAGACCGCGGCTGCTGTTGCCAGCGAACCATCCACGGAAGTCCCGCCAGCCGAAGCCTTGCTTCAACTCAAGCCGCTTAGCGGCACGACCGCCAGGTTTGCCGACTTGCTGACGCCTCCGGCAGAGGTCATCCAAGAAGCGGCGGCCGAGCAAGCAGCCGAATCGGACAATGCATCCGAATACAACGTCCCGATCGTGCTCGACCCTTCCGTACAAGGCCACATTCGTTTCTTTAATGTGTCGATCCGCAACCGATTTGAGCAGTGGCTCATCAGACTCAGCCATTACCGACCGCTGGTCGATAGCATCTTCTCCGAATTTCAGCTGCCGAGCGATCTGATCTATCTCTCCTTGGTCGAAAGCGGATTCAATCCGCACGCGTACTCACGCGCGCGGGCTGCCGGCCCCTGGCAATTCATGAAAGGCACTGCCAAGGTCTATGGATTGCGAGTGGACAGTTATGTGGATGAACGCCGGGACCCGGTAAAGTCGACCGTAGCGGCCGCGCGCTACTTGCGTGACCTCTACGATTTGTTCGGCACCTGGCCGCTGGCCATGGCCGCGTACAATGCCGGTGAGGGTAAGGTCATGCGGGCCCTGCATACGGCGCAAGCAGAGAGTTTTTCAGACATTGCGAAAACCAGGCTCATCCGGCGAGAAACGAAAGAATATGTGCCTCGGTTTATGGCGGCGACCATCATCGCCAAGAACCCGGATCGTTATGGCTTCCCTCAAAACGACGTCCGGCCACACCAGTTTGAAGAGGTGGTTGTCCGGCGCCCCATCCACTTCAAAGCCATCGCCAATGTCACTGGAATTTCATACCAGGAACTGAAGGTGCTCAATCCGGAATTACGGCGTGATGCGACGCCCCCGGATGATCCAGAATATCGCCTGAAGGTCCCCGTGGGCACCAGTGAGAAAGTGGAACAGTTGTTACGGCGAGCTCCGACCCACAAATTTTCCCCGCTACCTGTTCCAGTCAAGGGCCGGCGCGTCAAGCCAGAACCAGAATCCGGACATTGGTATCGGGTTCGAGTCGGCGACACCCTTGAGAAAATTGCCAGGCGATTCAACATTTCCGTCAAAACGCTCAAGTCCAATAACAACCTGACGGGTCCTACCATCAAGGCAGGAAGCCGCCTGATGATCGCGCACTAGCGAGACGCATCACTTCCGTGTGTTCCGAGAAGAACGGCTAAGGCTTTTTCTTGGATGCCGGCGCAGCCGACTTTCCGGACGAGGTCTTGGCAGGCTGTTCAGGCTGAGGGGCAGGCGCGCTGACGGTCGGGGTTGATGCAGGAGCCGCCGCCGGGGTCTCCGGAGTCTTCTTCACTTCCAGTACTTTCACCCGCACCGCCGCTTCACTGGTGAAGGGCGAGTTGGGATAATTCTTCATCAGATCCTGGTAATGCGCGAGGGCTCCCTCAGGACGGGACTGCGACTCTTCAATTTTTGCCAACTCGAACAACACATGGTCCTTATTGAGGGCCCCGGGGACATCGAGAATGCCGGTAAAGGCCTTCACCGCCTGGTCACGATCACCCTTGGCTAAGTAGGCATAGGCCAAGCGTTGCTGAACTAATCCTAAGAGCGAGGTATTGGAGCCATACAACAACATGAAGCGTTTGTACGTTTCGATCCCGGCATCAACTTCATTAGCCAGCACCTGAGCGTTCCCCAGGTGGAACAAGGCGAGGGGCGCGGCAGGGCTTCGTGGGTATTGATCCACCACCTGCTTATACAACGTAATGGCCTGGGAAAGCTGTTCGTGGCTTTTCTTTGGATCATCTGCAGGCCGGTTGAGGTAATGCAGCGTGGCTTCCTGATCAAGCTCTCGTGCTTTTAACGTAGATTGGTAGTCGTACCACATCACACCGGCGACGACCGCCCCCGCGACCAGAACAACCCCGAGCCCGGCTAACACGGCGCGCCGTTGTTCCTGCAACACATGGAGAAACCGATCAACCCCGGTCAAGAGATGGGCTTCGTCGAGCGGGTCAACTTTTTCAGGAACCCTGATTCGATAACTCATAGTCGAACAATGGTCTCGGTTGCAAAAGGAGGTCGTTTCTCAAGGCCTCGCGCCTTATACTAGGGACCAGTCAGCCTTGTCAAATGTTCGGCCCCGCCGAAGTCCAGGCGCCCATGTTCGAACAACATCTTCAAAAATTGAATGACCAGCATCTCTTGCGCCGGCTTCGGACGATCAGCTCGGCGACAGGCCCAACAGTCATACTGGACGGCCGTGAAATCATTCTTCTCTCCTCCAACAATTATCTCGGCCTGGCCACGCACCCGGCTGTTGTGGATGCCGCCATCGAGGCAACCCGCCGGTACGGAGCCGGCTCCGGCGCGGCACGCCTGGTCTGCGGCACCTTGACGCCGCATGACACGCTTGAAACCACCCTCGCCCGCTTCAAAGGCACAGAGGCGGCGCTCACCTTTGCCGCCGGGTATCTGACAAATATCAGCGCAATTCCTGCCTTGATCGGAAAAGACGGAGTGATCTTCGCCGACCGTCTTTGCCACGCGAGCCTCATCGACGGCTGCCGTCTGAGCGGAGCCACCTTTCGCGTATACCGTCATCGAGATATGGACCATCTTGAGCACCTGCTCGCCCGCCGGCCCGCGGCCCGACGCACCCTGATCGTGACCGACGGGATTTTCAGCATGGACGGGGACATTGCGCCAATGAAAGAAATGGCGCAGCTGGCGGAACGGTACAGCGCAGAGATGTATGTCGACGATGCGCATGGCACAGGCATTCTCGGACGCACCGGGCGCGGCACCCTCGAACATTGCGAGGTCGAATCGCGCGTTCGCTACCACATGGGAACCTTGAGCAAGGCGCTAGGGAGCGCGGGGGGATACGTGGTGGGTCCGGCCACATTCATTGCCTATTTGGTCAACACCTGCCGCGCCTTCATCTATACGACCGCCCCTCCACCTTCCAACGCGGCTGCGGCAACCGCCGCGATCCAGGTCATTGAGCAGGAACCAGAACGGCGCGCCCGCTTGTGGCGCAATCGCGAACGTCTTGCGCAAGGGCTCCTTCGACTTGGCTTCCGCTTGGCTGCATCGGAAAGTCCAATCCTACCGGTTATCGTCGGTGCCCCCGATCGCGCGATGACCTTGGCACAGGCCCTCCTCACGCAAGGCGTATATGCACCCGCCATACGCCCCCCGACAGTCCCGCCCGCCACCAGCAGAATTCGCCTGACCATCACCGCTGACCATACCGATGAGCAGATTGATCGAGCGCTGGCGGTGATGGAACGGGCCGGTCGCTCCCTCAATCTCATCTGACCATACGTGGTTTTCATCAGATCACAATCGCACGCGCTTTCGGAGCGTGTGCGACCGGCATTTCTTCGTCACCTCTTCTAGATATTTTCTTGCTTTCTCCCCCTCCTATGGCATGATCGAAACTGTCCAGCGGGCCCTGATCATCCACCCGTAATTACATTCGTTTTATCAGCTTACATTCGTAATTAATGGAGCGACCCGATGATTGACATCTCCAAACTGTTGACCTTTGGTGTTCAGCAAGGCGCCTCGGACTGTCACATCAGCGCCGGTGAACCGCCGATGATTCGACTGCATGGCGACCTGAAGAAACTCGACCATCCGCCGCTGACTCAGGATGAAACGCACGCCCTCATCTACGACATGATGAGTGATGCACAGCGTAAGAACTTTGAAGAACACCGCGAATGCGACTTTTCTTTCGACCTGGGCGATATCGCTCGATTCCGCGTGAACGTCTTTGTCCAGGGCCGCGGGTTAGGCGCGGTTTTCCGGACCATTCCGACTGAGATTCTTCCGCTCGAAAAGCTCGGTATGCCGCCCATTCTCCGGCAACTCTGTGACCGCGAAAAGGGGTTGATTCTTGTCACCGGCCCGACCGGGTCCGGGAAATCCACCACGCTCGCCGGCATGATCGACTATCTGAACAATACCTTCGAAGGCCACATTCTCACCATTGAAGACCCGGTGGAATTTGTGCATAAATCGAAAAAGTGTCTCGTCAATCAGCGCGAACTGGGCGTGCACACCTTGTCGTTCGCCAATGCGCTCCGCGCCGCGCTCCGCGAAGATCCCGACATTATTCTCGTCGGCGAAATGCGCGACTTGGATACAATTCAGCTGGCCTTGACCGCCGCCGAAACGGGGCACCTGGTCTTTGCGACGCTCCACACCTCCAGCGCCCCGAAAACCATTGATCGCATCATCGACGCCTTTCCGCCGAACCAGCAAGCGCAGGTCCGCGCGCAGCTGTCGGAAACATTGGAAGCGGTACTGACCCAGACGCTGCTCAAAAAGAAGAGTGGTGGCCGGATTGCAGCGGTGGAAATCATGGTCGGCACCACGGCGGTGCGCAACCTGATCCGCGAGGGCAAACTCCATCAAATTCCTGGCATCATGCAAGCGAGTCAGAAAGACGGCATGCAGACCATGGATATGGCCCTGGTCGACCTCGCCACGCGCGGCATGGTGACCAAAGCCGAGGCTCAATCCCGTAGCATGAATCCAAACCTCTTCAACGCGGCAGGCGCGGCCTAACATACCCGTGCATCTTAACGGTCTACCGATAGCAGGATAAGAGGCGTCTCATGGATGTTCGCACGCTCCTCGAAGTGATGGTCAAACAGGAATCGTCCGATCTGTATCTGACTGTCGATGCTCCTCCCATTTATCGCATCCATGGCTCGACCCATCGGACGGATGCGCCGCCGTTTACCAATGAACAATTGGAGTCGTTGGCTCTGGCTCTGATGCGCGGCCAGCAGCGGGGCGAATTCGAAGAGAAAATGGAGATGAACCTCGCCCTGTATTACAAAGACCTGGGACGGTTCCGCGTGAATATCTTCCGGCAAAAGGGAAACGTCGGATTGGTGTTTCGACACATCAAAGCGGAGATCATGACGGTCGAGCAGTTGGATTTGCCTCCTATCGTCAAAGATATCGCCATGACGAAACGAGGGTTGGTCCTCGTCGTCGGAGCCACCGGCTCCGGTAAATCCACCTCCCTGGCGGCGATGATCGACCACCGGAACACCGTGCACGCCGGTCACATTATCAGCGTGGAAGACCCGATCGAGTTTGTCCATCACCACAAAAAATCGATCGTGACCCAGCGCGAGGTGGGTTTTGACACCCATTCCTTCGGAAACGCCCTGAAGAACACCTTGCGCCAAGCCCCGGACGTGATTCTCATCGGTGAAATCCGGGACACCGAGACCATGGAGGCCGCCATCACCTTCGCCGAAACCGGCCATCTCTGTCTCGGAACCCTGCACTCCAACAATGCCAATCAATCCATCGAACGCATCATGAACTTTTTCCCGGTGGAGCGCCACGCGCAGATCTACCTCCAGCTCTCACTCAACCTGCGGGCCATCATCTCTCAGCGTCTCATCCCCTCCCTCGATGGCCGCCGGGTTCCCGCATTGGAAATCATGCTCGACACCCCCCGTATCAAAGACCTAATTAAGCGTTCGGAAATCGATACGTTAAAAGAAGCGATGGAACAAGGCATTGAGGAAGGTTGTCAGACCTTTGACCATGTTCTCCTGCAACTCTACAAAGCAGGCAAAATCAGCATCGAACAGGCCTTGATCAACGCTGATAGCGCAAACAACCTTCGTCTCAAGATTAAACTGGCGGGCTTGAAAGGCGACGACGCGGTAGCGGCCTTGCTCGACAAAAACGAGAGAGATGAAAAGGGCTTCCAAATCCAGGGGCAGATGAGTCAAGGCGGCGGCAAGAAGCGGTGAACGACGGTCCAGGCATACCACCGGGCAACCAGGTAAACCGAACCTTCGCTACGGCTCCTCCATAGTCTGCTCGAGATACGCGGCAATCTTAGCCAGCGCTCCTGCGGTCAATTTCCTTCCATACCACACCGGCATCGTGTCCGCAGGAAAACCGGGCACCACATACATACCCGGTGACACCACTGATTCGACGATATATTCCCGAACGGTCTGAGCCTGTCCCCGATACTGAGGATCAGCCAGACGAGCCGCTCCGGTCTTGCCCAGCCAGAGCGGAGGACCGACCTTCCCGTCGGCCCCCGCAATACCTGGAATCCGATGGCAGACGACACAACCGGCGCGAACAAAAAGCTCTTGAATCGGCTCCTCCCCCGTCACCAACGGCACCATATTCGGATCTATCTTCGGAACAGCCGGAGATAATGCGGATGGGGGCGGGGCATTTTGAATTCCCACCAAGGCGAGCAGCAACACCAATCCAGCGACTAATGCGGCAATCGCTTTGTGTTTCTGATGTGATGGCGAGACCGACGGGGAATCGTTTGGACCGAACATGCACCGGCACCATAAACCTTACAAAGACATTAAAAAGACACGCCATGATGCGCCTCATGGCCGGCCACTTCCCGGATAATAGTGACCCAAGGCAGCGGCAGCTACTGGGCTGGATTCATTGCGCAACGGAATCCAACTGACCGATCCTGGAAATCCGGGTCCGCTGAGACCCGTGCAGACGATCGTAACGCCACCGGCAGATCAGACCAGGACCCTCCACGAATCACTTTCTTCTCTCCGGTCGCCGGACCAGTGGGGTTTTTTTCAGGACTCTTGGAATAGTATTCCCGGTCATACCAGTCGGCCACCCATTCAGCGGCATTCCCTGCCATGTGGTGAAGGCCATACGGACTACGCCCGCCTTCCTTCAGCCCATGGCGAACACTCATCCCTTCGACACCACCACCTACCCGTGTTAGTGTCACCGCCTCACTCACCCATACTCCACGATTGTAATTCGCAATGTCGACGAACGGCTGCATCTGCCCCCAGGGGTATCGTCGCCCATCAGTCCCACGCGCCGCCTTTTCCCACTCTGCTTCAGTCGGAAGCCGTTTCCCTGCCCACACACAATACGCCCCCGCATCAGCCCAGCCCATTCCTACGGCCGGACGATCACCAACCGTTTCTGCAGCTTCGTCATCCCAGGTGGGAGGAGCATCGTGCTTCGCGCCCACGAGAAACGCCCGATAGTGCTGCATGGAAACTTCATAGCGGTCGATGTAAAAAGCGTCAAGCGTGACGACATGCTCCGGTCGTTCAGCGGGAAGCCCGTCGTTACTCCCCATCGTAAATGACCCGGCCGGAATGAGCGCCATGGGCGCGCCATCCTTTCCTTTCACATCTTCCGCAGAAGTACCGCTGACCGCGGCCTGTGGTTCGCCCGCCGAGGCCAGCCCTGATCCACCAAGCAAGATGGCAGATAGCACGGCCGTTACACTTAAAAGTCGCATACAATCCTCCCATCTGCGATAGATCCAGAGGCAGGTCACCACGCCCGGGCAAAGTGTAGCCGTGCTGGCCGTCAAACTCAACTGCATGAACAGGCGCGCACGAATGATGCCGGTGATGTTGATACCGACGTGGCGCGATGGTGCCTTGGGAAAGGCGAATGACTGGGAGAGATGCGGGATAATCTGCGGCAGCAGCGTCCGCCGGCAAGAAGTTTCTTGCCGGCGGGAGAAGATTCAGGCTGACACGGCGACTAGCGGGCGAGCTCTGCGACACGACGGTCATGATCTTTTACCGGTCTCGCCGTAGCTATCTCAGACCGATCTAACAGGTTGTGGAGCACCTCCTGCTTCAACTGAATCATGAGGGCTTTATTATGGTTTGAAGACAGCGATGCATCCTGAAGCAGATTTAACCACCCCATCGTCGCCACCTCATACCGGCTATTCGGCATAGCGGTGCGCAATTCCTGAAACACCGTGATGGCATCCGCTCGATTTTCAAACAACGCCACCAAAGCCCGCGTGTAGTACGCATCTTCGCAGGCTGGTCCTTTATGGCAATTCTTCATTCGCACATCCTGCACCTGGGCAATCGCCTGAAGCGGCTTTAGTTCCAAGGCATCGACCGGGAAAAATGCGCTGCTCGGCAGGGTCGTGGAAGAGCCGGATTGCATCGTTGTGCACCCCTCGATTCCGCCGGCCATCAACATGAAAAAGGTGAAGCAGAGAACCGTGCGTTGCGACATCGTAAGCCTCCTAAACTCGCGCTCATCGGTTGGGGGCGATGACAATGCTCTGTATGTGGCCTGCATCGATGCTCTGAATGTACCATCGAACCCCGGTTCGGCCATTACGCGGAGGCGGTACCTCTTCGGTACGGGGCAGCTGCACCACGCCACGCATCACTGATGGCTGCCTAGTTATTCGCAAGGAGTCACAAAATGGGCTATGGATTGATGGCCCTCAGGGAAGGGAGAACGTGAGGTGGGAAACACGCGTTCGCCCCGGCCTGATTTGCGGGACGAACGCTCGGTTTTAGTGCCAGTTTGCGGCAAGGATCTGCTGCACGTCTTGTGGGCGCTGGGCTATAGCCTGATCCCAGCTTAGCCCGGTCTGCTGCGTAAATCCGGCCATGGCCTGGATAAGTTGATTCACCTGAGTGCTCATCAATTGTTGACCGTTGCCCGCCAGGACCGTTTCAACTTGGTTGGCTGCCCCAGCATACCAATTGGCAATCGTCACCTGATCCGTCGAGCCATACACTGCAATCCGTAAGTCGTTGGCACTCTGACTCAACATGAGATCCAGAGGATCGATACCCGACGCAAAACTCAATTGATCACTGGTCCCACTGGCATCTGTAATCGTGTCCTGGCCATCCCCGCGAGCAAGTTGAAACACGTCATTGCCCGCCCCACCATTGAGCACATCATTCTCTTTTCCACCCAACAACGTATCGTTGCCGTCCCCACCCGTCAGGATGTTGCTGCCGGCGTTGCCAATCAAAACATTGGCCAGGGCATTGCCCGTTCCGTTGATGGCGGTCATTCCAGTGAGAGTAAGATTTTCGACATTCGCGCCCAACGTCCAGGGTACCGAGCTTTGCACCGTATCGATGCCGGCGTTCACTGCCTCGACAACCGTGTCGCCAGCTCCGACCACATACGTGTCATCTCCGGCACCGCCGGTCAACGTATTGGCGGCATTATTACCAACCAGAACATTGTTGAGCGCATTACCTGTCCCGTTGATCGCGCCTGTGCCCATGAGGGTAAGGTTTTCGACATTGGCAGCGAGCGTATGGGTCACGGAACTCTGAACAATATCAACACCGGCATTCACACTTTCGACGACGGTATCACCCGCGCCAACAACGTACGTGTCGTTTCCCGCGCCTCCGGTCAATCGATTGCCGGCACTATTCCCGATTATTACGTTGTCCAGTCCATTTCCCGTCCCGTTGATCGCGGAAGTGCCGCTCAGCGTAAGATTTTCTACATTGGCACCCAACGTATAGGTCACAGAGCTCTGAATCGTATCCAGGCCTTCACCCGGTAGCTCCGTGACCTTGTCGCCGACGTTGTCCACAATGTACAGGTCATCCCCCTGCGCTCCAATGAGTGTGTCTGCCCCAGCCGCTCCATTGAGAACATTGGCCGCGCTGTTACCAGTCAGAGTGTTAGCAAGCGTATTGCCGGCTCCGTTGATCGCAGCCATGCCCGTCAAGACGAGATTTTCGAGATTCGTGCCCAGCGTCCAACTCATATCAGACTTGACGGTGTCGGTCCCGGCACTCGCCGCCTCTACAACCGTGTCGCCAACGCCCACCACGTATGTGTCGTTCCCGGCCCCACCACTCAGAACATTTGCCGCACTATTCCCAATCAAAACATTGCTCAAGGCATTGCCGGTACCATTGATGGCGGCGCTGCCGGTGAGGGTCAGATTTTCCAAATTCGCGCCCAACGCGTAGGTCAGGCTGCTCTGCACCGTATCCGCACCTTGTCCGGCTTGCTCGGTTACCACGTCGCTGACATTGTCGACAACAAACAGATCATTTCCGGCTCCACCGGTCATGCTATCTGCGCCCGTACCTCCGTCCAGCGTGTCATTCCCTGCGCCACCCGAGAGAATGTCGTCTCCACTTAACCCCAACAGTGTATCGTTCATCACACTTCCGTAGAAATAGTCCGTATCTTCGGTGCCTACCAGATTGATGCCTTCCGTGTGGGTCAGCATGGCGCTGTAGTCCCACATCGTCCCATCGCTAAATTGAATTCGATCCACGCGCATCCCATCGGACAAGAAAAATCCTCCGAGGGTCACTTGATCTGCAGTATTCTTGATGGTCAGAAGGGCATCAGTTCCAAAATCAGGCGTGGCCTGCAAGGTGATATCGCCAGGCGTAATCCCATCGATAAGTTGAAGCGTATCGATATCCGCGCTCGCACCTTGCTCATCAATCGTATCCTGCCCATAGCCGCGACCGAACACATAGATGTCGTTTCCACTGTATCCTTCAAGAAAATCGTTTCCGACGCCGCCGTCAAGAACATCATTCCCGGCGTCAGCTCGGATCTGATCATTCCCTCCCATACCTCGAATAGTATCGTCACCAGTAGAACCATAGAATGATTCGTCAGCCCCGACGCCGGTAAAGGTTCGCACGCGGGCGTCAATCTCTCCGGAGGTCCAGATGGTCCCATCTGAAAAAACGAATTGATCCACCATGTTCACGGGAGACTCGTAGTAGGATTGCACACGTAACTCGTCGGCCGTTCCGTTCACCTGCACGACCAGATCATTCCCCTGCCTCTCGAGACTGAGAGTGGACGGTGCCACGCCTTCGAGAAATTGCACTTGGTCGAGTCCGGAATGGGCATACATCTGCATTCCCATCCGTACCACATCCTTCCCATACCCAGGGCCGAACACAAACGTATTGTCGCCAGTGCCGATTAGCGTATCGTTGCCCGCCTGTCCATCGAGCCGGTGGGAGCCAGACAGTTCATTATCCAACGCATTTCCGACCACATTCACCTGAATCGTTGGACTCAGGTACACATCGTCCTCAATACTCACGTTCTCCACGTTATCCGGCGCCTGAAATGTAAGCGACTCGGCCGGAGTGAGGTACACCGTGTCGCGGCCTGCATTCACATCCTCGGTGATGACTTGGCTCATAGACCGAAGGTGGTACGCATCGTCCCCCGCACCACCGAAGAGCTGGTCTCCGGAACCCGCCGAGTCTAAAATGTCATTGCCCTCACCACCACGCAACACGTTGTATCCCTCGTTTCCATACAGTCGGTCATTCCCAGCGCCACCGTCTAACTCATCATCACCATCCTCCCCCTCTAACACATCATCGCCTAACCCACCGAGCAACACATCGTTCCCCCCACGCCCATACAGCCAATCCGCGACTTGACTGCCTTGTATACGATCGGCAAAGCTCGTACCTTGCAGCGACCCGCCAGTGGCTGGGGAGGATAACTGAAAACCTCGGGCAAACAACTCGCCATCCGACAACGCCGTCCCATCGGCAAACTCAAATTGACGGATGGTATGAAACTCAGCGGGAGCGTTCAATCCAAACCCGGTGATCTGAATTGAGTCTCCGCCATTTCCCACGCGCAAAACTAGAGTGTCTGCCGATGCCACATCCAAACTCAGTGATTCTGCAGTGATACCCGTCCCAAAGATGAGTCGATTGCTTTGCACCCCGTCATCCTGGATCGTATCGGTACCGTCACCCAGGTTAAATCGATACGTATCGAGTCCGCTTCCCCCAACCAGCTGATCGTCCCCACCACCGCCCTGGAGATCATCATCGCCACCGCCGCCGTAGAGCGCATCGTCGCCCTCGCCACCGTCAAGAACATCTGCGCCTGCCTGGCTGGGAAAGAATGGAGAATCTCCGTAGAGAATGTCATTGCCAGATTCGCCAACTAGGTGATCGTCCCCAGCATCCCCGACGAGCTGGTCCGCCCCCTCCCCGCCAAACAATTGGTCCTGCCCCGCACCAGCCCACAGCTGGTCGTCACCGTCTTCGCCATCCAACGTATCGTTTCCACCTGCGAGACTCAGAACGGTAGGATTGTTACCATCGCCGTACAGGAAATCGTTCCCGGCGCCACCGACCAGAAAATCATCCCCCTCCCGCCCCTGCACATCGTCGATCCCATCGCCACCATCGAGTTGATCATTTCCCGCCCCTCCGTTCAGCAAATCGTCCCCAGCATCACCGGACAGCAAGTCATCCCCATCTTGGCCAAACAGCGCATCATACCCATCCCCGCCGAACAGCACATCACTGCCAACCTCTCCCTCTAGTTCATCATCCCCGTCGTCACCAAAGAGCGTATCGTCGCCCTCCTGCCCAATCATACGATCATTGCCAACACCGCCCCAGAGCGTGTCGTCTCCAAGGCCACCTTGCAACTCATCGTCATCCGCGCCGCCATCGAGAAAATCATTTCCCGCAAATCCAGCCAGCCGATCCATTCCAATTCCACCATACAGAATGTCGTCCCCTCCGCCGCCTTGCAGCTCATCTGCTCCGGCGCCGCCATCAAGAATATCGGCGGCCCCTGGATCGCCGGAAAAATCGCCGACCAAGAGGTCATTCCCATCACCTCCGGAAAGCATGTCCGCCCCGGCGCCTCCGAACAGCGAGTCGTTTCCCTCGCCCCCATCAAGCCAATCATCGCCGGCGATCGTTGGAGTGAAATCCGATTCGCCATATAAACGATCATCACCCGCTCCGCCAAGAAGAAGGTCATCCCCGCCATCGCCAACAAGCAAGTCATTGCCCCCACCGCCGTCCAGATAATCATCTGCACCGACCGTCGAGGCGAAACCCTGCATGGGGAAACTTTTCAGGACGAGGTCGGTGTCATATACCTTTGCAATCCAACCGGTTGGACGGTTTTCTCCTCTCAGAACGTCATCGCCTTCCCCACCGAACAAGACATCAACACCAAGAGCCCCCAATAGCACATCATTTCCCGCGCCCCCGTCCACGTAATGCGTGCCACCGCCGATGTAGCTCCATGAGTAATTGTCTATACGCGTATCCGTCACGGCAATGTCGTTGCCGTCCCCTCCGAGAAAGATATCTCCGTCCGACACATCGGCATAATCGTCGCCGCTGCCGCCGACTAGATAATCATTCCCCCCAGCACCGACTAATATGTCATCCCCCGGTCCGCCATCACGAAGATCATCAAATGCATCGACCGCAAGCGGCACCTGTGAGGTAAGCACATCGCTTCCTTCGTTGCCATACATGGCATACGAATACGGACTGGTCGCGACAAGCGTCTCATTCGAAGCATCTCCCACCAACACGTTCCCGAAAAGGCCTGATGGCATGCCTGTATTGATCGGAAGCTGGGATACGTCGCGTAGCTCAACACCCATCTGACCACTTTGGAAGTTCTCGTTGACGATCAGCACTCCGTTGACGATCAAATCGGTTCCTGACATCACATAGGTGGTTCGGCCGTCGAGACTTATATACGTATTCGTGGCATCTCCTGCACGACGAATACCGCCTTGCAGCACACGGCCGTCAAAAATAATCTGCCCCTGCGCATCGCTATCTTCAATCCGATCCAATCCATCGCCGGAATGATAAACATACGTGTCAAAGCCGATGCCGCCTTCGAGGAGGTCATTGCCGCCCATGCCACTCAGCCGATTGTTGCCGCTATTGCCTATGATTCTGTTGTCCAGATTGTTGCCTGTTCCTGAAGTATTTCCGGTTCCAGTGAGGGTCAGATCCTCTACCTGTGCGCCAAGGGAAAAATTGGCCGAAGCGAGAATCTGATCACGTCCGCCATTTTCAAACTCCACGACTTTGTCGCCTGAATTATCGACAATGTAGATGTCGTCGCCGACGCCACCACTCATGCGATCAGCGCCAGTGCCGCCATCCAATTTGTCGTTGCCTTGTTGTCCAAGCAAAATGTCGTTTTCACCTTCGCCATACAGTTCATCATTACCGTCATTGCCTTCGAGATAGTCCTGCCCCGCTGCGCCATGGACAAAATCGTTTCCTGCCCCGCCATAGATGTGGTCATTCCCTCTACGCCCCAGATACTCCCGGCCTTCGGCATCTCCGAATATGACTGCTTCGGCCGCAGTGGCCCCGCGTTGGTTGTTGAAATTGGACGTTTCATCGACAAAGAGAGTTGGGCTACTGGGGGTCCCATCGGTCTGATTGAAGCGCAACTTTTCCGCCAATAGCTCCGCTCGGTCACTCAGGGCCATTTGAGTCCAAGCACCAGCGCCGGTATTGGCGTCGTACATGTCCAGTGACTGGTCCTGATTATGAAGGGCCTCGTAATCTATGCCGATCATCACAAATGGATTTAATTCACGCAGCGCATACCGGTAGGCCATTGCTTCAGGGCTCGCGCTATTTGCTTTTGCAAGGACTTCACTCGAACTAAGATCAACAAGACTGATCAGCTGAGCGTTCTTACCTCGCAACTCGTCCAGATTTTCATAGAAGGGATTACGAAATGTAAGCTGACCGAAATCATTGGTCAGGCGACCAAAAGGAGTGGACACGGCATTTGGGTCAAACGCTCTGCGCAAACTGTCCAATATATTCTCTAATGAGTTACCTTCCGCAAGTCCGGATACCCCGACGAAGCCCGAACCTGTGAAGCTGGACGATGCGGCAAATAAACGCTCAATGGCTTCTCGGCCGAGAGTGGGTGCAAACTCCTGGATTCTTTCCGCGACTGCTAGCGAGTCGATGATGAGCGTAATGCTATGAGTCGTGCCGAAACTGCCGTCCTGCCCAAACAACCCTCCAAGTCCATCGATATTCGGCTGATCCTCAATAAAGATGGTGGTCGGTTTGCCGTGAATGCCTGAATTGGCCACATAGGGTTGATCGTTGTGGATCGCTAACCCCACCAGCTGAGTGATCTTGTCGAAACCCGGTCCAGCCCCAATCTCACCCGGCGGCAGAAACGAATTGGTAGTGCCGAAATTGAGGATGGTGGCTTGTCGAACGTCTCGATAGCGCTCATCTGTGTATACACTTCCTGTGTTCCCACTGACAAACCAAGTGGGATCGATAGCATCAAGTTGCGTCTCGGCCAACTGCAGCATCTCTCGGATACGTTCACTTTCGGAAAGCCCGACCGTGCCGCCATTGATCCGACCACGCCCGGCCCCATTAAATGTAAAAGTAGCTTGGATCTCGTTGGCATGGAGTTCAGTAAACACGGTCGCCAGATGGCCACCCAAAGAATAGCCAGTGACATTCAACACGGCCCCCGACGGCAACTTCGTAGGGTCGGCTTTGAGGGCTTGGTAGTATTTCTCCATGCTCACTAATTGAGCCAGTGCAAATCCGGTCCCTGCAATTTCACCATCAGCTCCAGGCAAGCCGTCCCGCTCCCAATCACCGCCGGCAGCTTGATGTTTAGCCTCCGTACTCCGGAAAGAGAGCGTGTACTCGCCGGTGAGCGTATCGCGGGTTAATGTCGCGGAGAACCCTGTGGCGTCGTTGGCGTGGTGGTCAATGATCTGAAACCGCTGGACAAAATCGTGAGCTTGCCCCTGGGCAAGCGTTCCAGTAAAGCGGGTAAAGCCTATTTCAGGAAAGCCTTCTGTATTATTGCCAAGCAGCAAACGTCGAGTCACTTGTTCCGGGCTGTTTAAATCCACATTATTCAAATAGCTCTCTGCTGCTATTTGTTGCAACGCGAATCTGAGCCAATTTGAAATGTCATTTTGCGGCATTCTGACGTCCCTTCATCTTCACATTTAAACTAGGCGGTGGTAATACTTCTCCGAGAAAATCATAAGTATAGAAATCAGTCCTTCCAAGCCTCCCACTCGGACAAGTGTGTCCCCCTAGCCACCAGACTCCCGTTAGGCGGTTGCGCACGTCTCCGCTGCGGATGAACCCACGACGAACCGCCACTACTTCATGGCTTTGGGTATCGAAAACGATTAACTCTCCACCTGCAATACCCAGTTCGCGGGCATGTGGTCGTGTAATCCCCCTCCAAACGTAACCATATCGACTCCCAAGGACTGCAACGTCTTCTCGAACTAGCGTCTTCTTGTCGCTGCTATACTCCGCTGTGTATCGTCGGTAAGCTGCTTTCTTTGTCAGATCTGGAGACCGTTCTTCAAGAAATACATAGGCCCCAAGCCTCACGAGCAATTCTCGTCCAGTTTCGGCGCTTCCTTCTGTGACATAACCGTACGGATCCTCCAGCGCATACAGATGCTCTAGCTCCCAATCTGTGGCCTCCCTCCTCGGCCGCATCATGAAGATGCCCTCTACATTCTCCACCGTCTTGTAGATGAATTCCCCAGCTTCGGTTTTACAGAGATGGTCAAAATACTCCTGGCTCGTCATCCCTGGTCTATAACCACTGTCCTCTGGCACAGGATTCGGAATCCTGATCGAATGAGCAAATCTACCTTCTTCCGTCGCTAACGGATCTGCTGGTTTGAGCTTGGCCACCTCCCCGCACACTTCTCCTGGCGCCAGCTTTCGACTCTCACAACTCTGCCTGATCTTCTCAACAGCTTTCCGAAAGCGCTCACCAACTGTCTCATCTTTTTCAAATAATCCCGCACTACTGGCACTCGTCATTGCCAGCAATAGCAGGCCGGTAAGCGCCAACATGCCCAATATTCTTCTATTCTGTTTCATACATAACCCTCTTCCTGAAGGTTCATTCCATCCCATCGCACATCCCTCTTCATTGTGACTCCTACCGCTCCCGCAAACTCTCTTTCATCGATTTCAATAATGGACTTAGCAGAAATTCGATCACTCGTCGCTGTCCAGTCTTGATCTCCACCGTGACGGCCATGCCGGGGGTGAGATGAATGTGCTTCCCTTCCACCTGCATGGTGGCTCGATCCATACTCACCCGGCTCGCATAGACCAGACCGCCCCTCTCTTTATCCAACGGTACCGCATCGTCCGAGACGGTCAACACCTTTCCTGGAATCGTCCCATACAGAGTAAACGGAAACGTCTCGATCTTAAGTTCAACCGGCTGCCCTTCCTTCACAAACCCAATGTCTTTATTTTCGAGCTGCGCCTCAACCTCAACTGGGTGGTCCTGAGGGACAATCGTCAACAGCGCCTGGGCAGGCGTGACCACTCCGCCCACTGTGTGCACCGCTAATTGCTGAACGACGCCGTCGATCGGAGAGACCAGTTTCTGAAGCTCCGTTTTTTGTCCGGCTTTTCGCACCTCTTGGATGAGCGATGCGGCTTTCACCTCCATGGCCGCAAGCTCCGCTTGCTTACTCTGTTGAAACTCGGAGATGAGCGCGTGATAGTTCTGTTCTGCTTCCGCCAAGGCCGCTTGATCCTGACGCAACTTGCTCTTCTGCCCCGCCCATTCCTGCGCCTTATCGATACGTTGTTGTTCAAATTGGAGATAGTCCATCTTCGACACATACTGTTGTGCCAGTAATGCCCGGTAGGCCGCGGCCCGCTCATTTTCAATCGGAACCGTGGCTTCAAGGCGTCGGAGATTGTCTTTCGTCGCATCCACAGCCGCTTGACGCTGATCGATGAGATGGCGTGCGGCATCAACCCGGGCTGCATATTCCGCCATCTGGTCTCGTAAGAGCTGCTGTTGTAACAACACGAATTCTGGATCAGCGTCACCAGGCGCGGTGAACGTACCCTGCCCAGCGATCAGCGCATGCAAACGAGCCGCCTCAACCAGAGCGGCTCGATATTCGCTCGAAGACCGATCACGGTCGGCACGATTTTGTGTGGCGTCGAGTTCGATCAGAACGTCTCCCTGCTTGACCGCTTGGCCGTCCTGCACATGAATGGCAGCAATCACGCCGGTCTCGAACGGTTGAATGATTTTGGAATAGCCACTGGGAATGATTTTCCCCGGCGCCACCGCCACGATATCGACCTGACTCAACGAAGACCATGCCACGGCTGACGCAAATACCAGCATGATAGTCCAGAGAATGGCGCGGCCGATCGGCGAGGGTGGGACATCCTGAATCTCAAGAACCGCTGGAAGGAATTCGAGCGCCTGGCCGTTGGCTTCGGGCCCAGATGATTGGCCCGACCGTAAGCGCCAAGCGGCTCGCCCCCCTGGAAGATTTCGTCGCAGGGCACTCATCATTACGCCGCCCGTCCTTCCTGATGCTGGTGGAGTCGCGTATACATTCCATTGCGCGTGAGCAATTCATCATGCGTGCCCTGTTCAACTAATTGTCCCCGATCAATGACGTAAATCTTGTGGGCAGGACGAACCGTGCTGAGCCGATGGGCAATGATGATCACCGTACGCCCTTTGCAAATCTGGGCCATGTTGCGCTGGATGATCGCTTCGGACTCGTAGTCCAAGGCGCTCGTCGCTTCATCGAAGATGAGAACACGAGGGTTGGCCACTAGGGCGCGGGCGATGGCAATGCGTTGCCGTTGGCCGCCTGAGAGCGCGCAGCCATGCTCTCCGACATTCGTATCGTATCCATCCGGAAGTTCAAGAATGAACTCATGGGCGCCGGCAAGTTTGGCCGCGTGCATGACACGATCCATGGAGAGCCCGGGATCGGTCAGTGCGATATTGTCCCGCACCGAGCGGTTGAAGAGAAAGTTCTCCTGCAGCACCACTCCGACTTGGCGCCGCAGCCAGGCAGGATCAACCTGCGCGAGATCCACGCCGTCCACAAGCACGCGGCCGCGCTCCGGCACATAAAGCCGTTGCACCAATTTGGCAATGGTACTTTTCCCCGACCCTGAACGCCCCACCACGCCGACGATCTGTCCCGGTTGCAGCGTGAGAGAGACTTGCTGAAGCACGGGCGGCCCATCGACACGATACCGGAAAACCACGTCGTCAAATGTAATCTGTCCGGCAATCTGCGGAAGAGTTGTGCGGTTGGGATTGTAGGACGGTTCCGGCTTGGCATTCAGGACATCTCCCAGCCGTTGAATCGAGATGCCGACTTGTTGAAACTCCTGCCAGAGATTCACCATACGCAACAGTGGACCAGTCACCTGACCAGACAGCATGTTGAAGGCGATCAACTCCCCGATGCTTAACGCGCCGTCGATCACCTGGTAGGCGCCCACCCACATGATGGCAATGGTCGTCGATTTCTGAATACCCGTCGCCACCTGCCCAGCTACCGTCATGAGACTGGTGGCACGGAAACTTGCCCGGACGTACCCGGCCAATTGTTCATCCCATCGGCGTTGGAGAGGAGGTTCGACGGCGAGCGCTTTCACGGTTTGAATACCGCTCACCGCCTCGACCAGAAACGACTGATTCTCGGCACCACGGTTAAATTTTTCATGGAGCCGCGCGCGAGTGGCCGGCGTAATCAGCATCGACAGCAGGGCATACAGCGGCAGCGAGGCCATCACCACCAATGTGAGTGTGGGGCTATAGATCCACATCGCAACCACAAACACGACGATAAACACCAGGTCTAATACTACGGTGACAGCATTGCTGGTGAGAAACTGGCGAATGTGTTCGAGTTCTCGTACCCGCGCCACCGTTTCGCCGACCCGTCGAGCTTCAAAGTAGGCCAGCGGCAGCGCTAACAGATGACGGAACAGTTGCGCTCCCAGCCCCACATCAATCCGATTCGTGGTGTGGGCAAACAGGTAGGTGCGCAGCCCGCCAAGCAGCGCATCGAACAGGGTGAGAGCCAGCATGCCGACAGCCATCACGTGCAGTGTCGTGAATCCTTTGTGCACAAGGACCTTGTCGATGACCACTTGGGTAAAGAGCGGGGTGAGCAACGCAAACAGCTGGAGAAAGAACGACGCCAGTACCACTTCACCCAGCAGTCTCCAGTACTTAAGCACGGCAGGGATAAACCAGGTGATGTCGAAGGTCAGATCTTCTATTCGCAGGCGTGCACGTTTCGTAACAAGCAGTAGCCTGCCGCTCCAGATCGCGAGGAATTCCTCTTTCGAGAGAATATGCGGCCGCTCCTCCAACGGATCCTGCAGGAGCACCTTTTCTCCCTGCACTTTCGCCAGAACCACATGCCGCCCGTCAGTCCGTTGAGCGATCGCCGGAAGCGGTGTCGCCGCCAGTTCGTCCCATGAGGACGTCGCAAGACCGGCTTTGAGGCCGACGTGTTTCGCTGCGCGCAACAATGCGTTCGACGTCAACGTCCGCCCGGACTGGCCGAATTGATGCTGAATCTGGCCACCATCCATCGGCACGTCATAAAACCGCGCAATCAGAAGCAGAGACAGTAAACCCGTATCGGGCAGACGTGCCGCCGTTGAGCAAGAATCGAGATCGGGAGTTGAGACATCCATGACGAAATGGCGAGAAATGATTTAGGACAGTTTCTGTTGGGCAGGCTGGAGACTGGCGACCATCTGCTGAAGTTGTTGATGCAAGCGAATCACCGCATCAACAGGCAAGGCCAATCGAACGGCTCTGGTTCCCACAAGCTGCTTCGGAAGTGCTTCGCCTTTTTGTGCACACTGAGCGACCGCACCGATCAGGCCCGGCTCGAGAAATCCAAAATCAATGTAGGCCAACCCTTGTGCGAGACTCGCTTGCGAATAGTTCGCCAGAATGGGCTGGTCGGCATCCTCGATCGATTTCAGACGGACGTTCACCGCCACCGACTTGTTACCATTCTGCTTGGGACTGCTTACAACGGCCATGCGCTCCCTCCTCTAAGAACATGAACGATACACCGAGATAGATACCCTCTGCCCAAACACGGGCGATATTATTCGACGGTCGTTGAGTGGAATATTCCCCGGAGGATGGGCGCTGACGAAAACTTTGGTAGGCCAAGAATATACTTATATTCCTGAGGCCTCATTCCTGCGCGACAGGCAGAGTGGCAGTTCACAGGCCTACATCAGTGCGGCAGCTTGATTTTCGCCGATAACTTTCTTGCATGAAAATACAGGGTTATGTGATCCTCTGGAAGTTCATGGTCAACCAGGCCGACGCGCCACTCATCCTTCCCCTGCCATGCGTTGCCAATGTAAACTAAAGCCTGCCTTGGTATTACAGATGAGACGATGCGGCAAATCCTCACCCGTCAGGCCAGAATACGCACCCTGTTTGCCGCCACGGCACTATGCTTGGTCTTATCCGCCTGTGCCGGAATGGGCCCAGGGACCACGTTGCTGACAGTGGCCTCTGTCGATCTCGCACGATACGCCGGAACCTGGCACGAGATCGCGCGCCTGCCGATGTGGTTTCAGCGGCATTGCGTAGACTCGAAAGCCACTTACACGGTGCGTGCCGATGGCGCCATCGGAGTGCGCAATGAGTGCATCACCGATACGGGAGGGCATGACCGAATCGAGGGCGTGGCGACAGTGGTGGATACGAGCACGAATGCCCGGCTGAGAGTGGTGTTTGACAATTTCTTTGCGCGGCTGTTCGGCTCGTTGCGCGAAGGCAACTATTGGATTCTTGCGCTTGATCCTGAGTACCAGACCGCGATGGTGGGCACACCGGATCGCCGGTTTCTCTGGATCCTCTCACGCTCACGCCAACTCGATGAGCCTACGTACCAACGCCTGGTCGAACAGGCCAAGCGATTTGGCTTTCCCATTTCGGACCTTATTCGTACCCGCCGACCAGCGGGATCATAGAGCGGTAGGCCCAGTCTGCCAGCAGACTGGGTGAGTCATGGCGCCAGCCGGCGCCTCTGTGATGTACAATTCCTCTGCTTTCGAAAAAACATATGCGCTTACCACTAGCGGGCTTGTTCCTACCGTCCAGGCGGGCCGCGCTACTCATCTCAGTATTGGGCCGTCCTGCGTCATGAGCGAATGCCATTTCTGTGAGAACCCGGCTTATCGGCGGCCTTCCCGCAACACGCTCTCCAACTGCTGCCGCAATGTACCGATCTCTTTGGATTTAAAAGAAGCTCTCGTGCGCTCCATGACCTCGATGGCCTCTTCAATTGCCGCTTCATACCGGCCCAGTCGTGGGCATTTCATAAAGGCGCAGATATCGGTAGGACCTTGCGGTTTGGCACTGCGGGACGCGTCCAGCGTTCGACCGACCAGGGCCGATAACTGGCTGATATGTCCCATAGCCCGAGCCATATACTCCTGAGCAGTCCATTCCACCTGCGCTCCCCCGCTCCCGAATTCACTCATCGATCGCCCCAGACGTTCAAAAATGCCGGCCATCTTTGCGGTTTCATTCATGGCCTCCTGTACGGCACGCGCGATGCTCCTTCGGCGAAGCCCTCGGTCCACGGCTTTCTTGAGCTCATCCAGATCGACCGGTTTGATCAAATAGTCCACAATGGACAGACGAAACGATTCAATCACCGTTCCCACTGACGGATATCCCGTAATCACCACCACTGGGAGGTCGGGATGTCGCCTGGAGACCGTCTCAAGAAATTCCAATTGGGAGTTTCCCGGCATTCGGACATCCGCAAGGAGCAAATCGTATCCGTTTTCAAGGAGCCGCTCAGCCTCGGTTGCGTCCCGGGCGGCATTGCAGGCATACCCTGCCTCGCCGAGAAAAGCGACCGTCGATTCCCGAAACGTGTCCTCGTCATCAGCAATGAGAATGCGTTTTTGCGTAGTCGGCATCTTCCTGCTCCTTGTTCATCTCTGGCAATGCACCCTGCTGTTTCTTACTATCTGTGGCATCAAGGGGATGTATCACCGTAAAGGTTGTCCAACCGGCAGGCTGCATGTGGACCTCAATCCTGCCACCCATGGCACATACCAGTCGCCGTGAGACGGACAGGCCAAGACCTAGTCCCTGACGATCGTCGGCGGATTTCGTCGTAAAAAATGGTTCAAACATACGGGGAAACACTTCCGGCGCAATTCCGGTTCCCTGATCCATCACGCTCCAATGGAACATATCACCGCGCTGGGCCACCTTAAGCACCACGTCCGTGTCGGCAGGGGACGCATCGATGGCGTTCTGCACGAGATTGAGCAACACCTGAAAGAGATCCGCGCGAGGCAACGCGACAACCGGACAGGTAATCTCCATTTCCGTCCGCAACCGGATTCGTCGTGACGCCAGCTTGTAGTCCAGCAGGGTCGCAACATTCTGGAGCAGGTCGCCCACATTCGTGGCCTGCCATTGGTCCGAAGCCCCACCCTGATGGAGGGTGTACATTTTTTTCATAATCGCGACGAGGCGCTGGATCTCTCGATCGATGAGTTCGACAAATCGATAGTGCCGGTGGTCGGGGCTGATTCCTTGCTTGACGAGGTGGAACGCGTTCTTGATCCCCGCCAGCGGGTTGTTGACTTCATGGGCAATTTCGGCCGCCAGATGACCCAGCGCCGCGACCGTCTCGGCTTGCGACCGCTGGAACTCCAACTCATGAATCCTCGCGGTGCGCTCCCGCACCCGTTGCTCCAGCTCACTTTGCACCTCCAGCAACGCCTGTTCCGCCCGGCGGCGGTCGGTGATGTCATGGAATGATGACACGACGGCATACGGGTGTTCGTCATCGGGTTTCTTGAGAGGCTGCGTATTAACCGAGAGCCATCGTTGCTCCCCGCTCGGGCGACACACGCCCATGATCACGTCGGCGCAAGGCCGACCGGTTCGGAGTGTCACCATGGGAGGCCGTAAATCCTGCTCGAACGGCCGCCCGTCAGCATGGATAGCCTGCCAATAGGGATCCACCGGTGTGCTCTGCATCAACTGGTCGCGTGTGACACCCAAAATCCGCTCGGCACTTGGATTACACGCGATAATCGATCCTTGCGCATCATGCAGAAGCACGCCCTCCGCCAGCGCGGTCACAAGTCCTCGATACCGCTCTGCCGTTTCACCCAACGCCGTTTCGGTGCGCCGTGCTTCCGTGATATCTTCGGCCACATAAGAATACCGGTCCCGGCCGCCAGGCCCGGCACCAATCCAGCAAACCGCGACGGACAAGCGCCGCTCGGCGCCGGAGGTCGGATGCGGATAACTGCCTTCGAACCGCACCGGCTGTACGCTCTCCCTGCTGGTCTCGTAGTATCGACGCCACAATGCGATGACGTCCGGCGAAACCCCGAGGTCCGAGGCCAGCCGCCCCTGCATGAACTCCGGTTGTGTTCCAAAAAACCTCGCCGCGCAACGATTGTCCGAGAGATGCAGAATATCGCCATCCTGCAATTCCACAATACCCATCATCATCACATCGCTCTCGAAAAAGCTTCGGAGCGTGGACTCGCTCCGTGACAGCGCCTCTTCCGCTCGCTTACGCTCCGTGATGTCCACATGCGAACCCGTCATGCGTCGAGGATGCCCCTGGTCGTCTCGCTGGAGCACGGCGCAGGTATGGATCCATCGATAGGTCCCGTCTTTATGACGCAACCGATGTTCCAGTTCGTAGGAGGCTATCCGGCCGGAAAAGCAATCGTCCATCAAGCCAAAGGCGCGCTGCTTATCGTCCGGATGCAGCCGGAATTCCCATTCGGACGGCGAGTTTGAAATCTCCGCCTCCTCATATCCCAGGCTCGACTTCCAACGCGTGGAGTAATACGTTGTGTTCGTCCGCAAATCCCAGTCCCAGATACCGGTCTGAGTCGCGGCCAGCACCAAATCCAGGCGATCCTGCGCTTCATGCCGAGCGACCTCAGCCTGCAAGCGGGCCGTCATATCCGTTGCCACACCGCCGACCGCAACAATTCGACCGGCTTCGTCGCGCAGAGGGAACTTGCGAACCACGTAGAAGCGAGGATCACCATTGAGCCGTGCACCCTCCTCGAAGCTCATCGCCTCGCCGGCATGTACGACCTCACGATCATGTTGTCGGTAGCTGTCCGCTATGTCGGGGGGAAATAGCTCATGATCCGTCTTTCCTATGACCATCTCGACCGGAGCGCCGATGAGGGTCAGGTACTGTTCACTGACCTCGAGGTACCGCCCTTGAAGGTCTTTCACGAAGATGATGGTTTGACTGTGGGTCAGAAGAGAGCGCAATCGGGCAGAGAGACCATGGGAGCGGCTTCGGGCGCATTTCTGCCACTGCCAGACAATCCAAGCCGTCAACCAGAGAGCGCCGATTGAAATGGCTCGATTCGTCGCCTCAACCCAGGTGACGCTCCCGGGCGAGGACCAATACAGTCCGAGCGCAGTGAGTCCGGTCGAGATGGCTGTCACGATCCAGTGCATCCGGGAGCCAGACACCATCCCGACAGCAACCACGGCAAGTAGATAGAACAGGCTGACCGGAACGCCCCATGGTGTGTAGACATCAAGGAGCAAGGTGCCCAGGAGGATACCGGCGCAGAAAACGTACCACGGCATATCAGACTGGCTCGAAGCCAATCCACCGTGAGATGCCAGATGGCCGTGCGGTGCTGATTTGGGCACAGAAAGCCCCCCCTACGTCACGCTCTCGCAAAGACGCCGGATCATGAGGGGGCACACGATGCAACTTCGCGGTCGAGATCCCCGTAGCGCGACTCGGCCACTTACCGATCTACGAGAAATCCTCTCCCACGACAGAGACCATCCTCCATGATGCCGTCACCCACTAACATACATGTATAAATGTGGCCTCCGTTGTCGGAAAAAGACCTGTTCCCGAGAAAGTTGAGCCATTAAGCAACGGGGAGAAGTGTGGTGTCCCCAACGGGATTTGAACCCGTGTTACTGCCTTGAAAGGGCAATGTCCTAGGCCAGGCTAGACGATGGGGACGAAGAGAGATCCGTATCGGCGGAATGATTCATACCATACTTGATCGAGAGGTGTCACTAGTCTGAGCCAAGATCCTCCAGACTTCATTGTGAGTCCAACCGCCAATCAGCTGCGAGGCGGCCGATTGACGCCCCGCCACAAACCACAGTACTCTGTGCGTATGGATCATGTTCGCAATCATTCACCGGGCGAACCCCTGGATTTGGCGCCCCCCTCCTCCGCCGTGCCCCTGCAGAGCGGTAGCCTGTTGTCATCTGAGGATGTGTATCTGTTCAACGAAGGCACGCACTTTCATTTGTATGACAAACTGGGCGCGCACCCCACGACCTTTCAGGGCGTCGAGGGCACCTATTTTTCTGTGTGGGCGCCGGACGCGGAACAGGTCTCGGTCTTCGGCACATTCAACCATTGGGATCCGACCCGCCACCCGCTTCGCCCCTGCCACTCATCCGGCATTTGGGAAGGGTTTATCCCCGGCGTTGAAATCGGCGCCTTGTACAAGTTTCATATCCGATCCCGAAATCATGGGGCCGTACTCATCAAGACCGACCCGTTTGCCAAATTGAACGAAATTCCGCCGAAATCCGCCTCTGTGGTCTGGAATCTGAACTACACGTGGCAGGACCAGACCTGGATGCAAACCCGCGCCCGGCACAACGCCCTTCAGGCTCCGATCAGTGTGTACGAAGTGCATCTCGGCTCGTGGATGCGGGTGCCCGGCGAAGGCAATCGCTCCCTCAGCTATCGCGAGGCTGCCCCCAGGCTAATCGAGTATGTGCAGCGATTGGGCTTCACGCACGTCGAGTTTCTCCCTCTCATGGACCATCCATTTTTTGGCTCCTGGGGCTATCAGACGACCGGCTATTTTGCTCCTTCCGGCAACTACGGGACGCCACAAGATCTCATGTACCTCATCGACCAGCTCCATCAGCACCAGATCGGCGTCATACTAGATTGGGTCCCTTCGCACTTTCCGACCGATGAACATGGGCTCAGCCGCTTCGACGGCAGTCATCTTTTCGAGCACGCAGATCCCCGCCAGGGCCTCCACCCAGACTGGGGAACGGCGGTGTTCAATTATAGCCGCAACGAAGTGCGCAGTTTTCTCATCAGCAGCGCGCTCTTCTGGCTGGAGCAATACCATGCCGACGGACTTCGGGTGGATGCGGTTGCCTCGATGTTGTATCTCGACTACTCGCGCAAAGAAGGCGAATGGATCCCCAACAAACATGGCGGCCGGGAAAACCTTGAAGCCATCACTTTTCTACGACAGCTGAATGAAGAGATCTATCGCCGGCACCCGGATGTGCAAACCTATGCAGAGGAGTCAACCTCCTGGCCCTCTGTGTCGCGTCCAACCTATGCCGGCGGGCTGGGGTTCGGCATGAAGTGGGATATGGGCTGGATGCACGATACGCTGCAATATATGGCGCTGGATCCGGTGTATCGCAAACATCACCATCGCAACCTGACCTTCCGGATGCTCTATGCGTTTCAAGAGAATTTTTTGCTGCCGCTTTCCCACGACGAAGTCGTGCACGGCAAGGGCTCCCTCCTGGGGAAAATGCCCGGCGACGATTGGCAGAAGTTCGCCAACCTCCGCACCCTGTTCGGCTATATGTATGCGCAAGCGGCAAAGAAGCTGATTTTTATGGGCGGGGAGATCGGCCAATGGCGCGAATGGGCGCATGACGACAGTATCGATTGGAACCTCCTCAATTATCCGCCTCATCAAGGGCTGCAACGGTGGGTTGCCGACCTCAATCACCTCTATCGCGCCGAACCGGCACTACACGAGTTCGACTTTGATCCTCGAGGGTTCGAATGGATCGATTGCCAGGATGTGGACGCCGGTATCATCAGCCTTTTACGCCACGGACGGTCATCCCGGGAAAGTATTGCCGTGGTGTGTAATTTTACCCCGGTCCCGCGCCTGCAATATCGAGTCGGCGTCCCGCAGGGCGGCTATTGGAAAGAATTGCTGAATAGCGATGCCTCGATGTACGGCGGCAGCGGACTGGGCAACCTCGGCGGTGTCTCGGCCGAACCGGTTCCTGCCCACGGCCGATCACACTCCCTCACCCTGACCCTGCCCCCCCTGGCTGTGCTGTTCTTCAAGTCTGCGTCGTAACGCCGGCTACCGACTCGCCTTTCTACTCTGGCTCAGGTAGGATCACGGCATTCATCCGGCACGATCGAAAACAGTGATGAGATCATGAGGGAGGCGAGGATGGCGATTCGCTCACGCACGACGGTGATGTGGCACGGACTGCTGCTGTTCGCTGTGTCCCTGGCCCTTACGCATTGCTCTCACGACATCCATGAGAAACGCGCCGACGCCATCAAAGACCATGTCGAATCGTTCTATGATCATTTGAAGCACGACCGGGTCGCGGCCGCCGTTCGTGAGAACGAAGCCATTGAGCACCTCTCCGCCCAATTGGGAGAAATCGTCACCCGACGCGTCAACCAACCAGGCAGCAATCAAATCGATCGTGAATGGACGGACCTCCGCACCGCCAACGAAACCGCCGCACAAAACTGGCTGGCTCTAGGACAATATCTTTCGATCAAGAAACACTATGCTCAATCCCGGGCAACCTACCAGCGCGTCATCGATACCTACACCGGCGCCACCGAACGAACCTATCGAGAACAAGCGGCGCGAGCCATTCGCGACCTGGATATGCTCAGCCCTAATCCTCCCTCTCGGTAACGAGGAAGACCCGATACACTCGACCATGCTCAACGTTGCGCCACGACTGACGATTCTTCTGCTGGCAGCTGGCCTTCTCGTGTCCGGGTGTGTCCACAGAATTCACGTTGCACCCCCATCGAATAACCCGGCCACGATGGCGATTCCTGCCGGCGCGCAGCTTGACGTGCCATTCCTCGCCATAGAAGGCGCCGACCACATGCCGGGGATTCCCATGCTCGATTGGCCGGCAAAAGACCTGCGTCAAGCCGCCATCCATTATTTTGCTGAACGGCAGACATTTAGAGCGGTGGGACCAGATCCAGCTGACCTCAGACTGGTGGTAAAAGCCTGGCTCACCCTTCGAGCGCCGGAACGTTATCTTTATCGGGTCCATCTGGAAGCTGACCTGTCCTATTCCGGGCAAGCGACCTTCAAGACCTATGCAGCCGAAGGCGAAGCCATGGGATCTTCAGTTCGATGGATTACCGCTTCAGACCAAGAACCGATTGAGGAAGCCACCTCTCAGGCACTCCAACAATTAGCTGCACAAATCGAGCAGGACCGGGACTTCATCCTAAAAAGTACCAGCCGGTAGGCGGTTGCTCCGCATTGGTAGCCTATCGCTCCAGCAACATGTCTCCGCTAACAGCTTCCCGAAAACACTTCACCTAACTGGGGGACAAGCAATGCGTGTCCTGCGCATTCGCCATACAGTCGTTACCAGCCTCGACCAGATCGCGTATGCGTTCAGATACTGCTGCGTATCGCATCAGATACAGAACTTCACCTCCTGCTGCGCAGGTTCTCCAGAGATGCCCTTCGCGTAATCTGCACTCGACGACATGACCCTATCCCAAAATTGAAAACCGACAGTCCGATGGACCCCGCTATGCAAGCCCCAGGACATCGATTGCGATAGTTACAAGGATTTTGCAATTTGCTCACGGTTCAAGCCCTTCGAGCAAACGGTTCCCCGACCAATGAACGATTTTGAGACAGGTTCATATCTATCGCCCTCCGGCAACTGCGCAGTGCACTGCTGGCATCAGGCTTGCTTTCTCCCCTGCCTGCAGCCCAAATCTGATCCCCGCTGACTTTGAGTGCTTCCGGTCCAAGGGGTCGCTCATGCGGAGAAGATCTCACTGCCTGCGCCTGTCGCGGAGAAAGTGCTTGTGTGTCAAAACGCGTGATTCTGTGTTTCGATGGTGAATGGGACCGCCCTCCAAACCCTGGCGTCTGGGGCTTTTCATCAAAGCAACCCTCGAGACAATCTCGATCCGCCTCCCGGGTCGATTCACCTCCGGCAACGAATGTCTTACGGCTCTACCAGTCGATTCTTCCTCGCGCAGGCGATGGACGCCTACAGCAAAAATGGTATGAGCCCGGCACCGCAATACCCTGGTTCAATCGATTCCGCGATGGCGCCTTCGGGTATGGCCTGGACCAAACAATTCTCCAGGGCTATGCCTACCTTGCGGCAACGTATGATCCTGGTGATGAGTTGTATCTCTATGGGTTCAGCCGGGGCGCCTATACCGCCCGATCTCTAGTAGGACTCCTCACGCTCGCCGGTCTTCCATCACCGACACGGCTCAATGCGGACCATGTCAGGCTGGTGCGAAAGGCAGCAAGCCCGCTCTCGCCCTCGATTGGCGCAGCCGGGCATCTGCGTGAATGCCTTACCCGGATGGTCATTGATCCTGAAAATCACGTCATCGATGAAGCCTACCGGCTGTATCGAACCCTACAGCACGCTCGACACTCGTCGGGATTTCATCCTAGTCGACGCAGAGGCGGTTCGGAGATTGCCGTCACATTGCTGGGACTCTGGGATACCGTGGGCCCGCTAGGTATTCCAACGAGCGCGCTCCGATGGCTGAACGAACACCGGTACAACTTTCGCGATACTGACTTAAGTCCCAATGTGCAACAGGCTTGTCATGCAGTCGCGATCGATGAACATCGGGCAGACCACAATGCGACACTCTGGACATCCCCACCCAAGGCTGGACAAATCATTGAGCAACGATGGTTTGCTGGAGCGCATGGAGACCTTGGCGGAACCTATCCCGATCGAGATTTGGCTGACGCGTCCTTGGCCTGGATACAGCGACACTCGGTGGCAAAGGGATTGGCCATTGAGCCAGGCGGGATACCAGAAAAGCCGAATATGTTAAGCCTCATTCATGATTCGTTTAGCGAATGTTTTGTCGGCTTTCGAAAGTGGATCCACCCACGATTCTATCGGCCGGTGATGCAAACAGGCACAGACACAGAAGTCTTAGACGGATCTGTCCACATTCGGCTCCTTCACTATCCCACCTACAGGCCCAAAAATGAGGGCCTCAACAGCCTACTGACATTTCGCTAACCTGTGGGCAGGCGACGACGAAAACAAGGGTTCATTCCTGCCGTCCTGTTCCTCCATCCACAGATATGGGCGCTACTTAGAAAACAACCACTCGGAATTGGCCTGCTGTCGATTTCAAAGGCACCGAGGTAGGAGTATGAACGAAACCGGAGTTGGGCATGGAACGATGGAGTTCACCTGAAAGCCTGAACTGAGGCGATGAATCTGGTTCGAGACCGAGGTGTGACCGTGGCCCAAGCGGCCCAATTTGGGCGTGCATGGCAACGCGTGACGCCGACTTGTCCAGCGCTTGCTCGCGGCCGAACTGAAACGGCGCAACCGCTTTGCCCCACACATTCCCGATGACCTCGGGTATGCGCAACAGGACCGGGAAGAGATGGCAGCGCTCTTCACCCTGCTGGCCGAATGCTATGAGCGTCGGTCGGTGCTGATCATCAACAATCTCGTCTTCAGCAAGTGGGGCCAGATCTTCAAGGATCCGATGACCACGGCGGCAACCCTGGATCAGGTGGTCCATCATGCCGTGATTCTGGAACTCCCGATTCCCAGCTACCGGGCCCAAGCCGCGAAAGCGAGAAATCAGGCGCCATCCGGCGCCGCCACGCCAACGTGGGAGACCTGACCGTAAACGACGAGCGTATCGACGGAGCCCGGACGGCTCCCTAAACCGAGGACGGCCCCTGCACGTCTAATTGTCACCAGCCCGGCCCGCAAATCTAGATGACGCCAGACACGCGTCATCCCCTCGTTCGCGAAAGAGTTCCCATCACTCGTTAGAAGTACCCTCTTCGAAGACTATCTGGCCGTTCAAAAGCGGGCTACCCTCGGCACCGGAATTTGTGATGGCGAAGCGCCAACAAGGAGGGAAAATGACACGCGATTCGGTACCGCAATTCATTCTGCACGGCATCCTTTCAGACGGCGCCATAGGATGCGCGGAGCTTGCCCAGCTATTTGCTACAGAGCGGGACGGCACGTTGCGCACAACCAGCCACAGACTCATAGATGGCGATTTCCTCGCTATGAAGCTGTACCTTCCCGAAGAAAAGCGGCCTGTTTCAGTGAATCTGGCAAAAGTGATCTGGATACAGGAGGAGCGATTCGGAGTCGAACTTCTCATCATGGATACAGATGAGCGCGATCGCCTTAATCGATTTCTTGGACGTGTCTTCCCCTTGGAAGTGGCATTCCAGGAAACACAGTCGGCACTCACGATCACCGCAGCGGACTGAGCACATACCCCGCTCAGTGAAAGCCAGGAGAGAGACCTCGTTCACATGGGCCAGACCTCAACATCCAGGCTCTCAACGCATACCACGCGCGCTGAGTTCTCGTGGGAGCACCCTCCAAGGAGGTACTTCGTTCAGGTCTATCGGAGAGGAGCCCTAAGATCTACGCTTAGATGCAGGCAGTAACAACGGAGGATTCCACTATGAGTTGCTCTCGCTGCGCTGGATGCATGGTCGAAGATTTTCTCCTCGATATGGAAGATTCCTCGGGACCTATGTGGCTCCAGGCATGGCGCTGCATGAATTGCGGGAATGTGTCGGACAGTGTACTACAGCGAAACCGACAGACGCAGGAAGCGAACAGTACCTGCAAGCTCCATTTAGACAAGAGAACAATTCAACCCTCAAGCACAGAAAGCATGGCTCATTTGGCGGCATAAACGATACCGACGACCTGACTCATGGAATATCTAGCATGTCCATTGATGTAGAGCTGGCTCTCGTATTGGGATTGTTCATGATCGGCGCGGTGGTGCTTGCAGTCGACAACCTGGTGTATGCGTTGTCCAAGCGGCTGAAGCGATGGATGCGCAATCGAAAATCAGTGCCCCATGACCCAGCGGCACTCACCTCGGCCCGGAAGAAACGACTGTAATGAGCCTCTCGGCAAAACCCGCACGGCCCTTCGCACGGGCGAAGGACCGCGTCAAAGGCTCTTCAGTCTCCTCGCCTCAGAGCATTCGACGTATGTTACTCCCCGCTGAGCCAAGACGGATGGACGCATGACGCATTATTCGGCTGACATAATCACACGCGAGCCCCCGGGCCACCACTGCCGCAGGCGTTCTCCAGACGTTTCCTTTTTGGTTTTGACACAGTTGGAACCTAGTCGTCCCGGCGAGCGTCTACAGGAGGAACATTTGCAATGACGGTCAGCGTAAAGATTGTGTTGCGCGACGCGGCAATCGTATATGGTTTCACATTTGCGGCCGGATTGGGTATGGCTCTCATTGGAGTCACCCTGCAGAACAACCCCTCAACTGCCTACATGGCTAATCTCTTATCTGGGGCGCTTGGCTTCACAGTCGCAGGCATTCGCATGTTGCGCAATCGAACGGAACACCTGGCATGGGTGGCGGCAACAGTCTGGATCTTCAACTTGGCGAACATTGCCTTCGGAATTCAAACCAGCGCATCGTGGATTCGCAGTGGTCTCACCCTGATCCTCATGGCTGCGCTAGGTGGAACTCTTGCCATGATTCTCACGCCTGCGCCCTTATCCGATCACAGGACCGACGCCGGGCGCAAAGAAAGTCCTGCACCTAAGATCAACACCAAGTTCGCAAGACGGCAAGTCTGATCATTGGATCAGAGATTTCGGAATCGTGGAATGATCTGTCCTACTAGCTCTTTTCTAGCGCGGGGGAAACCGGTGAAACCGATGGCTGCCCCTCGGGCGTCCATCCGCCACCAAGCGCCTTGTACAGCTGGACAATGGACACCAGATGCAACCGATGTGCTCCCATGAGCGCCAGCTCGGCTTCAAAGAGATTGCGTTGCGCAATCAAGACATCCAGATAATTTGCCAACCCACCCTTATAACGAAGGTTTGCCAGGCTTAGCGCTGATCGCAAGGCCTCAACCTGTTGCAACTGCGCAGCGCGCTGTTCACGCACCGTCCGCACCGCCACCAGGGAATCTTCCACTTCCTTAAATGCCACCAACACAGATTGCTCATATTGGGCCACGGCCTGTTGCGCTTGTGCCTCTGCAGCTCTCTGTTGAAATCCTAAGATTTGGGCATTCAATAAGGGAGCGGCCAAACCAGGCCCGGCTACCCCGAACGCCGTCTCATTTGCCACTAACCGAGACAGGTGTGGACTCGCTACACCCAGGATCCCGGTAATACTCAATTTGGGAAACCGGTCGGCCTTGGCCATCCCGATTCGGGCCGTGGCGGCAGCAAGGTCTTGCTCAGCCTGTAGAATATCCGGACGCCGCTGAAGCAACTCCGAAGGGAGCCCGGGCGGCACCTCCGGCGGCATGACCTGTTCGGTAAGTGAATGTCCGCGCGCGATCCGTCCGGGGTTTCGTCCCAGCAACACACTCAGCTGATTTTCTTTTTGCACCTTCTGCCGCTCGAACTCCGCCGCCTTCGCCGCGGCATTGGCCCGTTCAGCCTCGAATTGATCAGCATCGAGCTTGGAAATCATGCCCTGCCGCAAGCGGGCCTGGGCAATTCTCACCGACTCCTCCCACGACTTCAGCGTACGCCGAGCAATATCAAGTTGCATATCAAACTGCAGCAGGTCGAAGTAGGCCTCCGCCACGCCGCTGACCAGTTGCAACACAATGGCGCGTCGATTCTCCTCTCGAGCCAAAAGATCGCCGCGCGCCGCCTCATTGGACCGGCGGATCCGTCCCCAAATGTCGATCTCCCAGGACAGATTCCCCTGCACGTAATAGTTGAAAGGGTTAGGAAATCCGGGAAAGAGAAAATTACTCTTACGACCGAAGAGCGGTGCGTTAGCCGTCACATTCATCTGCGGAGCAAAGTCGGTCTTCGCGATGAACAGGCGGGCCTGAAATTCTTCGACCGCCGATGCGGCGCGCTTGAGGTCTTTGTTTTCCTCTAACGCCGTCCGGATGTGTTTTTGCAGTTCCTGGTCCTTCAGTAGCTCCCACCAGGGCGTGTTCGCAATCGACTCAGTGTCACTGCCCGGTTCCGCCATGCGGAATGCATCCGGAGCCGTGGCATCAGGCCGGGTAAAATCAGGACCAACCGCACAGGCCGCCAGAAGAGTCGAGGAAAGCACCAATGCCAATCTACGCATGCTGATGATCACGCTCCTTTTCAGGTTCATCCGGCCTCTTTTGGATGGAAGGAGGAAGCTGACCTTTCCCGCCGCGACCTAGCGAACGAATCAACACAAAAAACAGCGGCACAAAGAAAATTGCCAGAAACGTGGCTGCCAACATTCCGCCGAACACCCCCGTCCCGATCGAATTTCTGCTAGCTGCGCCGGCGCCCGTAGCAATCACCAGGGGAACGACACCAAGAATGAAGGCCATCGATGTCATCACGATCGGACGGAACCGGAGCTTAGCCGCCTCGATCGTTCCATCCAAGAGGGGATGACCTTCCTCATAGCGCTTGTTCGCAAACTCCACGATGAGAATCGCATTCTTCGCCGAGAGTCCGATCAGCGTCACCAAACCGATTTGGAAGTAGATGTCATTGGTCATCCCCTTGAGCCAGACGGCGCTCAACGCGCCGAACAGGCCGATGGGAACCGCAAGGATCACCGCAAAGGGAACCACCCAGCTTTCATATTGCGCAGCCAGTACTAAGAACACCATTAACAATCCGAAACCGAAGGCATATAGCGACTGATTGCCGACCATACGTTCCTGATAGGAAATGCCGCTCCAATCGATCCCGTATCCCTGCGGCACCAATACGTCCTTCCCCAACGTATCAAGCGCATCCAACACCTGCCCGGAACTCACCCCTGGGGCCGCCGAACCGAGCACAAGCGCCGTGTTGTACCCGTTGAAATGCGTCACCGGATCGGGACCGCTGTTGAACTCCGTGCTTACCACCGTATCCAAGGGAATCATGGTCGTCCCCTGCGCGCCCACGGCCCGCACATAAATCTTGGAGATGTCGTCTGGGGTTGACCGATATTGCGCCTCGGCCTCGGTCTGCACGCGAAAGACGCGACCAAACTTGACGAAGTCGTTGACGTACAAATTGCCGAAATAGGCCTGCAGCGTATCGAAGACCTCTGAAATAGGCACCCCCAACGCCTTGGCGCGCTCGCGATTCACCTTGGCGAAAATTCTCGGAGCCGTGACGCGAAAACTGGTTCCGATGGCCCCAATCGCCGGGTTCTGTCGCGCCTTGGCGACAAACTCCTGCGCCACCGTCGAGAACTTATTGAAATCACCACCGCTTGGATCCTGAAGCTGCACAGAAAATCCACCTGTCGCGCCGAGTCCGCGAATCGACGGGGCATTGAAGGCCAGGATCAAGGCTTCCGGAATTTTGGCAAATTCTCCATAGGCCGCGCCAATCAATGATTTGACATGCTGCTGCGGCGCCGTGCGCTCATCCCAATGTCTGAGCGGAACGAACATGGTCGCCGCATTGGGTCCGCGCGTACTGAATACGAAATTCTGTCCCGAAAGGGCGTCCGTCGAATGTATCGACGGGTTGGCCAAAAAATAGCTTTCGATCTTGCTCAACACCGTATCCGTACGTTGCTTCGATGCCCCGTCTGGAAGTTGTACGATCGTAATGAAATATCCCTGGTCTTCTTCCGGCAAGAAACTGCTGGGAATGATCCTGAACAACATAAAGACGCCGATAAGGAGTACGACGAACACTGCCACCGACAACAGGCGCCGCGTCAGCGCCATCCCGACTGTCGAGATATATCGCCCCTGCATCCATGAAAAGGCCCGGTTGAACAGACCGAACAACCCGTGGTGTCGTTCTTCGCCCGGCTTGAGCACGAGGGCGCAGAGGGCAGGGCTCAGCGTCAGCGCCACAAAACCGGAAATAATCACGGCCATGGAAATCGTGATTGCGAATTGCTTGTACAACTCCCCGGTGATGCCGCCGAGAAACCCTACGGGCACGAACACCGCGCACAACACCAGCACAATGGCAATGACCGGCCCCGTCACTTCCTCCATCGCACGCTTGGCGGCGTTCTTTGCCGAAAGCTTGCCTTGGGTCATGTGCCGTTCGCAATTCTCCACGACGACGATCGCATCGTCCACCACGATGCCGATTGCCAGGACCATTCCAAACAAAGTCAGGGTATTGATCGAGAACCCCAGCGCCTGCATCCCGGCGAACGTGCCGATGAGCGACACCGGCACGGCCACACCTGGAATCAACGTCGCGCGCCAGCTCTGCAAAAAGAGATAGACCACCAGGATGACGAGCACCATCGCTTCCGCCAGCGTCTTCACGACCTCTTTGATGGAGACATCGATAAACCGCGTGGTGTCATAGGGAATGTCGTACGACACGCCGGCGGGAAACGCCTTGGAGACTTCCGCCAATTCACCTCGAAGCCGCTTCACCGTTTCAAGCGCGTTCGCGCCGGGCGAGAGGAACGTCAGCAGAAACACGTTTGGTTTGCCGTTCCAACGCCCTTCCAGCGTGTAGGACTGGGCTCCCAATTCAACGCGGGCCACGTCTTTCAATCGGACCATAGACCCGTTCGGCATGGCGCGGACGATCATCTCTTCAAAGTCTTTCACTTCCGTCAGACGGCCTTGCGTAATGACGGGGATGGTCAGCTCCGTGCCCTTCAACGCCGGCTCGCGGCCGATGGTTCCGGCAGGGAAATCACGATTCTGCTCACGAACGACATTCGCAATATCCGTCGGTGTGAGACTGAGCTGGGCCATGCGGATCGGGTCCAGAATCAAGCGCATCGAGTAATTCTGGGAACCAAACACGATCGCATTGCCCACGCCGCGGAGACGTTTCAGGTTGTCGAGGACGCGAAGAATTGCATAGTTGGAGAGATAGACCGTGTCATGCATGGGATCGGTGGAACTCAAGGCGACGACGGCCAACAGGTCCGGCGAGACTTTGTTGATGCTGATGCCCTGCCGCACGACTTCGGGCGGCAATTGAGGCTCCGCGAGTTTCACGCGATTCTGCGTTTGCACCTGCGCGATATCGACATCAGTGCCGATCTCGAAGGTCAACTTGATCGACATGTGCCCGTCGTTCGTACTGGTGGAATCGTAGTACAGCAGATTGTCGATGCCGGGGAGTTGCACCTCAATGGGCCGCGCCACCGAATCGGCCAGGATTTCGGCATTGGCGCCGGGATAGTCGGCTTCGATCTGCACGACCGGAGGAGTGATTTCAGGGAATTGGGCGACGGGGAGCGCCTGCAACGCGACCATCCCAATCACGACGATGACGATCGACAACACCGATGCGAAGATCGGGCGGTCGATAAAAAAGTGTGAGATCACGAAGCGTGCTCCGGCTGCGGCGGGGCGGCAGTCGGAACGGTCATCGCGCCAGCGGCGGGAACCGGCACAGCCCTTACCGGCGCTCCAGGGGCGATTTTATGCAAGCCCTCCACAATCACGCGGTCGCCGACCTGCAACCCTTGCTCGACGATCCATTGGCTGCCTTGCCAGCTCGCCGCCTGCACTTCCCGCATTTCAACTTTGTCGTCGGCCCCGACGACAAACACAATGGAGCCCTTCGTGCCTTGTTGAACAGCGCGTTGCGGCACGAGAATTGCGCCGGTCTTCAGGGTGCCCTTAAACCGTACCCGCACAAATTGTCCCGGCAGCAGCACCATATCGTGGTTGGGAAACACCACCCGGACCTGCCGCGATCCCGTATCGGTCTTGAGGCCGACATCCAGCAGATCCAGCACGCCTTCCTGCCCGTAGATCGTCCCGTCGGCAAAGGTCAACACGCCACGCAGTTGATAGACGCCGGGATGCTGAATGCGCTTCGCGCTCACATCACGCTGTCGCTTCAAGAGAAAGCTTTCCGGCGCGCTGACGATGACATACATGGGATCGACCTGCTGGATGATGGTCAACAGATCGGTCTGCGCCGATATCAATCGGCCTTCATAGGCGCGCGTCCGCTCAATCATGCCGCTAATGGGAGCCACGATCAGCGTGTTGTCGAGATCGAACTTCGCCTTCACCAATTCGGCCTTGGCGCCTTCAAGGGCCGCCTTGGCCGCCAGCTCTTCAGCCACCGCGTCATCCACATCCTTGGTGCTGACGGCCTGTTCGGCCAAGAGCGGTTTCACGCGGGCTAAATTCTGCCTGGCCTGGATCAGCCGCGCCTCAGACTGGGACACTTTCGCCTTTGCGCTCAACATCGCGGCATGAAAGGGCACCGGATCGATCTGGTAGAGACGATCGCCTTTTTTTACTTCGCGGCCTTCCTTGAAAAACCACGCCTTGAGAATGCCCGTGACCTGCGAGCGGATTTCAACCGGGCGAGACGATTCCGACTGACCGATAAACTCCGGCTCATCGGGCACATCCTGCGCGGTGGCCACCACAATGCCGACCTCCGGAACCTGAGGCACCGGGGACGAGCCCGCGTCCTGCTTACAACCCGGCAGCAACGCCAATGCAAGACACCCCCCAAACACCGGGGCCACTGTGAACCATCGTGATCGGCCGGCCATGCGTACTCCCTGATAAAATTTCAAGCGGCATCTGCGCCTGATGTAACAACCAGCCTATCTTACTGATTGGCCGCCACACAAGCAACGGAGCCCCTTCCCGCCTGCCAAGGTCCTCACCCGCATCGAGGAGCGGAGGAGCACGGTTGGCCCGTCCACTAGTGACGAGCGACACCTCGGCAGGGGCATCGTAACCACATTTCGACGATTCAGCGAACGATGGCCGCACGATCGACCGGAAAGGGCAGCTGCTCAAGTGGAGACATGGAGGGTGTCATCGATATCTGGAACCGGGATTCATCGTCCCGCCGGTCGCGGGGATGCGCATCACTCACACGTGCAGGATACGCATCCCCGGAGGCCATTTCGTCATGGCGCCGACTCATCGACCGGCATTCGCTGCCACACAGAGGCCTCGTTCTATGGTTTTCTTGTATAGGTAATCTCCATGAATTTCATTTCCTTCCCATGCCCATGATTTCCATACATCTCAAAGATCTGTGAATTCTGGTCGATGATTTTCCAAACCGCACGGTGATGCATCTGCCCTCCGCCAGGTTCCGGATGTGAGCCTTTCAACGTAATCGTTTTGCCGTCGGCACTGGCCGTACCTTGCATGGTAAAAATTCCAGTCCCCATGGTATCCATCCAGGCGGTGACATATTTCTTGCTGATATTGTCGTACGCGTCGATGCCGATCCCGGCGAAGGGTTGTCCCATCATGGTGCCGTTGAATTCCTGATAGAGAAAACGTCCGTCCAACAACATCTTCATGTCAGCGGTGCCGGCGGATTCTGACGGCGGCTTCCCAGGTTCCATCCACTCTTTAGTCTGAGTCGTCCAACTACCGGCGAGACTGGCAAACAACTTATGGGGCTCTCCCGGCATGGCGGCCTTCTTCCACACTTCCATCATGGCTTGAGGATCCAGAGCCTTTTCAGACTTCTTCTCCTTGGCGGAGACAGGCAGCGTCATCATGAGCGTGCAGAGACAAGCGAGCGTAATTGATATACACCGCATGATGGCCTCCTTATGGGTGGGGATGATGTCATTCGATCGCATAGCGTCCTCCGATTCGTAAAGTCTGACGTGACACGGTGCGCCGTCTCTCGGCAGTCCAGGTGGTCCGCATCCAGTCAATCACGTGGCGGCGGCCTGGTCAATGCGCCGGAGACGAAGAATAGGGTTGTGCCTAAGTACATCACCGTCTTCTCCGACAGGTCCTCGATGATCTAGGTATTCTTCGCTATCTTCGCGCGGAGGCGATCGTCTTGCTCCTTCAATTCCGATGTGAACTCCGCGCCGAAGTCCTCTGCCCCGAACACCTGGCGAATTTCAATCTCGGATTCGCCGGGCATCGGATTCGGACAACCTGTGACCCACTCGATGGCCTCTGCTTTCGACCGGCACTGCCATACCCAATACCCGGCGATCAATTCTATGGTTTCAGTAAAGGGACCATCGATCACGGTACGTCGAGCGCCAGAAAACCTCACACGCGCGCCCTTGGCACTCGGGTGGAGTCCATCGCCCGCCAACATCACACCGGCTTGGACGAGTGCCTCGTTGAAGCGGCCCATCTCACTAATACCTGCTGGCTCGTCATGGCGCCGGCCTCGGACTCTTTGGTAGCTTTGACGATGATCATACACCGCATAATCCGGTGCTCCTTATTGGCCCTCGTAGGCCTGCTTCAGGGTTTCGAGATCGGGTTTCGTCATCCGTAAGATTGCCTGCATGACTCGTTCGGATTTTTGCGGATCCTTGTCCCGCAACATCGCCTCCCACTCTGGAGAGACGATTTGCCACGATAATCCATACTTATCCTTGAGCCATCCACACGGCCCCGGCTCTCCCCCGTCCCGCGTGAGCCCCTCCCACAGGTCGTCGATGTCCTTTTGCGTCCGGCATTTCACCATGAACGAAACCGCTTCGGTGAATGTGAAGACCGGCCCGCCGTTTAACGCGACATACTCCTGCCCCTCGATTTCAAACGCGACGGTCATGACCGACCCTTTCGGTCTTCCCGCAGCCTGTGCCCCGGCTTCCCCATAACGGGTGATGTGTCCAATCTTCGAATGTTTGAAAATCGACACGTAAAACTGTGCTGCCTCCTCGGCCTGATGATCGAACCAGAGGCAGGGAGTGAGGGTGTCCATATTCGATGGCTCCTTTCTCTGAGCAGACGACGGTGTCCATACGTTGCTTCTGCTCATTAGTCGAACGGAGAGCTGAAAATCGACAGGCCAATAACAGGAACGATTCGCGACCAGCCAGAGCGCCTCGACTAGGTTTCCGGTAAACCGTCTATCTCCCGAACCAGCCGGACCTCCACCGTGCCGAGTCGTGCGCCGGGAATCCGCAACGCAATACCGATCGCGGCCTGGAGGTCCTGCGCTTCAACCAGGAAATACCCGGCCGTCTGCTCGCGTGTTTCCGTAAAGGGACCGTCGGTCACGATCGCCCTCCCCTCACGGACCTGAACGCGCGCCGCCATTGAAGTCGGATGCAGCGGCGACGCACTCACATATTGCCCAGTGGCATGGAGTTGATGCGTCAACTGCACGGATTCGGCCAACATCTCCCGCCTCGTCGTTTCTGCCATCTTGGCAAAGGCCTCTTCATTATGATGCACCAACAACAGATATTTCATGGACGTGCCTCCACTGATCTCTGTGCAAACGGGGCTACCCGCCGGCCATGGCGCCCACGATCAACAACGGTTCCTCTCCCCTCGCCACCGAATCGGGCAACGGAGTATCAGGCAAGTCGTGCGACAGATCCTGTTCGCAGGCAAAGAACCGGATGAACGGCCGACGCCGCCTGGTCACATGGTCTCGAATCGTCCCGCGCAACACGGGATAGCACAGCTCCAGCACATCGAGAACCCTTTCTTGCGTCACGGGCTCACGCACATCCAAACACACTTCACCGTCAACCTTGGCCAGCGTTCGCAAATGTTGCGGCAATATCACGCGTACCATTGGGAACCTCCAGAGCTCGTGAGTATCTCGGGTAGTATAAGAGCGTATAGCAAATAGCCCGTGGCGCAGGAGCTATATGCTCTTTTCCGATCTGACCATTTGCCATAAGCCACTCGCTTCCCTCTGCAACAGGCTGCTCAAAATGGTCGTCCAGCAAGGCCGCCATTCAGGATCAGCGAACGCTCAAAACGCTCCTCCAGCAAGGCCGCAGCCGACGGAAGCGCCGGAGGCGTAGCCCCTTGGCTACGTTGAGGACGCTTCCAAGGCGAGAACGAAGCGGGAGGGCGTTTTCAGCGCTCGCTAAAGGGTTTGGACCTCGACGGACAGGACCCCCGGCAAATCCCGTACAATCGGCGACCAACTGTCACCGCCATCAGATGAGGCGTACACCTGGCCTCCGGTCGTCCCGAAGTACAGGCCGCAGGGATCGAGGGAATCCACGGACATGGCGTCGCGCAAAATATTCACGTAGCAATTCTGCTGCGGTAATCCTTTCGTCAAGGGTTCCCATTCGTTGCCGCCGCTGCGGCTGCGGTACACGCGCAGTTTGCCCTCCGGAGGGTAATGCTCGGAGTCGCTCTTGATCGGCACCACGTAGACAGTATTCGGTTCATGCGCATGCACCGCAATTGGAAACCCGAAATCCGTCGGCAGGTTTCCGCTGATTTCATGCCACGACTCTCCGCCGTCGTCGCTGCGCATCACGTCCCAATGTTTCTGCATGAACAGCACATTCGGGCGGGAGGGATGCATGGTAATGCAATGCACGCAGTGGCCAACCTCCGCATCGGGATCCGGCAGTTCAAACTGCGACTTCAGTCCGCGATTGGTCGGGCGCCAGGTCTTGCCGCCATCGTCGGTCCTGAACACACCAGCCGCACTAATGGCAATATGCATGCGCTGCGCGTTCCCCGGATCCTGTACCACCGTGTGCAAGCACATCCCGCCGGCGCCCGGCTGCCACAGCTTGCCCTTGGCATCTCGAAGCCCGGCCAGTTCCAGCCAGGTTCGCCCCCCGTCTGTCGAACGAAAAAGCGCCGCATCCTCCACACCGGCATAGACCGTGTCCGGATCGGTCGTGGACGGTTCCAAATGCCAGACCCGTTTGAACTCCCACGGCCGTTGCGTGCCGTCGTAGTGTTGATGCGTGGTCAGCGGCTTTCCGGTTTCCGCCGACTGGTCATAGACGAACATGTTGCTGGCGCCATTCGGCATGCCGTCCGCCCCCATCAGATCTTCGGGTTTCGTACCCGGAGGATTCCAGGTCTTGCCGCCATCATCCGAACGCTGAATCACCTGCCCGAACCAACTACTGGTCTGCGATGCGTAGACACGGTTAGGATCAGCGGGCGATCCCTTGAGGTGATACAGTTCCCACCCGCCGAAATGCGGACCGGTCACCTCCCACTGTTTCCTGGTTCCATCCGATGTCAGGATGAATGCGCCTTTTCGTGTTCCGAC